>Ga0105217_100348_pt1 | contig 16769 bp, 20 predicted proteins | sample Virmet3651_4511_FD_89710 | JGI IMG/M metagenome (GOLD analysis project Ga0105217, IMG submission 89710) | Marine viral communities from the Southern Atlantic ocean transect to study dissolved organic matter and carbon cycling - metaG 3651_4511 | ecosystem: Environmental > Aquatic > Marine >... | reverse complement strand
GATTAAGAGCGGCTTAGCAGCGCCGTGACGCCCAGGGCCAGCCAACCGGCCATCAGCAGCAGTCCGCCGATCGGCGTCACGATACCTACGCTCAACCCGGCCAGCGCCATCAGGTAGAGCGAACCGGCAAAGGCCAGTACACCTAACACCCATAAGGCGAGTACGACCTGCTGACCGGGGAGCGGACGTTGGCTGCGCCAAGCAAGCACCGCCAGCATGGCCAGCGTGTGCCACGCTTGGTAGCGCACGCCGGTTTCCACGATATCCACCATGGCGGCGCTGGTGCGTGCCGCCAACCCGTGGGCGGCGTAAGCCCCCAGCATCACCATGGTTGCCCCTAAAAGCGCCACCACACACCACCACAGCTTGTCGATTCGCTGCACGCCTGACTCCTTTTCACCTATGTTGGCGGCGCATCGCCACCCCGTTAATCATTGAGATATTCACCCCGCTGCATACCTTGCACGGGTCGAAACCGCTACAATAGAGGCCGTTTTGCCTCATCCACCAGGGTGCTTACTGTTTATGCCTACCCCCAATGAGTCGATACAGCTTACGCTCAACGGCGAACCCTACGCCATGACCGCTGGCCTCACCGCTGCCGACTTGGTCGAGCAGCTTGGCCTGGGCGGGCGTCGTATCGCTGTCGAAATCAACGAACAGATTGTGCCCAAGAGCCAACTGGCCGCGACCCCGCTGGCCGCAGGCGACCAGATCGAAGTGGTCCATGCCATTGGCGGCGGCTAGCTGCCGGTGCTTTTTCAAGGAATCGCTATGACGCAACTGACTGATACACCGTTCACCATTGCCGGACGTGATTTTAGCTCCCGCCTGTTAGTGGGTACCGGCAAGTACAAAGACTTTACCGAAACCGGTGCTGCCATTGCCCAGAGCGGTGCCGAAATCGTCACCTTTGCCGTGCGCCGTACCAACCTTGGCCAGGATGCCGATGCGCCGAACCTGCTCGACGTCATCTCGCCCAAGCAGTACACCCTGCTGCCCAATACCGCTGGCTGCTACAACGCGAAAGATGCCGTGCGCACCTGCCGCTTGGCCCGCGAACTGCTGGATGGCCACAACCTCGTCAAGCTGGAAGTGCTCGGCGACGATCACACGCTCTACCCCAACGTGGTCGAGACGCTCAAAGCGGCCGAGACCCTGCTGGCCGACGGTTTCGACGTGATGGTGTACACCAGCGATGACCCGATTGTGGCACGCGAGCTGGAAGCCATGGGCTGCTGCGCCATCATGCCGCTGGGCTCATTGATTGGCTCGGGCCACGGCATTCAAAACCCGCATAATGTCCGCCTGATCGTGGAGCAGAGCAGCGTGCCGGTCCTGGTGGATGCAGGCATTGGTACGGCCTCCGATGCCGCTATGGCCATGGAGCTTGGCTGCGACGGCGTGCTGCTCAACAGCGCCATTGCCCACGCCCGCGACCCGCTGCGCATGGCCAACGCCATGAAGCTCGCCGTCGAGGCTGGCCGCGATGCGTTTTTGGCAGGCCGCATGCCGCGCCGCCAAAGTGCCGACCCCTCTTCGCCTTTTGCAGGCCGAATCAACGGCTGATACAGAGACACCATGACCGATACGAACGACACCGCGCCCGAGAGCAACACCACTGGCCCCGAAAGTGCCGATGCGCCATTGCACCGCCGCGGCATTAAAAGCTATGTGATTCGCGCCGGGCGCATGACCCAAGCCCAACAACGCGGCCTGGAAGACGTATGGCCGCGCCTGGGGCTGACCATTGCCGATGGTCGCCAGGATTTAGACGCCCTGTTTGGCCGCCAAGCCCCCCGCGTGGTGGAAATTGGCTTTGGTATGGGTAACTCGCTGATCGAACAGGCTGAAACTCATCCCGATACCGACTTTATCGGCATCGAAGTGCACGCCCCCGGCGTTGGTAAACTGCTCGATGAAGTGGATAAGCGCGGCCTGACCAACCTGCGCGTTTACCGTGAAGACGCCCTGGCGGTACTGGAGCAGTGTCTGCCCGAAGGCTCGCTGACTACGCTGCAGCTATTCTTCCCCGACCCGTGGCCGAAAAAGAAGCACCATAAGCGGCGCATCGTGCAGCCTGCGTTCGTGGAGCTGATTCGCACACGCCTCAAGCCCGGCGGCACATTCCACATGGCCACCGACTGGGAAGCCTACGCCGAGTGGATGGCGGAAGTGATGGAATCTGCCCCCGGCTACGCTAACACCGCCACCGACGAGACGTCGCCCTACGTGCCCCGCCCGGCCTTCCGCCCGCTCACCAAGTTTGAGGCCCGCGGCGAAAAGCTCGGCCACGGCGTCTGGGATCTGATTTACCGGCGGGAAGCGTAACGCTTACTCAAACGCCGTTAGCGCAAAGCTGTCGCACTCGGTCACCTTGGCAAACCACGCCTGCAGCCGTGGAAAGCGGTTTGGCCAATCAAAGGCCGGTAAGCGAAAGCTGAGGTAAGCCAGGGCGACAGCGACCACAATCGCCCCTAGCGTGCGCTGGGTATGGCCAGCCAGCACGCTAGGGTGCGCTTCCAGCGTCACCAGTGTGCGCTCAATCGCTTTTAACCGCCGGCTTCCTAACAGCGTCTCATCCACGCCTGGCCCACCATGCTTGCGGCCAATCACCACGTTAAACGCCGCCTCCATCAAGCCCTGCCCCAACCCCGCCAGCGCCAGGGTTTCCGCTAAACCATCCGCTGGTAACAGCTTCGCGCCTTCGCCCACGGCATCCAGATAGTGGGCAATCAGCAGCGATTCGGTCAGCACCTCGCCGCCTTCCGTCACCAGCGTCGGAATACGACTCAGCGGGGTAATCTTTAAAAGCTCGCTATCCGCCGCCCAGGGGTCGCACCAGCAGAGCTCTGTGCGCTCCATTAGCTCTTTTTCATACAAGCATACCCGCACGACGCGGGCGTAAGGTGAAGAAGCATTGAGATAAAGCTGCATGGTGGACTCCCCTCAGGTGACGAAAACGTATCGTAAACCACTCGATGCGGCCTGCCGCTACCACTTTTGAGGTAGGCCACCGACGTCAACGCACAACCCATGGGAAAAGTTTGCCCTGCAGCCCATCAACAGGGCATGAAGGGCTGAGTGGTATTTATAGGAAGGCATAAAAAAGAAAGCCGCTCCAAGGGGAGCGGCAAAAGACCGTGACTAGCAATGAGAGGGAGAAACCATAACAGGGTACCGGCGCTGAACTGCCTAGTCGCTGTCGTGGTTGCCAGCGGCTCATCAAACACTGACAAACACAATATAATCATTCTCATTTACCCCGTCAACATAAATGCGAATACTTTTTATTTATTTTTTCAGCCGACCAGCTTGAGCCAAAATGGCAGCGTCAGCATGGCAAGCAGCGTTTGTCCGGTAATAATGGCCGCCATTAATTCCGCATCACCGCCCAGCTGGCGGGCAAGGATGTATGCCGAGGTGGCCGTGGGTAGCGCAGCAAACAGCAGCGCGACGTCCCGGCTAACGGGGTCGAGCCCCAGTAGCCACGCTAACAGCAGTACACATGCTGGCATGCACAGTAGCTTAATGGCGTTAGTAGCAATCACCCCTCGGTCAATACGCAGCAGCGCCATGGGCTTAAGCGCGACCCCCACGGCCACCAGTCCCAGCGGTAGTGCTGCGCGTCCCAGTAACGTGACGGTATCTTCGCTCCAGCCGGGCAGGCCAACGCCGCTAAGATTCAGCCCAATCCCTGCCAAGCAAGCCAAAATCAGCGGATTTTTCGCCAGCGCTAGCGCGCTTTTACCTAGGCTTGCGCGACCCAGCGTGCCCGCCGCCACAAAGCTGGCCACGCACATAACGTTCACCACGGGCACCATCAGCGCCACGGCGACCGCAGCCGTTGTGGCCCCCAACGAGCCGTGCAGCGCGGCGGCCCCCGCTACGCCCACATAGGTATTAAAGCGCACGGCACCTTGAAACACCGAGGTGAATGCCGCCGGGCTGAGCTGTAACCAGGCTCGAAAATGCCACAATATAAGGCCAAACAGCGCCATTGCCCCCAGCAATGCCAGCGCCAACCGGCCAACGGGCACTTGGCTCACATCGGCTGTCGCCAGCGTGCCCACCAGCATGGCAGGGAACAGCACAAAGTAGATAAACCGCTCCATTTGCGCCCAAAAATCGAGGCTAGGCCAGCGCCCATACCCCATGGCTGCACCCAATAAAATCAATAAAAACAGCGGCCCTAATGCTCCGGTAATGCTCTCCATTGTTCTTCCTTATTAAGTGCGACATCCCAGCACAGCGACATCTGCGGGATAGCTGTTACCATGAAACGCATACCATGTAATAAATTTCCCCGCCTTATGGCCTGCGTAGCGACTATTCTGCCATGAAGAATTTGCCTAAACCTGTCGATGTTACGGGTTTTCCAGCGCTAAAAGTGCTTATCCTGGTGACTGGCCTCGCGCTGGCTGCGTGCACATGGTACGTGTTCGCTAACTGGCTTCGTGCCGATAGCGATATCGTGTGGTTCTCTCCTAGCGGCGAATGCAACTTGCATATGACCCCCTGTTCGACAACGCTGGGGGACAGAGGCCGTCTTACGTTAGCCATTGATGCCGATGGCCGTATCGAGGCGCTTGAAGTGCTGCCCTTGGATGTCGAGGTGGAGGGCATTACCCCCAGCCAAGTGACGGTGGATTTTGTTGGCCGCGATATGGATATGGGGTTAAACCGCTTTGCGCTTACCACCACTGCACCCGGACACTTTCATGGCCAGGGCCAAGTGGGCGTTTGCACGCAAGAGGTGATGCCGTGGCGCGCTAGGGTTATTCTGGAGACGCCTGACGGTAAGCTGGGTAGCTGGTTCGATTTCGATGTTAAAAGGAGTTAAGCGCATGGTAGCCCCCATAAAACGCAAGCCGCTTTGGCTTGGCCTAGCCCTATTAGGCGTGCTAGTGGTGGCGGCCACCCTGGGCCTTTACCAGCTAGGCGTCGGCCAGGAGAGCGACGAACCGCAGGGCGGCCCTATCGCAATGCCCTCTACCCAGGGTGACTTCTCCCTTACCCAGCTAGGCGATAATGAAATTGCCATTATCTCCTTTGGCTACACTTACTGCCCCGATGTCTGCCCCATGAATCAGGCGGTCAAACGCCAAGCCCTGGCTCAATTGAGCGATGCTCAACGTGAGCGGGTTGTGCCTGTCATGATTACGGTCGACCCCGAGCGCGATACGCTCGACCGGATGAGCGAATATATGCAATTCTTCGGCAGTGAATTTATCGGCTTAGTGGGAAGCCAAGAGCAGCTTACCGATGTGGCTGAGCGTTACGGGGTGATTTGGCGGCGGGTAGAAGCGCCGGAATCGGCCATGGCGTATACCATCGACCACAGCGCTTCGCTGTTTTTGGTCAACCGTGAAGGGGAAATATTGCAGCGGGTGCTCTACTCTCCAACGCCCCACGGGTTAGTATCGGCGCTGGAAAGCGAACTTGGCAGCTAACGCTAAAAGGGGACCCTCAATAAGTTAGCTGCCATGTAGTTACTCAGCCGTTGCGGCTTTGTTAGCAGTTGCCGATTGTAGATGATCCAACATCGCCATCAGCGCCTGTGTCTGGGTGCCATCGCGGGTATCGTGCAGCGGATTGATCTGCCACGTACTCTCAGCAAAGCCCCACCAGTCCCAGCACGCTTGCGGATTGGCCATGCTGCTCTCTGCCTGTGGGTAAAGTACCACCTGACCATGTTCCGCCGCCCAGCGGTTTAAGCCGCTGTAGCGAACAAAGGTGTCGTCGATGGCCTCCGCGTTCATCTGGCAGCCGTGCAGCGCCACCGTTACCGGGCAGCCGCCCGCCTCACATGCCTCGGGTACGAACACATAACCGGTATCGGCAAAGCCCTTCGCTGCAAAGCCGGACTGGTCAAAAGCTAACAGCTCGCCTTCGCTGGCGTTCGTCTCACGCTCGGGATAGAGCCAAGCCATCATCTCACCGGCCACGTCTTCTCCACACGCCAGCACATGACTGCCGCCGCCGTTGTGACAATCGCCCAAAGACTGCGGGTCAAGAGGGGCGTCTTTTGGCATCGCTACCGGCCAGCCGTGCCCGGTGTTTGCCCGCTGAACGTAGCGCAGTTGCTGCTCAGGGCTTTCCAGCCAGCCTTGCCACTGCTGAGCCAGCAGATCTCCTAACCCAGGCGACACCGTCTCGTCCGCATCGCCATGCCACACAAAAGCGCGTAGCTGGCTTAGTGCGTCTTGGCTGCCTACTTGGTCTAATGAAAGATAGCGCTCACGCCGCTGTTCCAGTTCATCCAGCGATGGGAGCCCGCGGCGTGTCATCATGCACTGGTTCAGGGCTAGGCTTAATGCCCCTTGAGCGCACCCCCATGGGCCTGCGGCTAGCACGCCCACACCGCTAAAGCGCTCAGGCCAAGCAACTGCCAACTGAGAGGCCATATAGCCGCCAGAAGAGACCCCTACCACGCTGGCTTGGTCACTAGCAGCGCCCAGCGCAGGTAGGCCGGGCGCCTCTTCCTCGGCGTGGGCAACGGCGCTGCCCAACAGAATAAGCGCAGCCATAAGACGGCGCTGATGAACGGCTATGCCCATGGCTTATTCAATGCCTAGCAGTTCAACGCGGAACGTGAGCATTTCATTCGGGCCAATGGGGCCTTGGCCGCGTTCGCCATACGCAAGATCAGCAGGAATATAGAGCATCCAGCTATCGCCAACGCTCATCAGTTGCAGGGCTTCTTGCCAGCCTTCAATCACTTGGTTGACCTGGAAGCTAACCGACTCACCGCGCTCGAAGGAACTATCAAATACGGTACCGTCGAGCAGCATGCCTTCGTAGTTCACCTCTACGGTATCTTCTGCGCCGGGCGTTGCGCCGTCGCCAGACTCAAGCACTTCGTACTGCAAGCCAGACTCGGTTACTTCGACTTCATCCCGCTCAGCGTTTTCTGCCAGGAAGTCTTGTCCTTCTTCAAGATTCGTCTGCGCCAGCTCGGCGGCTTGCTGTTCACGCGCCTCCATTGAACTCTCTTGGAAAGCCATTAGCGCTTCCATCATCTCTTCTTCGTTCATCGCCAGCTCGTTGCCATCGAAGACATCGCGCATACCGTCGGTGAACGCATCAATATCGAGGTCTTCAATATCTGCCTGCATGCTTTCGCCCAGCGTAACACCCAGGCTGTAAGCCAAGCGCTGCTCGTCGGTTTCCGGGGCGGCGGCGGCAAACGGCGCTACCAGCAGAAGGCCAGTCAGCGCGGTAGAAGAGAGTAGTGCTTTCATGGAAAAAACCTTATCCAGCGGCGCAGTGCGCCATATGTTTTTGGGTGCCTCAAAGACTAACACCCGCCGCTTCAGGCTGCATTACCTGAAACGGCGGGTGTTAGTCAGACCACAATGATGCGTAGAGGTTTAGCCAGTGCTACCGCGTACGTTACACCACCAGCGTTGGGCAGTGGGCGGCACCGGCAACACGCTGGGACACACTGCCCAGCAGCAGATTTTTCTCACCGTTCGTACCTTGAGCGCCAATCACAATCAGGTCGCACTCCCGTTTACGGGCAAAGCGTACAATTGTGCGGGAGGGTCGTCCTCCTTTCACAAAGGCACGTACTCGCATGCTATCCGCCCCTAACTCAATGGCGTGGGACTTAGCGTGCACAGCAATTTCCGTGGCGTACTCTTTGAGCGCATCATCGGGGATATCCAGCCTATTGGGGCGCACCATAGAGAGCGACGCTTCCAATAGGCTGTGGTGCTTAAATACGCACAGCAGGTACAGCTCTGCACCAGTGAGCATATGCAGGCCAACGGCTTTCTCTAGCGCTTTGATGGCCCCCTTGGAGCCATCGACTGGAACCAAAATGCGATTAAACATCCGCGTTCTCCTTGTGACTGCTTAACGGAAGGCAACATCACGCAGGAACAGCGCAATTTGCGGGAACATAATCAGCAGCGCCGCCGCCAAAATCAGCATAAAGATAAACGGTGGCGTGCCTTTGATCACCTCCCAGTAGGGACGCTTAAAGATTGCAATAGCGGTAAAGATATCGCAGCCAAACGGTGGCGTTGCCGAACCTATCGCCACCTGCAAGGTAATCAGAATACCCACCAACACGGGGTCTAGCCCGGTGGCCGCAATCGCCGGTGCAAAGATAGGCGTCAGCACCAGAATAACCACGATAGGGTCAACGAACATACAGGCCACAAAGAACGAAATACAGATAGCGATCAGTACGCCCGTTGGCCCGGCGTCATTCACGCCCACGGCCTCCAGGATAGCCTGGGGTATCTGCGCAAAAGAGATAATCCAGGAGAACCCATTGCCTACGGCCACCAGGATAAATACCACGGCGGTAATCAGGCCAGTGGATTTGGCGATGGCGTAGATATCGCGCATTTTCAGCGAGCGGAACACCACAAACTCTAACAGCACCGCGTACAGCACACAGGCTGCCGCCGCTTCGGTGGGGCTAAAGATACCGCCGTAAATACCACCCACGATAATCACCGGGAAACCCAGCGGCCAGAGCGCTTTTTGCACGGCGGTGGCCCGCTCTTTCCAACTGGCACGCTCTTCGGTAGGAACATCTTTTACGATGGCATAAACGATGCAGTAGGCAGAGAACATAAACAGTATTAACAGGCCCGGCCCAATCCCAGCGATAAACAGCTCGCCAATCGAGGTACCGGAAATCACCCCATAAATAATCATGCCGATGCTGGGTGGGATCAAAAAGGCAATGTCACTGGCATTAATAATCAGCGCCAGCGTAAAGGGATCAGAGTAGCCCGCTTTTAACATCTTCGGACGCAGCGGAGACCCCACAGCCACCACGGTGGCCTGGGTCGAACCCGATACCGCCCCAAACAGCGTACAAGAAGCGGCAGTACTCACCGCCAGCCCACCTTTAATATGGCCAATAAACGACATCACCATATCAATCAGGCGGTTCGCGGATTGCCCACGAGTCATAATATCGGCGGCCAGAATAAACATCGGTACGGCGATCAGCGAGGCAGGGCGAATGCCCGCCATCATCTGCTGAATCAGCGTATCCATTTGGCCAAAGCCGTTAAACATCATATAGAAGCCAATCACCGCGGCGGTTATCAGCGGGATCATCATTGGAAAGCCCAGCAGCAGCAGGGCAATCATGGTGACTACCATTATCGTCGTCATAGCGTTCCCCTAGGGTGCAATCCCTGCTTTACACTTCTGTTTCGGTATCTTTGTAGCCGTCCACAACCCCAGTCGAGAGATACACGTCTCGGGTGGTCAGGTTTTTAATCGCGGTCAGCATGTACTGAATCCCGGTAATCAAAAAGCCCATGGGCACCCAGATATAAATAATCCATACCGGCAAACCTAGCGACGGCAGCACGCGCCCTTTGCTATACAGGTCGAGGATGTACACCACCGAGTAATAAAGTAGGAAAAACATCACCAGCGAGGTGAGGAACGCAATGCCGATCATCAATACTTTACGGCCACCCACCGGCAGCGCATCGTAAATCGCCGACATCCGAATATGACGACCGTGGCGGGCAGCGTAACCAATGCCCGCAAAGGTAATCATGATAATCAAGATACGGTTCAGCTCACCTGAGAACATAATGCTATTGCCGAATACAAAGCGGGCAATCACGTTGGTGACCGTATTCAGCGCCATTAGCAAAACCCCCATCGCCAGTATCACTGACTCGATTTTGCTAATTGCAGTGTCGATCACTCCCAAAAACCCGGGCAAACCGGACCGGTAGCTCTTTTCGGACTCTTCTTCCGTCATGGCCGTTCTCCTTTAAACGCAGCGTGGTCGCTTGCTATCTCAGCGTAGCGACTCTCCCGTCACTGACCACCGAACGGAGTATGTTCGGCCTTGCTTCATTTTGTAGCGTAACGGGTAATGACTCTTTTCGCTTCAACGCTGGATGTACGTAGATTTTTCTGTGTTACGCCGCCGAGGTACACATTTTTTCGTGGTGGGGCGAGCTGCGCCGATGAACCCACTCACCTGCAGGGCGCTTTGGCAACAAAAAAGGGGCAGCGCTGGCTGCCCCTTATGACGTTACTTGATTAACGTAAAAGCGCTAACCCATTAGGAGTCGCTGTTAACGGCTTCAAGGTCCGCCTTGAACTGCTGCAACAGCTCTTCACCGCGATCGCCCGTCATTTCGAGGAACGCTTCCTCAACCTGCGGCGCACGCTCACGGAACGCTTGGATCTGCTCTTCGTTCAGGCGCGTGACGGTGACTTCATCAGATGCTTCCTGAATCTTGGCGAGTGCATCGTCGGCCAGACCTTTGATGTGCTCAATGGTGTGGTCGTAAGCCGCGTTGGAGGCTTCCTGTACCAGCTCTTTATCTTCGTCAGACAGGCCTTCGTAGAAGTCCTGGTTGGCCATCATGGCAGTGGTAAACCAGCCATGGCCGGTAAAGGTCAGGTGCGGAGATACTTCATACAGACCGCCGGATTCGATCCAGAAAATCGGGTTTTCCTGACCATCGATAATGCCGGTCTGCAAGCCACCGTAAACTTCACCCCACGGCAGCGGTGTCGGCGTCGCGCCAAAGGCGTCGTAGGTTTCCGACAGCAGCGGGTTGGTCATGGTGCGGATTTTCTTGTTATTCATGTCTTCCGGCGAGCTAATCGGCTCGTCGGTGGTGACCACCATTTCACCCTCGGGGTACATTTTTAGAAGCTCGAGACCCTGCTCGGCGTAAAGCTCCGGGAACATTTCATTGATGGCTTTACTCTCGTCGAAGAACGTTAGAACGGTCTCTTCGTCGGTCGGCAGCAGATACGGAATGAAGAAGATTTGCGCTTCTGGAATCAGCGCACCGGTAAAGCCAGGTGACTGATTGACGAACTGGAGGATGCCATTTTGCGTCTGCTCCATGATGTCGTCGGATTCGCCAAGCTCACCAAAGCGATAAACTTGGACGGTGTGATCGGAGTTCTCTTCGACGTACTCCTTGAATGCGTAAGCGAAGACATCCTGCACGTCGCCTTCGTACTCTTCGTGTGCGTAACGCCAGTTATCTGCCTGAGCGGTCGCGCTCAAACCCAGCAGCAGTGCACCCACGCTTGCCGTGGTGAGCAACTTGGTGGTGACGGAACGAGTCGAAACTAATTTGCTTGCCTTCATGCAGAGTTCCCCTAGCAGTGGTAAGCGCGCCGTACGAGAGCGCCAGAATCTAATTTTTGTCTATCCCTAGCAGCGTTGCGTTTATGCTCAGCCGCTAACACGCAGAAACGTCATTCGTAACTTTGTATGCATTGCTGTGGGTTAGCGGGCGAAATAAGCGCTGCCAACGCGGGTTGATCAAAAACAGCTTAAATTCAGGCTAGCGTGGTGGATCACAGCGGTCAAGCTGGCTTGTCAGGGCCATTAGTGCCGTTTGTGTGTTTTCGCGTACGCGTGACGCTTGCGGCGAACGGTTGTCAAGCGGTGCCGAAAACAGCGTATCTTGCAGCCACTGTGCAACATTGTGCTGGCTTATGTCGCTTTTTGTTAACCGGACTTCCTCCACCGAAGAGCGCAGTGCCCACTGCTGCCAACGTTGAAGGTTTTCACGCTCAGACTGCAGTTCCGCCTTTTGTAAGGTGGCACGCAGCGCCTTAATGTCATCGTTATGAGCAGCTTGAGGCTTTAATGTTCGGCGCAATTCGCGCAACGTTGCGGTGACCTGCTGCTGCCAACGGTAGCGCTCTTCCCGTATGGCCTTTAGCGGGCCAGATTCGGCGGCTAATCCGTGCTGATACAGCCAGCAGTGAAACAGTAACTCACACACATCCACGCCAGCCTCATCTTGCAAGGTGAGACAGGCTTGCTCTACGCCAGGCTTTGCATAAAGCGCTAAGGCAAAATCCCATAGCGGCCTCTGCTGCAAGCGCTGCAATCGGTTAGAATCGCGCATTGGTTTACCCACTTTTTTCGGGAGAAAACATGATCGCACTGCGCCAAGTCGCCCTGCAACGGGGCACGCAAACGCTCCTAGAAAGCGCCGACCTTACGCTACATAACGGCGTGAAGGCCGGCATTATTGGGGCCAACGGTGCCGGTAAGTCGAGCCTGTTTAAACTCCTATTGGGCGAGCTGGGGCCCGATCAGGGGGATGTAGAGATGAGCGGCGGCCAGCGAATTGCCCACATGGCCCAGGAAGTGGAGGCGCTGGATCGCCCCATTGTGGAGTATGTATTAGACGGCGATTACGCCTTGCGCCAAGCCGAAGCCGACCTGCTTGCCGCCCGCGAAGCCGATAACGCGCATCGAGAAGCCGAACTCCACGGGCTAATCGAAACCCTAGATGGTTACACGGCAGAATCACGGGCATCACAGCTGCTGGTCGGGCTCGGCTTTGTGCAAGCGGATCTTAAGCGACCTCTATCGGACTTTTCCGGCGGTTGGCGAATGCGGGTAAATCTTGCCCGGACGCTGTTTATGCCTTCCGACTTGTTGCTGCTGGATGAGCCGACCAACCACCTGGACCTAGACGCCCTGCTTTGGCTGGAGCAGTGGCTCACTCGCTACCCCGGCACGCTGCTGCTGATTTCTCACGACCGCGACTTTCTTGATGCTGTGTGCGATCACATTGTGCATATGCATCACCAAACGCTAGAGCTTTACCGGGGCAACTACTCTCGCTTTGAGCGCACGCGGGCCGAAAAGCTCGCGCTGCAACAGGCTGAAGCGGCCAAGCAGCAGGCCCGCCGTGAAGAGATTGAACGTTTTATTGCCCGCTTTCGCGCTCAGGCAACAAAAGCCAAGCAGGCGCAAAGCCGGGTAAAAATGCTAGAACGCATGGGGGATATCGCCGTCGCCCACACGGACTCCCCTTTCCACTTCACCTTGCCTGCCGCTGATAAAACGTCGCACCCGCTGCTGGTGCTGGACCAAGCCACCCTTGGCTATCGCGGCGAAGCGGGCGATATCGCTCAGTTAGAGAAGGTCAACATTACGCTACTCCCCGGGAGCCGTATCGGCTTATTAGGTCCGAACGGTGCGGGTAAATCGACCCTGATCAAGTCACTCACGGGCGAGCTTGAGCTGTTAGAAGGCAAACGCGTACCCGGTGAACATTTAGCCATTGGTTATTTTGCTCAGCATCAGTTAGAAAGCCTGGACGTGACCACCACGCCCTTTGTGCATGTACAACGCCTCTCTCCCACAGCAAGTGATCAAGAAATTCGCAACTTCCTAGGTGGCTTTGGCTTCAAAGGCGATGACGCCTTTGGCGAGGTGGCCACTTACTCTGGCGGTGAGAAAGCACGCCTGGCACTTGCACTCGTGGCCTGGCAAAAGCCCAACCTGCTGCTGCTCGATGAGCCCACTAACCACTTGGATCTGGAAATGCGCGAAGCGCTGACCGAGGCACTGGCAAGCTTTGAGGGCACAGTCATCCTGGTCTCGCACGACCGACACCTATTGCGTGCCACGGTGGATGAGTTTTGGCGGGTGGCCGACCACCGGGTTGAGCCCTTCGACGGCGACTTGGAGGATTACCGGGCTTGGCTTAAGGCGCGGTTGGAAGAGAACCGCCGCGACGCCCGTAGCGAAAAGAGCGAACGCCAGAGCCAACAGCCCAGCGGCGACCGTAAAGCCGCCCGCAAAGCAGCAGCGGAGCTGCGCGAAAAGCTGCGCCCTCTGAAAAAAGAGCGCGACCAGGCGGAAAAGAGCATGGAAAAAGCGCAGCAGGCACTTGAGGAAGTAGAAGCGGTACTCGCCGACCCCGAGCTCTACACCGACAGCACCCGCAAGGCAGAGCTGACCCAAGCACTCGCCAAGCAGGCGGAGATTAAAGCGCGCCTGGATGCCGCCGAGCAGACATGGTTCGCTGCAGAAGAGGCGTTAGAGGCCATGGAAGCCGAGCTGCTGGCCAGCGAAAACGCCTGATCAGCCCTAGCTTTCTAGCAAAAAGGTGACCGGCCCATCGTTGACCAGAGCAACCTGCATGTCCGCGCCGAACTGCCCTTCCGCAATATGGGGCCAAGCGGCGCGGGCCTGACTTACCAGATAGTTAAACAGCCGCTCCCCCTCGTCGGGCGGGGCGGCACTGGAGAAGCTAGGGCGTAGGCCCTTGCGGGTATCGGCAACGAGCGTGAACTGTGATACCAGCAACAGCCCACCCTGGGCCTGCTGCAGGTTATGGTTCATCTTGCCCGCCTCGTCACTAAACACGCGGTAGTGAAGCAGCTTATGCAGTAACTTATCGGCATCCGCCTCACTGTCACCTTTCTCCACCCCCACCAGTGCCAGCAGCCCATGGCCGATGGCACCGACGCTGTTGCCTTCCACCGTGACACTGGCGCTCTTAACCCGTTGAATCAGTGCTTTCACGCTTGCCCCTTCGTCCGTTCATTAGGCGCTGTTGAAAGGGCAGAGTGTAAACGCAGGTGAGTGCTGACCCAAGCGAGTTCAATTTCAGCCAGCCCCCTACTGGTTCACTCCCAACAATGCATCGCGGAAATCTTCGCCCAGCGGGCGCTCCCCAAGCCAGATACCGAACATCGCGCTGGCAAACTCGGCTGCTATCTTCATAGAGCGTTTCGCCATTGAGCGCGAGACGCAGCTGCTAGCGGCGGCGCTAGTCGTGACGAGCGTAGCGCCCAGTAACGCGGCTAGCCATAGCGTGCTCTTTGTTGGTCGTTGCACGGTGACCATCTCCTTTGTTGGTTTGGGTAACACTATGCATAGCTATACACACATAAACAACTCATAAAGGTTCCGTACAACCACTCGATTGAGGAGTCATTGCGCCGCCACAAAGCCTTTACCAAGGCCGACAGAGCATCACATCGCAGTGGGGCTCACTAAGCAGCATTTCGGTTAGCGGATTAGTTTGATGTGGTCGGCTGCGGCTGCCTAACATGACCAAGTCCGGCGAGTGCCGTTTAACATAGTCATGCAGCACATCGCAGGGCTGGCCCGGCTCTAGCGCAAGCTCAATGTCCGGCACGCCATCTAACTCCCGCAGCAGGCTTTCGACTTCGTTATCCAGCGCCTCCCGCAGGCGACTGACCTCGCGGTCACGCCACTGGGCGTAGAATGCTTGATTCCCCAGCTCCAATTCGCCGGGCAGGCTCCAGGCGTGTAGAAGCGTTAGCTTGGCCTCAGGAAAGCGAATCAGCGCTTCTTTCAGGGTCTGCCGAGCCGTCAGCGAGAAGTCGATAGGCACCACAATATGTTGCCACGGCTGAGTAGGCAGGTAAGACGCCACCACCACGGGGCACGGCGCGCTACGCAAAATACGCATCATGGTGGTGCCATAAAGCAGGTCTTTTTGACCACGTTTGCGGTGCATACCCAGCACGATGAGCGACGCCTGACGCTCGTGGGCTTCCCTCACGATTTCTACATGAGGCTCCCCAACCACCGTTTGAATCATCAGCGATGGCAGTTCCAAGGCGTAATCTTCGCGCAGGTCGGTGAGCGTCGCGCTAATATCGTCGTTGACGGCACGCTCCAGGTCATGGAGCATGCGATGCGGAAGGTAAGGGTCAAGCACGTGAAGGGTATCAAGCTGCGCGCCCTGCTGGTGGGCTAAGCGCAGCGCGCGGGCAAAGGCCGCGCGGTTTTCCTGGGAGAGGTCGGTGGCAAACAGCAGCGTGCGGGACATGGGCAGCTCCTTGGCCGAACAGCTCAGCCTAGTAGGCAAACAAACGGGCACCCTTCAGCATGGTGCCCGTTGACCTATTCCGCAAGGAGACTCTGCGCCCTCAACACGTCAGCGATGGATTTACCACCAGGCATGAAAGTGATGCACCGGGCCACGCCCTTTGCCAACACTTAAGCGATGGCTAGCGGCCAGAGCATGATGAAGCCACTGCTTTGCCTCCGTAATAGCCAGCTCTGGGGCCTCTGCGCTAGCATCTTCCGGCAACTTGGCTAGGCAAGCCGTAATGGCTGATGAGAGCGCGCAGCCCGTGCCATGAAGGTTCTCAGTGGCAATGCGTGAGGCGGGCAGCCACTGATGACCGTTAGGGGTCGCCAGCAGATCCGGGCAGGTATCACCCCGTAAGTGGCCGCCTTTCAGCACCACATAGGGCGCGCCTAGCGCCACCAGTTTGGGCAGCAGTGCTTCCATCTCGTCCAGGCTGGCGGGCGATGGGGAATCGAGCAGCACGGCGGCTTCCGGCAGGTTAGGAGTAATCACATCCGCTAACGGCACTAAAATCTCTTTTACGGCGCGAATACCCGCGTCATCCACCAGGATGTCACCGCTCTTCGCCACCATCACCGGGTCGAGCACGATCCAACGCGGGCGCTGCTGGCGCAGTACATCGGCAATCACTTCGGCCACATCGCGGCTGGCTACCATGCCTATTTTCACGGCATCAATGGCCACATCGCTCAACAGATGTTCAAGCTGCTCACGAATTGCCTGAGGGGAAACCGGGTACACCGAGGCCACGCCACAGGTGTTCTGGGCAATCACCGCAGTGATGACATTTGTGCCATACACACCCAGGGCAGAAAACGTCTTTAAATCGCCCTGCAGCCCAGCACCACCGGAAGGGTCGGAGCCTGCAATGGTGAGCACATTACGAAGGCGGGATTCGGTAGACATAGCGCTCCTTACGAGACAGAACAGTATCTGCCTTAGGATACCCAAGCGGTGGCGCTTACGCTGCTTTAATCGCAACCCTAGCCTGCCTATAACAGCGAGTAGGGTGAGGCGTTACCGCCTCATCCCTCTCACAGAACCGTACATACGGACCACGTATACGGCTCATGCCATTAACTTACCCCGAATTCGGGGACAGTGATGCCGGTTCTGACCCTGGTCAGATCCAATAACCGTAAG
>Ga0105217_100344_pt1 | contig 16864 bp, 16 predicted proteins | sample Virmet3651_4511_FD_89710 | JGI IMG/M metagenome (GOLD analysis project Ga0105217, IMG submission 89710) | Marine viral communities from the Southern Atlantic ocean transect to study dissolved organic matter and carbon cycling - metaG 3651_4511 | ecosystem: Environmental > Aquatic > Marine >... | reverse complement strand
GTGAATCGGATGATGGATAGGCATATCGAGCAGGTGGAGGCGCGTATCCAGGAACTAACCAAACTGAACGAGCAACTGAGAATGCTGCGCCGCAGCTGTTCAAACCGTCGGACAGTCGAGCAATGCGGCATATTGCGGAATTTGTCGGCTACTCCGGTTTCGAGCGGCTGACACCCGGTTCCAAAAACTCTCCTGAACGTTCTGTAACAGGGGCATTTTTCCAGCGTGGGCGCCGACCGCAATGGTGAGAGAAGAACTGCACAGCGGAAAACCGGTCAGTCTGTTGAATGACTGGTTTACCACCTATGACGGCTATTACCTGTATTACCCGAGTCGCCGTCAATCATCCCCGCTGTTTCGCTTGCTGGTGGATGCACTGAGGTTCAAATAGAAAAACCGGGTAATTCCAGGTAATTAATCAAAGTCCAAAAACAAACAACCCGGCAATGGCGCCGGGTTGAATGAACGCCTGTCATTGACAGACGGTTACCAGAGAGTGCCCGTCGTTGCCGGCTACTCCCACTCAATTATTTACAAGACAATAAAACCAATAAAAAACAATCAGTTACCAATTAACAGGGAAAAGATGCCATGAAAAATACCATACCCACCATAAGCCCCCTCATTTTTCGGCCACCATTAATAGCTCTATAGGCGGGCAAATCAGCCCTGCGTGGTGCCGAGACGGACACGCAAGGCCTGCTCAATCTCCTGATGGATGTCGAACTGAACCTCTGCTTCAACCTGAAGGGTCACAGCTATCGCGAACATAATATCCTCGTCCGGGCTCAGCCCGCCGCCCGATGCGTCACGACACTGCACGCGAATCGGAATATCCGCTTCATCCCCAAACTCCGGAATGGCCTGGACTCTGTTTTTCAGTCGCTTAGACCACACAGACCCACGCTTGATTATGTTCGTATCAAGACCATCGGAGGACATATCGAAGCCCCATCTGCCGTCATCCTTATCATTGGCCTCGTTGAACGCTGCAGCCTCCAACGCAGCAAGCCGGTATTTAGCTCGTGAAGGATTGACCGGCGAGAACCAAGCCAGGGTGACTCGCATGGCTCGTGGAAGCCTCTCTCCAGACAATGATGGCGGCACGGGCATCCTAAAAACCTGCGCACCATCTTTCCTGATCACTCCCAAACCCACCATGGTCACTCCTGCTTCAGGTGACTCCCACATCATGGCGTTTTCGAGATGGCCGTGACCGAAGTGGCGGCAAACCTCCTCCTTTGCTCGGGCGTGCTGGTTGTTGCCAAGTCGAGCCCGCTCTTCATGATAGAGATCGTGTGCATCCTGGGGCCATCGAGCCGCATTAACAGCCAAAACGCGGGTCAGGAGCGCATTCTCACGACGCGTCAACTCCAACCCCTGGTAGGGGCCATCCTCTCCCGTAAGAGCTTCTGCGGCACACAAAAGGGAGCGGGTAACTAAGGCTGCAGCAGGGCTCGTGCCACGTGATTTCTGTGTGGCATTCTGCCCAGGCGGGGATGCCGCGATTAGGCCTGTGCGTAGAGAAGGCTCCACCGCCCTCAAGCTAACATCCCCGCCCATAGGCATGGCACGCACCTCCAGACAGCCACCCGCTGCTAGAAAGTCGGGCTTTATCGACCGCTGGGAGCCCAATCCGAGGGCGCTGGTCATTTGCGGTACAAATTCACCATCCTGCTCCAGTTTCAACATGCCAGCTTGCTGCGGGGGCACATCATTCACCAAATCAAGCGACAATGCACCGACTGTAAGAGCATTCAGTGACTCTGCCGGCGAAAGCAGAGTTCGATTGAAAATACTATCGCGCATCGCGCTTCGGACTGCCGTGCGACGATCGGCAACAGCAGCATCTTCGACATCCATCATCCTGGTTTCTGGAAGGGTAAGGTGACCGACATTACCGGCCGAGACCACAAACAAGAGCCCTTCCCTATCTGCCCACCAGTCCATCAACCGCGCGAGAGCACTGATGTGACCAGAGAAATGGCTATCACGGACACCAATGGAGAAATTCACGACAAAAACGTCAGGCGCGACAGGCTCGTCGGTGCCAATCAACCGCATCAAAGTCGTATGCACCACATCAACAAAGAGGCGGTTATTCGCAGTCTCGGCCCCCTCTTCCCGATCGATCAACACAGGCACACTAACCAGCCGAGAGTCAGCCAGTGGCCTGCCGTCTGCTTGAAGATCTCCACGTAATATCAGCGAAGCCATCGCGGTAGCGTGGTAGCGCCGCCCCACCGGCGAAAGCCTGACCAAATCGTGCATGTCTTCAATGACAACACCACCGTCCAGCGCCTGGTGAGCAGCTACAGGTGTACCATCCAGCAGAGCCGCGCGTATTGGCGCCTCCGAATCAAAATCACCCTGGATGACACGGTCCCCACCCACAGCATCAGCACCTCCCGGCAGCGCTTGGCCGATTGTTTGAGGCATGATGAACTGAATCCCCTCAAGGGTCGCCAATCCACCGATATCGGCAGGATTGGCCAGCATCTGCCTCACAGCATGACAGGGTAATTCAACAAGGAGCGCTTCATAGCTGAAGCCGTCTTCGGAAATGGAGCTCCGATCTAAGATCGAGCCTTCACGCGCAGCGACGTGTTGCTCTAATTCTCTACGCCAACCAGCACGTTTTTCAGCGCTCGCAGTTGGCCAAATTTCAAACTCAATCGAGATCGGGTCATCGTCTTCCCTGAAAGCCAGGCGATCTTCGATGATTGCCCTTGAATCAGCACCAAGCCGATCCTGGGGCCCCCAAGGGCGCAATTCGAGGAGCAAGTTAAACACATTCCACCAGGGCCCATACCCGTGGGGCGCATTCTCCCCACGCTGATGAGCCCTCCACAACGACAACATCCTCTGGAATGACTGAACCGTTGGAATGGTCGCGTACAACGTGCGCACAAGCGAGGCCGACTCCCCTGCTGGCTGGAAACCTTCTGGATAATCCTCGATAGCTTCCAGCTCCTCCTCAGAGAAGACTTCCAGTCCGGCCCGCTGTGCCACCTTGGCAAAATCTGAAACGCTTCCAGCCGTCACAAAGACAAGCGCCCGCTCGGGAGCAATGCCTGTAGGATCTTGCCGCAGGGCGGCGAGAGGATCGTCGCCGCTGAGCGCGGCACTTAATCTGTCAAAAGTGGCCTGAAATCGCATCCCTTGCTGCGCTCGACCAGGGCCTGACGGCCTCGGCGGTATACCTGGACTTCCTGTCCGGCGAATGGCATCGACCGGATCAGGAAACCGAAGGATCGGTCTTTCCACCCTCTATTCCCCCTTGAACCCTCGACTTAGAGTGAGACCGGAATGCTTTGACACGGTCGTCTAGTATCGACCGAAGCTCCCGAGCCCCTTGCGACAAGGCTATTCTTCGTCTCACATCCAGAAAAAACGACTCTGCTTCTGAAAAACTGACAGGATCAACAGACTCGAACAAGCGCTTGGCTGTGTACCCTGGTTGCCCTTCCAAAGTTTCGAGCTGATCATGGAAATATTTGATCATTTGCTTGGATGAGGGTGCCCCCAAGTTTAGGCGGATCTCAAATCGACGCCATGTGGCGCGGTCCAAAAGCTCAGGATGGTTTGTCGCACCGACAAGCACGCAATACGGAGGCAAGTCATCGATCTGAAGTAAGAGAGTGGTTATAACCCGTTTTATCTCGCCAGTCTCATGGATGTCGCCGCGTTCCTTGCCAATAGCATCAAATTCATCAAAGAAAAGCACACAGGGTTCCGTTCGCACGAAGTCGAATAGGCGTCGTAGACGCTGTGCTGTTTCGCCCAAATAGCTCGTGACAACTGCATCATAGCGGACAGTAAAAAGCGGGAGAGCCAACTCACAAGCTATCGCCTCAGCCAGCGATGTCTTGCCGTTCCCAGGGGGGCCCGCCAGAAGCAGTCTGTGCCTGGGCTCAAGACCATATGCCCGCAATACATCTGCCCGACGCTGCTCCTCGACAAGTTCGACACATGCCTTATGGGTGGATTCATCCAGATACAGGGATGACAAAGACCGACGAGGCTCACTGCGCTGAATACCCCCGGAACCATCGCGCACCCGAATACCTGCCGAATGGGCCTGCCCTTTTCGCTGGGGAGACTGAGGCATATCAAGCACACGCGAAATGCGATCTGCTACGCCAGAATGTTTCTTTGAGCGTTCGTCAGCCGCAATCGCTTCCGCAACAACGCGCGCATCAGCTACATCACCTCGTACGCTCGCTTTAACAAGATTGATTATCAAGTCGCTACGCGCCATCTAAATACATGCCTCTTAAATAAACGGAGACCCCATTATTCCCCCCCCCGTATTTTCCAATTCTTACACGGATTAGGGGCCTAAGCCACCCGGAAAGCGTATTTTAACCCCGGCAGACACATTAACGGTGAACTTCATGGGTCGCGCAAATCCTCGAATTCTGTCCTCAGCCAGAGCCAACACTGGCAACATGTAGCTGGACAGCCGAAGCTTCACTACAGCTCGCTAAATTTGGCGTGATGACTATCTCGTAGCGATTTCATAACTGCCACTGCTATTCTGAAAACCAACACTACAAGGGGGGGGGCTGGATGCTGTACGCATGGATTGATGGGGTAAAACGCCCGCCGACCGCCAAAGGGGAGCGAACTACATGCCACGACTGCGGGGGCACTTTGACTTCGGTTATTCCAGCAGAGAACGTGAGGCACTGGCGGCATAAAACCGGAGATTGCGACTCCTGGAGCGAACCGGAAGGCCCTTGGCACCTCGGCTGGAAAGAGGCATTCCCTGAAGATTGCCGTGAGATCAGCTTATCCGACTCTATCACAGGTGAGCGCCATAGAGCTGACGTGCTGTGCGGTGCAGATACGTCAAACGCAACAGTATTAGAACTGCAACACTCCTCAATACCCGAGGAGGAAAGAATTGCGCGTGAGGCCTTCTACCAACAAGACCATCGCATGTTTTGGCTAATACACATCCACAACCATCAGAAATGGAATTTCGGCATGTCCCTGAACTGGCAGTCTAGACCGGTCAATGTCAAAGGTAAGAAATTCGCCATCATGCAATGGTACGGTCGCAGCACACAGTTCATTGAAAAATGGAAGCGCTCAACAGCCTACGTCTTTTTCGAGTTTCAGGAGCAGATTTTCTTTCTCGCCGGCAAGCCTTTATCAGAGCGCATCGCAGGCGGGACGCCATTAGAGAAAGGCCAGTACGCCCTGTGCCATCTGACGCATGAAGAATTTATACGCTCAGTCTCAGGAGCATAAAACTTTAGCGGCTAAAATTTCCTGGTCGGCGACCTTGAGACATAACGCAGCTCTTCTCGACCTCGTCAGCAAACAAAAACACAATATCCCGTTACTCACACCACCCCCAATTCCCGTAGCCGCTCCAGAATCTTGGCTTCCTTGATCCTCAACGTAGCCAGCTCCAGCATCAGATCTAGAGCCTCGTTACTGCCGCCCTCATCCGGCATAGCTACCGTCTCAGCCAGCGATTCCAGAGCTCTACCTCGCGCTCGCCGCTTCTGCACATAGCGCCCTAAAGCCGAACGGGAAGCGAATTCAGATCCATCCACCCCACGAAGCCAAAGCAGCAGCTCATCCAGGGTATCAACCCCATCATCAATTCGTTGGTTAAGCGCATCGCGCTGCGAAGCATTAAGGTTCGCAACAAAGGACTTTCGGGCCATCAGGGCAACCTCATCAAAATGACAAGCCCACAATAGTGGGATATCCCATTTTAGTAAAGATTGATTAATGCCACCTAATTTTAGCGGCTAAAGCCCTACAGGTTTACCCACAGGCACCCACTCATATTCGTCCTCCCCGTCGTCTCGGGCTTCGACCTTGAACACTCCCCCTTGACTATCCACGGCGTAGGTTCCTGGTCGTTCATGGCGGGCATCACCCAACTGACTCCTCCAGCCTACCCCCTTGCCTCTCCAGATCAGCACAATTCCACCCTGACACTCCGGACGCTGTTCTCGATAGCTCGCCGCCGCAAGGCGCTGAATTTTTATACGCACCCACTTTCCATCTCGCTCCATCTCCTGGCGCAAATCATCTATTTCTTCCTGCGTCAGGAGATGGCGTCCGTACTGCCTCTTACTCAGCCGCTCAATTTCTTCCTTTGTAAGTTTCCCCATTCGAGCAAACCTCCAATCAGCCAATGCATTTTGTAGCATACAAGCTAAATACTTGAGAATCAGAGCAATGGAGGCTCCCAGCCCCTGCGAGCGGAGCCCCACCCCATCAACCGATGGGACAAGCATCTGTGATTACTTCACCGACAAGCGATCTCGGGCTCTGCCATCAATTTCCGCCTAACAAAAACAGCCGCGCTGTGAAAATCAGCCCTGGATGCTAAGCCTGTGCCAGCCTGGTAATTCACCACCATGCACGCCTCGATGATTGCCAGGGCCAGAGCGCCGATCTCTTGGGCATCATCCTGGTCGAGATAGTCCATTGCAGCAAAGGCTTTCGCCGCCTGGTGCACGGCATGGTTAAATTCGATAGCCTTCCTCTTTCTCATAATTCACCTCTTGGCAGGTGGGTTAGGAGAGTGCCGACCGGCGCGCCATGCCGGTCGGCACACTTTCTTACTCGTCGTCTTCGGGCTTCTTGTCTTCAAACTGGGCCTTGATGGCATCTGCCACCCTGCCCCCTGCCGTTTGAGAAATAGCTGCCTGTCGGTTTTCAGACCTGACCTGGCTTATGCCTTGTCTCAAATGCCCAGCAGCACTAGCAGCGGTTCCTATCCCCTGATTCATCTTTTCGGAAAAGGTAGATTGCTTGCTACCCATAGCCGGAGCAGCGCTTTGGGTCTTGGTAGCTTGGCCTGTCTGAGCTGCTGCAACCGCTGCTTTTATTGCACTGCCAGCTCCCGACGCACCTCTTGATGTTGCCATTGCTCCCCTAGCCGCAAGCCCCGCACCGCCTGCCGCCATAGCCCCTGCGCCCACAGCAGCTCCAACAAGCGTACCTGCGCCAAACGAGCTACCAGCAGCACCTGCGGAACCTCCACCGGGAATCAGACCTGCAATCACATTGGGAACGGTATTAATCAGGATCACCAACACCAGGCACACAACAAAGACCACCATCAGCTCAGTGATGGTGGCATTCTCTGAAAGACTATGGTGGTAGCCGTCCAGGATGGAGATGCCGATACCAATCATTAGGGTCATGGCCATCAGCTTTAAACCAATGCCGATTACTGCCCGAAAATAATTAAGGGCAATATCGCTAGTCCACCTGGAACCACCAAACCCAAGAACGAAAATTCCCGCATACGCCAGGATGTAAGCAGTGAGCATGGCCAACAGCACATTAGCCGCGACCACCGCCAGGCACGCCAGAATGGCAAGGGTAATCAAGAAGATGGACAGGTTGTCGATGGGACTACTCCACTCGTAGCTTTTACCGGCCTTCGCTAGGATGTCGAAAGCAATATCAATTGGCGTTGAAGGTGATAAGCTGCGCCCCATTCCCGATGCTTCCCCACCGACAATAGAGAGTGATCGAATAATAGCCATCGCCATATCCGGTCCGTTACTCAAAAGCCAGTAGAAAAACCCGGTAAAGATCGTGAACCGAATAAATTCGGAGAAGAACTCACCAAGGTCAGCTTGTCGTAAGGCCATAAAACCAAACGTCCACACCATCGAGATAACTGCTAGCGTCCAGAACAACCATTCCGCATAGCCGGTAATAACACTTCCCCAGGTGGCACTGGCTTCCAGGTACCTTGCCGCGACCTCGTTAAGGACCCCCTCTTTTTCAACCGCAGCAAAGGCAGATTGAGACAGGAGTAACGGTGGTCCTGCAATTAGCATCCTTGAGAGCATTGCTTTCATGGTTGAAACTCCTTGCTCTTTGAGCGATCTACCGGGTCAGAAATACCCTCCCAAACGTCATTTTCCTTCTGGTTCTCATTGTCATCACCACAACCCGAAACCAGACTCATCAAGCACAAGAGGGCCACCTTCAGCAAAATCTTCATGGTTTAAACTCCTGGCTTTTTGAACGGTCTGTTGGCGTAGTCATGCCTTCGTAGAGGTGATGCCGAGCGGCGGTTTCTTGCGCCTCCCTGTCGGCCTCTGCCTGCATCCGGGCCACCATTGCTGTTTGTTGGGCAGCGAGCATTCCACGGATCTGTAATAGCTGATTAGCTTGCTGGCTGGCGAACTGGTTAGCGAAGCCCAATGCCTGCATTTGGCCATCAGCGCCCTGGGCACTGCTCTGCAGCTTCTCCAGGCGGCGGGCATCATTACGCAAGGCCTCCTGTTGCTGATCCAGTCCTTTCAGCATTGCGTCATTAGCTTGCTTCTGCCCCTGGCTGGCCAAGCCTCGGTTACGCTCCATCATCGCCTGTTCTTGTTCGGAACAGCCCTCAGCAGTGAAACAGGGAGAATTGCCGTAATAGTCCACGTCCTGATAGACCGACATGAACTCATCAAGGCTGCCCAACTGCTGTTTGTAACGCTCTAAAGCATCCGTTGCGCCAAGCAAATCGGCCACAGTTCCCTGAGCCTGATCCCACAAATAGACATCCGGCCCGGCGGTGTTTTGCAACTGGTTCTCGTATTGCTGGATTTGCGTCTGATACTGCTCAATCTGCTGCAAGGTCTGCGAAACAGATTCCATGGCGTTAATCGTAGTTTGAATGACGTTGGTAGCGTCAAAGGTAGGAATGCCGGCTAGGGCCGGTGACGAAAAACTGCCGCTGATCAGAGCCAGAGTGAGGGCGACTTTAGCCGCTAAAGTTTTTGTCGGCTTATTTTGCTTCCTTGATTCCATTCTTTTCCTCCAATTGTTCTTGAAGGCTTTATGGTGCCCAGCAGTTCCATCTACTGTAGACAGAATGATTGGAGGCATTGGTTGTCAATGCTGACCAACGCTGCCTTTGGCCATCTGACTTATGGAGGACGATTGGTAATCATCGGAAACCTTTAGCGGCTAAAGTTCACAACTGAGAGGCTTTCTGGAACATCAAGGCCTGGGTGGCTTTAATCTCCCTCAGCGCCTCTATGATCGTTGCCTCTAGGCCAGCCTGGTCGTACCCCTCAAGGTCTAATTTCTCGTCATTGGTCAGCCACATTTTCAACAGGCCTCCAAGCCGGCCCAGGTCGGCATTGATCTTCACTAGCTCCAGTACAGCCTCCTGATCCGCCACTCCTATCACTGGCGTCCCAAGGCCCACATTCCGCAGATAAGCGGAAACACTGAGGCCTGCACTTTTAGCTTTGTCTCCTATGGCCCTCTTTTCTTCTGGGAGAACCAGAACCTTTATCGGCTCGACTGACTTTCTAGTTATCGACACGTCTTCTCCTTTGCGGCGGTAGCCGCTGCCTCGCAGAGCAGGACCCGTTGAGCACTTGTTGCGAATTAGGGATGTGAAGTGGTCGCCCTGATTTATCAGGGTGGCCACCTTCACCTATCCTGCCCTTGTTTAAAACACTTTTACTCCAAGGTTGAGTGTCGCACGCTTCAAGCAAAGCCCGCTATTTCCACGCTTATTCAATGCTGATAGCCTTGGTTAAAGGGAAATCACGGGATAGCAGCGAAAAAACAGCGTTATCCGCTGGATATCGGATAAAAATAGGCTTCCAGAAGCGCTAAAAAAGCGATCCAACAGCGACAAAACAGCATTCACCCAAGTCCGCCAAATTTGCATCTATGCCGCTGCGATGGATGAATACTGGAAACAGGAGTTTGGCTATGGAATCGATCAGCTCACCCAAGGCGAAGCCGGGCACCTCAAAGCGGCTCAATCCGTTGACGCAATCAGAGATAGAATCGCTGCGGCAAGAGACAAAGCAGGACATCAAGTGGGTGCAGGAGCAGCTACGCCTCCGCAAAGCTCAGAAAGCCAAAAAACAGGCTTAAAGAGCCAGTCCCAGGCCGAGAGCCTGGCAAACGATCAGGCGAGCCTGGCAGAGTCTGCCGAAATTGAAAAACGCTACGACGCTGTTTTCAGAACTACCTTGAAGCCAAAGCCAGGCTCCAGCCCTGGTGATGACGCCAAGCTCTCCTACCGGTTAGTGGCCCCGGAAACCCCTTTTACTGATTAACCTTCACCAAGCGGCCTCTATTCCTTTCTGCTGCGCTTTCTCTCTTGATCCCGCCCCCGCGCCGAAGGCGCTAAAAAAGAGCTTTTGCGGCCTTTGGCCGCGCATTATCAGGCAGCCGCAGGCCGGGCGAAGCAAGGAACGAGTGGAGGGATGGTGCGCCGGTAGGCGTAAAACGGTTAACGATACGCGGTATCCCGTTAACTGGCCGCCAAGCCTACCAAGCGTTAAAGAATATATTTAAGTTAAATCGCGCGCGCGCGTTACGGCGCAGCGGTCGCCCATACAGCCCTTGTCGTTACTAGGTTTCCAAAAAGTGCTTGTGTGTGAAAGTACGAAGGTGGGTGTGTGTGATAGTACAAGCCAATTCACAGGGTTAGCGTGTGTGAAAGTACATGCCAATTCACAGGCCACCCGGTTATCCACAAGAACCCCAAAGCACGTACCTTTACACACGCTTGCGCTTTGCTTGCCTGCGTTTATGTTGGGCTTGGTGAGCGATGACAGGAGCATGAGGCCGTCCGTCAAGTATGTCATTGATCTCGGCTCGCCTTCCCTCGGGGCCAGCGGCGTAAAAGGTTACCAGGTCTCGATCGGCATCGTAGGCCAGGAGATAGCCGGGCAGAGCCCCGCTTTCGGCTAGGACTTTGATACCCCTGCGAAACTCCCGGAGTGAAGCTGTGCTGCCGCTTTTCTCCAAGAGTGTGGCAAGCTTTACACGCCAATGCGGTTGGTTTCCGCAGTGTTTACGGGCCAACTCATAGATACGACGATCAAGCGCCTTTCGTAGCCGGAAGTAATCGCGACTCAACGTTAACACCTGCATGGCCTCGACCGACCGAAACAACCATTCAGGCAGCGTCACCTCTACCGCAACCATCCGGCTATCATTTGGTGACTTCTCCACAACACGCCAAGAATCGACCAAACCAAATCCTCGCCGCTCGCGCCGGCCATTTGTCTTTATATTGGTTTCAATACGCGTACCACTGAGCCGGCGCAGCATGTCTGCAGCCCGCTGATAACCGATTCCAGATGTTGGCCGGTTAGTAACGGTCAGAAAGTCATGCATGACAAAGCGAATCGTACGCGAAGTTTCCCGATCCCGGTTCTTAGCCTCCACCACCTGGCTGATACAATAGATCCATAGATCTTTGTCGTGGATAGTCGCACGCCCAGTTGCTCCAGGAAGCACGGTGACAGTGTTACCGCTTCGTTCATAATTACGAATGCGTTTGTCGCCGGCCTTCAAGGCGAACAACGGGTGCTCCATACTGACCATGTCGTCTTTAGGGGCTACGTCCAGTATATCGGCTACAAAGAAGTCGCCTTGCCGGTTCCGCTCCGGCAGTAGGGCCATTCTGTTAACCCTCTACGGTGTAACCAGGCCGGCTGGCTTGAATGCCAGACGACTTGCGCTCCTCAATCCACTCCTCAACCTCGGCCAAATCCCATGCCACATTTCTGCTAGTCAATGCGATCCGGCGCGGGAAGTCCCCTCTTTGCTCCATGTTAAAAATTGTCCGTGACGCCAGCGGGATCATCTTCAGGAGCGTTTTTTTATTGATCAGTCTCTTGCTGGTCATGGTTTCCATTTTTCTGCCTCCAAATGTTTCTGAAGGCTTTATGGTGCCCAGCAGTTCCCGTTGCCGTAGACAGAATGATTGGATACATTGGTTGACATGGAAAATCACCGTATCCAAATTGTGCCGGGATACAATCCGATCATCTCGGCGGCTATTGAGAACCTCCAGGATCGATGGCGTCAATATTCCAACCGTTCGAAGAGCAAGCCTCTTGCTGGACTGCTAGAGGAGATCATCGATCCTGCCTTATCCGAATACGCGAAGAAAATTCCGCGAAACTATCTGCCTTACATCCTTGGCTCAGGACAGGATGGGCCACTCAGCGAGATTGTCAGAACGAAGCCTGTCGGTGCGGAGCTCGCCCAGCGAAATTTGATTAGAGAGTTCGAAAATGCATCGAGTAACCCAGCGTTTAGCAACCCAGCATTTGTCGCCACCTTGGAGACATTAGTCGAGTTACTATGGGCTTGCTCTGATAAGCGCGCTCGGCATACCAAGGTGAGGGGCCTGAATGGTCAGCGCCGTGCACAAGAATTTTGCCGGTTTTGTGGAAAGCCATCCGAACTAGCTGCATATGCAGCTGGCAGTGATTCGGTAGACATATACCACAAATCAACAACACTCCAGCTTAGCAGCACCCATTGTCACGAGCATCGAGTGAAGTTGCCCACCGGCAAATGGAATCCGGCATACAAGTCAGCATCAATGTCGGTCGCCAAGTTCGATTTAGAACTGGACAGGCTCACTCGGCAATCAAGGAATTATGAGACGCTTTCAGCGAGCTCTGGTGATCCTTTGGTAGATCAGTATATATACCAATATGTCCATCGATTCGGGTTCCGGCCAGGCGACAAGGCCGAAATGCGAAATCATGCTCGTGGGATCGTTGACGCAAAATTATCGGATCACAAGAAAAGGGTTTTGGTACTCCAGCAGCAAGGCCTTAATCAATCAAACATTGCAACCATATTGAACGTTAGTCGCCAATCGATATCAAAAAGTTTAGCGTCGACCCCGGAGAAATTCCTCGCTATATCAGCGAGTTCGAGTCATCACCCCGGATTCAATGACGAGTTTCGGACAAAAATTCGCGATATTGAGCCAAGCATCATGGACTGGCTAGATGATCCCAACATAACCGACATCATGCTAAATCCTGATGGCAGACTCTGGCTCACACGAGAGAACCGGTCTAAAGCAGAGCTTGGCACCATTATAGAAAGCAGCCAGGCCAAATTGATCATTGCGACCTTCGCAGCTGAAGCGCAAATCAGCCCAGACGCTGGCCAAACTCTGGAATGCGAGCTGCCAGGCTTATTGCGCCTCGTGGCGTGGCTCACGCCGATAGTAGAGAGCCCAACCTTCGCAATTCGGAAAATGGCTCAATAATAAGGGGGGTTCGGAAGTCATTCCGTCAATCGCGGTTTCCCGATGGACCATTCATCGATCATATCCGCCCAGTCCTGCAGCATTTCGGTGCGCTGCTCACGGTATTCTGCCTTGTTGTAGATTGCTCTAACGCCCTTTTGTTCATGCGCAAGGCACTTTTCAATCCAGTCGGTGTTGTAGCCAGCCTCATGCAACAGCGTGCTGGCTGTCCGACGCAGATCATGCGGCCCAAACTTGGAAAGCGGCTTCCCGTCTTTTTGCGCTGCCTCATAGGTCATCGTCAGAATCTTGTTGAGCGTAGCCCCCCTCATCGGAGTATCTGGCTCATACCGTGACGGCAGCACATAGTCTGATCCTCCCGCAAAGGTCTTTAGCGCAATGAAAATATCCAGTGCCTGCCGGGACAGGAACACCAGGTGCGGGTTACGTCGCTTCATCCGCTCTTTGGGGATTGTCCAAAGAGCCTCACTGAAGTTGATCTCGCTCCAGGTCGCATTCGTCAGCTCGCTTTTACGCACCATTGTCAGCAAAAGCAGCTTGGCCGCAGCCCGATACGCCGGGCTTGTGCCGACACGCTCCAAGTACTGGTACATCAAGCCGATCTCTTCAGGCGTCAGCGCCCTATCTCGTGGCTCAAATTTTGCGATAGATGATGAGCGCACCAACTTTGCGGGATTATCCACCTTCTGACCACACTCAATAGCCCAGCGAAAGACCTGCAGCACGATTTCACGTGCATGAACTGCTGTAGCAGGCGCCCCTCGCTCGACTATGGCGTCTACCAAGGCCCGCAAGTCTTCGTGGGTAATCTCAACCAGCTTCCAGGTACCGAATTTGGGTTTGAGTTCACGCTCGTAGACAGAACGGCGCATGTCCCGGGTCGAATCAGCCATCTGGTAGCCGCGTAGCCATTTTTGAGCCCACGCATCAAACGTTTCAGCGCCCTTTACCCGTGCTTTGTCACGGGCCTTTTCTTTCGCAGGAGATTTGCCGTCTGCCACCATCTTCTTGGCTTCATGAAGCCGTTCACGCGCTTCAGCCAGCGTGATACCACCGACGCCATAGCGACCAAAGGTGATGGTCTCCTGCCTGCCATTGATGGAGTAGTTGTAGCGAAACGAGATGGAGCCCGCCTTAGTGACGGCCACATAAAGGCCGTCGCGGTCATTTACCTTGTAGAGCCTATCCCTGGGCTTGAGATTACGCAGCTTGGTATCGGTCAGCATTCGTCCTGCTCTTCATCAGTTTTGATACCATGCTCGAAAACCACTGAAAAAAGGCGAATAATCCAATATAAACAGCAAGTTAAGGCCAATCAATACCATGTAAAACGGAGAAAACACTACATGGTATCAAGGCCTTGTCATGGCATTGATGCCTGATAGTACCAACATTAATGCCATGAAAAAAATGTGCTTGGAGTGGCCATAAGGTGCCTGACAATGCCAGACAGAAAAACAAAAAAGCCCGCAATTACACGGGCTTAGGTAGTATTTTATGCTCTTGAGTGCCAGTCAGTACCAGACAGGGAATCATTCCCACTCAATCGTGGCCGGTGGCTTGGACGAGATGTCGTAGGTGACGCGGCTGATGCCGGGGATCTCGTTGATGATCCGGCTGGAGACCAGCTCCAGGAACTCATAGGGCAGATGCGCCCAGCGAGCGGTCATGAAGTCGATGGTTTCCACCGCACGCAGGGCCACCACGTATTCGTAGCGACGGGCATCGCCCACCACGCCCACGGACTTGACCGGCAGGAACACGGCAAACGCCTGGCTGGTCTTGTGGTACAGGCCGGCAGCGCGCAGCTCTTCGATGAAGATATGGTCTGCCAGGCGCAGGGTGTCGGCGTATTCCTTTTTCACTTCACCCAGGATACGCACGCCCAGGCCCGGCCCCGGGAAGGGGTGGCGGTAGACCATGTCATAGGGCAGCCCCAGCTCCAGGCCGATCTTGCGCACTTCGTCCTTGAACAGTTCACGCAGGGGTTCTACCAGCTTGAGCTTCATGTCTTCCGGCAGGCCGCCCACGTTGTGGTGGCTCTTGATCACATGGGCGCCACCGGTCTTGCTGGCGGCGGATTCGATCACGTCCGGGTAGATGGTGCCCTGGGCCAGCCAGTTGGCGTTCTTCAGCTTGCCGGCTTCCTCGTCGAAGATGTCGATGAAGGTGTTGCCGATGATCTTGCGCTTCTTTTCCGGGTCCGCTTCGCCGGCCAGCTTGCCCAGGAAGTTCTCTTCCGCGTCCACGCGGATCACTTTCACGCCCATGTTGTCGGCGAACATTTCCATGACCTGGTCACCTTCCTGGTGACGCAGCAGGCCGTTGTCCACGAACACGCAGGTGAGCTGGTCGCCAATGGCCTTGTGCAGCAGCGCCGCCACCACGGAGGAATCCACCCCGCCGGACAGGCCCAGGATCACTTCATCGGTGCCCACCTGCTCGCGGATGGTGTCGATGGCATCGTTGATGATGTTGCTCGGGGTCCACAGGGCTTCACAGTCGCACAGTTCACGCACGAAGCGTTCCAGCAGACGACCGCCCTGGAGGGTGTGAGTCACTTCCGGGTGGAACTGGATGCCATAGAAGCGTTTTTCGTCGTTGGCCATGCCAGCGATGGGGCAGCTGCCGGTGGTGGCGGTAGTGACGAACCCGGTCGGCATTTCGCCGACACGGTCACCGTGGCTCATCCACACATCCAGGTATTCCTTGCCCTGTTCTTCGTGGTCGACAATGCCGTCCAGCAGACGATTCTTTTCCGCCTTTTCCACGCGCGCGTAGCCGAATTCATGTTTTTCACCGGCAATGACCTTGCCGCCCAGCTGCTCGGCCATGGTCTGCATGCCGTAGCAGATGCCCAGCACCGGGATTCCGGCCTCGAACACCGCTTCCGGGGCACGGGGGGTTTCTGCGGCGGTGACGGATTCCGGGCCACCGGACAGGATAATGCCCTTGGGCGCGAATTCGCGGATCTCCTCGGCGGTCATGTCGAAGGCCCGGATTTCGCAGTACACGCCGATTTCCCGCACCCGGCGGGCAATCAGCTGGGTGTATTGGGAACCGAAGTCCAGAATCAGGATGCGCTGGGCATGGATATCTTTCATGGCTCGCTTTCCGCTGGCGCCTGGCTGGCAGGCTGTAAATACAAGGGCCGGCAGCGCCGGCCCTGAATCAATAAAACACGTCGAAGCGTGATGGACCTCAGCCCACCGGGTAGTTCGGCGCCTCTTTCGTGATGGTCACATCGTGCACGTGGGATTCCTTCATGCCCGCGTTGGTGACTTTCACGAATTCCGGCTTGGTGCGCATCTCTTCGATGGTGGCACAGCCGGTGTAACCCATGGAGGCACGCAGGCCGCCCATCAGCTGGTGAACGATGGCGCTCATGGGGCCCTTGTAGGGTACCCGGCCTTCGATGCCTTCCGGCACCAGCTTCTCGATACCGGCGGCGGCATCCTGGAAGTAGCGGTCGGAAGAACCGGTGGAGCCGGACATGGCGCCCATGGAACCCATGCCACGGTATGCCTTGTAGTAGCTGCCCTGGAACAGTTCCACATCCCCCGGCGCTTCTTCCGTGCCGGCCAGCAGGGAGCCGATCATGATGGCGCTGGCGCCGGCGGCAACGGCCTTGGAAATGTCACCGGAGAAGCGGATGCCGCCGTCAGCGATCAAGGGAACATCGGTGCCCTTCAGCGCTTCGGCCACATCGGAGATGGCCGTAATCTGCGGCACGCCGATACCGGCCACGATACGGGTGGTACAGATGGAGCCCGGGCCGATGCCCACTTTCACGGCATCCGCACCGGCGGCAACCAGATCCTTGGC
>Ga0105217_100339_pt1 | contig 16989 bp, 15 predicted proteins | sample Virmet3651_4511_FD_89710 | JGI IMG/M metagenome (GOLD analysis project Ga0105217, IMG submission 89710) | Marine viral communities from the Southern Atlantic ocean transect to study dissolved organic matter and carbon cycling - metaG 3651_4511 | ecosystem: Environmental > Aquatic > Marine >... | reverse complement strand
GCCTTCGTTGAGTTTGCTGATGGTGAAGTAAATATCTATACCGACAGCCGTTTTGACGAGGTGGACGCCACCTATGCGTTTAGCAAAAACGACGATGGCAGTATAGGTTTAGGGGGCAGGTTATACTTATCCCTTAGTGAAGGTGGTGTGCATGTTTTCGTTACCGACGAAGAAGATGCAGAGCACAACGACTACAACTTCCTGTTTGAGGATATTGAGAAGGCAAAAGGATTCGTTGAGAATATCAATAATACCTTAAATGGTGAGTATCACTATTCTGACTATCAGTAGGGCAGCGTAACCTGTTCGCAATAGAGAGCATTAATCTTTCTTTTTAGGTCAGCCTTACGTGCTGGCCTTTTTTCCTTTTCATCTCATGTTTCTTCTACGCCAGATTTCAGTAAAATGCGATTACAGTTAACACGCTATAGTGTAAAGTGTCGCGCTTTTAGCACGTGTCAGTTAACACACTAGCGTGTAACTAAAATGCTCCGCCAATTGAATGCGTAAGTGGTAACCATGAAATTAGATGACGTAAAAAAGCTGCACCAAAAAAAGTACCGAAATCAGTTTAAACACTATTTGGTAGAAGGGGAGCACCTTGTTCTTGAATTGGTGAAAGCCAATTTGTCGTCAATGGGTGATATCACCCTTTATGTCACGGCTGAATACCTATCTTGGGCACAGGCGCTAAATCCCTCTTTTGAACTCGTCGAAGTAACCCAAAAGCAAATGTCACAACTGAGTGATACTCAATCTCCGCAAGGTATTATTGCTTGTGTACCCATGCCGGCCAAGCCACAAGAGATTGAAGTGACAGGGGGGAGGTATGTTTACTTACACGAAGTGCAAGACCCAGGAAATTTAGGAACAATATTGCGATCCCTAGCGTGGTTTGGCAATTTTAACTTGTTGCTTAGTCCAAATAGCGTGGACCCTTTCAATTCAAAAGTTGTTAGGGCAAGTATGGGGGCTATCTTTCATGTCCCCATTGAACTTGATGTGCCTTTGTCGAGTTTATCAGAAAGGTTTTCTCACTTTGCGTACTTAGATATGCAGGGCAAGGCGATATCCGACCCTGACTTTAGTGAATTCCAATGTTACTTGTTTGGCAACGAGGCGCGGGGCGTGCCCAGAGACACCTTAGTGGAAGTTAACGCTAGTGCATTTACCATTGCCGGCAGTGGTAAAATAGATTCATTAAACCTAGCTAGCGCAGTGAATATATGCGCTTATCAATTGTCTCAATAAGCGGCTTAATCCAAATTTTAATGCGGCGAGAAATGTCATGACGTGATCTCGCTGCCGCCAATAAAAAGGTGAATAACGTGGCGTTACAATGGTTTCCGGGGCATATGCACAAAGCCCTTAAAGAGATTAAAGAGTCTCTTAGTCAAGTTGATATTTTAATTGAGGTGCTGGATGCCCGCATTCCTTATTCCAGTGAAAACCCGGAAATTGCAAAAATTCGGGGCGATAAGCCGTGCATTAAAATTCTCAATAAATTTGACCTGGCTGATCCAGAGATGACGGCTCAATGGCAAGCGCACCTAGAAGCAGAGCGTGGCGTGAAAACCATCACTACTTCCAGTGATAAACCCGGTAGCAGTAAACAGATTATGGGCATGATTAAAACAATGTTTGCTCACAAAGATGTGCAACACAAATCAATTAAAGCCATGATCACGGGGATTCCCAATGTTGGGAAGTCAACGTTAATTAATATATTGGCCGACCGTATTATTGCTAAAACCGGTAACGAGCCTGCGGTAACAAAAAGCCAGCAACGAATAAATTTAGGGGACGGAATTATTCTGTTTGATACCCCAGGTGTACTCTGGCCAAAACTAGAAAACCCTCATTCTATTTATCGGCTTGCCTCTTCGGGGGCTGTGAAGAACACGGCAATGGAATACGATGATGTTGGTTTTTTTGCTGCTGACTACTTGATCAAAGCCTACCCAGAGGTCATGAAGTCCACTTACAAATTGGACGATTTGCCGGACACTGAACTTGCCTTTTTAGAGGCAGCGGCACGAAAACGCGGCGCTATTATGGCTGGCGGGCGAGTAAACTTACATAAAATCTGTGAAGTTCTGCTTAATGAATTGCAATCTGGAAAGCTCGGCCGTATTACCTTGGAAACCCCCGCTATGGTGGAACAGGAAAAAATAGAAATAGCGGAAGCGGCTGCAAGAAAAGAGGCAGATAAAGCGAAACGAAAACAACGCTTTAAAGAGGGGTCGTTAACGCCTGACAAGCAGGCAAGGAAAGAAAAACGTAACGAAAAACGAGAAGCGCAAAGCAAGAGAATGAAAAAGCGTTAAGCCCAATGTGATATTGAGCCAGTGCTTCATCGCCTGTATGAATTAGTCTTTAGTCGTAATAGATGCGGAATGTTACACCCAGTTACGTAATTTAATGGAAAAGTATTTGTTAATTGCGTAACCTAATTCATACAACCTGCGCCCAAGAGCGTGATTTAACAATAACTATAATCAAGGAAGATATGCTATGAAGCTTTCGCCTGTATTTACCTCTATTGCCCTAGCCTTAACATGCAGCTCTACGTCTGTCCTCGCAAAAGATTTTATCCCTATTGAAACCTTTCCAGAATGGTTTAAAACAGCGATGTCGAGAAGCATTGACGTCACCAAAGAAAGTGACTTTTCCCTTGCGTCCGTTGCAGCCAAAGGCAAAGTGAAAGGTGAGATTTCGTTAGTAGACGAAAGCGAAGGTACATGGTACTACCATATTGATATTGGCACGCCTACGCCTGTAGAGTGCTACGTGTTTAACGAGTACGATGGCCCGGCAAACTCGCTGCATGCTATTGTTGATTTAAGCTTAAATGGTGCCGCAGAATTAAACGGAAAAACCCGTTCGGCACAATTCAACTACGCCATTGATACCGGTGTTATAGGCAATACGCCTTACTTGCAGTTAGATACTCTCTACCACTTAGGCGAAGGAGAAGAAAAGGTAGCTGGAATGATTAAGGCCTATTCTGCGCAAACCAACGACACCTTAGAAATTTGTGTGCACAACGAACTGGGTTACCGCGACATCTTTTTCGACGTCTTTTCTTCATTTGTAAACACCTTTAACAGCGAGCCCGCCGATGCGCCCTTCTTCGAGTCTGTGTATGAAATGCGTATCAATGATATTCCTATGGGCTTCGCTGTAGAAAAGTATACTAAGGATGCCGATGGCGACGTCATGATAGAAAGCGAAACCGCGTTGTTGGTGCCGGTAGATGCCAATACCGTTTCGCGTACTGATTCGGCGGATATTTCATGGAGTCGTCCTGATGGTTCGCTTATTAACGGCAGTACGTACACTATTGATAATGGCGTTTTATCCTCAGAGTTTGAAATTTCAGTGGCTGACGATAAGTGGCATGTGGAAGGGCAGATTCAAGGCAAGGCGGTATCTGCAGACTTAGCCTATGATGGCTGGTTATTATCAGATTTTGGTAGTTATTTAGAAACCGCGGATTTAATAAAAAGTGACGCAGAAAGCGCCCAATTTAAAATGTGGACACCGGATGCTGACCCAGTGTCGGCTATTTCAATTACCTTGAGCAAAGTGACGGGTAACGAAGATGCCAACATGAAGATTGATATGGGCCCAATGGTTTTGGATTTCTATGCAGAAGATAACGGTATCTTTAAGCACGGCGTCATGGCGCAGGGGCCTATCAATATCTTTATGAAATCTATTTATACGCAAGGCGTACCCAGCCTATGATTTCGTGTAAAAAACACGTTTTGCCTTTGGTGTTGCTGTCATGCTTTGCCACAGCCACCTATGGGCAAAGTGACCCCTCCTTTGCGAACGTGGCAATTTCGTTAAGCGAAGATCATGAAGGGGCATTGGGGGAGCGAATTAGTCTCACTTTGTCGTCTAACTCTGCGCAAAAAATTGCGCAAACGTTAACGCAGTGGTCGGGCATAGAAGTGCAGCACGTTGCTAAAGATGCCCTTACTCTGACGATGGTATTGCGCCCAGAGTATCAGGGCGAAGTGATTAAACAGTATACTTCAGCCAGTTTCGTGATTGATTTGGATGAAGATAGCACGACTCAGTTTACCGCTGCTTTTGCCACCCAATATACAGGTCCATTTTCCGTCGAAGAGGCGGAAAAGTACGTCAGTGAATATATTGATGATACTACCTACATTCATGGGTTTAATTTTGCCTCTACAGTGGCGCGCGAAAAAAGCGGAGATTGTACAGAATTTGCGGTATTAACCACGGCATTAATGCGAGCACTGGGCAAACCGGGGCGCGTGGTGTTCGGCACGGTGATCATTGAAGATGAAGTAGGGGTCACCGCTTATGGCCATGCTTGGACAGAGGTTTGGCACGATAATAAGTGGCAAGTAATGGATGCGGCGCTATATGGTTTAGATGCAAATAAGCGCTTCTATTTACCGGGGTCGGTCATTGATAACGAAGGGCCGGGGTATGGCATGTCTCTCGCTACCGGTACTATTCTAATGCCGGTGAAATTCTACGATGTAAAAAGCGCCTCTTAGGCGCTTTTTTTATGCCTTATTGTTGAAGTCCTAATTAAATATAGCCCTTTGCCTAATTGCAGTAATTTTCACTACCGGTAGGCTATTGGCTTTATTCTTCTGTGCAATCTCCCCCCACAGGGGTTGAGCGGAACGCGCTACTTACAATAATGATTAATGGAGTTTACCAATGAAATATTTATCACCGCTTATCTTAACAGCAGCCTTGGCTGTCACCCCACAAAGTCATGCAGAGGGTTGGTTAGATTCGGTAAAAGACTTTTTCGGTATTTCTGAACAAACCGAGAACGGTCCAAGCATTCAGGCGATGGTGGCGGCAGTAAGTGATAGCGTAGGTATCACAGAAACACAAGCAGAGGGTGGATTAGCATCAATTTTCAATTATGCGCAAAACAATCTGTCTGCAGAGCAACTCACGCAACTCGCACAGTCCTTACCTGGCCTTGATGAACTAGTAGAGCAGGTTCCCGATGTTAGCCAGGTAACCTCTTCTGGCGCGTTAGGCGGATTGCTAGACAAAGCCGCGAGTTACAGTGAACAGCTTCAGTCTGTCAATGAGCTTAAAAAACAGTTTGACGCCTTAGGCTTAGACACTCAGCAAATTATGCAGATTGTTGAAGGGGCTAAAGCCTACCTTGATACTGAAGAAGGGCAGCAGGTAAAATCACTTTTATCTGACGGGCTAACGAAGCTTAATTTTTAAAGCCTTAACCCGTGACCTACCTTTATTGAAGGCGTGCATTTTACAGCACGCCTTTTTTTTTGCTGCTAGGGTACTGCATCAGCTTCCACACACCTATTGCTATAAAAGTAGGATGCGTTATATGGTAAAGGTTTAGGAAAACCAAGCACAGGAAGCACAATGGCAGACGTGAAACTGTTCGACAGCGATGTTTTTTCATCCCTTAAAAGAGACGCCGAGTTAAGCCCCCGAAGACGCGCAAATTATAACGTTCATGAGCATTACGATGACGTGGTTCAACGCTTGTTTATAGCAATGATGCCTGACTCCTACGTCCGCCCGCATAGGCATACGCAAGCCCATAAATGGGAGTTTTTCATGGTGCTGGAAGGGAGTATCGATATTCTGTTTTTCGATGATGACGGATGCCTAACAAAGCGTGTTACCTTGCAAGCGGGAGGAGAATGTTGTGGGTTACAAATACCGCCTTTAACATGGCATGCCACTGTATGTGATGCGCCAGTGATATTTATGGAAGTTAAGCAAGGGCCCTATGATGCCAACGAAGACAAAGGCTTTGCTGACTGGGCACCTCAAGAGGGAAGTCGTGAGGTTACCCAATTTTTAGGCAAACTAAAACATGCGAAAATAGGCACTTCCTTTTTTCCCATCAAGGGTTAGGAAAGTCCAACCTGTCTAGTTCGTTTGCAGCATCGTTGCATTCTCCAAGAATATGTACGCGATCTTCAGTCTCGTGGGTGTCAATTTCAATGTACCCATCACGACAATAGCGAGTTTCAGCAAGTTTTTCATCGAGAGCCTTGTAAAGCATATCCATTTGCTGCTCTTGACGATTGTTTGACCCACCGCGCGATTGCCCTTCTTCGCCATCTGGACGTGGGCCACGACCTTCGCCACGGCCACCACCGCCTCCACCTTTTCTACCGCCAGCCCCTCTTCCTTCAGGTTTTGGTGTACTAATGCTAAATGCGAACAGCTTTGTACCATCAGGGTTTATTTTTGTTTCAAAAAAGGTTTCACCTATTTCAGGCACAGGCGGTTTACTCGCACAGCCTGAGATCAGTGTAGTCACAGCCATTGCTGTAAGCGATAAAGTAGTTAGAGCATTCTTCATGTTTTTTTAATCGTGATTATCGGTGCACTTATGAACGGTAATTTAAGCCAAAGTTGCGGCTAGGTGTGTAAGTTTCACGTAAATTAACCAACAGAATGATGAGATTTGGGCGAAAGATAAAGAAAGCCTAACTGAGACTGGTTGAAAAGTGACAATGGGAAAACAGTTGTCATTACCTAAAATACTGGTATGGTTAAAGACACGAGCAGCAGGACTGAGCCTGCGCTAAGTCACAGAGAATTCATCATGCAAAACGTTTTAAACAATTATTTTTATAATTTTACCTACGCATAGCGCCTTGAAGCTAAGTGTTCAGGGGCTAGTATTCGCTTCTGGGCATTGAGAGTAAAAACGTTTTGTAAGAGCCCAGAAGTTAACAAACATCTGGGCTTTTTTATGCCCAAAATTGGATGGCAATAAAATGAGAGAATTAACATTAGGCGAGATCAGAAAGCAGCACAGAGTCAAGCAAGAGGTCGTGGCGCTGGCGCTTTGCGTTACCGCATCGGGTGTAAGCAAACTTGAGTCTAAACGTATTCAAGACGTACCGCTTCACCGGGCAGCTGCCTATTTAGCGGCGGTAGGGGGAAGTTTAAAGGTTGAGGTAACCTTGCCTGATGGTGGCACGGTGAGTGTTGACGGAAATACGTCAGCTTGATTTTGTCATTATCCTTGAACGGGTTAGAATAAGAGAAACAGTTTAAAGGAAAGCATTATGGCCGTTCATGAAATTACTCACCCGCTTATTGCACACAAATTGGGTTTGATGAGAAACGCGAAAATTAGCAGCAAAGACTTTCGCGAATTAGCCTCGGAAGTGGGTAATTTGCTTACTTACGAAGCCACCCGAACGCTGCCTACGGAGCGTGCTGTGATAAAAAGCTGGTCAGGTGACGAAGTAGAAGTAAAACAAATTAAAGGTAAGAAAATTACCGTCGTCCCTATTTTACGTGCGGGTCTAGGTATGCTTGAAGGCGTATTGGAGTTAATTCCTAATGCGAAGATTAGTGTGGTGGGGCTTTATCGTGATGAAGAGACGCTTCAACCTGTTGCCTATTTTGATAAGGTTGTGAAGAATATTGATGAACGTACCGCGCTTATTGTCGACCCCATGTTGGCCACAGGTGGCACACTTATCGCGACCATTGATTTGTTGAAAAAGAAAGGGTGTACCAAAATACTGGGTTTATTTTTGGTCGCCGCTCCAGAAGGGATAAAAGCGGTCATTGATGCCCATCCTGATATTGAGATATTTACCGCAGCCATTGATGAGCGGTTAAATGAGAAAGGCTATATTTTACCAGGGCTAGGTGACGCTGGAGATAAAATCTTTGGAACCCGTTAGTGATAACGCTTGGTGACAACTCGCGCGCTTTTACATCATAGTGTTAATCGGTTATGTTAGCGTTCGTGTTAATCGTTTAAGAGGGCAGGTGGCCAGTATGACTTGCCAATATTCAACATCCAGAATGCACGCGTGTATTGCAGTGTTGTCTCACCTTATTGATGAGACCTTAGCCCTCTTGTTTAAGAAGCAAACTAATGAACAAAAATAAGCTTACCCTTAAAGATGTGGCCTTGCAGTTAGGTGTGTCCACCGCCACGATTTCAAATGCGTTTAATCGCCCAGATCAGCTCTCCGCGGCACGACGAGAAGCTATCCTCGCTGAATGTGAAAAAATAGGCTATACGGGCCCGAATAAAGCCGCGCAAATTCTACGCAAAGGTCGCTCTAATATTGTTGCCCTTATTCTGGCAGACAGCATTGCCTATACTGTGAGTGACCCTGTGGCCAGTACCTTCATTAAAGGGGTTTCTCGGGTCTTGCAACAGCAAGGCAAGCATTTACTCCTGTATGCGGGAGATTCTGAGTCTATTTTAGATGTGGTTGACTTTGTTGATGGGTTTATCTGTTACGGCGCACCAAGAAACCCCAAATTAGCGGAAGAAGTGGTTAGGCAAACTAAGCCTGCCATAACGGTAGATTTCAATATTGATGGCTTGCCGTCTATCAATATTGATAATGAAAAAGCCGCCTACGAGGTTGCCTCTCAAGCCATTGCCAATGATGATCATGTTGCTATTTTAGGGTTACGCCTTATCGATTCTCCAAGCACGTGTCGAATCTATGACAGCCCGCTTATCGAAGTTGAATCCTCAATATCACACCGTCGTTTAGACGGCTATATTCGCGCCATTGAAGAAAAAGGGCTGATCATTGAAAATGATTGGATATGGCATATCCCAGAGAGTGACAGAAGCTTTGCAAAACAGGCTGCCAAAGAAGTATTACATAGCAGCCCACGGCCTAATACGGTGTTGTGCATGAGTGATATTATTGCGCTTGAGCTGTTACAAAGCGCACTTTCCTTGGGCATAAAGGTACCAGAAGAACTAAAAATCACCGGCTTTGATGGTATCGAAGAGGCGGAACGGACACGCCCCAATCTGACTACTGTTTGCCAAGCGAGTGACAAAAAAGGTGAAATGGCCGCCACTGCGTTATTGGAAAGTCGCGATAAAGACGAAATACTGCCGTTTGAAATAAAACGGGGAGAAACCTTCTAATTGAAGAAGGTTTCCTCATGCAAAGCGAGCGTGGGTACCCGTGCATGGCAAGTCGCGTTATTGCCCCGCTATTGCCATACTAGGGCTTTAAAGTGGCGCCTACACATAGACTCGTAACGGTCGTTACCGCCAATTTGCACTTGGTCGCCAGCCGTCACCGCCTTTCCATTTTCATCTAAGCGCACCACAAAATTCGCTTTTCTACCGCAGTGACACACGGTTTTCAATTCAAAAAGTTTATCAGCCCAAGCCAGTAAATAGTGGCTACCTTCAAAGGTTTCACCTAGAAAATCGGTACGTAGACCGTAGGCCAACACTGGAATTCTAAGCTCGTCTACCACGTCCACTAGCTGGCGAACCTGTTGTTTAGTGAGAAACTGCGCTTCGTCAATGAACACGCAATCTAGCTTTTGTTTGTTATGATCTTCACTGATAGCGGCGTACAAGTCGACGTCTTTGCTGTAAAGCTTAGCATCTGCTTGTAAGCCAATGCGTGATGTAACTTTTCCAATCCCATATCTGTCGTCTAAGGATGCAGTATAGATAAGTGAGTGCATACCCCGTTCGCGGTAATTATATGCTGATTGAAGTAGCGAAGTAGATTTGCCTGCGTTCATCGCAGAGTAATAAAAATAAAGTTGAGCCATGGAGATTAGTAGTTTTCGTTATACCAAGTTATAAGATCGCTCGATTGCATCGGCTTTGCGTAGTAAAAACCTTGGAAATAGTTAACACCTAAGCTTTTTATATGTAGCATTTGGGTGTTGGTTTCTATGCCTTCCGCTATTGTCTTACAGCCAAATTCTTGGGCAATGAGCATAGTAGCGCGCATAATAGTATCACTACCTTCACTGGTATTCTGCACAAATGAACGATCAATTTTTACAAAGTCGCAAGGCATAGACGCGAGACGACTCAATGAAGAATACCCTGTCCCAAAATCATCTATTGAAATCTTTACCCCCAACGCTTTTATGGCAGCCAACTGAGTTGCCACGGCCTTTTCGTTTTTTGCGAATACGCTTTCAGTGATTTCCAGGTGCAAAAGAGAAGGGGATAGCGATGAGGTGTCGAGTGCGCGTTGCAATATAGAAATAAATGTATCATCGATAAGTTGATTGATAGAGACGTTGACCGAAACCGCAATTGAGTTTTCAAAATTCCACTGAGAGGCATCTATACAGGCACGGTTGAGCACCCAGGTTCCTATATCTATAATTAAACCGCTACGTTCGGCTAAGGGAATGAAATCAGTGGGAGAAATTTGCTCGCCTTGGTGTTCCCATCTCAACAGGGCTTCTACAGAGCTAATGCGTTGTTGTTGTGAACACATGATGGGTTGATAGTGAACCGACATTTCACTTCTGGCAATAGCATGGCGTAAGTGTTCGCACAGATATTGTTCTTGCCTAATTTGCTCGTGTAAAACTTCGCTAAAGACACCAACGGTGCCTCGTTGGCTTCGTTTTTGATCGTACATTGTCAAGTCAGCTTGCTGAATTAACGAAAGCGCGTCTTTGCCGTGTTGGGGGTAAATGGCAATGCCAATGGTGGCGTCTAAAGTGACTTGATTGTCCGATGCAATGATAGGCAGGGTAACGCCACTGCGCATGGCATGCGCCACGGCCACTGCGGTATCAACAGTGGCATAAGGAACCACCACAACAAATTCATCGCCTCCCCATCGGGCAAGGTGATCTTTTTCGCAATATTTGGTAAGCCGGGTAGCAATTTCAGCCAAGACAATATCCCCAACTTTGTGACCTAAGCTGTCATTCACCTGCTTAAAGCCATCTAAGTCTATAAATAGTATGGCCAGGTTATTTCCTAGCGCTTTTGATGTATCTAAAAGGGCGTTTAGGTGTTTTAAAAAACCGTTTCTATTCAGTAAGTCGGTGAGAGGGTCGCGGTTCGATAGGCGAAATATGTCTTGTGTTCTTTTCTCAACCTGCTGTTCTAAATTTGCATTTGCGTCATCGAGTTGAGCATTCGTTTCTCTCAACATTTCATTAACTTTTGCTGTTTCCTGTCGATCGGAAACGAGCTGTTCCATTAAGTCGTTATTGTGCTCTCTTAGCCGAACGGTATTAACAATAAATCGATGGGTGCCTAATGAATTAGTGAGTATCCCCACCCAAAAAACCACACCTAATATACCTAATACAATAATACTTCGCTCATTGTCGAGAAGTGCACATAGCGACATGGGAAGCAACAAGGCTGTGCAATAGTAAGTCACTATCCACTTATTTGGGGCTAATACTGACGCAGCGCCACCGGCCATGGCAGCTAAAACCACCATAGTGGAGGCGAGCTCAATAGTGGTCATGGTATTAAAAAGCATTAAGGAGTAAGCCGCCCACACCGCCCCCGTGAGGTATAAACCTATAGCAAATAGTGCCTCTACCGACTTAGGGTTGTAATGGCTGCCTTTTAGCTTTATATGCCAATAGATACCATGGGTTAAGCGACATACAGAGAGGCAAACCATCACGCCCCAAAGTAGAACTTTTACATCGTGCCCTTCTTCATTTTGAAAGCCAAATACTAGCCCTGAGAAGGCAATTAAGGTCATGGCTAGGCCAGTAAATATGTTTCCTACCAACATATCCACTAGATCACGGTGCATTTGGACGCTAATGGTGGGAGATGTAACCGGAGGACTATATGAACTAGGGCTTTTCACAATGCTTAATCATTCCAAGAAAAGAAGAGACGTGACGAAAATTTAACTAGCTGATTAATTAAACAATAGCACGCATTTTTTAGCACGCCTATTTTCGCTAAAACCTTCAGCCAAACAAGTATCTATTAGTCTATAAATTAACCCGTGTCTTTTTGTTTTTTATTGTTAAAAAATAGTATGCAAAGCGACCATTGAAATTTTTTTCTTCACAGGGTGTTTACAATTGCTGGCGCATACTATATCTTCTTTATCGTCTTCTTAATCGATTAAGTTGGTTGTTAAAAAAATCTGTGCCATGCTTATTAACACAACGGCTCACACACTGCCGGAGAAAAATATGAAAACACAACACACTAAAAGTTTGATTACTCTTGCCGTATGCGCAGCGTTTTCTAGTTCAGTAATTGCTCAAGATAACGCTGACGTTGAACAAAAGAATAAAGAAAAATTTGAACAAATTGTGGTCACTGCCGCTCCTGGAGGTGCCACAATGCAAGAAGCTAGCGTCTCAGTAAGTGCCTTTGACGAAAGTGACATTATCAAACTTGCACCTCGTTCTACGGCAGAAGTGTTTCGCGCACTGCCGGGAATTCGTGCTGAATCTTCTGGCGGTGGCGGTAACGCCAATATTACTATCCGTGGTATTCCACTCGCCACTGGCGGTTCTAAGTTTCTTCAAATCCACGAAGATGGCTTGCCTGTGTTGGAGTACGGCGATATAAATTTTGGCAACGCGGATAACTTCTTACGTTATGACTGGTCGGTAGCCAATGTGGAAGCCATACGCGGGGGGTCTGCATCTACCTTCGCAAGTAACTCCCCTGGCGGTGTTATTAATATGATCAGTAATACCGGCGAGCTAGGTGGCGGTGCCATTGGGACGTCTTTTGGTGTTGATTACGATGAGTTTCGATTAGATTTTCGCTACGGTGGCGAGATTAGCGATGACTTGTACTATCACATTGCAGGTTTTGCCCGCAATGGGGAAGGCCCTCGGGAAACAGGCTACAATGGCGATCAAGGTGGCAAAGTTAAATTTAACATCACTAAGATGTTAGATAATTGTCATATACGTTTCTACTAGAAAAGCTTAGACGACAAGGGTGCTAGTAGTTGTCTATCGCCTGTATTGGTTAAAGGCGATGGTGAATACGGCGCTGTGCCAGGATATGACGCAAGCTCTCAGTCATTGAATTCAGCGTACAACACCAACATCTCAACCTTTGATGCCTATGGCAACGCTGAAAACCGTGATGTCCGCGATGGTATTGAATCGAAAGTAAGCTCGTTCGGCGTTGAGGTGGATTTAGAGGTTGCTGAAAATCTTTACCTACTGAATAAGTTTAGAATCTCTGATATTTCGGGTGGCTTTATAGCCCCCTTCACCGACACGTTTCCAGAAGGGCCGGGTGATGTCTCAGATTTCGCCGCCTCACTGTGTAGCTCTGCACTTGATGGTGATGGTAATGCGTTGAATTGTGACACAACGACAGTCACCTTGGCTAACGGGCCAGATGCAGGGGAAGTTTATACAGGTGAAGCCTTTACGAACTTGCAATTTGATACCCGCATTAACGACTTAGGTAACATGATCAATGACTTTAGTTTACGCAAAGAATTTGATAATGGCTTTGATGTCACTGTAGGTTACTACTACTCAAATCAAGACATTGCAACAAGCTGGTCAAGCTGGCAAACCTTTATTCAAGCCCTTGATGGCAGTAACTCGCAGTTACTCACCATTACCAATGGTGATGGCGTAGAACTGGTTTCAAATGGCTTGTTATCGCCGAGCTTTCTATCATGGGAATGGGATTTAAACTATGTGACCAAAGCACCCTACATGAACGTGGGATTTGAACTGTCTGATAACATTCTTATTGATGCATCTGTACGCTACGATACAACAGAGGCATCAGGTGAATTAATATCCTCTTGTTGTGGTGGGAACGCTGATTACGATATTAATGGTAATGGCGTGATTGAACAAATTGAAGATGCCTCGGCGACAAACAGTGGCTTCATATACGGCGGTGTTATTAACTTAAATCGCGCTGGTGCCAGTTCACAGATTGTAAACTACGATGCCAGTAACACGTCATACTCTGTAGGAGGCTCATACCTATTGAGCGACACCCAAACCTTCTTTGCGCGCTACTCAAAAGGTGGCCGTGCTATCGCAGATAGATTGCTACAAATTAGTGGCACGCTAAACACAGATGGAAGCTTAACTGACACGACCTCTGGCTACGATACGACTAAGCAACTAGAAGTCGGTTTCAAATACGGCACCAAAGACCTGATGGTTAACGCAACCTTATTTGATACGGTAACAGAAGATACTCAGGCAGAAGTCACCAGTGGACTGACCTTTATGCGTGAATATGAAGCGACGGGTCTTGAGTTTGAAGGGCGTTGGACTGCAACAGATAATATCGTTGTGTCAGGTAACCTCACCTGGACAGATGCTGAAATTAGTAAGGACGTAAATAATGCGACACTGGAGGGCAATACGCCTCGTCGTCAAGCTGATTGGATTTGGACCATTACACCTGAATACGTGACTGACACCTGGTCTGTCGGTGCGTCATTACAAGGTTCGACTGAATATTACGTGCAAGATAACAATGACCTGAAGCAAGACGGTTACAACCTGGTTAATCTATTTGCCACTTATTGGGTTAACGACCAATTTTCAGTGTCATTAAACGTGAACAATGCAACTGATGAGTTCATTATTACTGAGTCTGAAGAAGGGTCGGCTGAAGTGGGAAGCTATATCCGTGCTCGCCCACTCAACGGACGCACCACGGTATTGTCGATGAAGTACATGTTTGATTAACGGTTAGAAAACATCGTACATTAAGTTGTTACGCCCGCATTTAGCGGGCGTTTTTATATCTAAGGCGAACGCGTTAAGGTTTGGCTTCATTGAGTTGTTTAGCAATAGCCTGGGATAGCTTATCAAGTAGATGCTCGTGTTTCTTATGAATCACGTGAACAAGCGCATGCTCAACAAGGGGAACATATTCAATGCCTGCGCGCTTAAATTCTTCATGTTCAGAATTATCGCTAGGTAAGATGGCATAGTTAAATCGTCCATTGAGCAATAAAGAAATGACGTGGTGAAAATCATCAAACTCAAATATGTTGGCGGCAAGTTCTGACGGCTTAGCTTTCATGTTATCGAAAAATCGTGTGGTGGCTGCAATGGCACTGTTTGGATCATCGATAATACTTTTATCGCATTTTACCTTGCGCATACATAGTAAATAGGAAGCGCCGTGAGATAACGCGGGTTCGACAATGAGTATATTATTGTCTTGTTGCGATGCGACATCGTAGCGAATAACATCGGCATCCGTCATACCTTGATTGAGTAACCTTAAACCCCGTTCACCACCGACTTCTTCAAAGATTGGCGTAATGCCAATATCTTTATAGGCACGCTGAATAAGCGGCTTATAGAATGCGTTTACACGAGGGTGATTAATATAGCCAATAATGTATTTTTTATCCTCATGAGCCCCGTAGCTATTGGTACTAAATAACGCGAAAAACAGAGAGAAAACGGAGAAGGGAACCGGCAACATGAGATATCGCCTGAATAACATGTTCACTACACAAATCCTTGTTTGAGAAACGCTTTTAAAAGCGGGATAGCTTTAGCGTAGAAAACGACAAGAAAAAAGTCTATTTTTGTAAGGCATATTCAGTGGCTTTGCCGTTATAGAAATGTTGCAATCTTATTCATAATGTATCTCACGACGAAAAACAGCGCAAAAAAAAAGCCCCAAACTCAGTTGGGGCTTTTTAGATATAACGTGGTGTTACGCGGCGTTTTGCCCGCCGTCAACAGCCTTTAACGTTTGCGACGCTGGCAGCAATTCCATGTCGAACGTATACTCGTCAACGCGAACGGCCAGTTTACGTTTTTCGTTGTAATCGTGAAGTTGCGCTGCTTCTTGCGCGTTCACAACACCTTTCTCTTGAAGCTTATTAAGGGCATGTTCAAAAGAGATGAAAGGTACAACCGGCTCTTTGCGCAGCGCTTTTTGCACTTTGCCAAGTAGGTGCGCTACCGCGTGCTTCGCTTTAAACGCTTGTTCGTTAATGTCGTTACCATCACCTGGGCTAACGCGAACTAAGTGAGTAAGTTGCGCTTTCACACTGTTGTCTTGCATAGATGCCATAGACAATTCACGAACTAGGTCATCACTAATACCTGCAACACTGTTTGAGTAGGTGTTGGTCAGTAAGCGCATTAGGCCGCGAGTCGGCGTGTTCGGGAAATTGTTGATGAAGTTAACAATTGCCTGATCCGCTTGTTGTAATGACCACTGCATGGCGTATTCGAAATACGGTAGTGCAAGTTTACGATCTTCAATGCGCTGCTCGTAAAAACGAATCGCTGCCATTGCACCGTAAAGGTAACTCATTACATCACCCAGACGGGCTGAAAGTAATTCTGCCTTCTTAAGGTCACCGCCAAGTACGGCAAGTGATAAGTCAGCAAGTGGTGCTAATTTAGCTGAAATGCTATTTACACGCTTTTCGTACTTACGTACTTCAGGCAATGCGGACTCTGAACCGCGTAGGAAAGGTAGGTAACCTTTACCAAAACTACGGAATTCATTCTTAACACTAAAGCCAACCGTTTTACGTAGTACCTTATTGAATTCTTTATCAGCAGAACTTTCGTTGCTGTGAATAAGGTCAACCATGTCTTTCAAGTAAGGGTGACAACGCATTGCACCTTGACCGAAAATCATGAGGTTACGAGTAAGGATGTTTGCACCTTCAACCGTAATGGCAATAGGAAGTGCAGCATATCCGCCTGCAAGGGTATTTTGCGGGCCACGTTGAATTGCTTTACCTGCTTGAATATCCATCGCCGAGTTCATTACATCACGGCCAAGTTCGGTCATGTGATACTTAGCAATAGCGGTAACAACCGATGGTTTAACGCCTAAGCCTAAGCCTTCTGTTGTTAAAACACGCATAGCTTCAAGTAAGAATGTCTTACCAGCAATGTCTGCCATCTTCTCTTGAATACCTTCGAAGCGACCAATCGGCACACCGAATTGTTCACGAACGAATGAATACTCAACTGTACCTTTAAACGCAGTCTGTGCCGTTGCAACGCCCATCGCTGGAAGTGAAATACCACGACCTGCACCAAGACAGCTTACTAGCATCTGCCAACCACGACCGATGTTCTTTTGACCGCCAATGATAAAGTCCATTGGGATGAACACGTCTTGACCACGGGTTGTACCGTTGTAAAAACGTACGCCCATGGGGTCGTGACGGTTACCAAGCTCAACACCAGGGTGAGACTTAGGTAATAGGGCACAGGTGATACCCAGCTCTAATT
>Ga0105217_100335_pt1 | contig 17102 bp, 16 predicted proteins | sample Virmet3651_4511_FD_89710 | JGI IMG/M metagenome (GOLD analysis project Ga0105217, IMG submission 89710) | Marine viral communities from the Southern Atlantic ocean transect to study dissolved organic matter and carbon cycling - metaG 3651_4511 | ecosystem: Environmental > Aquatic > Marine >... | reverse complement strand
GTGTTCCTCGGCAGCGTGGATTTCAATTGAGGGTTCCGCCATGAAGCATTCCGAGCTGACGACGCCGCACGACCGCCCCTCACGTCTCTGGCGGCCTGGCGCGCTGGCCTGCGCACTGGCCGTTGCCAGCGGGCTGGCGCTCGCCCAGAGCGGCGGCTTCCAGACCAGCGGCAGCGTGATCGGCGACGAGGTCATGTACTCGATCGGCGGTGGCAACGCCGTCTCGATGAGCGGTGCGGCCGGCATGCGCTCCCTCGGTGTCGGGGTTGGGTGGAACAGCAATCTGGTGTGCGGCGACATGAGCATCAGCACCACGATCCAGAACCAGCTCAACGGCCTGACGAATGGGTTTCAGAACATCATGAGCAACGTGATCCAGAGCGCGACCAGCGCCGTGGCGTCGCTCCCCGCGCTGATCATCCAGAGAGCGGACCCCGGCCTCTACAACCTGCTGACCAATGGTGTGCTCCAGGCAAGGCTGGATTTCGATCGCTCCAAGTTGACCTGCCGGTCGATGGCCGAACGCATGGCGGACATGGCCGGTGGCCAGTTGGGCTGGAGCCAGATGGCCGAAGGCATGGCGCTGCGTGATGCCGTGTCGAGCACGGATGCGGTGTCAGCCGTCGAGCAGGCCGAGACGCGCCGGGGCAATGACGGTGTGCCGTGGGTCGGCGGCAGTAACGCCGGCGGCGCCGGTCAGCCGTCGATCAAGGTGATGGGCGACGTGACGCGCGCGGGCTACAACCTTGTGAACGGGCGCAACGCGACCGATACGTCGGCCATCGATCCGGCGAGCTGCAACAGCCTGGCCTGCCAGACTTGGGCCTCACCGCAGCAAGCGGTCGAATGGGCCACGCGGGTGCTGGGCGAACAGGAGCAACGTACCTGCGACGCCTGCACAAAGACTGAGACGATTCCCGGCGTGGGCCTGCCCCCCCTCATTCAGGAGGAGTACGACGCCAAGCTGCAAACGCTGCAGGAGTTGATCAGCGGTGCGCGCAACACCACCTTCGAGAACCTTGCCGAGGCAGGCAGCGTGTCGTTGCCGATTACCCGCGGCGTCATCGAGGCGCTGCGCGATGAGCCGGATCAGCACGTGCTGGCGCAACGCCTGGCTTCGGAAGTGGCCCTGGCGTCGGTGCTGGAGAAGGCTCTGCTGCTGCAGCGCACCTTGCTGACCGGGCGCAAGGAGCCGAACGTCGCCGCCAACCAGTTGGCGACCGCCGCCGTCGACCAGGAAAGCGACTCGCTGGATCGGGAGATCTCCAACCTCAAGACCGAACTCGAACTGCGCCGCACGCTTGCCAACAACTCGCCGATGGCGATCATCCAGCGCCATGGAACCAGGGCCGCGGGCTCCCGGGGTATCTACGAAGGTGACCCCGTGCCGGATCGCCTCGACCAGTTGCAGCGGGCCAATCCGGGGAGCACGCCATGAACCTGACCTGGGGGCCGCGCTGGCTGCTCATCCGCAGGGTGGCGAAGGTGCTGCTGTGGGCGATGCTGCTGCTCGCGGCAGCCGTGCTCATCAACATCGTGGGCATCCACTTCCTCGGCAGCGTAGTCGGCTGGGAGCGCTGGCTCGTCGAGACCTCCGGTTTCTTCCTGCTGTGGCGGCTGTGCCTGTACGGGGCGACGGTCTGCGGCTGGGTCTGGATGCGTCGGCGTCTGCTGGCGCGTGAATCCGGCATGGAAGCCAGGCGTCGCCTCCTGCGCGCCGAAGTCGCCGGCGTGGTGGGAATCGTCGCGCTCGAGGCCAGCCTGCTGATGCAGGCGACGTAGCGGGAGGATGGCACATGACGCTGTTCACCACGGACTACCTGGAGTACTACCTGACCCTGCTGAGCTGGGTCATCCACAACGGAATTTGGGCGGTGCTCGTTTCCAGCGGTGTGTTCGCCATACCCTTCGTGGCGATCATCATCCAGGAATGGCTGCGCGCGCGAGCCGAAGGTGCGGACGAAGGAAATAAAGGCGCGCTGTCCTCGCTGCGCATCGAGAACCGTGTCTGGGTGGCGATCGTCGTGGTGATGTTCGCGGGCATCCCCTTCATCGACGTTGACCTCAACACCATCAAGTACGACCAGGCGCGCTCGGCGCAATGCCAGGTGAGCGTGCCCGAACCTGGAGAGACCGGCTGGTCGCAGTCGTTCAGCACGCTCAACAACCAGAGCGCACGCGTGCCGGTGTGGTGGGCGTTCATGCACGCGCTGTCGCGCGCGATCACCGGGGCCTCGGTTGCTGCCATCCCATGTGGAACCGACCTGCGGCAGATCCGTATGGAGATCAATGCCACACGCATCGACGACCCGGTTTTGGCGCAGGAAGTCGCCGATTTCACCCACGACTGCTACGGCCCGGCGCGCGCCAAGTTGTTTATGAACCGTCCGAATCTCGATGAAGCACAGATGCACGACGTCACCTGGATCGGCTCGCGGTTCTACCTCGACAACGCCGGCTACTACGACACCTACCGCGCAAGGGCGCCGCGCGATGGATGGGCCTACGACAGCAACCGGGATGCCGGCCTGGCGCAGGTGCCGAGCGGTGCCGGCTATCCGACCTGCCGCCAGTGGTGGAACGACAGCGGCAACGGCCTGCGCGCACGTCTGCTGGATCAGGTCGATCCCAGCCTGCTCAACCGTCTGGCCGGCTGGGCCGGTTTCCTGAGCCGCACCGAAGTGGATGACTCGGTGATCCGCACCATTGCCTCACCGCGCCAGCAGAAACTCAACCAGGGCAGCGTCTACACGGATTACGGCGGGCAAATCGACAAAACGCTGCCCAACGTCATCAACCGCGCCGCCAGCGATGTCGGGATGGCGGTTGGCGGGCTTGCCTATTTCCCGGCGATGGACGTCGTGCGCCAGGCCCTGCCGATGGTGCTGGCGTTCCTGAAAATGGCGCTGGTGATCTGCATCCCGATCGTCTTGCTGATCGGCACCTACGACCTGAAGACCGTTATCACGCTCACCGTCGTCCAGTTTGCATTGTTCTTCACCGACTTTTGGCTGCAACTGGCTCGATGGATCGACAGCACGATCCTCGATGCACTCTACGGTTGGGGGTTCGGATGGAACCGCCCGCATACCAACTTCGATCCCCTGATCGGATTGAACAACACATTCGGCGACATGCTGCTCAATTTCGTCATGGGAGCCATGTTCCTGGTACTGCCTGGATTCTGGATCGCGTCGCTGGGATGGGTCGGCTTTCGCGCAGGTCAGGCCATTCAAGGTATGACCGAAGGCACGAAGGGAGGTGCGCAGGCTGGCGGTAAAGGCGCCGGAGCCATGTCAGGTGGGAAGCTCAAGTAGAGCCGAACCTCAATCGTCCTTGTAATCGACGTGGGTGTGGTCGTTGTAGAGGTTCGGGTCGTACCCCGGCGTGTTGCGAAGCTCGTCCATATCGGTGAAAGGCCAGGCGTCTTCGTCCGGGGAGTTTGCCGCCGAGGCCCAGGCAGCCGCGGTGACGAACACCAGCAGCAGCGCAAGCCAGAAGGCCGCATAGAGCAGCACCCCCAGCACGGCGAGCTTGACGATCCACACCAGCGCGGTCGCGGCGCCGCTCGGCACGCCGACGGAGGCCAGCCACGCGACCGCCCGCCGTTCGCGACGCACGTAGCCCCGCCAGCCACGGCCGAGCCAGCGGCCGAAGCGTTCTGCGGTACTGCTACGGGGTCTAGTGTTCATGATCGTCACCTGCTTGTCTGCGTTACATGGTTGCTCCAGTGTGCGCCGGTGGCCACCACGGTGCGGCCAGCAATGCGGCATGTCTGCTGCGGGATTTCGGCCATCCGAGGCCATCCATGATTAGATTTATACACCAAATTCAATCATGAGGCTAATTTTCAAGCATTGTTCTGTTTCTGAGTGGTGATTGATTAGATTGTGACGTATATTTAGCCTATGAGTGTAAATACGCGGCATCAAGTAATCAAGCGGCTGCTGACGGAGCTTCCTCGTGGAGCCCCGTTCGACCTCGCCATGCTCGAATCCTACGGCGTGTCGCCCCAACTGGCCGCCCGCTACGCGGAAAGCGGCTGGTTGGTGCGTCTGGCGCATGGCGTCTATGCCTTCCCGAATGACGACTTCGACGTCAGCGGCGCCCTGCGGTTCCTGCAGGAGAGGGTCGCCGGCCTGCATGTGGGGGGCAAGAGCGCCTTGGCACTGCAGGGGGTACGGCACAACCTGGCTTCCCGGGAGACCTTGGTGCTCTGGGGTGACGCCCGCTTTGCGCTGCCAGCCTGGTTCACCCAGCGGTTCCCGGCGCGGTACGTCAACGCCAAGCTGTTCGACTGGCCCGACGATACGCTCCCCGGCAAGACCCTGCACACGCCGCCGGGGCAGGCAGCAGGCCTGCGGGTGGCGGTGCCGGAGCGCGCGGTTCTGGAGTTGCTCTACGAGACCGGCCCGCGGGAAAGCCTCGAAGAGGCCCGTAATCTGTTCGACGGCCTGCGATCGCCACGCAAGGATGTACTCGGACGCCTGCTGGCCTGCTGTACCAGCGTCAAGGCCGTGCGCCTGTTCCTGACCTGGGCTCGGGAAACTGGCGTCGTCGACGTCGATGCGCTGCTGGAGCAGTACCCGGTACGTACCGGCAGCAACAAGCGCTGGATGAGCCGCCTCGATGACGGCACCTTGCTGAGCCTGAACCCGCATGGATAAACACTACGCCGACACCGTTCGCCTGTTGCTGAACATCGCTCCCGACGTGTTCGACAACGACATCTTCGCCATGAAGGGCGGCACCGCCATCAACCTGTTCCTGCGGGACATGCCCCGCCTGTCCGTGGACATCGACGTGGTCTACCTGCCTTGGCAGACGCCGCGAGACGAGGCCTTGCAGGCCATCAACCAGGAGCTGGCCGCCATCGCGCAGCGCGTCGAACCCCTCGGCGTGCAGACACGCCTGATCCGCAGCAAGGATCTCGGGGATACCAAGCTGATCGCGGAGAACGAGAGCAGCCAGGTGAAGGTCGAGGTCAATGTGGTGTTTCGCGGCACCGTGCTACCCGCCACACGCAGTCCGCTGAGCGCTCGCACCAGCGATCTGTTCGGCGTCGAGTTCGATGTGCCGACCCTGGTTCCGGACGAGCTTTATGCCAGCAAGCTGGTCGCCGCCCTGGATCGCCAGCACCCTCGGGATCTGTTCGACGTCTGGCAGTTGTTCGAGAGCGGTGGCCTGACCGATGCGATGGTCGAGTGTTTCGTGGTCTATCTGGCGGGACACAACCGACCGACCCACGAAGTGCTGTTCGGCAACGACAAGGACATCACCGGCGAGTATGAGCGCGCCTTCGTCGGCATGACCGAGGTGGCTTGTCCGCTGGACGTCCTGCTCGATACCCGTGCCCGGCTCCGCCATGAGCTACCGAGACGACTCAGCGATGCCCACCGGCAGTTCCTGAGCGGGCTGACCCGCGCGCAACCCGACTGGTCACTGCTGCAATGCCCGCATGCCGACCAGTTGCCCGCACTGCGCTGGAAGTTCGCCAACCTGAGCACATTCCAGAAGCGCCGCCCGAAAGACTTCATCGCGCAGGCCGATGCTCTTGACGCCGGCCTGGCCGTAACCGCCTCCGGCGGCTGAGCCACCTCACCTGGCTCCACCTGGAAAAGGGGACTGCCCCAACATCCGTTTCTTTGTCGTCTGGCACCTGGTTACCGCCTATATGTAAAGGCTTTGAACAAGGGTCAAGGGCGGAAAGGGCAAGGGAATGGGGCGCAAGGGGAAAGGCCCTATCTGGAAAAGGAAAAGGCCCTGTCCCGCTCTCATTTCAGGTCACGGCGATGCTCGCTCTGTTCCAACGAAAACGGCCGCCATTGCCGGAGCCGGCACCGGCGACACCACCGAAAGGGCTGACGCGGCCGGAATCGGCCGCGTCCTTGCTGGCGACGCCGCGTCGGCGAAAGCTGATGGAGCACATCTGGCAGCGCACCTCGCTTTCGCGCAAGCAGTTCACCTCCCTGTACCGTGTGCCACTGGAGCGCTATGCCGAACTGGTGCAGATGTTCCCGGCGTCGGAAAGCCACCACCATGCTTACCTCGGCGGCATGCTCGACCATGGGCTGGAGATCGTCGCCTTCGCGCTCAAGCTGCGGCAATCGCATCTGCTGCCGGCTGGCGCAACACCGGAAGACCAGGCCGCCCAGGCCGAGGCCTGGACGGCGGCCACGGCCTATGCTGCGTTACTCCACGACATCGGCAAGATCGCGGTAGATCTCCACGTCGAGTACGAGGACGGCCGCGTCTGGCACCCCTGGCACGGGCCGCTGCTGCACCCCTATCGCTTCCGCTACAGGGACGACCGAGAGTATCGCCTGCATGGCGCAGCCACCGGCTTGCTCTACCATCAGTTACTCGATGCCGGCATCCTCGACTGGCTCAGCAGCTACCCAGCGCTATGGGCACCGCTGCTCTATGTGCTGGCCGGTCAGTATGAGCATGCGGGCGTGCTGGGCGAGCTCGTCGTTCAGGCGGATCGTGCATCCGTGGCTCAGGAGCTGGGGGGCGATCCCAGCCGCGCCATGGCCGCGCCCAAGCATGCCCTGCAGCGCAAGCTCATCGATGGACTTCGGTATTTGCTGAAGGAGGAGTTGAAGCTGAACCAGCCCCAGGCATCGGACGGCTGGCTGACACAGGATGCCTTGTGGCTGGTGAGCAAGACCGTCTCGGACAAGCTGCGCGCACATCTACTGTCACAAGGCATCGATGGCATCCCCTCGAACAACACGGCCGTCTTCAACGTGTTGCAGGATCACGGCATGCTGCAGCCGGCCCCGGACGGCAAGGCCATTTGGCGTGCCACGGTCAACAGCGAGGCTGGCTGGTCGCACAGTTTTACGCTGCTACGGATGTCACCAGCATTGATCTGGCAGCCGGATGAGCGTCCCGCTCCCTTCGCCGGAACGGTGACGGTGGAAGCGACTTCTGAAACGGGAACCGCCGAACAGCCCGCAGGCAGTTCGGATGAAGCCACCGGCAGCATCGAAACCTGTGCCGACAACATGGCTCTTGCTGCCGGACAGTCGCCTCCCACACCTGCGTCAGCCAACACGACTTTGCCCCAGCCGGAAGGGGAACCTCCTGCGGACGCGGTGGACGATCTGTTGTCCCTGTTCGGACAACCCGCTCAGGAGACCGGCGTAGAGCCCGAGCCCGCTGCTCAGCGCAACAGTGGCCCGCCGACAACTTCTGCCGAGCTGCCCACGAATACCGAAATCAGGCCACCAAAGAACTTGCCTGAAGCTCCTGACTGCGCGGTGCCATCCGGCGAGCACTTCATCGTCTGGCTCCGCCAAGGCATCCAGTCCCGTCGCCTCATCATCAACGATGCGAAAGCACTCGTGCATACCGTGGCGGATACGGTTTATCTGGTCAGCCCTGGCCTGTTTCAGCGCTACGCCCAGGAGCATCCCAGCATCTCGGCGCTCGCCAAGCAGGACAAGGTGCAGGACTGGCAATGGATACAGAAGCGCTTTGAAAAACTCGGACTTCACAGGAAACAGCCGTCGGGTTTGAATATCTGGACATGCGAAGTCATGGGGCCGCGAAAATCCCGTCGATTGCATGGCTACTTGCTCGAAGATCCGTCGCACATATTTGATACCGTTCCCCCGAACAATCCATACCTGTCGCTCAAATAGCAGCCTTCCGAGGAAGAGCCAGAGAGGTAGTTGAAGATGCTGATCGCCTGAGGTTTCTTCTCGTGATGTCAACGACGGGGGGGGGGGCGAAAGCGCGGAGCGTTCTCGGCTGAAGAATGATCCACGGTCGTTCCGGCGTGTCCGCAACAGCGCTTACAGGGTCCGATCGGAGTCCGAACCGGCGGCTCCACCCGTGACCACGGTATTCTTTCAGCGGCTCACTGAAGGCCAAGCACCTTCATCAGTCCTGGTTTCTGGCTTGCGAACGTGCCATAGAAGACCTCGTTGCCGATGATCGTGATCGGGGCTACGCGCACGCCGGTTCGCGACTTGGCTTCCGCGGAAATCTTCGGGTCGGTCAGGTCGCGCTCTTCAAACGCGATGCCGTGCTGGGACAGCCACGCCTTCAGCGCCCGGCAGTCCGGACACGCCGGAGTGCTGTAGATGAGGATGTGCGGAGTGTTGGCCTGGGTCATGGTCGCGCCCTCACTTGCCCCGAGCGGCAAGCCAGCTCGTCATCATGGTGATCTCGCCTTCCTGCGCGGAGATGACTTCCTCGGCCAGCTTGCGGACCTCCGGGTTCTTGCCGTACTGTAGCGCCACTTTGGCCATGTCGATCGCGCCCTGGTGGTGCGGGATCATGCCGCGCATGAAGTCCACATCGGCGTCGCCGCTGAAGTCGATCATCATGTCCGCATGCATGCGGTCGTTGCCGGCACGGTAGGCTGCCGTCGAGGCATCGCCCGAGCTACCGGCCACCGCCTGCTGGTCGTTTTCGCCCAGCCACTTGTTCATCATGGTGATCTCGCCTTCCTGCGCGGTGATGACCTCCTGGGCCAACTTGCGAACCTCCGGGTCCTTACCGTACTGCAGCGCCACCTTGGCCATGTCGATCGCGCCCTGGTGATGCGGGATCATGCTGCGCATGAAATCGACGTCGGGGTTACCCGTGAACTGCGCCCCCATCCCGGCGTGCATCTGATCGTTAACGGCGCGGTAAGCGGTCGTGGAGGGACTGTCATTGGCCGAGGCGCTGGACGGCATCGCGTGCCCCTGGTGACCTGCGCTGGCGCTGGCCTGCGCCGTTTCACCCGACGGGTCCACCTTTTTCTGGACGGCCACCAGGCCGGCTGCGACCACGACGGCGCCCGCAATGAACAAGAGGCTGAACTTGTTGACCTTCATGAAAAACTCCTTGAATGAGGTTGATGGGCTCACTGTAGGGCTTCCCATTGTTGGAATGTCAAGCCCATACTTCGTCCGCCACTTGGCACCGCATGGCGGTGTGCCCATGCCCATTTCAGTTGCAAGTAACTCCCATTAAAGGTAGGATGTTAGGATGTTAGGATGTTAGGATGTTAAAAAAACCAAAGTCCAGGATCATGTCCCAGCAACCAAAAGTTCACGACATCAGCGATTTCCCCATCGTCCGCTTCAATGGTGCAAACATATACGACGGATACGGCAGCGCCTGGTGCGCGGAAATGGACGAACTCGTCGCCCGTAGAAAGCCCTTTGTGCTGATCTACGTCGCGGGCGGGCCGGAAGAGGCTCTCGACGACCGCGCCCAGCGCGGCGTCTGGCTGAAGACTCACAAGGAGACGCTTGGCGGCACCTTGCTCGCGCTCATCCATGTCGAACCGGAATTGGATAAGCGAGCCCAGTTAGAAGCCATGCTGCCAAAGCTCGTCCAGGCTTTCGGAACACCGCAGTCCACCCGGGCTAGCCACGCCGATGCCGAGGCGCTGGCCCGGCATGTCCTGGCGGGTGGTCGCATCGAAGATTCGATATGAACAGCACCGTCCGGTCGCTGTAGCGCTATGGGCCTATTCTTGATGACCGGCTACCGTATGCTCTCCGGGGAACAATGCGCGCTACGATCGGTGAAACTGCAACCGGCAGCTCGGTGGAAATGAAACCTTCCGTCGTCAGCCGCAAGGACGCGATGCTCTGTCGCCACGAAATTGCCAGCGCGGGAGGCGCTCTCGGATCAGCTCGATTTCTCAAGCGCCGCAATCAACGGGGCGACCAAATTCCGTACGGCCGCCGCGGCTGCTTCTCCGTCTTGGCGCTCGATGGCATCCACGATCACTTTATGGGCCGCGAGACCCGGCTCAGGCAGTTCCTTGTCCTCCAGCATCGTCAGCGTGTTCAGACGAACCGAATTCGCGAAATAGCGGTACAGCTCAGCCAGTGCGCCGTTGCCACACATGCCGGCGATCGCGCAGTGGAAAGCCGTGTCGGCCTCAGCGAAGGCCGCGCTCGATACGTGTTGCTCCCGCTCTCCGCGGGCGTTCAACAGTCGGCGCAGCAGCCCAACGTCCGCCTTGGACCGGTGTGCCGCGGCCAACCTCGCCGCCTCAGCCTCCAGCATGTTGCGCAACGCGAAGTGCTCCCGCAGGTCCGAGCGTCCGACACGGCGCATCACCTCGACCGGATCGACATTGGTTCGCACATAGGTGCCGTCCCCCTGACGGACTTCCAGGACCTGCCCGTGGGAGAGCACTCGAATGGCTTCCCGCACCGTGTTGCGGCCTACCTGCAGCATCTCAGCAAGTTCCTGCTCCTTGGGGATGCGCTCGCCGACTTTCCAGGCGCCCCCCTCGATCTGGTCGCGGATCAGTTCGATCGTCGAATCGACGAGCGATCGCCGTGGTGCCTGTGGGAGTGTGAAGCGGTTATTCATCGCGGTTCTCGGACAACAGAGACGGTAGCTATCAGGACCTCCATTGTACCGACTCAGCCCATATATATAGGATGATCCTATCTATTAACGAAAAGAGCAATCACTGGCAATCTCTGGGGCACTCATCACGTGCCACGCCGTTATTCACCACGCCTGTGTGAGCGAGGTTTTCTTTCAACATGTTTTGGAAATTTTAGACCATGAAAAGCATGCAGCACGTCTTGTTATCTAGTTCCCTTCGCTCTTCAAGCAGCTTACGCCACTGCTCGATGCGGGCTTTAGGAGCAATAATGCTTGGACTGACTTCACTCGCCTATAGTGCCACTTCGCACGCGGCAGATGAGCCAGAGAGTGTGAAGCTGGTCCGACAATACCTTGATGCCTGGAATGGCGGGCGAACCGACGCGATGGAAAAAGTGCTTGCCCCCAATGTCGTCTATTTCAATACCAGCAATGAAGCGTCCCGCACTGGGCCTCAAGCCATTACCGAAGTGTCGCAGTTTCTAATGCAAATTCTGCCTGACCGGAAAATGAGAATCCGCTCGCAGCCTGTAGCCTCCGGCGACGCCGTGGCAATCGAGTGGGAATTCACCGCTACCAAGAAAAGCGATGGCGAGACGTCACCCTCCAACTCGAACATCAGTTATTTCGGTGTGAGCTTCTTCCGTGTTGTGAACGGAAAGATTATCTATGCCAGCGACTACTACAACCACAACACCATGCAGAAGCAGCTTCAGCAGTAACGTAAATCCGCCACGCGCATTCGGCCTTGCATGACTAAATGACTAGGCAAGTGCACTGCGGATGCTTGGGATTGTAACGGCGGCACACATGGAAGATGCTATACGTATCTACGGACTCAAAGGTGAGGCTGAGGCGGCGTCCCCCGACTTATCAAGCAGGCGCGAGCCATCGACTTACCGGAAGGCACATGGACACTACCGCTTCACCTGACCCACAGTAGGAAATCGAACTATGAAACGAATAACATCTTTCCTTCTGGTCGCAGTGCTCGGGGGACTGAAGCAGACCAGCGTGTCTGCCTCATCGCGCATGAATTGGATGACAACCTTTAAAATTAAGAGAAAATAATTTGAAGTTCTGATGGGATTTTCTTAGTAGAAGAACCCTACCTTTCTCGTCAACAGGCTGAGCGGTATCCCTTGTGTTTTTATGGAGACATTCAAGATCGGGAAATTTTTTTGATGATTCACCATAAAAAAGGCGGGAAGCCTATTGAGCGACCCCGCCATAGCAAAAGCTGAAGCATGCTCACATCAAGAAACTTCACCTTGGAGCGATCCCTTGAAATTTAAGCGCATAGTAATAATAAACTTTAGCCGTTAGCCGAATTTTCCAAAGTTGGTGCACTGCTTGCTACGTTTTTAAGTGACTCCGCCATAGTGAAGTAAGGAGACCACTGTTTTGCAAGCTGGTCAACGGTAAGGCCTGCGGAAATAATATATGTTGCAGCTGCAATAACCTCTCCAGCAGATTCGCCTACCATATGAATGCCAAGAATCATTCCTGTCTCACGCTCGGATATCAGCCTGATTATCCCTTGGTCGTGACGACTTACAATGGCGCGTAGAACAAAGGAAACCGGAAGTTCACGAACCTCATAGGCAATATGGGCCGCCTCAGCCTGCATTGGAGTCAAGCCGACAGCAGCCATCTCGGGTGACGTGAAAATGACGCGGGGTAAGGCGGTGTAGTCTAGGGACCCAGGTACGTTCCCCAGAGCATTGCTCGCCGCCAACGTCCCCTGTGCACTAGCGACATACACTAATTGAGCCATACCAGTGACATCGCCCGCTGCCCAGATGCGAGGATTTGAGGTTCGCAGATGTTCGTCCACAATGATTTCGCCTCGATCCCCCATGGACACATTGACCGCATCAAGGTTGAGTCCTTCAGTTGCCGGACGCCGCCCCGTCGCCATGAGAATCTTATGGGCGAAAAGTTGCTGAGTACGTCCTTCGGAGACGACAGTCGCAAGCACCCCGTTCTCGTGTGGTGCGACGTTTGTCAGATTGGCACCAGTATGGAATATGATGCCCTCCGCTGACAGCGCCTGCTCCAGTGCCGCAGAAATTGCGGGATCCTCGAGCGGTGCAATTCGAGGAGCTATCTCGACCACTTCAACCTTGCTGCCCAGTCGAGCGAACAATTGACCTTGCTCCAGACCGATCGCATTGCCGCCGACGACCAGCATGGACTCAGGCACCTGCTCCAGGGACATGGCCGAGGCGGAAGTGAGAAAGCCCACCTCACTGAGGCCAGGAATGGAAGGAATGAATGGCGCGGCCCCACTGGCGATGAGTACCTGCTTGGCGCACACCAGGTTTGTGTTGCCGTCTGAGTCCGCGACGATGATCTCTACGATATCAGGCTCGCCTGACGCTACAAAGGTTGCCTTGCCGCGAAATACCGCAATACCTGCATCCTTGGGTGCTTGCACATGGAAAGACTGCCGGAAGTGCCCGATCATTTGATCTTTATCTCTGACAAGCAAAGACAAGTCGACAGGCCCGGCCGAGGTCGCTACACCAGGGAACTTCCCATGCGCAGCAGACATACGAGCAGAAGCCGCCGCAAGCAACGTCTTTGAAGGAACGCATCCTACATTGAGGCAGGTCCCTCCCGCCAACCCCTGTTCGATCATGGCGACTGTTTTGTCGAGCCTACGTGCTTCGTTCGCTGCGGCCCTAGCCGCCGAACCGGAACCTATCGTGACTAGATCATAGATGACGGAGGGCTGTTGTGCGGAAGCCGCTGTTGTCGTGTTCATAAAAGAAGCCTCAAGGAAATTACAAAGAAAGAGACAGATCGGTCTCCTTGTGGAATGTAGACAGGTCTGTCTCCCTGTGTCAACATGTCGTGTATGAATCCTCACAACGATGAAGAACACCATGGACAAAAAAGAACAGTTAGTCGCAACTGCCTTCAACCTGTTTTATAAGTACGGCATTCATGCTGTTGGTATAAATCGGGTGCTTGAAGAGTCCGGCATTGCCAAGAAAACGCTATATAACCACTTCTCCAGCAAGGAAGATCTGATTGCTGCGACCGTCGAATATTGTGATCAGCAGTATTTCTCTTGGCTCGATTTGCGTTTGCACGAAGCGACGCCAGGCAGGGACGCCTTGTATGCCATGCTTGATGCCTTTGACGATCTGTTTCAGGGTCTCGATCAATCCAAGCCACTTTTCTTGGGCTGTTATTTCATTAATGTCAGCGCCGAATTCAGCAATCCGGATCATGATATACATAAGCTTTGCGCCCGAAACAAAGAGGCTATGCTGCGATGGATCACACACCACACTTCACTTGCCATAACGTCCAGAGAATCGATAGTTCAAATCTCTGAAACAATTGCTATGTTGCTTGAAGGGGCGATTATTCAGGCTCACGTTCTTGGAGATTTGCACGCTGCTCGCAAAGCCAAAGCCGTGGTTAAACTGCTTCTTGATAAATCTAATTAACTAAATTCATCTGCCCATACAACTCTTTGACCATCAATAAAGGTGGAACGGCAAAGTAGCTTTCCGAAATTTCAGCAGTGGAGACAAGTCGTGTAGTGCCGGAACGGGCCACTTATCGGCTTCCAGTCCTCGATCAATGCCCCCACCAAGTCAAGTCAGTTGCGACCGTACCGACCCTGCCACAGCAGCGGCACCAGGATCAGCGCCAAGGCCGGGAAGATCATCCAGTTGACCGCTTGCCAGCCCGAGTTGTGCAGGATCGACCCCGCGAGGAACGACACGGCCGCCGTGGCGGCGAAGACGAAGAAGTCGTTCATGCCCTGCGCCTTGCCCCGCTCGGCCGGAGTGTGGCAGTCGGTGACCATCGCCGTCGCGCCGATGAAACTGAAATTCCAGCCGATGCCCAGCAGCGCCAGCGAGCCCCAGAAGTGGGACAGGCCGAGCCCGCCCAGGGCCACCACCCCAGAGGCGGCGAGCAGCACCATGCCGACGGCGGTCACGCGCTCCTTGCCGTAGCGCACCATCAGTCGTCCGGTGAAGAAGCTCGGCCCGAACATCGCCAGCAAGTGCCACTGGATGCCCAGGGCGGCGTTGTCCACCGAATGTCCATGGTTGACCATCGCTACAGGTGCGGCGGTCATCACGAACGCCATCACCCCATAGGACACCACGCCCGCAGCCACGGCCAGCAGATAGCGCGGCATCGCCAAGAGCTGCAGCACCGTCCGACCGCTATCGGCGACTGCTTCGGCCTGGGTCTGGCGCGGCGTGCGCAGCATGAGCAGGATCGGCAAGGCGATCAGCGGCAACAGCGCCTGGCTGAGGAAGCTGCCGACGTAGGGCGTGCCCGCTACCGCGTCGCGTGTGAAGATCACCAACTGCGGCCCGATGATAGCGCCCGCGAGGCCGCCCACCATGACCCAGGAAATGGCCTTGGCCTTGAGTGCGTCCTCGGCGGTGTCGGCAGCTGCGAAGCGGTAGCTCTGCACATACGCGCTGTAGAAGCCTGCCAGGAAGGTGCCGGCGCAGAAGATCCAGAACGACGCCAGCATGATGCCCAGTGCGGCGATCAGGCCCGAGGCTACGCCGAAGCCGACCCCGACCACGTATCCGTTACGGCGGCCATGGCGTCGCATGATGAACGCTGCGGGCAAGGTGCCGATGGCAAGGCCCAGGCCAAACAGGCTCACGGGCAACGTGATCCAGGCCGAATCGTTGGCAAGCTGCTGGCCGACCAGCCCACCCAGCGACATCACGATGGGCGCGCTGGCGCCGCCGAGCGCCTGCGCGGCGGTGAGAACACCGATGTTTCGGCGCGTGATGTTCGGGTCGGTCATGGCGTCTTTCTTATTCGTTTGTCTGGCCGGAAATATTACACGAATGAATATATATTCAGTTATAAGGCCATGCGATGCTCACGAGCCATCGCGAGCCGGTCCATCCTCGGAAGCCGCCCCGTGCAAGGCCAAGCCGAGCAGGTGCTCTTTCACCTGGATCAGTTGCTCCATACGTTCCTCGACACAGGCGAGATGGCCTTGGACAGCCTGCCTTAGCAGTTCAGGTTCCAGCAACCCCTCATGTGCCCAACTCAGCAGACGGCGCACGTCATCCAGGCCGATCCCCGACGCACGGTAGTTGCGAATCAGGTGAAGCCGTTCGACATGCGCCGGGCCATAGCGCCGATAGTTGTTGCGTGACCGCTCCGGGGCTTGCAACAGGCCCTCCCGCTCGTAGAAACGAATGTTCTCCGGGGGGGTGCCCGTCAAGCGCGCAAGCTCACCGATTCTCATCCAGTTCTCCGTGCGCAACGATGGGGAACGCCACCGTTGCGCATAGCCTTTATCCCGGCGACCGGGTGGATGATTGCGCGGTGGAGCCCGATTGCACCGTATGCTCAGTCCAGCCGCCACCCAGCGCCTTGTAAAGGTGGATGAGGTTGTTCAGCCGCGTCAGGCGCGTGCGCACCAGGGTCTGCTGCGCACCGTACTGTGTGCGTTGCGCGTCGAGCAAGGTAAGGTTGTCGTCCACGCCTTCTTGAAAACGCTGCCCGGCCAGCTCGTAGGCCTTTTGACTCGCGGCCACCAGGAGTTGCTCCGAGCGGATCTGCTCATCGAGTGTGCGCTTGCCCGCCAAGCCGTCGGCCACCTCTGCGAAAGCCGCCTGAATAGACTTCTCGTAGTTGGCGATCTCTATCCTCTTTTGTACCTGTGCCATGTCCAGGCTGGCGCGCAATGCGCCGCCGCGGAAGATGGGCAGCGTGAGCTGCGGCAGAAAGCTCCAGGCCCGCGAGCCCGAATCGAACAGGCCGTCGAGCGAGGCGCTGGCCGTGCCGGCCGAACCCGTGAGGCTGATCGTTGGGAAGAATGCTGCCCGCGCCGCGCCGATGTTGGCGTTGGAACCGATCAGCATCTGCTCGGCAGCGCGGATGTCAGGACGGCGCGCGAGTAGTTCCGACGGTAAACCGCTTGGTAGATCGGTTGGCACGATGTTGTCGGGTAGCACCACAGCCTCGTCCAACTGTCGGGAAAGCTCGGGCGTCAGCGGCTGGCCCAGCAGCAGTACCAGCGCGTTGCGGTCCCTGGCCGCCTGTCGCGTGTAAGCAGCATGATTGGCCTCGGCGGTGCGCAGCGCGATCTCCACGAGGCGCAGGTCGAGCTGAGTGGAGTTGCCAGCTTCCACCAGTTGGGTCGTCAGGTCGTAGGAGAGCTTCTGTGTGGCGAGGGTGTCGCTTGTCAGGCGCAGCAGCTCCTGGTCGGCAAGTAGCGTGAGGTAAGCGCCGGCCACCTCGGACACCAAGCTCATCTGCGTAGCGATGCGGGTCTCGTCGAGGGCCAAGTAGGACGCCAGCGCTCGGTCGTTAAGGCTGCGGATGCGGCCCCATAGATCCAGTTCCCACGCTGTCGCCACCCCGGCCACGTCGTAGCGGCGGTTGATTTGGGTGGTTCCTGTGGGACTGATGTCAGCGGGCAGCCGTTCGGCCACACTGCCGCCGGCGGCGTCCAGGCTTGGCAGTAGATCGGCGCGCTGTATGCGATACATTGCGCGCGCCGCCTCCACGTTCAGGGCGGCCTTTTGCAGATCCCTGTTGCTCTCCAGCGAGAGCGCTATCAGCTGCTGCAACAGCGGGTCACGAAAGAAGTCGCGCCAGCCGATATCTGCCGCGAGCACCTGATCGGCGTCGGCTGGCGTGGCCTGTTCGTAGGCTGATCCCGTGGGATAGCTGGCAGCGATCGGCGCCTGGGGACGTTCGTACCTGGGCGACAGGGAGCAGCCTGCTAGGGC
>Ga0105217_100303_pt1 | contig 18712 bp, 13 predicted proteins | sample Virmet3651_4511_FD_89710 | JGI IMG/M metagenome (GOLD analysis project Ga0105217, IMG submission 89710) | Marine viral communities from the Southern Atlantic ocean transect to study dissolved organic matter and carbon cycling - metaG 3651_4511 | ecosystem: Environmental > Aquatic > Marine >... | reverse complement strand
GCTTTTATAGTGCCTATTAAAAAGCCGCTGCGGCTCGACGCAGCGGCTTTTTAGTCTGCGTTAGGGCAGCTTAGCTGTGCAGCGACAATAAAGTTTGTACACTAGATCCTTGCTTGAAACAATAAAGTTTGTACACTAACTTGATCCGGAGGAGTGGTTATCAGCCGGTTCATCAAGCTCGTCTTGGGGAGTGTCCTGATCTACACTCTCAAGCTCCCTGAGAATTTTTTCAGCTTTATCTTTTGCTGCTTCAACCACCTCGGGCTTCTCCTGCTGGAGAAGTTCTTCCAATGTTCTGGCCATAGAACCACCTTTTGATCGTTTTTTATTCAGATTGGGCGTTTCCGCTATTGTAGCAGTACAAGATTCCTACAAAATCAGGGGATCCAGCGCTTTCGCAGCCGCCTTTAGGCGCGCTTCACGTTCTCTGCGATAAGCTTGTGGTCCTCCTGCGGCAGTAATAGCCCTACTTTTCTCAATACTGTCTCGCACAAACCGCTCACCATCAGTTACTTTCAATCGCCTTTGATGTAACTCAACATCTGATTCCAGATTATCCAATGATTTATCACATTGATTCTCTGCTGATGATAAATATCCACCTGTGCAACTTATAATACCAGCCGCTGGGCAAGACCTGAAATCGTCGACATTGCGCTTCAAGCAGTCTGCACATTTTCTATTAGTAGGTTTAATTACCCAGTGCTCTTTGCCAAAATGGCGAATAGCTATGATCTCAAGATCTTTAATGCAATGCTCCATTAATGAGCGATAATTATTACTCAATTCATGCTCATAAGCTTCCTCAAGTTGATTTTGTAACGAATCCCTTTTCCTCTTTTTAAACAGGAGGTCTCTCTGGATATTGGAGAGAAAACCATAGTCAGCAATTGAAGAGCAACCTGTTGGATAATAATCAGAACTACTCATAAAGTATTCGATCAGCTCTTTTTTGGCGCAAGGAGAGAAACTTAGCATTCGGTTATCTCTTGTTAAATCTAACTCCTCAATTTTATGATGTTCATCCTCCGGTAACACCTCTTCCGAAACCAGATCTAAAATTTCAGGCCAATCAGCCAGAAAAACAAACTTCAATGTGTTTCTAATTTTTGAAAGAGATAAGCTTTCCTTAACTTTGAGTAGAGGTGTCGCATGATTTTCACAGAAGGCTTCGTACAACCAAGCCAACTTAAAATACGAAAAACCCTTTTCGTGAAGTTGTTTTTCCATGCAAGCTCTACAGAAACGTAATGGTACTCTTCCTCCACAAAAGGTTTTCTTCTTATGAGGGAAAAAGGTTTCTTGGAATAGGCTTATATGTGAAAATCTTTCATCAAATAAGCTGTACTTTTTGTTTGCATAATACTGGTTTTCAAAGAGCTCCAAGAGTACAGAAGCATTAAATGCATCGAATTCCTGTTTAACCTCGTATGGAACAGACGGATTACTTCCCCATCCTCCATGAGTTATAAGGGTTGTAACATCGCTCCAGCCAACACGAATCATCACCCTAAGAATAAAGCTTTGAAGCGACTCATCCGATTGGGGACATATACCACTAGCCTGACTCATTGAGAAATAAATCTTACTGCTCTATTAGGTTGGCAAAAATCGTGATCTTGCTCTGGATTCAGGGGGGGACCAAAGTCATTGCCATCCCATCCAGCCGCGCTTTAGTCTTTTCCCACTTCGGCATGACCTGATTCATCAGCCGATAGAACCGTTCGCTGTGGTTATGTTCGGCGATGTGGCAAAGCTCATGCAGAATCACGTAGTCGATGCACTCACGAGGGGCTTTGACCAGGTGCGGGTTCAAGGTAATGCAGCCATTGGGTGAGCAGCTTCCCCACTGAGTTTGCATAGCCAGTATGCGCAGCGGTGGTCGTTCTTCTACCCATAGGGCTTGCTCCAGCATGGCATCCAGACGTTTAGCGAAGATTTCCTTAGCACGTGCCCTGTACCATTCTGTCAGCAGCTCCCTAACCTTGTCGGTACTTTTGCTTCGCACCGACACTTCGAGCTTTCCGCGCAGCAGCTTCACGCTCTGGGCCTGATCCGGCGCTTCAATCACTTTTAGCAGGTACTGTTTGCCCAGATAGTAATGACTTTCGCCACTGATGTACTGACGCGGGGTGGTAAACTCAAGCTGTTTGCGGAAGTCTCTAAGTTGTTCATATATCCAACGGCCACGCTTTTTAACGGCAGAAATAACCGCATCGTTGTCAGCATCCTCGGGACTCGATACGATTACCCTGCAATCTGGATGAACTTTGATTAGTATTCTGTTTGAGACGGATCTTCTCGTTACTCGTTCGAACGGGATAAGATGATCGCCGTAGCGGAATTCAAAGCGTTTTGAATCAGTCATCTTCAAACATGTCTCTTACATTTGAAGCAGATACTTTGTTCGGGCGTGCATCAATTAATACAAAGCCTTTGTCTTCTTTTAGCTTTAACTCCCTCATAACCTTGCTGACGGCTTCAAGTTCGGAATCACTGAAAAAGAGAATAACTTTAATTGACTGATGAGTGCAGTTTGCAGCCTCATAAATCTCAACCTGGTGTTTCAGGTTTTGTTTAAGCTTTCTGTTTGATGCCAACTTAAACTCAACAAGAGATTTGTCTTTGCTCCCGTTTGATATTTTGAAATCAACGGGCCCTCTGCCATTATTAACTTCTGCATTTACATCATATTTACTGGCAAACCATGTTAGCTTGAATAGGAGCTGAAGATCTTGCTCTCTTTTTATTGGATTTCCTTTTACATAGAAAAACCTGTAGCCATCATTGTTCTCTATCATCTGCTTTAGAAAGAGTATACGCTGATACGCTTCGTCTAAGGAGTTTGATGGTTGTTCATAAAACGACGTATCTTGCTCTAGACTGCTTACAAGCTCCTTAACTTTTTGAATGAACAGATACTCTGTCTCATTTACCTTAAGTTCGCTAAGCTTAACAGCCTGATCACCATTCTCTTCTTTAAGTTTTATGAAATAATCAATATATTGAGGAAATTTTATTATCGTGCTTACTACGGCTTTATCAAACTCTTTTTTATCAGGATCTTCAGGAAGCATCCTGGTTAGATAGTCATTCAACTGTGCTCTTAATTGGTCATTGGGAATGCTTTCGAGTACACCTCTAAAATCACCAATCATGTCGGACTTGTTAATCCAGTTTTCATCTTTGGTGAGGATATCTTTCGGAGTTAAAAGTACATAATCATGTTGAAATGTTGGTAGCGTATAGGTTTTCGCCATCCATGATCTTGTCTTGTAGTTAAACTCGACTTTATCAACTAGATGATTGGATAAAAAACGAGCATTAATATGCTCTTGGGCGAACGCTTGAGTGTAATCAAGTAAAAACTTTTTGATAAGATTGGTTGTGAAGTCACTTATATTATCTCTTCCAACACCATCTTTGATTAAACAAAGCTTCTCAAGGTGACTACCGTTGGTAATCTCCTCAGTGCCAAAATTTGTAAATACTGTGTTCAGGTTTTCGTTAAGAGACTTTGCGAACTTCTGGCCAAGGCCACTACCACCATTGCCAATTTTGCTGTATCCAAACCATGTTTGTTTTACTTCCGGGAATAAGAACCATGCTTTTATTAAACCTTTGCTGATCCCTTCCTTTTCAGAACGGTCACGCAGAAATGCAACATATTGGATAATGTCATCATGTAGTTTCTGATATTCTGGTTTGTCGCTATTGAATAAGAGGAATGGGTCAATGAAAAGGGGAAGATCATTGATTAATGAAGGGTCAAATGAACCATAAGCCTCTAGCTCTTTGGGCGATACTTCGAAAAAATCAGAAAAATAAATTTTCATATCAAACCCCGCTCAAACCAACGCGAGTGATCTGTACAATCATTTCAACAATCTTCTTGGCCTGATCCATACCGCCGCCAATCGCTTTGCACTCCTGGAACATGCGTGGCAGTAGCTTCTTGCGGATGTCCGCTTCGATGTTCTGCGGGTTGATCGAGTTTTCCGCTACCGAGGTTTCTACCGATTGGTCGATTTCAAAGGCCAGCTTTATCCATTTATCCTGTATTTGCTGATCAAGCACGGCCAGAGCCTCCGGTAGCACCTTTTTGAATACACCGAAGTACGCCTGTGCATGGCGATTACCAGCAAAGGCATCGGGGATGTCATTCAGGCGTCTGTCTTGTACTTGCTCTTCAAACTCTCGGAACAGCATGTACTGTTTTAGTGGGTGGTCGAATAGCCTTTCGGCTTCTTCAATGGCCTGGCGCAGTAGTTTGGAGAAGGCCTCCTGAGCGTATGGGTCATCCCGCAATTCCTGTTCAATCATTCGCGTGACGCGGGTTTTGATGATGTCGGTTTCGTTGCGGGTTTTGTCGTCGCTCCAGTCTTCCGGCTGTTGCTTCTGGCCCATCTTGCCTACTTCATACACACCACCGGGTTCTTTTACCTCTACACCCACCACATGCTTATCCAGTAGCTTTTTCACCTGGTCGGCATACTCGTCGTAGTCGATTTTCTCACCAGCATCTTGCTGCACTAATTGGCGCAAGCTGGAGAATTGCTTTACCGTCTCTTTATAGTGGCGGCGATCTTGGTCGCTGACGCTCTTATCTTCAAAGAAAGTAGCCGATTGCAATGCGACTTTCAGGCAGCTGGCAAAGGCGGTGAGTGCTTCGTAAAAGTCTTCACGCACCTTCAGGTGCACATCAACCAGCTCTCCATCGCGCTCTTCAATCTTGGGCACCAAAACCTGACGCAACTGCTCAATGTCGTTTTTGTTCTTCACACCATTAAAGATCGCCCACAGCTGTTTGTAGAGATGCGGCAAGCGCTTGTACTCGGTACTCATCTGGTTGTAGAGGCCAGCAATATCATTGATGTCGTATCCTCCCTGAGTGCGGGAGGCCAAGTCCTGATATTTCTGAATGGTGGTATCCAGCTCAGCAAGAATGCCGCGATAGTCGATCAGCAAGCCAAACTTCTTTTTCGGGTGCAGGCGGTTTACCCGTGCAATGGCCTGGATCAGGTTGTGCTCCTTCAGTGGTTTGTCGATGTAGAGTACGGCGTTCTTCGGTTCATCGAAGCCCGTCAGCAGCTTTTCGACCACAATCAGAATCTTCAGTGCATCATCTTTGTCGAAACGTTCAATCAGGTGTTTGGTATAGGCCTGTTCGTCCTGGTTACCGACATTTTCTTTCCACCATTGGGTAACTTCCGGCGTTGCGGCCTCATCTACTGCCGTGTTGCCTTCGCGGGTATCAGGTGGGCTCATGACCACGGCGGACTCAAACAGGCCGGCTTCATCCAGGTACTTTTTGTACTTAATGGCCGTGGCCTTGCTGTCACAGGCCAATTGACCCTTTAAGCCTTCATCGATGTTTTTCACGAAGTGGTTGGCAATGTCCAGCGCAATCAAACGAATGCGGTCATCCGCTCCATATACCGGGCCTTTCTTGGCAAACTTACGCTTCAGGTCGGCTTTCTGCTCATCAGAAAGCCCTTCGGTGATGCGTTCAAACCAGCTGTCGATGGCGCGTTCATTCACATCTAAATCAGGGACACGTTCTTCATATAGCAGCGGTGTAACGGTTTTGTCTTCCACCGCTCGCTGCATAGTGTAGGCGTGAACAATGGGGCCGAATTTATTGGTGGTTTTGTCGTCTTTTAATAGGGGTGTGCCGGTAAAGGCCACAAACGCGGCATTGGGCAGCGCCTGTTTCATTCGGGTATGGTTTTCACCACCCTGGCTGCGGTGGCCTTCGTCAATCAGGACGATGATGTCAGAGCTGGTATTCTCACACTCCGGCATCTTCGTTGCGGTATTAAACTTCTGGATCAGCGAGAAGATAATGCGCTCAGTGCCTTTGCCAATCTGTTCTGCCAGGCGTTTGCCGGAGGTGGCCATAGCCGCTTCTTTGTCTTTTTTGCCAGCCAGTTCACCGCCTGAGGCAAAGGTTTTGCTGAGCTGGGTTTCCAGGTCTACCCGGTCGGTCACGACCACAATGCGACACCGCTTCAGACTATCGTGCAGAATGAACGCCTTGCTTAGAAACACCATAGTGAACGACTTGCCTGACCCTGTGGTATGCCAAATCACACCACCTTCACGCCCACCGGTTATGCTGCGGGTATTGATGCGTTCAATCAGACGCTTTATGCCAAACACTTGTTGGTAACGGGCAACAATCTTGCCTGCTTTTTTGTCGAACAGGGTAAAGTAACGAGTCATCTCCAGCAGGCGAGCATGGCTTAGCAGGCTGACCAGCAGTTGATCCTGTCCGGTTACAGCCAGTTCGCCAGCAACGGAAAGGCTTTGGTACCAATCCAGGTCTTTCGCGGGGCGATGGCCAAACAAGCCTGCGCGTTGCTCGTCGCTGAGTTTTTTGTTCTTGAGTGCGTACATCTCGGCGTCGGAGATATCTTCCTCACGCCAGACTGCCCAAAACTTGGCTGGGGTACCGCAAGTACCGTAACGGCCTTCATTGCCGTTTATGGAAAGTAGCAACTGGCTGTAGGCGAATAACAGCGGGATTTCATCATGACGTTGGTTACGCAGACTTTGCGAAATGCCTTCGTCAATGGTGGGGCCTTTCTTTGCATTGCCATCAGGTCGCTTAGCTTCAATCACCACCAGTGGGATACCGTTCACAAAACAGACTATATCCGGGCGGCGGCTTTCCACACCACCAGAGCGTGTCACGGTAAACTCTTCGGTAAATACAAAGCTGTTATTGGCGGGGTTTTGCCAGTCAATCAGGGCAATGGTCGGACTGGCTTTTTTGCCATCCACAAACTCAGTCACCGAAATGCCATACAACAAATGGTTGTACAGGCGCTCATTGGCTGTGAGCAGTCCTTCGTTCAAAGCTGGGCTGCACACCTCGGCGATCAGGTTATCGATGGATTTTTCTGATAGCGGGTAGCTTTTACCTGAAAAGGTAAAAGTGCGCTTTTGCAGTTCGCTGCGAAGCACTTGGCGCAGCACCACTTCGTCAGCCTTACCACCACGAGCGGCCAGGGCTTGTTCTGGAGAGAGGAATGACCACCCTAAGTTGGTCAACAACGCCAATGCCGGTAGCTTGGCACTGTACTCTTCCTGAAATTTGGGTGCGTATTGTGTCATTCGTTATCTCTCTTCAACCCCTGATACCCGAGGTAAGAATAATTCATAAAATCACGATTCGATCTCAACAATGAATCGTGATTTTCTTTGAAATTTCACATCACCCCAAGGCATTAATCGCTGCTTTGGGTAAGATATATATAGCCAGCGTTTTGCTCTTGTTACCGCGACAAATGCATTATTTCTTTCTTCGTCTAATTCTTTTGTTGAGTTTGCGCGATAATCTGGAAATACTCCCTCACACATACCAATTAAAAATACGATATCTTTTTCAAGCCCCTTCATCGTATGAACTGTGCTTAGAGTCAGACCGTTATCTATACTATTCTCAGAAAGCTGACCTAATGCTAACGCATTTCTAAAGGCTACCAATGAATCACCCAAGCCCTTTCGCTTAAACCGCGTCCACGCACCATTAAATTCATTAAGTTCCTCAAGGCTCAGCTTGATGTCTTCTGATTTTTCATCTGGAATGTCACTCTGATTTTCGACCAATGAGGTAAGATAGCTATTAAAGTCCTTCACGAATTTAGGTATCTTAGGGCTATCAGTATCTAGACCATCAATTGCAGAAAGAAGTTTAGCCAATAGCTCGGTGTTATTATCATTGAGGGAAGATACCTGATCTGCCAATTTCGATAAGATATCCATATTCCAACTTTCTGGTTCAGAGATATTCAGTACCTGACACAGTTTCTTGCCATCAACCCAATCTTTAGGGTTTAATTTGATACGAACAGCGTAATCCAGCACCTTACCAAACTTTGTTGAAGGCTCCAGCTGTCTTTCTCCTTTTCTCAGGGAGTAAGGAATTTCTTTTGTTTTCAGACTATTTTCAAGCTTGCTAAACACAAACCGGTTTCGAGCAATAACCACCATCTTGTCGAGAGAAATTTCGCCCTCAATTTCATCATGGTTTTTTAAATTCAATAAATGCTGAATAGTGGAAACTACTGCATCTGCCTCGGCATCTTCATTATCGAATTCGGAAATACGCACACCGCCTTCCAATGCGTACTCTATCACTGTTTGGGAATCAGGCTTTAACTTATTCGCGGCCCTGATCACGGCCTTGGTACTTCGAAAATTCTCTTTAAGAGCAAACTGTTGTGGCGAGAAATCTTCAACGAAATGTTTACATAGATAATCCATTGAAGAGCCATTAAATCCATAGATCATCTGATTAGGGTCGCCGACCATAAACACGCTACGTATAGCGTCCCCACAAAGTGCTTTGATAAATTCGTATTGTGCCTTATTTAGATCCTGGGCCTCATCCACACAGACATGTTTATACTGAGATCTATATATTTTGGCGATCCAATCATGCGTCAGCAATATTCTATGGGCGTACACCAAAATGTCATCATAGTCGATCCCGCCGCTGTTGATCAGCGAATCTTGATAATCTTGAAAGACCTTCCAAATATTGTTGTTGGGGTATAGCTCAGCCACATCCAACTCGGTTAGTAATTCCCGCTTTATTTTTGAAAAAATATCCATGTAGGACTGAAGGTTCTTTTCTCTGCTTTTCAGCTCTCTCGCGTCTGATATATTTAGATACTCGTCTATATCAACGCCTTCATCACGCAAAGACTGCATGAAGACTTCCATTCTATCCTTGTCTCTATCGTAAATATGAAGCTCAGTAGGTAGGCCAACTGTGTGTCCATATTTTTCCAAGATACGCTGTGCAACAGAGTGAATCGTTGCGATCCATGTTCTATCTTCAGCTTTATCACAATCCGCCAACCGAGAACTCATTTCTTCTGCTGCTTTATTGGTAAAGGTCAGCGCAATGATCCCGTCTTTCCTGGTACTTTTCAGAATATGCCGGACTCGCTCTGTCAATACTCGAGTTTTACCTGACCCCGCTGAAGCAAGCACTTGTATGGCCTTATCGAGCGGAGAATTGACTATTTGGGCTTGACTTGGCGACAAATTCAACATGGTTACTCCCATTCTCGTAATTTCTCGAACGCATTAATAGCTGATTGAGGAATAAGGGATTCAATAGGTCTATTGTTTGGGTTTCTTGCAATAACGTCAGCCAAAAATCCAGCATATGAAGCTTTTGATGATCGCATTCTATCGACAAGAACATCATTGCTTAACGCATTAAGTTCAGCTGTTTTAGCTTGAACATAATTGGCATTATCGCTTCCTCTAGTCTCAGTTTTAACTAATGACTCTACCACTTCGTCTCTTAATGCTAGTACATGAACCAATTCAGCCTCAATATCATTACCCACTGAGAGAAATGAAAGGTAAAACTCATTATCCGGAAGCGCTAGTGAGGTATTCTGTCGTATCTTTCGAATCTGTGACTCGATTTCATTGCGAGTGTTACCATCGTTATCACTTATTATAATGACAGGTATCCCAAAGCTTATTGCCATTTTAATGAATGGTGGATAGTTTTTTCCAGCAACACTTATGCAGGTAACCCCAAGTGAAAAACTCGATTTTCCAAAGTAAGCATGGAACATTGCAGGAATAATCTGTTCTTCAGTAACTCCTTCGAAAAGTATCAATGCTTTGGAAAATAGTAATTCACCGCGAAACCTCATGATTTCGCGGTGCAATATGTTAATATCCTCAGGATCTAGCCCTTCAAACAGTTGAAATGTTTTAGAGACTCTGGATTTTTGTGATAAGCCTCTCAAGTTTTTAAGATCGGACATTCCCACTAAATAAGGCGAATGAGTGCTAATGATTACTTGACCAGGATTATCCTGGAGTTGTTTGAACAGCGTCCTTTGAGCATTCGGGTGCAAGTGTGCCTCTGGCTCTTCGGCTGCCAAAATGGGGAAGAATGGCTCTGCTTCCTCTTCATGTTTCTTAGTTAACAGTTCGGTAAATGCCTTTACCGTCAACATGGATGCCCAACTCCGCGTACCCATACCATGATATTCCATGGAGAATGAGTTCTTATCAGACTCACCAAAATGCACACTGAATCGTTTAGAAAGGTCTCTAATTTTTTTAGGAAAAGGGGTAAGCTCTGTTTGCCCTGAGCCTTCAAAGGACTGATTAAGGTTATCTAGGTGATTCTTTAACTGCATAAGCGGCTCGCTTTTTTCAATGGCCTCTTTATTAACTTCAGCCACCATGCGCTCTAGTTCGGAAACATCTTCATCGTCATATTTGACACTTGACAACACGCGTCCAATAAATGAAGATTTTTCCTTTAATTCGTTATGAATATCTCGCTGTGCGTCAATTGAAATAAATGGGATAGAATCCAATCTCTTTCCCAGTCGATTTTTATTATTTACTCTAGCATTTTCCCATGCATCTCTTTCAGGCCAAGTATCCAGATGAAATCGTTCAACAATATACCCTCCTTTCACCCTATCAGGCTTAGCCGTTGTTCGAATAGCAACAAATTGTTTGCCGTCTGCTTCAGCCTGAATTTTGTCGCCAAATTCCTGCTGCCACTCCTCAGAAAATTCGCTTGATCTGACTGCGCCTTCCAAGGGAATAAACCGGAGATCAACGGTAATAGATTCCTGACGCCTCTCATCTTCTCCGATATAAAAATCTTCATCGGATAAATAGCGCGAATAGTCACCCAGTGCCAATTGCAATGCTTTAATAACTGACGTTTTACCTGCATTGTTTTGTCCCAATAAAACGGTAACTTTTGGTAGAGTGATCTCAGTGTTTGCAACACCTCTGAAGCCACAAATACGGACTACATCTATTTGAATACTCATGCAACCTCCTCAAACTTTACTCTTCGCTTGCCCGTCAATAGCTGCTGCATCAGCGCTTTCTTCTCTTTCTTTAAGGAATCAAGCTTCTGTTGCAGGGTGCTGATTTCCTGATCGGCTGTGGAAAGCACGGCAGCGATCTTTTCTTGCTCCTCGATAGGAGGTAGTCTGAAATGAGCTTTATTAATACCGCCAATAGATAGTCCGAAGCGTGTTGCGCCTGTAGCTAGGGTAAAGAAATAATACCTAGTTTTCGGCATTGAAAATAAGTAGCTTAAATACTCGCCAGATAAGCATTCCTTATTGGGTCTTACGATCGCTAGATGATAACCACAAACTACACCATCCAAGTCCTCAGAGACTAGGGCTGGCACAGCAATGTCACCAGGAGTCTCAGAATCCTTAGTGATGATTACATCGTTGACCTGAAGTGTATATTTTTCAATTTCGGAGGGCTTCGCTGTAGCTTTCATAAAGTTCAAGCTACGAGTAATTCTATTGTTGTAATACACGTCAGTGTAATTGCAAAGCTCGACCGGTAGCTCGCCCTCTATAGTCTTTTTGTCTACAGGGCTAACTATGACTTGTGCTAGATCTGTTAGGTAGTGATCATTCCACTCCCCACTAAACCTAACCCCATTCTTATCCAGAAGCCGCTTTTTGCTTGTGAGCAGTTGTTGCATCAGGGCTTTTTTCTGCTTCTGGCTGTTGGCAAGCAGTCGTTCGGTGGTGGTGATGGCCCTATCCCAAGTGGAGAGGATTCGGGCGATTTTCTTTTGTTCAGTCGCCGGTGGCACCAAGATTTTTAAACTGAGTAGCTCACCCTTAGTAATGTTCTTCATTGAACCACTTGTACCTGTCGCCAAGTTGGACAGTGTATAGCGAGCATGACTTGAAGCGAGCACATAGCTCAGCCACTTCATATCTGTGTCAGCTTTTGGGACGGTCTGCCAAAGCTTATCCGGTAAAAATAAATTTGGGTAATCGTTCTCGATATAGGCGCTCGCACCAACAAGCTCTTCAGTGTTGCTACGACTAATAATTATTTGGCCGCTCTTTGGATTGGTTTTTGCGCGATCAAGCTCTTCTCCATCAATCACTTTTGCGGCAAAAGGATCGAAGGAACCATATGAAACAGCGCTAACTTTGAGCACGGCTTTTTCATAAGCTTCAAACTCACGATCTTCGCCATTTACACTTACACCGGATTCCAGCCCATCTAGAAGATCAGCAACTCGGCCTTCAAGCCATCCACTAGGCGCCATAACCTAACTCCTCGAGGTGCTTGGCCATCTCACCATCCAGCTTGGTTAATTGGGCCTTCAGCTGTTCACGCTCAGCCCGCACGGCCATGAGATCAATCTCTTCCTCTTCTTCAAAGGTATCGACGTAACGCGGAATGTTGAGGTTGTAATCGTTCTCTTTGATCTCTTCGAGGCTGGCAACATAGGCGTATTTATCAACATTCTCGCAGTTACGGAAGGCTTTAACGATCTTGAAGATATTGTCTTCGGTCAGCAGGTTTTGGTTTTTACCGGCTTTAAATTCACGTGAGGCATCTATGAATAAGACTTCTTCTTTGGTCTTGTTGGCTTTAAATACCAAAATCGCCGCCGGAATACCGGTGCCGTAAAACAGCTTCTCAGGCAGGCCAATCACCGCATCCAGCAGGTTTTCATCAATTAATTGTTTGCGAATTTTGCCTTCCGATGAACCACGGAACAGTACGCCGTGTGGCACCACAACGCCCATGCGGCCAGTTTTAGGCTTGAGGGTTTCGATCATGTGCAGAATAAAGGCATAGTCGCCTTTGGTTTTGGGCGGTACGCCGCGGCGGAAGCGGCTGAATTTATCGTGTTCGGCTTCGTCGTGTCCCCATTTATCGAGGCTGAACGGGGGGTTGGCGGTGACGATATCAAACAGCATCAGGTCGCCGTTCTTATCCAGCAACTTGGGGTTGCGGATGGTGTCGCCCCATTCCATCTTGTGGTTGTCTTCGCCGTGCAGAAACATGTTCATCTTGGCCAGCGACCAGGTGGAGCCGATGGCTTCCTGTCCGTACAGGGCGTATTGCTTACTGCCGTGGTTTGCCACCACTTTGCGACCACACTTCATCAGCAACGAGCCAGAACCACAGGCCGGGTCGCAGATACTGTCACCCGGTTGCGGGTCGAGCAGTTCGGCGATCAGATCACTGACTTCCGGCGGGGTATAAAACTCACCGGCTTTCTGACCACCGCTGGCGGCGAAGTTTTTGATCAGATACTCGTAAGCGTTACCGATTACATCCAGGGTGCCGACCCAGCTGGGCTTGAGGTTAAGTTCTGGCTTGGCAAAGTCTTCCAGCAGGTGGCGCAGGATGGTGTTTTTCTGCTTTTCTTCACCCAATTTGTCGGTGTTGAAGGAGATGTCCTGGAACACGCTCTTACCGGCGTCTTTCAGTTTGGTGCCGTTGGCTTCTTCAATGGCGTGTAGCGCCTGATCGATACGCTCGCCATTGCCGGGTTCGTGACGGCGTTCCCACAGAGCATAGAAGCTGGCATCGGCAGGCAGCACAAAGCGCTCGTTTTTCATCATCTCTTCGATCAGTTCCGGCTCGTCACCGTATTCGGCTTTGTAGTCGTCGTAGTGATCCTGCCAGACGTCCGAGATGTACTTGAGGAACAGCATGGTAAGGATGAAGTCTTTGTAGGTGTCGGCGCTGATAGTGCCACGGAAGGTATCGCAGGCATTCCAGAGCGCTTTGTTGATGCTGTCTTGGTTGATTTTTGGCATGTATTGATGTTCCTTGAATAAATTCGTCGATGTTACTTCAAAATATCTTTGGCTACGGCGTCCGTCTCTAGACGGCGCAGCTCGATCAGCTTCTCTAGGCTTTTCTTTTCTTTAAGCACCCGGCTTACGAGTTCCACAATTATCTTTTGCTTTTCTATAGGCGGAATAACGATCTGCGCCTGTTCTAGAACAGCCTTGCGAATACTCACGTGCACTGACCCTTCTGCGGACTGCTGAAAGTACTTTTGCAGTTGGGTTTGATTGAGTTGCCATGCAATGAACTCAGGCAACACATCTTCTCTGTCTTTGAGATCGATGATGAAAAAGTGCGGCGAACAAACGACAGGGATGTCTATGTCAGGTACCACGGAAGCTAAGTTTCGCGACCCTCTCGCTGAGAAAATGATGTTTCCCTTCTTTAGCCAGTCAGGCTGCTTTCGACCGGATATATCGGAACGGACCAAGGCCTGCCAGTTGATCTGAGCGTCCCCATCTACGTCGCGAAGTTGGATCACGTAGCCATTCCCCTCCCTCGACTCCGCTATTGAGCCCCGGAAAGGATGACCAGCCTTAATCTCGGCAATATGCTGTAATGTTGCTTTCACATCTTTGCACCATTCTAATGATGCACAAATAGTGCTTGACGAGCAGTGCGAAGTCAACATATTCTTGGGAAATTAGTGCAATATTCACATGATGCAATAAAAGAGGGGTGGCAAATGGGGTATGAGGTAGATGTTCTCGGAATAGGTGAAAAATCGACCAGCGGTGATGCGATCGCCATACGCTACGGAAACTTGCATGGCTCACGCGAAGAACAGACCGTCGTCGTCATCGATGGCGGCTACAAAGGGGATGGCGCCAAGCTGGTCGAGCACATCAAGACTCATTACGGGACCAGCAAGGTTGATTTGGTCATTTCCACACATCCAGACCAAGATCATATCAATGGGCTTACAACTGTGCTTGAGGAACTGGAAGTCTCCGAGCTGTGGATTCATAAGGCCTGGGAACATAACCAGGGCTTGGCCGCCAAGTTTCACGATGGCCGAATCACGGATAACAGCATTGGGGAAAAGCTGAAAAACAACCTTGAGGTAGCTCACGATTTGGTCAGGCTCGCCGAATCCAAAGGGATCACGGTTTCGGAACCTTTTACCGGGAAAGTCTTTGATTCAGTCACAGTGCTTGGTCCAAGCCAAGACTATTATGAAGAACTATTGTCTCAGTTCGATGGCATGCCGAGCGTCAAGCAGGCGGAAGACGCTCGCGCAGGTGTTGGGCTTCTCGAAGGTCTTTTCAAGGCAGCAGAAAAGGCCTTGAAGAAGATCTTCGCCACTTGGGGAGAAGACAAGATTGATGACGAAGACACAACATCAGCCAAAAACAATTCCAGTGTCATTACCCAAATCGTCGTTGATGACAGGCGACTGTTGTTTACAGGCGATGCCGGAATTACCGCTCTGGACAAAGCCGCCGACCAGCTCGACTGCTGCACCACAGGGGCGGAACTCCGTTTCATGCAGATCCCTCACCACGGTAGCAAGCGCAACGTCGGGCCGACGGTCCTGAACCGGATCTTGGGAGAGCCAATCGCTCAAGGGAGTAGCCGCTCTATTACTGCGATCGCCTCATCTGCAAAGGAAGGGGAGCCTAAACACCCGCACAAGGCCGTGTTAAACGCATTTACACATCGAGGCGTGAAGGTGCTTGCTACCAAGGGAATGGGCATTCACCACTATAACGATGCCCCTCAGCGTCACGGATGGTCCAGCTTGGAGCCTGAGCCCTACCATTACGAATACGAAGAGGAGGCGTGAGGATAATGGATAGCCTGAAAGATAAAAACAAGCTTTCGCTGGCTGGGCTCATGGGAGCCCCGCTTTTGATTATTCTGGTACTCCAGGTAGGACTGGAAGGCACGAAAACTGCCTTGGACTTCCTTGTTGCTGCAGGACTGGCTACAGTGGCCAGTGGCGTTCTAGTGATGTTGTCGGATTCGCTCCCGCAATCCATCAAGCACAAACTGGTCTTCCTGCGCCTTCGGCACGAACTCCCCGGTCATCGTTGCGACAAGCTTTGCTTCTCGGACTCGCGGTTGGAGAAAGATGAGTTGTTGAACAACTGGCCCCATGTTTTCGGTGAGAAGGCATCCATCGCAGCCCGAAACATGCTGTGGTATAAGCATATTTACAAACCAGTAATGAGCGAGCCTCCGGTGCAATCTTCTCATCAGAAGTTTCTGCTATACAGAGATGCTGCGGCTGGGTCACTGTTGATATTGATACTTTTGGCCATATGGACATTTGGCGGTTTTAATGCTCCACACTTGGGCACCTTGCATCCATGGGCAATCGCAATTGAAGCTGTTTTCCTTTTAATCATGATGGTCAGTGCCCAGAATTATGGAAAGAGGATGGTTATCAACGCTACTGTTGTGCGAGCCTACGGCCAGCAGGATTAGCAGCGGCATAGCCATTCGAATATCGCCCGACCGGTTTCATCGGCTCCGGTAAAGCGGAATCCAGCCAGATAGGATCGTTGAGATATAACCAAAAGAAAGCCGCATTACACTGAGCTTTGCAATCCCTGCGAAGCGCTCCAGGATGCGATTTTAGATATTTGGCAATCTCAAGCCGACAACGCCGACGCTTGGTGCATATTCCGCCCTATCGTGACCGCCCATTCCGTTTGAACGTGACCGCCTATTCTGGATGATGGTGACCGCGCATTCCGTTTTATCGTGACCGATTTTGGGCAATTTTCCGGAATCGCTGGTCACGTTGCCGGAATCATCGGTCACGTTCCCCCGGAATCACATCCAACACGCTGGAATTCTTCAACTTTATTCGGCATACCCTTCTTTTTCATCACGAGGAAGTGCGGATGCCGGCTGCGAGGATTTCCATGCGACAGATCATCGAGGTCTTGCGCCTCAAGCACGAAGTAGGCCTGAGCCACGACCGCATTGCCCGCGCCTGTGGTCTCTCCAAAGGCGTGGTCGGCAAGTACGTCAGCCAGGCCCAGGCGAAGGGCATCACTTGGCCGTTGCCCGAGGATGCTGATGAGGCCTGGCTGGAAGCACGGCTGTTCCCCGTCAAGGCACCGCCCTCACGCTTTGCCGAGCCGGATTACTTCCAGGTCCACCAGGAACTCAAGACCAAGGGCGTTACCTTGCAACTGCTCTGGGCCGAGTACACGGAACGCCACGGCGACAAGGCCTACCGCTACAGCCAATTCTGCCACCACTACCGGCTCTGGCGGGGGCGGCAACGGCGCAGCATGCGCCAGGTTCACCGGGCCGGCGAGAAGGTCTTTATCGATTACTGCGGACCGACCGTGCCGGTGGTGGACCGGAGCACCGGAGAGATGCGTCAGGCCCAGGTCTTTGTCGCCGTGCTTGGCGCCTCCAGCTACACCTTCGCCGAGGCCACCGGGAGCCAGAGCCTGCCGGACTGGATCGCCTCCCACCAACGGATGCTGACGTTCTTCGGCGGGGTGCCGGCACTGCTGGTTCCGGACAACCTCAAGGCAGCGGTCACCAAGGCGGACCGTTACACCCCGAAGATCAACGAGACTTACGCTGAACTGGCTGCTCACTATCAGACGGCGGTGCTGCCCGCGCGTCCCTACAAGCCCAAGGACAAGGCAAAGGCTGAAGCCGCCGTGCTGTTGGTCGAGCGCTGGATCCTGGCCCGGTTACGGCACCAGACGTTCTTCTCTCTGGCCGAGTTGAACGCCGCCATCGCCGCGTTGTTACCAGCGCTGAACCAACGCCCGTTCCAAGGACGGACAGAGAGTCGTCAAAGCCTGTTCGATGCCCTCGACCGACCGGCACTACGACCACTCCCCGCCACGCCCTACACCTACGCCGAGTGGCGTAAGGCACGGCCGGGTATCGACTATCACATCGAGATCGAGAAGCGGCTATACAGCGTGCCCCACGCCCTGGTGGGGGTGAAGCTGGACGTTCGGGTGACCGACACCTCCGTGGAGGTCATGCACAAAGGGCAGCGAGTGGCGCTACATCCTCGTCATGGTAAGGGCCGCTTCGCCACCCTGACTGAACACATGCCTAAATCGCACCAGGCCCATCAGAACTGGTCACCGGGACGGTTCCTGAACTGGGCCAATGACATCGGCCCCGGCACGCTGGGCGTGGTGCAGAAGCAGCTCAAGGATCGGCCTCATCCGGAACATGGTTACCGCGCCTGCCTGGGCCTTCTGAACCTTAGTCGGCGCTACAGTCGTGATCGCCTTGAGCAGGCCTGTGCCCGGGCGCTGGCCATCCACTCCGCCAGTTACCAGAGCATCACCTCGATCCTGAAGCAGGGGCTGGATCAGTTACCGCTGCCGGTGGTCGAGGAGCCACCGGAACTGACCGAGCTGCCGGTTCACACCAACGTTCGCGGCCCCCACTACTACCACTGATCCCGGAGAAACGTATGCTAACGCACAACACCCTCGATACCTTGCGCCACCTCAAGCTGACGGGCATGGGCGATGCCCTGGAACAACAACGCGCCCAACCGGAAACCCACGACCTGGCGTTCGAGGAACGCCTGGCCCTGTTAGTGGATCGGGAGGTGCTGCACCGGGAAAACCGTCGGCTGGACCGGCTGCTCAAGGCCGCCCGCCTGCGCGTGCCGGCGTGCATCGAAGACATCGATTACCGTCATCCCCGGGGACTGGAACGCTCGCGTATGGCGGCCCTGGCGAGCAGCGACTGGATCCGCCAGTCCCTGAACCTGTGCATCACCGGGCCTACCGGTTGCGGCAAGACCTGGCTGGCCTGTGCCCTGGGCAATCAGGCCTGCCGGCAAGGCCTCTCGGTGCGCTACCTGCGAGTGCCGCGCCTGTTCGAGCAGGTGCGCATCGCGCACGGTGATGGTAGCTACGGTCGGCTGATGAACCAGCTGTTGAAGACCAACCTGCTGATCCTGGATGACTGGGGCATGCAGAAGATCACGGCGCAGCAGCGGCAGGACCTGATGGAAGTGATCGAAGACCGACACGGGCGGGGCTCCACCCTCATCGCCAGCCAGTTACCCACGGAGCACTGGCATGACTACATCGGCTCCGCCACGCTGGCAGACGCCATC
>Ga0105217_100297_pt1 | contig 18953 bp, 19 predicted proteins | sample Virmet3651_4511_FD_89710 | JGI IMG/M metagenome (GOLD analysis project Ga0105217, IMG submission 89710) | Marine viral communities from the Southern Atlantic ocean transect to study dissolved organic matter and carbon cycling - metaG 3651_4511 | ecosystem: Environmental > Aquatic > Marine >... | reverse complement strand
TCACTAAATCTGCATCGTTCAGTAATTGGGCAAAATTCGCCTGCTGCATGATCATTTCAATGCCTGGCGTTAGCGTCGCGTTCAAAAAGCAGTGCGCCGCAAACCCCATACCGCCTGCCGCCCCCGCACCCGGCAGTGCTCTGTCATCTTTGCCGAGCGCTTTGGCAGTAAGGTCAGCAAAGTGGCCGAGCGCGCGGTCTAGCGTTGCCACATCGGCGTCTGTCGCGCCCTTTTGTGGGCCGAAGACGGCACTGGCACCGCGTTCGCCCAGCAGTGGGTTATCCACATCCACGGCGGCCTCTACGCGTAATTCGGCCAAGCGCGGGTCTAACGTCGAAAGATCCAGGATCGCAAGCTGCTGGAGTGCGGCGCCGCCTGGAGGCAGCGGCTGGCCCTGGGCATCCAGTAGCGTAGCCCCCAATGCTTGCAGCATACCGGCACCGGCGTCGTTGGTGGCGCTACCACCAAGTAGCAGTAAGGCATGGGTGGCGCCTGCTTTTAGGGCAGCGAGAAACAGCTCGCCTACGCCAAAGGTGGTGGTATGCAGGGCGCTGCGCTCTGCGTGGGTCAGGTGCTGCAGGCCGCTGGCTTCTGCCAGCTCGATAAACGCGGTACGCTGCTCGCTTAGCCAGCCCCAGGCGGCTTGGCGTGGCCGCCCAAGGGCGTCTTGCACCGTGAGCGTACGGCGCTCGGCATGGGTGGCGGCAATTAAGGCATCAAGGCTGCCTTCGCCGCCATCCGCCAGGGGGCAGAGCTGTGTGATGGCGTTGGGCGCTGCCCGTTGAATACCTTGTGCCATGGCCTTGGCGGCCTCTTCGGCGCCCAAGGCGTCCTTAAAACTGTCAGGGCAAAGCAGTACTTTCATCGCACAACCTCCTTAAAACGTTGTCTCAGCGTGTTGTCGTTCTTTTTAATGTCTGTTGGCGAGCTTAGCGCGCTGCTTGGTGACACACCAGCCACGCAGGTAGCGAGAGGATTTATCATGAAGGCCATACCCCTTAGCATTACCTGCCTGTTGGCACTGGCGGGTTGTCAGACGGTTCCTGACCGGCTGCCCCAAGCGGAGCCTGCGCCAGCGGCGGCTTGCTACTTTCCCACCGACCCTCCCACCGGCCAGTCTGCGCCAGATGAAACGCTGAGCGTTTTGACGGATAGCATCGACGTGCTGGAAGCCTGGGGGTTTTCGTTGGAGACCACTGATACGGAGCTTGGGCTAGTGAGTGCCTCCCGGGAGCGCGAGCTGATCGGCTACTATGACCGCTATGACTACGACTATGGCTACGGCAGCGGCTTCCGCCTGTTTGGCGGGTTTGGTATTGGTCGCGGCGTAGGGATTGGCGTGGGTGGCTCTTTCGGCCCAGGGTTTGGCCAGCAGCCCGTTGAGGTAGAGCGGGTATCGCTGCTTGCCCGCGATGGCCATCTGCGCATTTCAAGGGACATTCGACGCTTTGACCACCTGGGCGACCTGCGAGAGTCCTATAGCGCTAGTAACGATGATTTCTGTGGCCGTTTCCAGGACGCTTTGTCGTCATCCGTCACACCGCAGGGGGCATCATGACACCGTTTCGCCATACCTCATGGGTAGCGCTCACGCTATGCGCCACGCTGTGGCTGGCAGGCTGTGCCACCACGCAACCCCTTGAACCGCGCGAGCTGCGCTATAGCGCGCCAATGGAGCAAACCTTCCGCGAGGCGGTAGCACTGATGATGGAGCAGGGCTATGTGATACGCCACGCTGATTTGACCTTAGGGCGCGCCGAGGCAAGCCTGGCACGCTGGCCGGAGTATCGCATCCAACTACAAGTAAGCGATGCACAAGGAGGCAGCTTAGTGAGCGTGTCGGCGCTGCGCGGTAGTCAGCCGATACCGCCTTATGTGCTAGATCCCTGGCTCGTGGAGTTACAGCGCAAATTAGGAGAATTACCGTGATAAGAGCATGGCCACGGGTATCGGTTCGGCGCACCTGTCAGGCGTTGGTGGTGGGTAGCCTGTTGGCTAGCCCTTTAGCTATGGCGCACCCCCATGGCTGGATCGATATGAGCGTGCGGGTCATCACCGATGATAACGGTGTGGCAACCGGGCTTCACCAAACATGGCGGATGGACCCTTTTTATAGTTTGGTCGTGTTTGAGGAGTTGCAGCAGGTACCGGGCGGCAGCATGGAAGAGGAGCTTGACCAGCTCGGGGGAGAAATTCGCGATAATCTGGCGGCCCAACACTACTTTACCGAAGTGCGCATCGGCAGCGAAAAACAGTCCTTTGGTGATGTGACCGAGTACACCGCACTGGAGCGGGACGGCCGTTTAACGTTTATGTTTATTTTACCGCTGACCTCACCCCAGCCTTTGAGCGGTCAGGTGCTGGAGTATCAAGTCTTTGACCCCACGTACTACATCGAGATGGTACATGAGGAAGAGGGCGACGAGCCCTCTCCTCAGGCGCTGATTCTCAACGGCGAACCCGATTGCACGCTAAGCGTGCTACCCGCCGACCCCGATCCGGAGAAGGTGTTGCAGGCGTCACTACTAGACGTGGACGAGGAAGGCGAACCGGGATTAGGCCGCCACTTTGCGGAAACAGGGCGGGTGGATTGCCGCTAGCGGCCTACTGGCTGGTCATGTATAAAGTGTTACTTTATATCTTTTGTGCGGAGGGGGAATGCCGTTAACGGGACGACAGTTGGCCACTGGTGCCCTGGTGCTATTAGGCGTGGCGCTGCTGGTGTGGGCGGTACAGGCGAACTTACAGGGTGCCAGCCTGCAGCTACTTACGTGGCAGCGAGAACTACACCGCAGCCTGACCCTGGCGATTACCGAGTTGTCACGAACGCCTTCCACCGGCACGTGGCTAACGCTGCTTGGCGTGAGCTTCGCCTACGGCGTGTTTCATGCCGCAGGGCCTGGGCATGGTAAAGCAGTATTGGCCACCTATTTGGCGTCTCATGGCGGTGCGACTCGCCGGGCGCTAGGGCTCTCGTTTGCTGCCTCGCTACTGCAGGGCGTGACGGCCATTGCGATGGTGGCGATATTGGTACACGGGCTGGGCTGGGTGACGCGTCAAGCCATGGGCAGCGTGGTATGGGTGGAACAGGCCAGCTTTTTTCTGGTAGCGCTATTAGGGGCTTGGCTCTGCTGGCGAGCGGTGAAGCAGCTGCGCCATGCCTATGCCGTGCAGAGTGAGCCGGTCATGGAGCACGTACATGCGCATGATCACAGCCACGACCACAGCCACTGCTGTGGCGGTGCCCATCATATTGAACCCGAGCAGGCGTTGGATTGGCGTACGGCCTTGATGACCGTCGGGGCGATTGGTATGCGCCCCTGCAGCGGAGCGATCTTGATGCTGGGTGCCGCGAGCCTTTTGGGCCAATTTTACGTGGGGGTCGCGTCGGTGGTGGCGATGTCGCTGGGCACGGGCATTACCGTTTCGATACTGGCCCTGGCGAGTATCGTGGCCCGAGGATGGGCCACCAAGCGGCTACAAAAGCAGAGTCAGCAGCGGGTCGAAAAAGCCGCGGGCTGGGTGGCACTCACCGGTGGGGCAGTGATTGTTGCGCTGGGGATTTCCTTGGCGCTGGCCGGTGCGGCGCAGCCTGCCAGCGGCCCGTTACTCAACGAGCCGCCCGCGCGTGGCTCAATGCTGGGCGGTTGAGCTTAAAGCGACAGCCCCTCAATTTGCGCTAGCAGCTGTTCCCGTCGCTCCCCCTGCTGGGCGAGCTCATAAGGCTTGGGAGTGCCGTTGCCCCACACCGGCGCGGGCCAGCTGGCGTCATCGGTATAGCGCACCACTAAATGGATATGTAGCTGGCTGACCACGTTGCCCAGCGTGGCGATATTGAGCTTGTCGCCCTGGAAGGCCTCTTTCATGGCCGCTCCCAGTTGAGTGGCCTCCTGCCAGAGCTGCGCTTGCTCCTCTTGACTGAGTTCAAACACTTCGCTGACCGATGCTACTCTGGGCACTAGCACCACCCAAGGGTAGCGAGCATCGTTCATCAGCAGAGCGCGGCAAAGCGGTAGGTCGGCGAGGGGAAAGGTATCGGCCTCTAAGCGTGGATCGATTTCAAAGGTTGCCAAACGGAGTGCTCCTAAGCCAAACGGTTAGACTAGCATCATAGCAGGCAACGGTTATGTCAGGGAAAACAGGCGAAATGATTAAAACCTGTTACGCTGAAAACACTCCCAGGCGGTAAGGCTGCCGCCGGAGCTTCCCGATGTTGAATGACTTGTTAAGGAGAACACCATGAAAAAACTACTGGCGACTAGCTTTATTCTGCTCATCACTGCGGGTGCTCTAGCGGGCTGCAACACCATTGCAGGGGCAGGACAAGACGTTGAAGAGGGCGGCCAAGCAGTACAGGACGCCGCGAGTTAAGGTTCGGTCTAACGGTTTATTGTACAATGTGCGGGCTAGGCAGCAATGCCTGGCCCGCACTGCTATCGAGACAGGGATTTGTGGAGGAAGGTAAACAATGACGCCAGGAAAGCTTTGGATGACCACCACTCAGCGCCATATAAAAGGTCTGGGCAGTGCGCTGGCCGTGATGCTGCTAGCCGGGTGTAGCAGCGCGCCCAATGAGTCCGCTGCGCCTAAGCCGCCGACGGTTGATCAAACCGCGCCAACTAGCCAAGCATGCGATGCCAGCGCCGTGCAGTATGCCATTGGTGCGCCCTTTGATGAGGCCAACGTGGCGACTCTAGAAGAGCAGAGTGGCGCTCGTCAGGTGCGTGTGCTGCGCCCCGGCACTGCCGCCACCATGGACTACCGCGACGATCGGCTCAATATTCACTTGGAAAGCAACGACATGATTGAGTCGCTGCGCTGCGGCTAACGCAAAATCAGCCATACGCAGGCGGCGCTCAAGCGTGCGCTGGCGATCCTTCGAGCGAGCCTTGAGCAGCCGCCCCTGGCGACCGCAACGGTCTAGCTAGTCGTAGCGATCTTTCCAACCCTGATGGCGCACCTGCTCTTTGAGCATGTCGAGCACGTCGTAAAGCACCTGTTCGGTCACTTTGGCGCTGGTGTCGTCGACGGTCAACCAACTGTCAAAGCTGGTGTCGGCGGTGCGCTCGACGAGTTGACGAAAGGCGGGGGAGTGCATGCCTTGCGCCATTTCATCCACCAGCCGCTGGGCGACGCTGCTGATAGAAGCTTGCATCGCGCTTGATGCGGTTTTTCCCATGGGTAAGCGGTGTAGTCGTTGAATTTCCGGGCTCTCCCGCAGCGTGCGGCTCACCAGATCATCGATGGCCGCCATAATGGCGGGGCGATTTTGCTGATAGGCTCGGCCTGCCGTGGCTTCCAAGCGCTCGGTAATTTCATGGATCAACTGGGTTTTGCGCGGCATGATCACCCGCTCGATGACGCGTTCGGTGAGCGAGTCGCTGGACATGATCTGCTCCTGAGCATTGCCCAGCAGGCGTAGCGCAATACGGTCAGAGAGTTCTTCCAGCAGAATATCGTAGTACTTGGCAAAAAACCGATAGACCGACCAGCGCGTCACGTCGATCAAGCGCAGCCGATGTAGCCGGTGCAGGAGCGAGATGACGCGAAACACGCGCAGCCAACGGAACCCGCTGAGCGGAATGCAGCCTAGTACGTCGTACCAGTGCACAAAGGGGTAAAAGAACCAGCGGTGATAGCGCCGCTCGGCAATTGCCACGGCCCAGCCCAGCAGCACATCGGCAATAAAGAAACTGACAAAGACCAAATCAATGGCAATAAATCGGCTGTGAATCGCCGTATCGTAAAAACGGTGAAAACCGGGCGTGATAGCGGCAATCGCTTGGTTGATCGGGCCAATCAGAAACAGCGAGTCAAACAGCAGCAGGCTAAGGTTAATAATAACGGCGGCGAGGATCAGCAGATCCCAGCCGATGTGCGCATACTCAACGGCCTTGGGAAGGCGGGGATAGCGCTGCCTGATGGGCATGATGACTCCTTGTCGTTGAAAGTAGAGCAGCGCTTAGCGCTGCTGGTGATGCTGCTGGGTCAGCTCCTCTTCACGCTCTGCCTGTTTGCGTAGCTTCTTGCGCAGCGCGGCTTTTTCGAAGCGCAGCTTCTGCAGCGGGGTCTCCAGCGCCAGGGGCGGCACCCGGGCAGGTTTGCCGTCGGCGTCCACGGCCACCATGGTGAGGTAACAGCTATTGGTATGGCGAATCAGCTTCTGGCGAATATCCTCGGCCACTACCTTAATGCCAATTTCCATGGAGGAGCGCCCCACATGGTTCACGCTGGCGAGAAACGTCACCAGCTCGCCCACATGGATTGGCTGTTTGAACAGTACCTGATCCACCGAGAGCGTCACCACATAGTGGCCGGAGTAGCGGCTGGCGCAGGCGTAGGCGACTTCATCGAGCTTTTTAAGAATAGCACCGCCATGCACTTTACCGCTGAAGTTCGCCATGTCCGGCGTCATCAAGACCGTCATGGAGAGCTCGTGCTGGCCCGGTAAGACGCTGTGTTCAAGGCTCTGGTCTGAGGCGTTGGGTACAGCAGAGGCGTCGGACATAAAAGTCACCTTACGATTAAAAATGCCCGCCCCCAGGCGATACCACAGGGGCGGGTGTTGACATCGTGCTTAGCTGCTTAGAACCACACTAAGCCCACGGAAATGATAATACCGGTAATCAACAGCTGGATCAGGCAGAAGCCCATGATGTCCTTAGCTTTCAAGCCGGCAATCGCCAGCACTGGCAGTGCCCAGAACGGCTGCAGCAGGTTAGTCCAGGCATCGCCCCAGGCCACCGCCATGGCCACGCGGGCAATATCGGCACCCAGCGCTTCTGCGGCAGGCAGCATGACCGGTGCCTGTACCGCCCACTGGCCACCACCGGAAGGCACAAACAGGTTCACGATACCGGCGCTGATGAACGACCAGAACGGCAGCGAGTTAGCGGTTGCAAACGAGACCAGCCACTCCGACATGCTCTGGGCCAGGCCCGACTGCACCATGATCGCCATAATGCCCGCATAAAAGGGGAACTGGATGACGATGCCCGCGCCGCCCTTGATGGCTTCGTTCAGGCTGGTAAGCAGGTTGCGCGGTGTGCGGTGCAGCACGATCGCCAGGAACAGGAACATGAAATTCACCACGTTCAGGTTCAGGCTGCCGCCGCGCAGCAGGAAGTGGTCCAGCAAGAACAGCAGGCCAGGTACACCTACCAGCAGGGCCAGCGGCATGCTGTTTTCGAGCTTTTCGGCAGGTCGCGTGATGCGGCCTACGGGCTCTGGCTCGTCGTCTAGCAGTTTGGGATCGACGTACACGCTGTCTTTTTCATCGGGCAGCATCATACGGTTGACCAGCGGTACGGCGATAAAGAGACACACCACAATGGCCAAGTTGAAGAAGGCGAAAATGGTCGAACCCGTGCCAATGACACCGATCTGATCGGCAGAGAAGTGGCCTTCGGTGGCAATCGTCAGCGGCACCGAACCGGCCAAGCCGCCGTGCCACACCACGAAGCCCGAGTAGGCGCTGGCCACCAACAGGCGGTAATCGACCTTGATCAGCCGGGCCAGTTCTTTGGCGAACAGAGCACCGACCACCAGGCCAAAGCCCCAGTTGATCCAGCTAGCGGCTAAAGAGACCAGCGTGACGAGAATAATTGCGCCGCCGGGCGACTTCGCAGTACCGGCAATTTTTTGCAGAATGCGTTTTACCGGTGGCGAACTTGCCAGCATAAAGCCGGTGACCAGCACCAACAGCATCTGCATCGAGAAGGTGAGTAGCCCCCAGAAACCGTCGCCCCACATACGCAGCACGGCCAAGGGTGTTTGGCGCTCCACGGCAATGGCGGCCACAGCGGCAATCAGGGTCAACAATAGAACGAAGATATACGGGTCTGGTAAATAACGCTCGACCAGCTTAACTGCTGGTTTTGATATGAGTTTTAGCATGGAGTGCTCACTTTATTCGTTATTAGGAAGTGCGCGGCTAATATACGGCGGTGCGGCACAATTTTCACCCCTCAACGGCCAATGCGTCGGGTGCTTAACATTGTTACATCACCTTACGTTAGCGCAGTTTGCTCGCCTTGCCCGTTGTGGCGTTCAACGCTGCTGATCAAAGGTGAGAAACGCCGGATGACGGCCGCCAGCGGGTCAGCCGGTAGTGCCGATAATAGCCAATGAGCACGGCCGAGCGGGTGAGCATAAAAAGTGTGAAGGCTAGCCAGAGGCCGTGATTGCCCAGCCCCTGGCATAGCCACCAGCTAGGCAGGTAGACTGCGAGGCCCGCAAAAATGCTGTTGCGCATCTCGCGTACCGCCGTGGTGCCGATAAACACGCCGTCAAGCAGGTAGCTCCAGACGGCAATCAGCGGCATGACCACCATCCACGGCAAATAGCTGGCGGCGGTGGCGCGCACGTCGCTCAATCCGGTCAGCATTGCGATCAGTTGATTACCACCCAAGGCAAAAAGCAGCGCCGCCGCAGCGGATGTCCAGAAAGAGAACTGTGCCGTGGCCCGCACCGTGGCGGCAAACTCTCGCCAATCGCGACGCCCGTAAGCGCGCCCTACTAGCGACTCAGCCGCGTGGGCAAAGCCATCCAGCGCGTAGCTGGTCAGCATAATAAATTGCAGCAGCACGGCATTGGCGGCGAGCACGGTATCGCCCTGACGGGCGCCTTGCGCTGTAAAAAACGCCATGGCAAATAGTAGTCCAAGCGTTCGCACAAACAGGTTCGCATTAACACTAAGTAGCGCCGAATAGGCCTGCAGTGCCAATAGGCGCTGGCGTTGAAAGTGGCCTTCAAGATGCCCCAGCTGGCGCAGCACCAAGTAGCCACCGAACAGCAGCGCGCTGTAGTCAGCGAGCACGCTAGCCAGCGCTACGCCGTTACTGGTCATCCCTAAGCCCACCACAAACCATAGGTCGAGCACGATATTGACGCTATTGGTCAGCACCAGAATCATCAGCGTGACGCGGGAGTTCTGCTGCCCTAAAAACCACCCCAAAATGGCGTAGTTGGCCAGTACGGCAGGGGCAGACCAGAGGCGAATCTCGGCATACTCGCGGGCCAGCGGCGTGGCCTGTACGCTGCCATCTAGTAGCCATAGGCCAAGCGAGATGAGCGGTGTGCCAAACACGATTAATAGTGTGCCGATGACACCTGCCATGATCAGCGACTGGCCTAGCAAGTTGCGCACGTCACTAGGCGACTCGCGCCCTATGGCCTGGGCGACCAGTCCGGTGGTGCCCATGCGTAAAAAGCCAAAGCCCCAGTAGAGAAAGCTAAATAGCGTTGCGCCAAGGGTCACGCCGGCCAGGTAGCGAGAGTCGGGTAAGTGCCCGACCACGGCGGTATCCACCAAACCGAGTAGCGGTACGGTGATATTGGAGAGAATGATGGGCCAAGCGAGGGTCCAAATACGCATTCAGAGTGACCTTCGCTCGCAAACGTTCAGGCACATCTTAAGTGGGCGAGTTAAGCGGCAGTAATGATGCGATACTTCTCCATCAACTGCTCTTGGGTCTCGGGGCGCTCTGGGTCGAGGGGAATACAGTCCACCGGACACACCTGCTGGCACTGAGGCTCGTCGAAGTGGCCGACGCACTCGGTGCACAGGTTGGGGTTGATCACGTAAATCTCCTCACCGGGAGAGATCGCGTCGTTGGGGCATTCCGGTTCGCAGACGTCGCAGTTAATGCATTCGTCGGTGATCATCAGGGCCATGGGCATACCTCACGAATGGCGTGTCACTCGGGTTTTAGATACCCGAGTGTTTTGCTCAACAATATCGATAGCTAGGTAGTGTAGTGCTTACGCAGCGCCTCTGCGACCTGCGGGTGCACCAGGGGGGAAATATCGCCGCCCAGCTTGGCGATTTCCCGCACGATGGTCGAGGAGATATAGGAGTTTTCCACTGCCGGGGTAAGAAACACGCTCTCAAGCTCAGGATTTTGAGCGCGGTTCATATTGGCCAGCTGCAGCTCGTACTCAAAATCGGAGACCGCTCGCAGGCCGCGCAGAATAATCGTCGCGCCCTGTTCGTGCATCATGCTAGTGAGCAGCGTCGAGAAGCCAATCACGCTGACATTCGGCAGCGATGCGCACACCGACTGGGCCAGCGCAATTCGAGTATCCAAATCCAGGCTTGGGTGTTTGCCGGGGCTGGCTGCCACGGCAATCACCACTTTGTCGAACATCCGCGCGCCGCGCTCAATCAGGTCGAAGTGGCCGTTGGTGATCGGGTCGAACGTGCCAGGATAGACAGCGATCTTTTCGCGATGCGCGCTCATGACGGCGTCTCCTCATCCAGTGAACCAAACGGATTATCGGCGACCAGCGAAACCGCGTGGTCATAGCCGGGAATGTGGATACGGTCTGCGTGAATCTCAAGCTCTGGGCCTTCCAGCACCGCTTCGCCAAACTGGTAGCGGGGGGCGTAGCGCCCGCGATCGGCCTCAGCGAGATAGGCAGCGGCGTTAGCGCGTACCGCTTCGCGGCGACCTTTCCACGCTTCTATCGCGGCGCTGCCGTGGCGCTTGGTGAGTAAACGCTCGGTCACCTCTGGCGAGAGCACCACGCCGGTGGCGTTATTACCACCAAAGCCCTTGGCGTTGATAAAGGCAGCATCGGCGGTAAATGCTTGAGGAGTCGTGAAAAAGCGCAGCCGCTCGGCGTAGACGTCATCGGCCACCGCATCCAGCGTGGGGATACCCGGCAGCAAACCGTGAGCGAAGCTGCCCAGGGCGCTGGCCAGCTGATCACCTGCCGCTGACCCTTGGGAGTGGCCGATGAACGCTTTAATGGCCACCACCGGCCACTGCTTGATGCCGTTCGCGCGGGCGATTTCATCGAATACGTGGGATTCGGTGGTGCGGTTTTTCGGCGTGCTGGTGCCGTGAGCGTGGAGGAAAGTACGCTCTTTCAGCGCGGTTTCTCCCAGTATGTCTTTGACCAGCGCGGCGGCTTTACCCAGGGTGATGTAGTTGCCGATGCCCGGCGCGGAGATAGAGCGCTTATAGCCGTCGGCATTGACAAACACATCGGGCACCGCGCCGAGAATATCGGCCCCTAGCTCTAGGGCAAGGCTGTCGTCCATCAGCAGCAGGAACTGGCTCGCTTCTGCCATGGTGAACCCGCAGTTGCGGGCAAACGGACGGCAGGCGCGCTGGTAATCAGTGTCGGTCAGCAGCTCCAGGGCATCCAGCGCTTTTAGGCTGGCGTCATCGGCCAGCGCGCCCATGGCACGGAAGCCTTCGATAATTTCCGGGGTAATCGGCGCATCGGCGGTGCCCACCATCACCACCCGGCGACGGCCTGCGCGGATATCGCCAATGCCCAGGCGCAGGTTGTAGAGGAAGCTGGCGCAGGCGCCTAGCGCTGCGCCGGTGCCGCCTACGCTGCCGAGTACATAGGCATTGAGGAAGTCAGCGGGCATCTGTCCATAGCCCAGCGGCATCTGCTTGGAGGTGGCGCGCTGGCCGGTCACCAAGCTTTTCAATAAGCCGCCCCACCCCTGGTCATCGAGCTGGCCAATCGAGTTGCCCGCGTACACAGCGATATGGTCGGGGTTGAGCTGCTGGCGCAGGGTTTCCCAAGAGAGGCCGCTGGCGCCCAAGCAGTCGCTGGCGCCAAACACCGCCATGGAGAGCCCGCGAGGATGGTGCACGCTGCGGTAAAGGCTGGCTGGGTCAAAGCCGCTCGGCAGTTGCGCGGCAGCCCGCACTTTAGGCTCTTGGGCGTCCGGTAGCAGCACGTCGAAGATGCCCGCAGGAATAGTCACCTCGACTTCACGGGTATCGATTTCGCGCACCTGCCACCCATCGGGCAACTGGTCGGGTAGCTGGCGGCGGCGCAGTGTCACGCGCAGCGGCTCTGCCAGCGCCAAATCGGCTCGTCGGTTTGCCGGCAGGCCAGGGGCGAGAAAGCGCGGGTCTTCATTGCGGCGAATCAGCGTGTGGTTAAGCACCTGATCGCGCAGCATCTGGGCAGGGGCGTCAATGGGCTGCCCTGCGCTGTCGTGCCATCCGTTGTCGGAGTGCTCGGCAAGGCGCATAAGCGCTGCCAAGCTTTCCACGGTTTGGCGCTGCTGGTCAGCAGGAAGAGCATCAAGCACGGTGCGGCGGAAGGCCTGATGGCCCGAGGTTCTGCCGGCGGGATTGATGCCGCCCATGCCGACAATCACCGGTAAGTGTGACAAGCCGGGTTCCTCGTGGTGCGGTGGTTTTTAATAACGGTTATTGTCAGACCGTGTCGAAAACCTTAACCGATCTGAGCTTAATAGTGAGCTTACAAAAAGGCTCGGGCGTGATCATAGCACCGGGCGTGCAACGGCGTCATGCCGAGTGCGCGGGAGACTGATAGAATCACGCTTTTTTTAACCCAGGGGATGGCATGCAGCACACCTCACGGCCAGTGATTTCCAATCAGCCAGGTCCGCATCACGATGTGGCGCGCCGAGTAGCGCGCGCGTTAGCGCATCCGCTGCGCAAACCCATTGCTGACCACACGCGCCGAGCGTTTGAGCAGGCCGATGCGTGGCGCCAGCAGCACTCTGCACCGTTGATTCTCGACGCAGGTTGCGGGGTAGGGCTATCGACTCGGCGGATAGCCATACAGTTCCCCCACCACAGCGTGATTGGCGTTGACCGAAGTGAGGATCGTCTGGGCCGGGAGCACGGTGAGCTGCCGGAAAACGCCCTGCTGGTGCGTGCCGATCTGGTCGATTTCTGGCGACTGGCCCTGGAAGCAGGCTGGACGCCCGAGCGCCACTACCTGCTGTATCCCAACCCTTATCCTAAATCAGCACACTTGAAAATGCGCTGGCATGGCCATCCGGTTTTCCCCACACTGTTAGCGCTTGGCGGGCGGCTCGAGCTGCGTTCGAACTGGCAGCTCTATGTGGAGGAGTTTGCCCAGGCAGTGGAGGTCGTCACCGGCCAAAAGGCAAGCGTTGCCCCGTTGCACCCTAATGGTGACTATCTCACCCCGTTTGAAGCCAAATATGACCAAAGTGGCCAAACACTTTGGCGTTTGTGTATCGACCTGGAGCGCCCATGACATTTGTTTATTTGATTCTCGCGATTGTGGCAGAGGTGATTGCCACCAGTGCGTTAAAAGCCTCTGTGGGTTTTACTCGGCCACTGCCGAGCCTGCTGGTCGTTGGAGGCTACGGGGTGGCATTCTATTTATTGAGCTTGGTACTACGTACGCTGCCGGTAGGGATTACCTACGCCATTTGGGCGGGCTTAGGTATTGTCTTGGTCACCCTGGTCGGGATTGTCGTCTTTGGTGAAAAGCCCGACCTGCCTGCGGTGTTTGGCATCAGCCTGATTGTGGCCGGGGTGGTGACGCTACAGGTCTTTTCCAAAATGAATGTGCATTGAGGTAGCTCAAAGTGACGTGTTTTCGCAACTTCTCCACGCGCTGGCTGCGCAACGGTATCGTCGCGGGGGTAACGACCGCTGCGCTGTGCGCCAGCTCGGTGCTCTGGGCCGACTTCACCCGGCTGAGTCAGTTAGAAGCAAAAGGGTTTTCGGTCAGCGCTGAAGCGCGCCTGTTAGATGCCGATAGCGGTAGTAACCCACTGCTGGGTAGCCTAAATCCAGAGCGGCAGCTCTCACCCGCCTCGGTCACGAAAGCTTACATGTCTGCGGCACTGCTAAACCGCTTTGGTCCTCAACATCGCTTCACCAGCCAACTCGTCAGTACCGGCCAAGTACAGGATGGCGTGCTGCGTGGCGATCTGGTGTTTGAAGGCGGCGGTGACCCAGGTTTGACGACGGAAGACCTGTGGCGGCTCGTCCAGCGCCTGCAGCTTGCCGGGGTAACGCACGTTGACGGGGCGCTGGTGGTCAGCCAGTGGCGCTTTGGCCCAGTGGAGTGCATCACCACCGACCGCTGCAACGCGCGTACCCGAGTCACCAACGCCTATAGTGCGCCGCTAACCTCGGCAGGCGTCAATTTTGGTACGTGGTGTGTCAATGTGGCGCCTGCGGCAACCCCCGGCGAGCCTGCGCGGGTAGGGCTATGTGATAGCCAGGCGCCGCTGGTGGCCATTGATAATCAGGTGGTAACGCGCCCGGCGAACAGTGGCACGGAGATTAGCGCCGAGCGCATCACCGATGAGCGTGGCGATGTGATGCGTTTGACGGGGCAAATTTCTACTAATGCAGCCGCGCGGGATGTTTACCGTGGTGCCGGAGATGCGGCTGAAAAAACCGCCCAGGTACTGTTAAGCATGCTCAATCAGGCGGGCGTTAGCGTGCGTGACCCGTGGCGGGTAAGCTCAAGCCAGCCTCCGAGCAGTGCTCAGCGTCTTTCCGCCGTGGATAGCCAGCCGCTTCAGGAGCTGATACTGCGCACCATGAACTACTCCAATAACTACATGGCCGATGTGCTGGCGCTGAACTTGGTGGAAACACCCCAAGCGCAGCTGCGTCAGGCAGGGCAGGCCATTGAAACCTATGTGCAGAGCTTGCCTGGGCACGGCCCGGTCACACTGCACAGCGGCAGCGGTTTAACCACCGGTAACCGCACCTCGGCGCATGGTGTCAACGTCATGCTGGAGGACATGTTCCGCCAAAGCGCGCTGTTCCCAAGCTTCGTGGCCTCTTTCCAGTCGCCCGCCAATGGCGTGATGCGCTTTATCCGTCGTGGCTCACCTACCTTTCAAAATAACGTCATGCTGAAAACCGGCACGCTCAACCAGCCGTTTGCCGTACGTGCCGCGGCGGGCTATTTCCGCACGGCCCAAGGGCGCTGGGGGGTGTTTAGTGTGTTAGTGAACGGTAGCGGCAGTACCCCCTATCTCAGCTGGCCCGAGGTGCTTGACCCACTGTCGTTAGATTTAGATGCAATGATTTTAGCTAATTAATTAAACGCTTAGGTGAGGCAACGGGCATGAAGCCACGTCACACAGGATTAACCCATTTATTGCACTCCACGCGCTACTCTTGGAAAGGCCTGAAGGCGGCGTTTCGTAATGAGGCTGCCTTTCGTCAGGAGTTGGCGATTACTGCCGTGCTGCTGCCATTTGCCTGGTGGATTGGCGAAGGCCCGATCAGTTGGCTGCTGCTGGTCGGCAGTCTGTTTCTCGTGCTGATTGTCGAGCTGCTCAACAGCGCCATCGAAAACGTGGTCGACCGTATCGGCACCGAACACCATGAGCTGTCAGGGCGTGCCAAGGACATCGGCTCGGCCGCGGTGATGCTGTCGCTGATGATGGCGGGGCTGACCTGGGGGCTGTTAGGCTGGGAAAAATGGATGGGCTAGTTGGCCTAGAATGTCGTTGAGAATCATAACAATCGCTTGGCAAAGAGGTGCTTATGCAGACCAATGATGCGTTATTCCCCACGACAACGCTTCCCAAAGCGCTTGCACCTGCTGCCGAACAGGCACAACAGCGCCTCAGCGAGGCCCTAAGCCAGGCGGATAATATCGCCTCAATGACCAAGCAGCCGCTGCCCTCCAGTAGTTGGGAGGCGCTCGCTCCTGCCCGCCGGGAAGCGCTGGCTCGAGTGGTCACTATCTCCACCTTCGCCCTTGATACGTTGGCGCGCTTTCCCCACTGGCTGGCCGAGCTGGATGCGGCAGGGGAGTTGGATAGCGCGCCCAGCAAAGAAGCGCTGACTCAGTGGTTGGATGATGCTCTGGAGAGCGCCGAGGACGAAGATGCCCTGCACCGGGCGCTGCGCCGTTTTCGTCGAGCGCGCATGCTGGGCATTGTTTGGCGCGATCTAAATCGCCTCGACGGTGCCACCATGTGGGATACCGCCCGATCGGTCTCTTGGCTGGCGGAAGTATGCACCGAAGCGGCGCTTGGCTGGCTGGAGCGTTTTTATGCATCCCGCTGGGGGACACCTGCCGCTCGCAGTGATGGTGAGCCTCAGCGGCTGGTGGTACTGGGAATGGGTAAGTTGGGCGCGGGGGAGCTCAACCTCTCGTCGGATATTGATCTGATTTTTGCCTTCCCTGAAAAGGGTGAGACCGAAGGCGGCCGAAAACCGCTAGAGCATCAAGAGTACTTTACCAAGCTTGGCCAGCGCCTGATCGCTGCCCTGGATGCCATGACGGCAGATGGTTTTGTGTTCCGTGTAGATATGCGCTTGCGCCCGCTGGGCGATGGCGGCCCGCTGGTAGGCAGCTTTTCGATGCTCTCCAGCTACTATCAAGACCAAGGCCGTGAGTGGGAGCGCTACGCCATGCTGAAGGCGCGGCCTGTGGCGGGGGATATCGACGCGGGCCAAGAGCTGCTGGCTAGCCTACGGCCGTTTGTGTATCGCCGCTATCTGGATTTTGGGGCCATTGAGTCGCTGCGCGAGCTGAAGGCAATGATCAATCGCGAAGTGAAACGCAAAGGCATGCAGAGCAACATCAAGCTGGGGCCGGGGGGCATCCGCGAGGTGGAGTTCGTGGTGCAGGCGTTTCAGCTGATTCGCGGCGGGCGTGATACTGAACTGCAGGTCACCTCGCTGCAAACAGCGCTCAAACGCTTGCCCGAGCTTGGGCTGCTGCCTCAAGCCGTGGTGGACGAGCTACTGCCGGATTACGCCTTCCTGCGCGATGTGGAGCACGCCCTTCAAGCGCTGGAAGATCGCCAAACCCAAATGCTGCCCACCGATGATGAGGACCGCGAGCGCGTCGCTTTCGCCATGGGGCACGAGGATTGGCCCGGGCTTATCGCCCAGCTAGATGAGGTCCGCGAGCGGGTGCGCCAGCACTTCGACGCGGTGATCGCCGACCCTGAAGAAGAGGCCGATGAAGAGCAAAGCGACGCCAGCCTCTCCCTGTGGCGGCTCTTGTGGCGCGGTGAACTTGAAGAGGATGAGGCTCAGGCCCTTCTCAGCGAAGCGGGCTTTAACGAATCGGAAAAAGCACTCCAACGATTAAAAAGCCTTTATCACTCGCGCGCCGTGCAGAGCATGCAGCGTATTGGTTTTGAGCGCTTGGATGCACTGATGCCGCTGCTACTGGCTGCCGTGGCGCAGAGCGATATGCCGGACACGGCCCTGGCTCGGGTGCAGCCGTTGATCGAGGCGGTGCTACGACGCACCGCCTATCTGGCGCTGCTGCGCGAAAATCCGCATACCCTTGAGCATTTGATGCGGCTATGTTCGGCGAGCCCTTGGATTGCTGAACAGTTGGCACGCTACCCCATCCTGCTGGATGAGTTGTTAACCCCCGATACGCTCTACACGCCCGCCGATAAATCGCGGCTTGCCGACGAATTGCGTCAAACGCTCAACCGTTTACCCGAGGATGATGAAGAAGCGCAGCTAGAAGCACTGCGGGTGTTCAAGCATGCGCAGATGCTGCATGTGGCCGCCTCGGATGTGGCGGGTACGCGTCATCTGATGAAAGTAAGCGATTACTTAACCTATATCGCAGAAGTTATTTTAGACGCGGTGCTGGCGATGGCGTGGAAGCATGTCACCCGCAAGCACGGTGCGCCTGCGGGGTGTAACAACCGCGAACCTGCCTTTTTGATTATTGGTTATGGCAAGCTGGGCGGCATTGAGCTGGGCTACGGCTCTGACCTGGATCTGGTGTTCCTGCACGATAACGACGGTAAAGGCAGTACCGACGGCCCTCGGCCTTTGGATACGCCGGTGTTTTTCACTCGCCTGGGCCAGCGCATCATTCATCTGCTGACTGCGGTAACCCCGGCGGGCAGTCTTTATGAAGTGGACATGCGCCTTCGTCCATCAGGGAATGCGGGGCTGCTCGTCACGTCGCTGGACGCGTTTGCCGAGTATCAGCATCAAAATGCCTGGACCTGGGAGCATCAGGCGCTGGTGCGGGCCAGAGTGGTGGCGGGCAGTGAGGCGCTGGCCGATAAGTTTGACGAGCTGCGTGGTTCGATTTTACGCCGCGAGCGCGACCCGCAGGCGCTGCGTGATGATGTGGTGAGCATGCGCCATAAAATGCGTGATCACTTGGGCACGAAAGGCGAGGGCGCCAAATCTGAGCGGGGCGATGGCGAAAATGCCAGCACAGATGCCACGTTTAGCTTGAAGCACGATGCAGGCGGCATGGTGGATATCGAGTTTCTCTGTCAGTACGCCGTGCTCGCGCTCTCCCATCAAACGCCCGCGCTGATCACCTATAGCGATAATATTCGCATTTTGGAAACTCTGGCCGAGAGCGGGCACATCACCCAAGTGGAGGCTGAGCAGCTACGCGAGGCTTACCTGGCCTACCGCAGTCGTACTCACCGCGCGGCGTTGACCGGTGAAAAGGCGTTAGGGCAGGTTAAAGAGTTTGCGGAGCACCGTCAGATAGTGACCGCACTGTGGCAGCGTTTTCTGGAACCTTGATTGGCGGGCAGGGCGTTTTTCAGTAGCATCAGTAAAAAGCTAGCCTGATAACGACTGGCCTAAAAAACGGCTGCTCCCATATCAATCGTTTTAATCACAGCAGTTCCCATAACAGCAGTTCCAATAAAAACAAGGACGACACAATGCGCACTCCTTTTCCTGTGCGGCCTAGCAGCGAGGTGGCTGGTCAATGATCGGTCAAATTTTAGCCACGCTGCTGCCGGTGTTTTTGATTGCCGGTAGCGGTGCCGCCTACGGACGATTCCGCACTCCCGATATTCGCAGTTTAAACACCCTCAATATGGAGCTGTTTGTTCCACTGCTGGTGTTTGCCGTGCTAGCCGACCGCCAAGCGCCCCTGGCGGAGTACGCCTGGCTCGCCAGCGCTGCTGCGCTGGTGGTGCTGGGGTCAGGGTTAGTGCTGTGGCCGGTGGTGAAGTGGCTTGGGTTGGACAGTAAGGTCTTCCTGCCGCCAATGATGTTCAATAACTCCGGCAATATGGGGGTGCCGCTGCTGGTGCTGGCTTTTGGGCCGGAAGCGCTGCCAGCGGCGGTGGTGGTGTTTATCGTGGAGATGCTGCTGCACTTTTCGGTGGGACTTTACATGCTAGACCCGCGTACTTCGCTGTGGCGGATGCTGCGTATGCCGATTGTGGCTGCAAGCGTTGCTGGGCTATTGGTTAATGT
>Ga0105217_100279_pt1 | contig 19990 bp, 19 predicted proteins | sample Virmet3651_4511_FD_89710 | JGI IMG/M metagenome (GOLD analysis project Ga0105217, IMG submission 89710) | Marine viral communities from the Southern Atlantic ocean transect to study dissolved organic matter and carbon cycling - metaG 3651_4511 | ecosystem: Environmental > Aquatic > Marine >... | reverse complement strand
TTTGGCAATGGCGCTGCCCGAAATCGACCCCATACCCGCCGAGGCCAGAACGGCCGCTTTGGCCGGACCGCCGCGCTGGCGTCCAGTGGCAGCGTAAGCCATATCGATGAAAAACTTACCGGCACCCGTGCTTTCCAAAAAAGCACCGAAGAGCACAAAAATGAAGATATAGGTAGCGGCAACTCCCAGCGGCAGGCCGAAGATGCCTTCTTGGCCCAGGTAAAGCTGGCCCGCTACGCGGTCAAGGCTATAGCCACGGTGCTCCATGATGCCGGGCATCCACTCGCCCAGCCAGGGAAGCTCCCCACGGGGGCCGGCAAACGCATAAACGATAGCGAGCAAGCCAATCACCGTCATACCAAAACCCACCGCGCGGCGGCTGGCCTCGAGTACAGTGACCGTGGCAATACAGGCAACCAAAATATCGGTCTCGTTCCAGAACCCGGCGCGGCTGAATATCGCATCCAGGTTTAAGACTAAATAGCCGCCAGTGATCAGCGCCCCGGCAAAAAAGATCAGATCAATCCCCCACCCCAACACACCGCGTTTACGGTTGGGCCCAAAGGCGGGGAACATTAAAAACGCCAGCAGCATAATCAGCGCCAAGTGAATACTGCGCTGGTAAAACAAGCCCAACGGCTGGATACCCGCCGAATAGAGTTGGAATAACGACAGTCCCACCGCCACGATGGTGATACACCATAAAACGAAGCGGGGTTGAATCGCATTACCGCCCGGCATCACAGTCGGCGGTGGCGTGGATTCGTTCATAAAGTCCTCGGAAGCATAAGCTAACTTAGGGGGCTAACACCCACTTAATTTTTATGAAAAGCGACATCGATCGGCGCACTTATGAGGTGTTTGACTAACGACACTCAACGCGATGACAAGGCTATCGTGACGCGTTGGCCAGCCGCTCGCTCACTCAGGCTCACGGTGGGATGCTCGCCATCCGGCCACATGACACGGTGATTGACGGCCGTCGAGCCGACCCGTAGCACGTAGCGATTATTCGCCACCGGCTCGTTAATCGTATTGATCCAGTACCCGCCCTCACCGTCGGACACCTGCTCGCCGCGTCCATAGATATGCCCAAGCCCTGCGGCAAAATCCGGTTGATGACTACGCTCTAACTGCATCGTGCCGTCTAGGTTGCGGTAACAATCCAACACCGTGAAATGCTCAACAGAGTGCTGCCACTGGATGCACCAGCGGCTGCCTTCAGGCGCGGCTGCATCCACTAGCGTTTCGCCCTGATCGGTCACGACCGTTAAGCGCATAGACGCAGCCGCCGAAGCGGGGGTAACCCCCGCTTCGGCGTACAAACCACTCATCAACAAGAGCGCCATCAGTCGTCGTTGCCACTGCATGGCTGTGCTCCTTGATCAATTACGGACGCAGACGGTCCGGAATCTCAGCACCAACTTCTTCAAAGTAGCGAAGCGCGCCCGGATGCAGCGGCACCGGCGTAGAGTTCATGGTGAACTCAACAGTGGTGTCATTGGCGGCCGGGTGAACCGCGATCAGCTCATCGGTGTTTTCAAACAGCAGTTGGGTCAGTTGGTAGGCCAGCTCTTCATCCATATCGGCGTTGACGACCAGCACGTTAGGGATACCGATGGTCTGTACCGCCTCGTCCATGCCGTCGTACATACCCGCGGCCAGTTCATAAGGCGCAAGCACCGCCTCCACTTCCTGAGCGTTGGCAATCTCTTCATCGGACAGGCCGATCAGGCGAATATCGCGCGTGGCAGCAAGGTTGAGAATCGAGCTAGTGGGCGGGCCAACGCTCCAGAAACCAGCATCGATATCGCCATCACGAATCGCGTCAGCGGTTTCGTTGAAGTTCAGGCGCTGAGGAGTGAAATCTTCATAGTTGACGCCGTTGGCTTCTAGCAGAGCACGGGCATTCAGCTCGGTGCCGCTACCCGGTGCGCCTACAGAGACACGCTTACCGGCTAGGTCCGCAATGCTCTGAATGTCAGACTCTGCCAGGGTGACCAACTGCACAGCATTGGGATACACAGACGCGAGCGCGCGGGTGTTCTCAATCTGGCGGCCATCGAAATCGCCGGTACCGGTATACGCCTGATAAGCAGTATCTGCCAGCACTAGTGCCAGGTCGGCATCGCCGCGCATGATCAGCCCCATGTTCTCGACGGAAGCGCCGGTCACTTCGGCGGTCGCCTGAGCGCCATCGATATGGTTGTTGATCATTTCGGCAAAGCCACCACCGATCGGGTAGTAAACGCCGCCGGTACCGCCGGTCGCGATGGAGAGCTGCTGCGCGCTGGCGGGCAGAGCAGCCGCCATCATGGTCGCTGCAACGGTATATTTTAGTTTTTTCATTGGAATTGCCTCCGTCCTGCTTGGACTTATTGATTATGGTTGACGTAAAGGGAGGTAAGGAGCCAGTTTCTCGCCGCCGTCAGCGGCGCCGAGAACGGTATTTAAACGTTAGCACGGCAGTCGCGTTAGATACTAATCCAACAACGTTTTCACCTGCTCCACGATATGCGCACCAATGGGCAGCGCCGAGGTCGCCGCAGGCGATGGCGCATTGCCCACGTTGACCGTGCGCGGAGTATTCACGAACAGGAAGTCATCCACCAGCCGACCATCGTTGGAGACCGCCTGAGCGCGTACGCCCGCCGGGTAAGGGGTCAAATCCTCCAGGGTCAGGCTCGGGCAGTACTTGCGTACCAGCTCCAGATAGCCGCGCTTGTAGAGCGAGTTTTTCATCTCCACCAGCCCAGGCTTGAGATGCTTGCCCAGCACTTTCAGGATGCCTGGGTGGCTGAACATCTGCCCCATATCGCGTAGCGACATGTCCTGCTTGCGATACCCTTCGCGCTTGAGCGCCAGCACCGCATTGGGCCCAACGGTGACCGTCCCGTCGATCATGCGGGTCAGGTGAACACCCAAAAAAGGCATGGCAGGGTCGGGAATCGGGTAGATCAGGTGGTTGACGATGCGGTTGTGGCGCTCGGGAAGCAGGTAGTATTCGCCACGGAAGGGGCAAATCGTGAAGCCGGGGTCCTTGCCCAGCATGCGGATCACCCTGTCGGCCATCAACCCCGAGCAGGAGACCAGGTAGCGGCTGGTGAAGGTCTCATGCTCGGTGGTCACCACGACCTCATCGGCCCGCTCGTCAAGGCCCGTCACGCAGTGCTCGAAGCGAATCTCGCCGCCCAGCCGGGTGAACTCGGCGGCCATCGCCTGGGTGACTTCGGCATAGTTCACGATGCCGCTGGAAGGCACGAAAATGCCCGCCACACCGGTAATGTTGGGCTCTCGCTCCTTGAGCGCCGCAGCCTCCAGCCACTCCCGCTCCAGACCGTTGGCCGCCGTGCGCTCCCAGAGCGCTTGCATACGCTGCTTTTCCAGCGGGTTGGTGGCCACCAGCAGCTTGCCGCAGATGTCGTAACGCACGCCATGCTGGTCACAGAACTCGCGGGTCGCACGGTTACCCTCCAGGCAAAACTTCGCTTTCAGGCTTCCCGGCGTGTAATACACCCCGGCATGAATCACGCCGCTGTTATGGCCGGTTTGATGCTGAGCGGGGCCTGCTTCCTTTTCCAACACCAGCAAGCGTTTGTCCGGGTAGGCCTGTTGCAGCTGCATGGCGGTGGAAAAACCCAGTATGCCGCCGCCGACAATGATGAAATCCCACATGAATATCGTTACCTGTGCCAAATTTTCAAAATTTATTGATAATAGCCGTTATTCTACGTCGACCGCTACACCCCCTACATTGGTCTAAGCCACACTGATCCAAGGAGTCCCCATGGAACACGATGCACCGCGCCAGAACCTGGCGATTAGCGCTTACCACGCGCTCAAGCAAGACATCATTCGTGGCCGCTATGCCCCCGAAGAGAAGCTCTTGATGAGCCGTTTGAAAGAGTATTACGGCGTGAGCACCGGCCCCCTGCGTGAAGCGCTGTCACAGCTGGTCGCCGACCGACTCGTCGTGGCCATCAGCCAACGGGGCTACCGGGTGGCGGCCATGTCGCTGGCCGAACTGAACGATATCTACGACGCTCGCGCTCAGTTGGAAGGGCTGATTTTGCGCCTCGCCATCGAACGTGGCGACGACGACTGGGAAGCCAACGTGCTGGCCACGGCACACCGCCTGGCCAAAGTCACCGACGTCAGCTCCCCCGACGAACTGCTGGACGGCTGGGATTTACGCCACAAGGCGTTCCATACCGCCATTGCCAGCGGCTGCAACTCCCCCCACCTGCTGCAGATGCGCAACACCCTGTTCGATCAGGTAGAGCGCTATCGCCACCTGTGGCTGCAAGAGACCGTCATGTCGCCCCAGGCGCTGGACATCAAGCGCCAGGAACACGCGGCGCTGGTCGACGTCATTCTCGCCCGCAACACCGAGCAGGCGGCCGATCTGATGCGCGACCACCTGATGACCCCGGTGCCTATCATTACACGGGTACTGCAAGCCCGCGGCATCGATTGAATGCCGGGCGATTAAATTCTGCGTTTTAAAAAAATGTAGATATTTTTAAATAACGGCGATACATTAAGCTCAACAAGATCATCTTTCGGAGTTCAACGCCATGACACGCTTCAACTGGGACGACCCGCTGCTTCTCGAACACCAGCTCACCGATGAAGAGCGCCAGATTCGTGACGCCGCTCGCGACTACTGCCAGGAAAACCTGCAGCCACGTGTGCTGAGCGCTTTCCGCGAAGAGCATTTCGATCGTGACATCATGTCCGAGATGGGCGAGCTGGGCCTGTTGGGCGCCACCGTTTCCCCGGAATACGGCGGCGCGGGCGTCAACCACGTGGCTTATGGCCTTATCGCCCGTGAAGTGGAGCGTGTCGATTCCGGCTACCGCTCGGCCATGAGCGTGCAGTCATCGCTGGTGATGCACCCCATCGAAGCGTATGGCTCCGAAGAGCAGAAACACAAATACCTGCCCAAGCTGGCCAGTGGCGAGATGGTGGGCTGCTTCGGCCTGACCGAACCCGACCATGGCTCCGACCCGGGCTCCATGATCACCCGTGCGGAAAAAGTCGATGGTGGCTACCGCCTGACCGGGGCGAAGATGTGGATCACCAACAGTCCGATTGCCGATATCGCGGTGGTCTGGGCCAAGTCCGCCGCCCACGATAACCAGATCAAAGGCTTCATCGTCGAGCGCGGCACCGAAGGCTTCTCCACCCCGAAAATCGAAGGCAAAGTATCGCTGCGTGCCTCTATCACCGGCGAGATCGTGCTGGACAACGCTTTCGTTCCCGAAGAGAACCTGCTGCCTAACGTGAGCGGCCTGAAAGGCCCCTTCGGCTGTTTGAATAAAGCCCGCTACGGCATCGCTTGGGGCGTGATGGGCACCGCTGAGTTCTGTTGGCACGCTGCCCGTCAGTACACCCTGGACCGCAAGCAGTTTGGCCGCCCGCTGGCCGCCAACCAGCTGATCCAGAAGAAGCTGGCCGACATGCAGACCGAAATCACGCTGGGCCTGCAAGCCGCCCTGCAGGTGGGCCGCCTGATGGACAGCGGCAACTGGGCGCCGGAAATGATCTCGCTAATCAAACGCAACAACTGTGGCAAAGCGCTGGACATCGCCCGGGTGGCCCGCGACATGCACGGTGGCAATGGCGTTTCTGACGAGTACGGCGTGATTCGCCACATGGTGAACCTGGAGTCCGTGAATACCTATGAAGGTACCCACGATGTGCACGCCCTGATTCTGGGCCGCGCACAAACCGGCATTCAGTCGTTCTTCTAACGTCGTCATCACTCAGCGAGGCACCCCATGAGCACAGTCGCAAAGCCCCTGGCAGGCATCAAGGTACTCGATATCTCTCGGGTACTGGCAGGCCCCTGGTGCGGGCAGATGCTGGCCGACATGGGTGCCGAGGTGATCAAGGTAGAGCGCCCCCAAAGCGGCGATGACACGCGCCACTGGGGGCCACCCTGGCTCTCCGGCAGCAACGAGTCGGCCTACTACCTGTGCGCCAATCGCGGCAAACGCTCGGTGACGGTCGATATGGCCAAGCCCGAAGGCCAGGCACTGATCAAGCAGTTGGCGGCCCAATCGGACGTGGTGCTGGAAAACTTCAAGGTCGGCGGGCTGAAAAAGTACGGCCTGGACTACGCGAGCCTGAAGGCACTCAACCCTGGCCTGGTCTACTGCTCCATTACCGGCTTTGGCCAGCAGAGCCCCTACGCCCACCGGGCGGGCTACGACTTCATGATTCAGGCCATGGGCGGCCTCATGAGCCTGACCGGCCAACCCGACGGTGAACCTGGTGGTGGCCCAGTCAAGGTGGGGGTCGCCATTACCGATATTTTCACGGGCCTGTATGCCGCCAATGCGGTGCTGGCAGCGCTATACCAGCGCCGCGACAGTGGCGAAGGCTGCCATATCGACCTGGCGCTCATGGACGTACAGGTAGGTGTGCTGGCCAACCAGGCACTCAATTACCTGACCTCCGGCCAGGTACCCCAGCGGCTGGGCAATGCGCACCCGAACATCGTGCCCTATCAGGCGTTTGCTACCGCCGATGGTCACATGATCGTGGCGGTCGGTAATGACGAGCAGTTCAGACGCTTCTGCCAGGTAATCGACCAGCCGCAGCTCGCTCAAGACGAGCGCTTTGCCACCAACGGCAGTCGTGTACAGCATCGCGAAGCGCTGGTGCCGACCCTGGCGCTCGCCCTGGCAGCACAGCCTACCGACACCTGGCTGGCAGCCTGCGAAGCGGTCGGTGTGCCCTGCGGGCCTATCAATACCCTGGATCGCGTGTTTGACGATCCTCATGTCAAGGCACGCGGGCTCAAGCAGACGCTGCCCCATGCACTGGCAGGCGAGGTCAATCTCGTCGCCAACCCGATTCGTATCAACGGGCAGTCACTGAGTGCCCAGAGCGCTCCCCCGACCCTGGGCGAGCACACCGATAGCGTGCTGGATGCCATCGGCATCACCGATGAACAGCGCCTAGTGCTTCGCCAAGCGGGCATTATTTAATCAGACGCTATTGGCGGCAAACGAGCCTACCGCCCCGCTTCTCAAAACGCCCTACACTCAGCATCAGCTAACCGTGACGCTTTCAGCAGGCATCGCGTGTTACATTGAAACGTCGAGTACTCGAATGCTTGATCGCGCCGATAAAGCGATGTATCAGGCCAAACAAGCCGGGCGCAACCGGATTGTCATCGCATCGTCATCAGTGTGATCAACGCTATTGCGCACTATGCTAGAGCTACACCCTATCCTTTAAGGAGCTGAGTCATGAGCAATGCCGAGCTTAACGAACTAAAGCAGAAATACGTCGCGGCGGGCGCTGCAAGCCCCGCCACCGCCTTTGCGGACCGCGCCGAAAACGCTGAGATCTGGGACGCCGACGGCAACCGCTTCATCGACTTCGCGGGCGGTATCGGCGTCTTGAACGTGGGGCATCGTCACCCCAAAGTCGTGGCCGCTGTGAAAGCCCAGTTGGATAAGGTGATGCACACCTGCCAAACGGTTATGCCCTACGAGGGCTACGTTAAAGTCGCCGAGAAGTTGAGCCACATCGTCCCTGTACGTGGTCACGCCAAGGTGATGCTGGCCAACTCTGGTGCCGAAGCGCTGGAAAACGCGGTGAAGATCGCCCGCGCCGCTACCGGTCGCTCTAATGTCATCTGTTTCGATGGCGGCTACCATGGCCGTACCTTCTACACCATGGCCATGAACGGCAAGGTCGCGCCCTACCAGACCGATTTCGGCCCGATGCCCGGCACCGTATTCCGCGCGCCCTACCCGGTGCCCTACCACGGCGTCAGCGAAGACGAAGCGATTCGCGGCCTGAAGATGACGCTGAAAACCGACGCCAACCCCAAAGACACTGCCGCCATCATTCTTGAGCCAGTACTGGGTGAAGGCGGCTTCTACCCCGCCCCGACCAGCTTCCTGAAGAAGATTCGCGAAATTTGCGATGAGCACGGCATGCTGATGATCATCGACGAAGTGCAGTCAGGCTTTGGCCGCACCGGCAAGATGTTCGCCATCGAGCACAGCGGCGTCGAGCCGGACATGATGACCATGGCCAAGAGCATGGCCGACGGCATGCCGATCTCGGCCATCGTCGGTACCGACAAGGTGATGGACGCCTCTGGCCCCAACTCCCTGGGCGGCACTTACACCGGCAGCCCCACCGCCTGTGCCGCAGCGCTGGCCGTCATGGAAATCTTCGAAGAGGAGAACATCCTCGAGAAGAGCCAGGCGCTGGGCGAGAAGCTGGCGGCGCGCTTCAACGAGTGGCAAGGCAAGTTCGATTGCATCGACCACGTGCGTAACATGGGTGCCATGGCCGCCTTCGAACTGGTGAACAACAAGACCGACCGCACCCCGGACCCGGAGCTGGCAGCAGCGCTGTGCAAAAAAGCCCGTGAAGAGGGTCTGATCCTGCTCTCCTGCGGCATGTACGGCAACACCATCCGCTTCCTGATGCCCGTCACCATCGAAGACGACGTGCTGAACGAAGGCCTGGACATCATCGAGTCCTGCCTGGAATCGCTGATCTGAGTATGTAGCACTACCCACAACGCCGCCCATGAGGCGGCGTTGTCGTTTTGACACGGCTTATTTTTAGTTGAACAGGGGCGTTAGCTGATTCAACTGTCTCGCCTGATAAAGATCATGAAGATAGGTATCGAGCTTGAAGATCAGGATATTCAAGACCACCACACCCCATATCGCCGATAGGATCATCACCGGTTGATTGACCCACGCCAATGCCGATACGTCCACAGAGTAGTGAATGGTATACACACTCATCGCCGCCAGTAGCTGAACCAACCCACAGTTTGCGATCACCGCCAGGATGAACGCATTCCTGACGTTGATGGACGGCAAGCGCGTCTTGAACAACCGCAGATGACGCACGCGAACACCGCCCTCTCCTGCCTGATGCGACGAAGGACGAGTGAGTTTTCTCTGACAGCGCAGAAGCGGCAGCCCATAGGCCTCTCGCCCCTCCTGAGAGAACGCAATGCGAAGGGCGGCTATGTTAAATCCACGTCCAAAGATGCGCGTTGCTGCCTCTTCAAAGCGTGACGCACCGGCCTCATCCAACGACGTTTCCTGAGCAGCTGTGAGCGTATCCAGTTGCCTACTTTTATTACCCGAAAGCTTCGCACCGTTAGGCGTATTGATATTAAAGTGCATTTGGTAAATCTGGTACCAAGCGGCTGTTACGCCCACGAGTATCATCAAGAAAATCAGCACGGTTATCATTTATCTATCCTCATTCTTACTTATCCTCACACCTACTTATTCTCACACCCACTTATTCTCACACCTACTTAGCCTCCCTCTTACTGACGGGTCGATCCCAAAAACCGCGTTTCGATGTTAGAGGAGATCGAAGGCTCATCTAACGCAGCGATGTGCAGCACCACCGGGTGGCTCGGCTGGGTCAACGCTGACGCGTCAGCATTAAGCGCCACGCGTAACTGCCTCGTTTCATTAGCGGCCAAGACGAATGTGTCAGCTCCTTGTAAACGCAGGCCGGGCAAACCGGTGGCAGATAGCGCGTATTGGTGCTCCTTCGTATCTTGATTGCGCAGCGTCACAGTGTAGTAGTTAATAATGCGCCCCTCGGCCGTGCTTTCAAACAGCGTCTGACGATCTCGGGCGACCTCTACATCCATAGGCACCCGGGCGTTCAAGAAACCGATCAACAAAACCACCATAGAAAACAGTGCCGCCATATAAGCCAACAGCTGAGGTCGCCAAAACCGCGTAGGTTTGCCCTCTAGCGCGCGCTCGGTGGTGTAGCGAATCAGGCCCAGCGGCTTATCGATACGCGCCATCACGCTATCGCAGGCATCGATACACGCCGCGCAGCCAATACACTCATACTGCAGGCCATCACGAATATCGATCCCCGTGGGGCACACCTGAACGCACAGTTCGCAATCAATACAGTCCCCAGCAGCCGCTTCCGCGACCTCTTTGCGATGACCACGGCGGGGCTCACCACGGGCGGAATCGTAAGAAACAATCAGCGTATGGCTATCAAACATGGCCGACTGAAAGCGTGCATAGGGGCACATGTGCAGACACACCTGATGGCGCAACCAGCCGGCGTTCAGGTAGGTAAACAGAGTAAAAAAACCGATCCAAAAAAGCGCCCAAGGGTGCGCCTCTAGGCTGAATAGATCCCTTACGAGCCCACCCACCGGCGTAACATATCCCACGAAGGTGACGCCCGTTACCAACGCAATCAGCAGCCAGTTGGAATAACGCCTTATGCGCTGAAAAAAGCCCTGTATCTCTCGCACATAGATATGCCCAGACGTGGATGGCGAGCGACCCGTAGTTTTCGCCTGAGGCGAATGGTGTTCAACGGCTGCATCGCTGGTTAGGTCTTGCAGTGGAATGCGTTGCGTCATACCGATATCCAGAAAAGGGGGAGTGGCGATCTATACGGTCGAGGGGCATCACCGAATGAACCGCTACTATGCTCTCCCAGCCAACCACTAAAACAGATGCAGTTTTAGAGAAAAAAGCCGTATCAGTTTTGATATGCTTTTGATTGAGAGTATCGATTCTGTTGATCCCACTAAGCACCCGCGCCAAGCACCAGCGAGTTTATGCCATGAAACGCTATGAACAGTTTGCCGACGAAATAGCCACACTGATTCGCCAAGGCGTACTGGGACCAGGCGAGCGCATTCCGTCAGTGCGCCAAGCGAGCCGCCATCACGGCATTAGCCCGTCGACAGTGTTTCAGGCGTACTACTTACTGGAAAACCAGGGGCTTATCAGCGCTCGAGCGCGCTCGGGCTACTTTGTTCGTGAACACGCACGGCGCTTGGTCAACGAACCCCGCGTCACGCTACAACCCACCGACCCAGCGGAGGTGCAGGTCAGCGAGCTGGTGTTCTCGGTGCTGGACTCACTGCAGGATGACCAAACGGTGCCCTTTGGCTCGGCTTTCCCTAGCCCTGAGCTGTTTCCACTCTCTCGCTTAAGTATCAGCATGACACGTGGCTTGCGGGCGCTTTCGCCCCAACAGGTGGTGGCTGATATGACCACCGGGCATACCGACCTGTGTCGGCAGATTGCTCTGCGCTACATGCTGAGTGGCATTCAGCTGCCGATGGACGAACTGGTGATTACCAATGGTGCAATGGAGGCGCTCAATCTAGCCCTACAGTGCGTGACTCAGCCAGGGGACTTGGTCGCGATTGAGTCACCTGCTTTTTATGCCAGCCTACAAGTGTTGGAGCGGCTCAAACTACGTGCGGTGGAAATTCCGGTTCACCCTCGGGAAGGGGTTGACCTAGACGTGCTGGCAGAGCGATTAGCGACGCTGCCCATCAAAGCCTGCTGGTTTATGAGCCACCTGCAGAACCCCATCGGCGCCAGCCTAAGCAACGAGCGCAAACAGGTGCTTTACCAGTTATTAAAGCAGCACCAAGTGCCCATGCTAGAGGATGACGTGTATGCCGAGCTCTATTTTGGCAGCACGCCGCCCGCCCCCGTTAAGGCCTTTGATGATGAGGGCTTAGTGATTCACTGCAGCTCTTTCTCGAAGTGCTTGGCACCCGGCTATCGGGTGGGCTGGGTAGCGGGCGGCCGTTATGCCCAAGAGATCTCGCGGCTAAAACTAATGACCACCATTTCCCCCTCTATCCCCGCCCAGGCCGCCATTGCTGACTATTTACAACACGGTGGCTACGACCGCCATTTGCGCAAGCTTCGCCATGCCTTAGAAGCCCAACAAACCAGTATGCTGGCGGCGGCAGATCGCTACTTCCCTGCGCATACGCGCATCACCCGACCTGTGGGCGGTTATTTCCTTTGGGTGGAGTTTCCCGAACACGTGGATTCGCTGCAGCTATTTCGCACAGCGCTCGACCATGGCGTTAGCCTCGCACCAGGCCCCATTTTCTCCGCGACCCAACAGTTTCGCCACTGCATTCGCTTAAGCTATGGCCACCCCTGGACCCAGCGCAGCGAACGGGGGATGGAAACGCTGGGCACGTTATTGAGCCTTTTTTAGCGCTATGAAGAACATCACGCGCGCGATGGCGTTATTTACCGAGGCCGCCGGTCACCTTCTAAAAAGTTAGCGGTAAACACGGCTTTGCCGTGGGTCTCGAACGACCATTTCATCACGTCGCTCAGTGCCGCCATCACCTCATCGAACTCGCCAAATACCTGGGTGCTCATTCGGTTGGGGTGAACTTCCAGCCCGGTGGCCTCTAAACGTTTGACCACCTCTTTGACGACTGGCTTGAAATCATCGGCCAGCGGGTAGTAGCTTAGCTGTACAGAAAGGTACATATCGCCTCCTTAATCGCTTCTATGGCTGTACCGTTTGAAACTGCTGCCACGCGGCCAGTATCGCCGTGCGTGTCTCTTCCGGGTGTTCCATCGGGAACATGTGCGTGCCGGGCACCATACTCACCGGCAGCCCGCGACGAGCGATGCGCTTGAGCCGTGAAGGCGTCATCAAGTGCGACTGCTGCCCCGCCACCAATTGAATGGGCACACCCACGCGCTGCGGCAGGTTGGAGAGGTGATCCGGTAAGTGGCGGAAAATCTCCAGCTCGATGTTGGGGTCGAAGGTCAGCTCGGCGCTACCGTCGTCCAGTAGTCGCGTGCCTGCTTCAATGTAGTCGTTGAGTGCCTCGGGGGTAAAGCGACGAAACAGCCCTCGCCGCCGCAGCGAGGTCGCCATGGCCTCACGGCTGGGCCACACCGTGCGCCGCCCCTTGGTTTTACCCGCAGGGGTGATACGGTCCATGAACCCAAAGCGCTTGGCCGCTTTCATGGCCCAGGCGTCTGGCCCCAGCATCAGCGGCGGGTCGAGCATGATTACACCGCGAAAACGCTCCGGCTGCTTATCCGCAGCCATGGCCATCAGCGTGCCGCCCAGCGAATGCCCCACGCCCAGCAACGGCTCGTCAGTATCGGGGAGGTAGCTAAGCAGCTCCTCTACCAAGTTGCCCCAGTTGTGATTCACCGGGTAGTCCGGGTGGTGGCCTAGCCGATCTAGCGGGTGTAAATCGAACGATTCTGCCAGCGGGTCTAACAGGCTGCGGTAGCTCAAACCGGGAAAGCCGTTGGCATGGGCAAACACTAAGCGGGGGCGTTGGGTGGCATCGGCAGGCATGGCAGGCTCGCAGTTAGGCTAACGGGAAGAAGCGCTATCTATCATACGTCTGTTTTAACGCGAGCCCGAGTACCCGTCAATCCACCCAAGGGTTAACAGGCTAATTAAAACAGCGAGAGCTGCTGGGCAGCGGTCGCTTCCGCCAAGCGGTAGCCCACCCCCAGCAGGCGCACGGGGCGCTCGCCCCTTGCCCATCCCACGTTCAGCAAGGTTTCGAACTGTTCCAAGTTGGGTGCGGGGTCGGCGTGTTCGACGGTGGTTTGGGTGAAGTCGTTGAACTTGACCTTCACCATTACTCCGCGCACGGCGGGTGCCGGGTCTAGGCGGGCGTAGCGGCGCTCTAAATCGCCAATCAGCTCGGGGAGCTGACGACGGCAGGCTTCCAAGGTGGGTAAATCTTGAGAGTAGGTTTGCTCGGTGCTGATCGACTTGCGTTCGCGGTGAGTTTTAACAGGGCGCTCATCGCGCCCGTGGCTGAGCTCATGCAGGCGATGTCCAAAGCGGCCAAAGCGCTCCACCAGCTCGGTCAGTGGCCGGGCGCGCAGATCTGCGCCGGTCTGAATACCCAGCTCCGCCAGCTTTTCAGCGGTGCGCGGCCCTACCCCGTGGATTTTTTTCACCGGCAGTTGCTGCACGAAGGCGTCGATATCGTCTGGCGTGATGACAAACAGCCCATCGGGCTTGCGCCAGTCGCTGGCGATCTTGGCGAGAAACTTGTTGGGTGCCACACCCGCCGAGACGGTAATGCCCACTTCCTGCTTCACCCGATGGCGAATGGCTTCGGCCATACGGGTGGCGCTGCCGTGGTGGAGCGTGACCTCCGAGACATCCAGAAAGGCTTCGTCCAGCGAGAGCGGCTCGATCAGTTCGGTCACATCTCGGTAGATGGCAAACACCTGGCGTGCCACGGCCTTGTACTTCGCCATGTCGCCACGAATCACCGTGAGATGGGGGCAACGTTTGAGCGCCTGAGCCATGGGCATCGCGGAGTGAATGCCGAACTTGCGCGCCGGGTAGTTACAGGTGGCGACCACACCGCGCTGCTCCACACTGCCGCCAATGGCAATAGGGATATCGGTTAACGCGGGGTTGTCGCGCATCTCGACCGCCGCATAGAAGCAGTCACAGTCGCAGTGAATGATTTTGCGCACAGGCCGACCTTGCCTCCGCCCTTACCTGTAAAAAAGCACAGTTTATCACAGGGTGTGCCGCCGTCACGTACCACAAAAAGTGCGCAGCACCTGCTCACTAGCCGTGGCAGGGGCGGCCAGTTGGCGCGCGGTTTCCGATTCATCGAAGGGCTGCGTGACCGCCGCGAGCAGCGTGTGGAAAGGCGCGAAATCGCCTTCTACCGCCGCATCGATGACCTCTTGAATGCGGTGGTTGCGGGGAGTCACCACAGGGTTGGCGCGGCGCATGGCCTCCTGGCGTTCACTCTGCTGGCTGGCTTGCTGGGCGTTTTCCCAGTCGGCCAGCCAAGCGGCAAAGCCATCTGGCTGAGTGGTCAGCGCCAGCAGCGCCTCTTTTTGGGAGTGGGCTGGCGTGTCCGTGCTCAAGGCTTGGGCACCCAGCGTTTTGGCATAGTGCGTCAGCGCGTCGAACGTCGCGGTCATGTCCATGCGGCCCTGATGCATCTGGGTTTCCAGTGCTTCCATCAGCGCCACGGCACGATCGCTTTCCGGGGCAAGGCCCAGCTTGTCGGCATGCAGGCGGCGCTGCTCGGCGCCAAAACGAGCGGTAAAGCCGCGAAGCACCTCGGTGGCCTGCTCTACAACGGCCTCGCCCTCTTCCCGCATCAGCGGCAGCAGGGTTTCGGCAAAGCGGGCCAGGTTCCACTGAGCGATGCCCGGCTGGTGGTTAAAAGCGTAGCGCCCACCCTGATCGATGGAGCTGAAGACCTTTTGCGGGTCGAACTGCTCCATGAAGGCGCAGGGGCCGTAATCGATGGTGTCGCCAGCAATGCTACAGTTGTCGGTGTTCATCACACCATGAATAAAGCCCAGGCTCATCCAGCGTGCCACCAGTGCCGCCTGGCGGGCGGTAACGGCTTCCAGCAGAGCAAGGTACGGATCGTCAGCATTGGCCGTTTCTGGGTAGTGGCGAGCAATCACATGGTCGGCCAGCGCTTTCAGCACCGCTTCATCGCGACGCACGGCAGCAAACTGGAAGGTGCCCACGCGGATATGGCTGCGAGCCACACGGGTCAGGATGGCCCCCGGCTCGGCCATCTGGCGTACCACGCGCTCGCCCGTAGAGACGGCCGCCAGGGCGCGGGTGGTGGGTACGCCCACGGCGGCCATGAACTCGCTCACCAAGTATTCGCGAAGCACCGGGCCAAGGGGCGAACGACCATCGCCACCCCGAGAAAACGGCGTGCGGCCGCTGCCTTTTAGCTGCACATCTCGGCGCTCACCCTGCTGGTCCACCACTTCGCCCAATAGCAGCGCGCGACCATCGCCAAGCTGGGGTACGAAGTTACCGAACTGGTGCCCGGCGTAGCCCAGCGCTTTAGGCTCGGCACCCGGCGGCAGCTGGTTACCGCTGAACCACTGGGCCAGCGTGGCGTCGTCGGGCCGCGTTTGCATGCCTAGCTGCGCGGCCAAGGCATCGTTAAACGCGATCAGGCTGGGCTGCGCCACGGGCGTAGGCTGGCAAGCCACCCATAAAGGCTCTGGCAGCGTGGCAAACTGGTGTTCAAAGGTCAGCACGGGCAACTCCGCTTTTCAGTTTATCGTCTAGGAATACCCTAGCAGTTTACTCAAGTAATTGGCGATAGCCTGTCGCAGAGAGCCTCTTAACCAATATGAAATTGCTCGCTTCGATAGTAACCCGCCGGTATCCAAAACACGTTAGCCCTTTTTCAGACGCCCAACCGCATATTCCAGCACCGGCGTTAGCGGCGCGCGCCACTGGTGGGTCAAGAACCCATCGGCACGGGTCACGCCCAGCGAGAGCGATGCCACGGGCAGGCCCATGGCGTGGGCATCCCGGCAGAAGCGGTAGCCGGAATAGACCATCAACGACGTGCCCACTGCCAGCACCGCGTCGGCTTGCTGCAGCGCCGACTGGGCCGCCAGCCGCCGCGCTGGAGGCACCACATCGCCGTAATAGACCACCTGCGGTTTGAGAATGCCCTTGCAGCGCGGGCAATCCAATACGTTAAAGGTGGAGAAATCGGCTTCCAGATCCGCATCGCCATCCGGCGCGTGGCGGGCATCCAGCGCGGCAAAGGCTGGGTTCATACGCGCCATTTCACTGTGCATGGCGTGGCGCATCATTTGATAGCCACAGGCCATACAGGCCACCACATCGGCCCTGCCGTGCAGATCAATCACCTTTTTTGAGCCTGCCCGCTGGTGCAAACGGTCAACGTTTTGCGTGACGAGAAGCTCCACATGGCCCATGGCCTCGAGCTTCGCCAACGCCCGATGCGCCCCGCTCACCTGGGCTTCACGCATGGCTTTGAAGCCTACCAGCGCTCGCGCCCAGTAGCGCTGGCGAACGGCGAAGGAACTCATGAAATCGCCGTGCTGCACCGGCGGCGGGCGCTTCCACTGGCCATCGGCATCGCGGTAATCGGGGATTCCGCTGTCGGTGCTTACGCCCGCCCCGGTAATCACCCAGAGTTTGGGGTAGCGCTTGATAAAGGCGGCCAGTGCTTCCCCGGCTGCCTCGCTGCTCTCTCGTTTTTCGACACTTTCCACGGCCTGCGTCAATGGATCACCCTAGGCAATACTGCGACAAGTCAACGATACTGTAGGACAATATAAGCACATGCAATGTGCCCTCGATAGCGGATTAAGGAGCCTCTCATGCAGTGGGATCACGAGATTGTCATTGTTGGTGGCGGCATGGTGGGCGCGGCCCTGGCGGCCAAGCTGGGCCAGGCGGGCATGTCGGTTGGCCTGGTAGAGCGCGCCAGCGCCCCCACGCCCCCCAGCGGCGATTACGACCTGCGTATTTCATCACTCAACGCCCGCTCGCTGGCGTTCGTGAAAGCCAGCGGTGCGGTCCTGCCGGGAGAGCGCTGCTGCCCGTTCCGGCACATCGATGTCTCCAACCTGGATGGCAGCGGTCACTCGCTGTTCTCGGCCCACGACAGCGGCATGAACGATTTCGGTATTTTCATCGAAAACCGCGCCCTGCAGTACGCCCTTTGGCAGCGCCTGGAGCACCTTCCCAGCGTCACCTGCTACACCCAGTGTGCCCCGGTGAGTACGCTGGCCGCCAGCACCCATCGGCTGCTGGAGCTGGACAACGGCAAGACCCTCAGCGCCCGGTTGATGGTGGCCGCAGATGGCGCACGTTCAACCCTGCGTGAGCTGGCAGGCATCTCCACCAGCAGCTACGACTACCACCAGCGGGCGATGATCATTAACGTCGAGACCGAGCTGCCCCAGCAGGATGTTAGCTGGCAGTGTTTTACCCCCAAAGGGCCGATTGCCATGCTGCCGCTGCCCGGCCAGCGCGCCTCGCTGGTGTGGTACGACAGCAACGAAGCCACCAAAGCCCGCGAACAGCTCTCCGACAACGCGCTCCAGCACGCCATTGAAACCACCTTCCCCCAACGCCTGGGCAAGCTCACCCGTATTGTGGCGCGGGCCAGCTTCCCCATCAAGCGCCAGCACGCCAAGCGCTACATCGGCAAACGCCTCGCGCTGATCGGCGACGCCGCCCACGTGGTGCACCCGCTGGCCGGGCAAGGGTTGAACATCGGCCTGCACGACGCCGACACCCTGGCCGAGCTGATCATCAAAGGCCGCGACCCCGGCGACCACATCAGCCTGCACCGCTTCGAGTGCCAGCGCCGCCTCGCCAACCAAGCGATGATTGCCGCCACCGACAGCTTCCACCACCTGTTCACTGGCGCAAAACCGCTGCGCCAACTGGGCGATCTCAGCCTGCATTTGGCCGAGCGAGTGCCTTTTGCCAAGCGTATGATGATGCAGCAAGCCAATGGGTTGAATCCGTTTAAAATCGGCTAACGCTGACTATGCTGAGGGAGAGGCTGCAATAAGCAGCCCTAAAACAATCACAATAATCCCTCAAAAAAGGAAAGCGCATGCGACGCAAGCAACCATTCGCGCTAGTGACGGTCGCCTCGTTCACCAGCCTTGGCCTGCTGTTGGCCACGCCCTTATGGGCTTGGGATGGCGTGGTCGAGAAGCAGACGTTCGAGATGGAGAGCTTCACCACTCAGGGCGGCGAGACGATTCCCAACGTAACGATAGGCTGGGAAGCCTACGGCGAGCTTAACGAAGCCCGCGACAACGCGATTCTGATTACCCACTTTTTCTCCGGCACCAGCCATGCGGCAGGCCGCTATGGGGCTGATGGCGAGCCACCCACCGACGGGCTCAAAGAGGCGCTGAAGCTGGTGACGCTCAATGCCAACCACTGGCAGTGGGCCAACGAAGCGTTCAACCGCGACTGGGCCGACGACGCGCGCGACCCTTCCCAGGACATCACCGCCCGCTATGCCATCGAACAAACCCTGGATGACATCGCCGCCGCCCGTGCAGCGCTTTCCGATGCCAACCACCTGCTCTACCTGGTGCGCGCCAACCAGACCTTCATGGCTGGCTACGGCGACTCGCTGGAAGCGGGGCTGGCCGCCATCGAAGCCCCCACATTGATGCTGTATAGCGAGAACGACTTGGTCTTCGCCCCCGAGGGCGTACGCCGCACCGCCGAGCTGATCGAAGCCGACGGCACTGAGGTGGCGCTAGAAACGCTGGAAGGCAACCGAGGCCACCTGGATGGCGTGGTGGCCATCGAGCAAGCCAGCGATACGCTGCGGGCGTTTTTGGAGTAAGCGGTGGAGCGCTGGCCTCCAAGAGGCCAGCGCTAGTGAGGTCCCCCTACTGAGTTATGGCCATGAGGTTTATGAGCCGCTTCAGCTTGCAGACGCTCCACTAACCAAACCTTGATAATCGACTGACGGGTAACACCCATTCTCGCAGCCTCACGGTCTAGTGACTCCACTACCCATGCAGGAAAATCTACGTTAATCCGCTTTTGCTCCTGATTCACCCGTCGAGCAGTGGAAAAGTCTAGATCATCGAGAACATCATCTTGATTTTCATCGAATTTTTTATCGAAATCTTTAGCTTTCATAGATGTCTACCTCCTTCTTGCGGGAGCGTCTAACAGAAATCAGCCGAATACGCTCTTCTCGGTAGGTGACGACTGCCGACCAATGTTTTTCACTGATCATACCGATTAGTAAAAACCTTGGTTCGCCCTCGGATTTTGCGCGAATTTCTAGCAGATATGGATCCTTCCACAGCGCTTGTGCCGCTTCAAAATCAATACCGTGCTTTGTCAGGTTGGCCTGACTTTTGTTGACGTCAAACTCGAACTCGTTCATGAGTATAAATTATTCCTTTTTTACTCACTCAACAAGATTCTAAAGCCGAAAGCAATGCCGTTACTGCAGCAGGCTTTATACAAAACCATGCCCCAGCGCCCACTGCACCGCCTGCTCAGCATGAATCTCGGTCGTATCGAAGAGCGGCATGGGAGTGTTGGCCTGTTGAACCAGCAGGCCAATTTCGGTGCAGCCTAGAATCACTCCCTGCGCGCCGCGCTCGGCAAGCGCCTCGATGATCGCCAGGTAGTCGGCTTTGGCCTCTGCTTTCACCACGCCCAGGCACAGCTCCTGGTAGATCACGTGTGCACGCGCTCGCGCTGTGGTTCGGTAGGCACCACTACTTCGATACCGTGGCGCTGCAAACGCTCGATTTGACATCCTCCCCTCCCTCAGCTTGCGCTGCCGCCTTGCGGCGGAAAGGAAGGGGATTCCCAGGTCGTTACCTTCCTGGTTCCTGCTTCGATGTTCGTTGCCTTC
>Ga0105217_100273_pt1 | contig 20108 bp, 14 predicted proteins | sample Virmet3651_4511_FD_89710 | JGI IMG/M metagenome (GOLD analysis project Ga0105217, IMG submission 89710) | Marine viral communities from the Southern Atlantic ocean transect to study dissolved organic matter and carbon cycling - metaG 3651_4511 | ecosystem: Environmental > Aquatic > Marine >... | reverse complement strand
GTTTTGGGTAGGTTTAATTGTATATACATTATGTCTACCCAGAGGGAATCGCCATGCCTACCAGTCAGTACCGCTATATTTGGCGTATATGAGCGTTTTCGATGGAAATAAAACGCTGCCTACGCCCATGGCCGTCATTACTCGAGGTGACCGTATTGACGTCATGGTGCCCATGACGGACTTCGACGAGTCAGCCGCTGAGGGGTGTAAGGAAATGGGGCGAGGCGGCGTCATGACGCCTGGCCTGGTGGATTGTCACACGCACCTGGTGTTCGGCGGTGGGCGTGCCGATGAGTTCGAGGCGCGCTTGGAGGGTGCCAGCTACGAAGACATTGCGCGTCGTGGAGGTGGCATCCTGAGCACGGTTAACGCAACGCGTGAAGCAAGCGAACAAGCGTTATTCGATTCGGCCCTGCCGCGCTTGAAAGCGCTGGTCGAGGATGGCGTGACAACCGTCGAAATCAAATCCGGCTACGGGCTGGATGTATCAAGCGAGCTGAAAATGTTGCGTGTCGCTCGACGTCTGGGCGAGGCGCTACCGGTCAAGGTGGTCACCACGCTACTGGGCGCTCATGCCTTGCCGCCGGAATATCATAACGACAGCGATGGCTATATCGAATTGATATGCAACGAAATGATTCCTGCTGCTGCAGCTGAGTCATTGGCCGATGCGGTCGATGCGTTTTGCGAAAAAATTGCCTTTTCCGTTGCCCAATGCGAGCGGGTTTTCCAGGCAGCCAAAGCGCATGGCCTGCCTATCAAAGCGCATGCCGAGCAACTCTCCAACCTGGGCGGTGCGGAAATGGCAGCCCGCTATGGGGCGTTATCGGCTGACCACATCGAGTATCTTGATGATGCCGGTATAGCGGCCATGCATGAAGCAGGCAGCGTCGCCGTTATCCTTCCCGGCGCATTTCATACCTTGCGCGAAACGCAGCAACCCCCAATTGCCGCGCTGCGTGAAGCGGGCGTGCCAATGGCGGTCGCAACGGATGCCAATCCCGGCAGTTCACCTATATTCATGCCCACCTTGATGCTCAACCTGGCGTGTACGCTGTTCCGCATGACACCCCAGGAAGCGTTGTCCGGTATGACCGCCAATGGTGCAGCAGCACTTGGGTTGAAAGATCTGGGGCGGCTTCATGAAGGTGGGGTAGCGGATCTATGTGTCTGGGATATCGAGACACCGGCAGAGCTTGCCTATGCCGTACAGCCGGGTCGCCTGAAACAGCGCATCTTTCAGGGAGCGTTGACCCATGGCTATTGATTCTCCTGTCGATATGTCGCTCTGGCAAGGGCGCACCGATCCTGAACCCGATAGTGACCGGTGGCATCAGCGCATTCAGCCACTCACCGACGAAGCGGTACCCGGATGCGTATTGATTGGCTTTGAAAGCGATGCCGGGGTGGCGCGTAATCAAGGCCGCACCGGGGCTGCTGAAGGCCCTGACGCACTGCGCCGAGCACTGGCGCCATTGGCATGGCACCATACCGCGCCCGCTTACGATGCAGGCAATGTTAGATGCATGGATGACGCGCTGGAGGCCGCACAGCAAACGCTTGCAGACCGGGTAGCGTCATTATTGACCGCTGGCCATCTACCCATTGTATTGGGCGGAGGACATGAAGTGGCTTATGCCAGCTGGAGCGGTCTGGCCCAGTTCTTTACGCAGACAGAACCTGTGCATGAAGGCTCTGGGTCCGAAGAATCAGTACCTCGTATTGGCATCATTAATCTGGATGCGCATTTTGATCTGCGTGCCCCGGCGCACGTGCACTCCTCCGGCACGCCTTTTGCCCAGATTGCCGGGCAATGCCAGGCGCAAGGCTGGCCTTTTCGTTATGCCTGCCTGGGTGTCAGCCGTGCAGCCAATACGCAAGGTTTGTTCAAGCGCGCCGCAGAGCTTGGAACCTTGATCCGTGAAGATCATGAGATCAATACGTTACGCCTTGAAGCCGTCATTAGAGATATGCAGCGCTTCATGGCCCGGTGCGATCACCTTTACCTGTCGATCGACCTCGACGTACTGCCCGCTGCCGAAGCGCCCGGGGTGAGTGCTCCAGCCTCCCACGGAGTCTCGCTCGCCTTGATAGAGTCTCTCATTGAAGCCGTCCGAGACAGCGGCAAGCTTCGTCTTGTGGATGTGGCAGAGCTCAACCCGCGTCTGGATATCGACAATCGCACTGCCCGAGCGGCAGCGCGGCTCATACATACACTGACGCTCAATAATTGATCATCAATCGCCAGTGCTGGTTAGCCGCAAAGTGTGCTGTCTCAGCGCGACGAATGACGAACATGAACATACATATAAGGAACGACGCCATGCAGTCCACCGATAAACGCCACGATGCCTCACGCAAGATCATTGCGCCGACCGGAACCGAGTTGAGCTGTAAAAGCTGGCTGACCGAAGCCCCGCTACGCATGCTGATGAACAACCTTCATCCGGATGTAGCCGAAAGCCCCGAGGATTTGGTCGTTTATGGCGGCATTGGTCGAGCGGCACGTGACTGGGCGTGCTATGACAAGATCATTAAAACCCTGAAGCGCCTGGAAGACACTCAGACGCTGCTGGTGCAGTCCGGGAAGCCAGTCGGCGTCTTCGAAACCCATAAAGATGCCCCCCGAGTACTGATCGCCAACTCTAATCTGGTACCCGCCTGGGCGAACTGGGAGCACTTCAATGAGCTGGATCGTAAGGGCTTGATGATGTACGGCCAGATGACCGCGGGCTCGTGGATCTATATCGGCTCGCAGGGCATCGTGCAGGGCACCTATGAAACCTTCGTCGAGGCTGGTCGTCAGCACTACGATGGCGAGCTCAAAGGGCGTTGGATTCTAACCGCCGGACTGGGCGGAATGGGCGGCGCTCAGCCCTTGGCAGCGACGCTGGCCGGCGCGTGTTCGCTCAATATCGAGTGTCGTCAGGCGAGTCTCGATTTCCGCTTGCGTACCCGCTACCTGGACGAGCAGGCGGATGACCTCGATGACGCACTGGCACGCATCGAGCGTTACACTGCCGAGGGCAAGGCGATCTCCATCGGCCTGTGCGCCAACGCTGCCGACGTACTACCGGAACTGGTCAAGCGTGGCATCAAGCCGGATATGGTCACCGACCAGACCAGCGCCCACGACCCGTTGCACGGCTACTTGCCTTCGGGCTGGACCTGGGAGGAGTACGTAGCGCGCGGTAAGTCGGAGCCGGACGCCACCATCAAGGCTGCCAAACGGTCCATGGCGGTACACGTCAAGGCAATGCTCGACTTCCAGGAAATGGGCGTACCCACGTTTGACTACGGTAACAATATTCGTCAGATGGCGATGGAAGAAGGCGTGGAAAACGCGTTTTCGTTCCCAGGCTTCGTACCCGCTTATATTCGACCGCTCTTCTGCCAGGGCATCGGGCCTTTCCGCTGGGTGGCGCTCTCCGGTGACCCTGAAGACATCTACAAGACCGATCAGAAAGTCAAAGAACTCATCCCCGACGATCCTCATCTGCACAACTGGCTCGATATGGCGCGTGAACGCATTAGCTTCCAGGGGCTGCCGGCGCGTATTTGCTGGGTGGGTCTCAAGGATCGTGCCCGCCTGGGTCAGGCTTTCAATGAGATGGTCAAGAACGGCGAACTGAAAGCGCCCATCGTCATCGGCCGTGATCACCTGGATTCCGGCTCCGTTGCCAGCCCCAACCGTGAAACCGAAGCGATGATGGATGGCTCCGATGCGGTATCGGATTGGCCGCTGCTCAATGCGCTGCTCAATACTGCCGGTGGCGCTACCTGGGTGTCGTTGCACCATGGCGGTGGGGTAGGGATGGGGTATTCCCAGCACTCCGGCGTTGTGATCGTGTGTGATGGTAGCGATGATGCGCATACGCGATTAGGCCGTGTGCTGCGCAACGATCCAGGCACCGGCGTGATGCGCCACGCCGATGCGGGGTATGACATTGCAAAACAGTGTGCTCGTGAAAACGGTCTTGATCTACCGATGCTCGATCAGTGACACCCACTAAATAAAAAACAAGAAGGCGGGGTGACCGCCTTCCTTTTCCCAAAGGGGATGACATGAAAAGCCTAGATATTCAGCCTGGCAAAATGACCCTTGCCGAAGCGCGTCAGATCCACGAACGGCACGTACCTGTGGCTCTGCCGCAAAGCGCCGATGCGGATATCCAGCGCAGCGTTGATTGCGTCAATCGTGTGGTCAGCGAGAACCGCACGGTATATGGCATCAATACCGGCTTTGGCTTATTGGCGCAAACGCGCATTGCGAACGAAGACCTAGAAGCGTTACAGAGTTCTCTGGTGCTTTCTCATGCAACCGGCGTAGGTGCCGCATTGGATGATGCGCTGGTACGGTTGATCATGGTGCTCAAGGTCAACAGTCTTGCCCGAGGCTTCTCGGGCATACGCCGTGAAGTGCTGGATGCGCTCATTGCGCTGATCAATGCCGAAGTGTATCCGCACATCCCACTCAAGGGATCGGTAGGTGCGTCCGGTGACTTGGCGCCGTTGGCACATATGAGCGTTGTGCTGCTGGGGCAGGGCAAGGCACGCTATAAAGGTGAGTGGGTATCTGCCGAAAAAGCACTGGAAATCGCGGGCCTGACCCCGCTGACCCTGGCGCCAAAAGAGGGGCTGGCACTGCTGAATGGCACCCAGGTTTCGACGGCCTATGCGTTGCGCGGCTTGTTTGATGCCGAAGACCTGTTTGCGGCGGCCACGGTGTGCGGTTCATTGACTGTTGAAGCTACTCTCGGGTCACGCTCTCCCTTCGATGCACGCATTCATGACGTACGCGGCCAGAAGGGGCAGATCGATGCAGCCGCTGCCTACCGGCATTTACTCGGTGAACATAGCGCAGTGGGTGACTCCCATGCCAACTGCGACAAGGTTCAGGATCCCTACTCGCTGCGTTGCCAGCCGCAGGTAATGGGCGCCGTATTGACCCAGATCCGGCAGGCGGCCGAGGTGCTGGCGGTGGAAATCAACGCGGTGTCAGATAACCCGCTGGTATTCGCCGAGCAGGACGACATCATCTCCGGCGGTAACTTTCATGCCGAGCCGGTGGCTATGGCCGCCGACAACCTAGCATTGGCGATTGCCGAGATCGGCTCGCTGGCCGAGCGCCGTGTCTCCTTGATGATGGACAAGCACATGTCACAGCTGCCGCCTTTTCTGGTCGAGAACGGCGGGGTCAACTCCGGCTTCATGATTGCCCAGGTGACCGCCGCAGCGCTGGCGAGTGAAAACAAGGCGCTGGCACATCCTCACAGCGTGGACAGCCTGCCCACTTCGGCCAACCAGGAAGACCACGTTTCCATGGCACCGGCCGCCGGTAAGCGCCTGTGGGAAATGGCGGAGAACGTGTGCGGCATTCTGGCGATCGAGTGGCTAGGAGCGTGCCAAGGGCTGGACATGCGCAAGGGGCTGACAACGACCCCGCCTCTGGAGCAAGCAAGGCAACTGCTTCGCGCACGCGTCAGCCATTACAACCAGGACCGCTTCTTTGCGCCCGATATCGACGCCGCCAGCCAACTGCTGCGCGACCGGGTGCTGAGCCCGCTGGTTCATCCGCACACGCTGCCAAGCCAGCACTGAGCCTCTCCATGCGTCCCTGCGGCGTTAAGCCGTAGGGACCGCACATCGGTCATCCAATAACAAAGTAGGCTTTCCATGAATGCTATCGTACTGGCTATCCTGGTGATGGTCGGCCTTAGTCTTGCTCGTGTTTCGGTTGTATTTGCTCTCATCATGGCCACGCTGGTAGGCGGGTTGTACGCAGGGATGCCCATCGGCGAGATCCTTGACGCCTTCAATGAGGGGCTGGGCAACGGCGCTACCATTGCGCTGTCCTACGCGGTACTGGGGGCTTTTGCCGTCGCCTTGTCTCGTTCGGGTATCACGGAACTGCTGGCCAATCGGGCCATCCAGCGCTTTCAGCTGGATGGTTCATCAGACGGTCGTCGCACGGTAACGTATACCCTTCTTGCGGCCTTGTTGGCGGCTGCGGTCAGCTCTCAGAACCTGATCCCCGTGCATATTGCCTTCATTCCCGTGCTGGTGCCGCCGCTTCTTAAACTGATGAGTCATCTGAAGCTTGATCGACGGGCGGTGGCATGCGTGATTACCTTCGGGATCACGGCGCCGTATATGCTATTACCCGTTGGTTTTGGGGCCATTTTCCTCAACGACATCCTGCTGGCCAATCTGAATGAGAGCGGGGCGGCGCTGGGGTTGGAGGTGACTCGCCAGATGGTGCCACTGGCAATGGCGATTCCCATTGGTGGAATGGCACTGGGGTTAGCGGTGGCGGTGTTCTGGAGCTACCGCAAGGGGCGTGATTACGAAGACCGTGAACTGGCCCATGATAACGAGTCGGCTCGAAACGCAGCGCGACATCTCGTTGGCTGGCAAAAGGCCATGCTCGCCATATCGCTACTAGGAACGGTAACCGTGCAGTTGATGACAGGCTCCATGGTGCTCGGGGGCATCTTTGGGTTTGCCTTGCTTTCCATGAGCGGTGTTTTTCGCTGGCATGAGCAAGACGGTATCTTTACCGAAGGTATGCGCATGATGGCCCTGGTCGGGTTTATCATGATTTCGGCAGCTGGCTTTGCCAGTGTGATGCAGGCGAGTGGTGAAGTCGAAGCGCTGGTGGTGAGTTCTACCGAGCTTATCGGCGATAACAAGGGCCTGGCGGCGCTGATCATGCTGCTGGTAGGTCTGTTTATTACCATGGGGATCGGCTCGTCCTTTTCGACCATTCCCATTATCGCGTCGCTCTATGTACCTCTGGCCTTGAACTTCGGCTTCTCACCCATGGCTACCGTGGCATTGGTAGGCGCTGCTGCCGCGCTGGGCGATGCCGGTTCACCCGCTTCAGATTCGACGCTTGGACCCACGGCTGGCCTGAACGCGGATGGGCAGCACGATCATATCTGGGATAGTGTGGTGCCGACCTTCCTACATTACAACATTCCTTTGATCGCATTTGGCTGGGTAGCGGCGATGGTGCTGTGATACGCCTTCCAAAAGTCGTTTTTTCTACACGTTGAGCCAGAAATCAGGCGTATTACCGAAAAGCGTCGCCTGAATGATGGGGGAAGTGGTTAACCCGGCTTATTCACGAGGCCGGCCTGAAAACGAAGATAGCGGATGGTATCCTCTTGAAAATTCAGTGTGTTCCGCCAAGAACCTGAACCAAGAGAGCCATCCGCTATGGGTGAAAGCCTGTCCACCTGGACGCCCTCGTGCAACGGCGCTGTGCGTGTCGAGCTGAGCGGCCAGCGCACCACCAGCGACAGCGGCGCGCTGCTGCTGCGTGAAGCCCTCGACAACAGCGGCGTGATCGAGGCGCTGGAAGACAACCTGGTCGACCAGCGCAACCCGCTGCGCATCCGTCATTCGCTGGCCAGTCAGCTGCGTACCCTGGTGCTGCAGCGCGCCATGGGCTGGATCGATCTCAGCGATACCGACTCGCTGCGCCGTGACCCGCTTTGGCAGCTGGCCTGCAGCGACGCGCACGGGATGACACCCCTGGCCCAAGACCGGCCGTCTCAAGCCACGTTGTCGCGGCTGCTGACCTGCCTTGGCCGCAACGACAACATCGATGTTGTGCACGAAGGTCTGCTGCGGCTGGTGCTCTGGCGCCTGACCTCGCTGAAGAACGGCGAGCGTCCCAAGCAGCTGACGCTGGACATCGACGGCCTGCCGATCAAGGTCCACGGACATCAGGGCGGCTCGGCCTATCATGGCCTTTACGGTGCGCGGACCTACTCACCGCTGGTCGCCTCACTGGCCGAAACCGGTGATATGGTCGGCGGGCTACTGCGAGAGGGCAACGCCGGTCCCGCCGAGAACGCCGATACGTGGATTCCGCACCTGGTGAAGCGGCTCAATGAGAGCACCGGCGCCCAGGTTCGGGTGCGCATCGATGCAGGGTTCACCGACAACGATACGCTGGAAGCCCTGGAAGAGCGCGATATCGAGTATCTGGGCCGGCTGCGCAGTCACAAGGGCTTGCAGAAGCTGGCGGCACCGCTCTTGAAGCGGCCACCCGGTCGACCACCCGAGCAACCTCGCGAGTGGTGCCACGACCTGGAGTACCAAGCGGGTACCTGGCCGGCACCGCGTCGCGTGGTGTTGGTGGTGCAAGAGCGCCCCGATGATCTGCTGCTGCATGCCTTCTTCCTGGTCACCAACCTCGGCAAGTTCGACTGGCCGCCGGAAAAGGTCCTGGCGCTCTACCGCAAGCGCGGCAGCGCCGAAGCGCACATGGGCGAGGTGAAGTCGGCACTCGGCGTGCACGTCTCGTCGACGGATCGCGGCGCCTCCACCGTCCAGGACGTGATGGCCCGCAACGAGGTGAGCCTGCTGCTCAGCCTCTACGCCTACCAGGTCTTGCATGGCCTGCGCTGCCTGCTGGAGCGGCAGACTCGGCAAGGCTGGAGTCTGAGCCGGATGCGTGAGCAGGTGCTGAAGGTCGCCGCCACGCTGAGGCTGCACGCTCGGCGAATCACCGTTCATCTCGGCGCCGCCGCCGACAAGTGGTGGCCGACGCTGCTGAAGGGGCTGCCGAAGCTGACCGCGTTGAGTTGACGCTCCAACGAGACCATCACAGCACCAGAAGTCGAGCGGCCGCAGCGGTCGGCGATCACGGTTGCTTGGACGGCCGCAATCGATTCCAAAGAGTTATAAAAAAGCGAAAAAAAGGACCGCGCTCCGGCATTACTCAATAGCCACTCGCGCTGAAGAGTCCGGTCCTGGTAAGCGATATCAACAGCCACCACCTTCAAACCGTGCAATCAGCCCCCTCGTGAATGAGGCGGGGTCAGTAGAGAGCTATATATGGCTCTTATTCTGATTCAGGTGCAGGAAACGGAGCGCTAAGAGACAAGCTTAAGATGTGTCTATTGACGTTTTGTTAACAGGCTGGCCCTTGTGCCCAGTTTTTTCGTCGAGCTTAAGTAGTGGACGATGATGAGCAGCAGCGTACTACAGCGTCTCCACGTCAAACGCTACGATTTGCCGTTGAGCGCTGGAAAACTCTACGCCTACTAAGTGAATAGGCTTGCCGCTAGCACGATACTTGTCGGCATAGCCCTTGGTTTTGATCTGCTCAATCGCTTTGCCTTTAGGCAGTTGTTCAACCACCTTGAACTCAAACAGGTAAACATGCCCGTTAAAGTCGATGCTCATATCCACTTTGCCGTGGTGGCTGGCGTCTTCCACCGTCACATTCACACCCAGCGCGGCGAAGTGGCTGTAAAACACGCTGGCGTAATGGCCTTCGTATTGGGCAATGGGGTTGTTGCGGTACCAGTCGTGTGGCAAGCCGGCATAAAGCGCTTTGAGGTGGGTTTCCAGGCCTTGGAGGTCGTGCGCTTGCAAGTTACGGAACAGCGTAAGCCGCTCCCGAGGGGGGGCTTGCACACCCAGCACAGGTAAAAGCGCTTGGTTAAGGCTGGCTTCCACCTCAAGGTTGGGGTAGCCCAAGGTGTAGAGCCAATAACCGGTCATCGGCTCCTCGACAGCATGCGCGGTCAGGTAGCCCGTTTGGAACAAGAGCGCTTCGGTGGCGATATGGTCGACATCAAAGCGGCCTAACAATTCGGCTTCTGTTTGCAGTTGGCTCAAGGCAGGAGTGAACACACCGCGTTTTTTTAGCAGTTCTACTAAAAACGTAGGGGTGGCGCTTTCAAACCAGTAAGGGGTGAATTTCCGCTCTTCTAACAAGAGCAATACATCAAACGGGTTGTAAACGCTGGGCACGTCTTGCCCGCCCCAGCGATAGCCGTTGTACCAGCGGCGAATCTCGTCACGGTCAAGCCCAGGCAGTTCAGGCGCAAACACCGCGTCCACATCGTGGTCGGTATAGCCACAGATAGCGGCATAGTCAGATGAGAGTGTGATGTCGCGCAGATTGTTCAGCCCTGAAAACAGGCTGACTTTGCTGAACTTGGAAACGCCGGTCAGCAGTACAAAGTGCAGGTGGGGGTCGGCATCTTTCAGCACGCTATAGAGGTTTTTCAGACCTTCGCGCAGTTCGCGCGCCCTATCGCTATCGAGAATATTATCAAGGATGGGTTTATCGTACTCGTCGATCAGCACTACTACGCGTTGACCGTGAACACGATGCGCTTGCTCAATCAAGCTAGCAAAGTCGTCCGCAATACGCTTAGGAGGCGTCGACGTAATCTGCAGACGTGCACGCTGCTGCTGCAACTGATATCGAATGTTCGCATCTAGGTCCTCTCTGTCAGCCGCCACTCCATTGCCAAAGCTTAAACGCACCACCGGGTATCGTTGCTGCCAGTCCCACTTGTCGTGAATATATAACCCGTAAAATAGCGCTTCGCGGCCTTCAAATAGGCAGCCCAGGGTATCTAGCAGCAGGCTTTTGCCAAAGCGACGCGGGCGGGAGAGAAAATAGTACTTGTTTTGGTTCGCCAGCTTTTCAATGAACGGCGTTTTGTCGACGTAGTAATAGCCGCCTTCTCGGATATCCGAAAAAGTTTGAATGCCTATAGGCAGCTTACGACGATGAGCAGCTGGCATGCTGGCCTCCAATGCTGAACCGATGAAACACAGGACAGTTTAGCACGGTGGCGATAAGGGCAGGTGGCGCGTATGGAACTGTGTTTTTTTGCATAGGTACTGCTGGCGTTCTACGCGTAGCCGAATCAATTAAAGGAGTCCGTAGTGCGCGGTGACCAGAGGTCAAATTTGGTAGAAAACAGGACACAGAAAAGTCACGGTGTGTGCCAACGTTTTGACAATGAAGGGCACAGAATGGCGTTAATGGGTGTGATAGAGAAGATTTGAAATGCATTGGCATGTTAATTAACTTGTTGTTTTAAATATTGTTTATTGGTTTTTTGACGGTAGGGAAGGGCGATGCTTGTGCGGCTTAAACCGGCCTCCGAAGCCGAAGGTCGCAGGTTCAATTCCTGCCATCTCACAGTAGTCTTCGATGATCAAAACGTCCCTGGTTGGCGCCTCAGAGTTGATATCCCGCAAGGCCATCTATTCTACGGACAATACCCGGCGCCAGGAAAATTGATCGCACTAATCGATGGGTCTATACCGAGCGAGGTGATAAACGATTATCTGGATGCTGATCCTGAGGCTGATGAAGAAAATCTGATCGCTGACGCACGAGAGCACTATAGAGACATCGGTATCGGTGATGTTTTTCTCTATGGCCAAGCTCCAGAGCGACAGGAGCCAAGCCCATATTTATTGGAGGCATGCTACGAGGCTGTTAAGGCCTCAGTAGAAAATCAGTGCGGTATCACTTTGGAGGTGAGTGGGTAAGCCCAAAGTAGTGAATGCCTGTTTTATAGGGAACATGAAAAGGAGGCAGCCCCTTTCTGCATATAGAAAAATTTACACAATTTCTTTACGCGAAACCGCCCCGCCAGGGTCTCCTGGTAGGGCCGGAACCTGTCAACCTGATTTGGACACATCGTTAAAAATTAATGTCGATTTCGTCGCGGTACTGGGCTGAGCTCTGGCGGGTGACACCGTAAGGTGACCTGTCCGCCGGGTCGGCTTACCCTTGATCTTCTTTGTCGTAATGAATGATCGAGAGCAGCTTGATGGGAACTTCTATCAGCTGTTCGGGCCCGTGCGGCACAGCAGCATCAAAGGCCAGGCTGTCGCCGGCGTTCATGGTATAGAAATGCTCCCCGTGCCGGTAAACGAGCTTGCCTTCGAGCAGGTAGATAAATTCGTGCCCGGCATGGCAGAAGTTGGGAAAGACTTCGCTGGCATCGTCCATGGTGATCAAAAACGGTTCGTATCGCTTATTTGGTCCCTGGCGGTAACTCAATAACTGATAGGTGTGGCCAACTTCCGTACCAGTGCGCACAACTTCCATGCCTTCGCCAGCCTTGACGTGCTGGGCACCACGCCCTCCAAGATCAAAATCGCTGAAAAGTTTGGATATCGGCAGGTCAATGGCATTGCAGAGGCGGCTCAGCGTGTCCAGACTAGTGGATACTTGGGCATTTTCCACTTTACTGATCATGCCCTGACTAAGCTCTGCGATACGAGCGACGTCTGATATTTTGTATCCCTGCGAAATCCGTTTACGCTTCAGTGCCCTGGCGATGTGCTGTTCCAGACTTAGGCGCGTGTCCTGTTTATCAGTGGTGATCTTTTCGCTCATGAGTGCCTTCGCTTATGATTTTGGTGTTCATGACGCCTGTTGATATTGAAACCATTATGTTGCCGCCCTCGGGGGCAGGAGTGCCAGCCACCCGAGGTGATATAAAAGTTAGACAATATTGACATGAAAGCATAAGCGCAAAAGTAAAGCTATTTGCGACCTCCCCGGCGGTCGATAGGCATGGCCCATCGGCGCGTTAGCACCGTCCTATACTACCCAGTTCAAAAGAGATACGTTCAGCCGTGGCCTGTAATTGCTCCTTGAGTTCGTGGATATGGGCATCGCTGTCCAGCATGGCGTCGGGGCCTGAGATGTTGATCGCCGCGACAATCCGCCCCTGATAATCTTTTAGCCCGGTGGCGATGGCCGTGGCGTGGTCGGAGCGATGCATTACCCAGCCTGCGTCACGGTCATTGGCAATCGTGTGTTTAAGCTCTGGCAAGGTGCGCGGCGCGGGGGCAGGATAGCCGTCCAGGCGCACGTGGTGATAAAGCGCGTCGAGCTCGGTTTCGTCCAGAGCGGTGAGGAGAATGCGACCCATGGCGCAACTGTGGCAAGCGATGCGGGTGCCTACCGGGATGTTCACCGACAGCCGCTGAGACGCAAACGAGCGGTAGATATACACAGTATCTTGGCCTTCACGCACACTGAGGTGGCAGGACATTGATACGCGGTTGCGCAGTGCATTCAAATGCGGCATGACGATATCGACAATATCGCGGCTGGCCAGATAGCTGAAACCGTGGGAAATCACCTGGGGGCCAAGCTGATAGGTATTCTTGGCCACTTTATCGAGATAGTGCATCTCGGTCAGTGTGGTCACAATACGATAGATCGACGAGGTGCTGACCTCTAGCGCATCAGCAAAATCCTGAGTCGTCAGAATACGCTGTTGGCTGTTGAACAACTCGAGGATTCTGAGACCCCGGTAAAGCGCGGGAACCGTATAATCGTTGTCTTTAGTGGATGGTTTCGCCATACGTGTTAAGGCCTTGCTGAAAGGGATCGATGTTTAACGGCCCCGGTGTTAACCACCGTCGGGCCGTTAAGGTGCATTATCCGTCAAGATACCTTGTTCATAAATGCCTTGATGCTCAATGGCTTTCCGCCAAATTCCTGCATGGCATCCAGCAGCACCGGCCAGAAATAGCTGGCCGAGGCGCTATCAACCAGCAGATACAGGCAGGTAAGCTCCGTTTGGCTGGCGTTGATGACGATGGCATTCGCCCGAGCCACAGAGGTCTGTGCGACCTGGCCGGGGGCAAAGGCAGCAGGGCTCAGGTCAACCCCACACAATTTGGCCATGACGTTGCTCGCATGGGTGCCCGTCAGGGCCAGCCAGGCATGGGTATCCTGGCGAGGCAGCAGGTAAACGCCCGCCTGAGCGGGTGGCCAGGTAGCTTCCTGCTGGCTGATCCGCTGCTCCTGAGCGTTGAGACTGCCAAGCAGCAGATACTCGCTGGCAGAAAGTCTCGCGACCAGGCTGCCATCCGGCTGGCGAGTTGCCTGGTTCGGCACATCAGGCAGCTGATAACCATGTTCGTCGAGAAAGCTGGCAGCATGGCTGCCGCGCACGCCAAGGCGGGCCAGCGCCGATACATCCACCAGTGCACAATGCGCCGCCGAGGTGAAGTCAGCGTCAAGGCTTGTGTTGTCCCCACCATCAATGGCATAGCCATTCAGCGCCTGCCATCCCTCGGCACGGGAAGCGTCCGCCTGATGAAGGTGATAAAGCGGCGTACGTTTGGGAGTGAGCGTGTCTTTGAGGGTCGCCATGAATTACATCTCCTGTCGACTGTTGTTGGCATCGTAGAAAGGTAGCTTGACGACCTCGGCGCTGACTTCTGCTCCCCCTTCGACCCGAATCGTGATCTGGCTGCCGGGGGGGGCCTTGTCCGCCCCGGCATAAGCCAGGCCGATAATGGCGTTCTGAGTGGTGGAGTATTCACAGGACGTCACGTTACCGGTGATATCCGTACCGTCGAGCACTAGATGCCCTTCCATCGGTTTGGCACTGCCAGCGGGTAGCTGAAAGCCGACAAGGCGCCGTTTGGCGGGCTGTTCGTCAAGGATGTCCACCGCACGGCGGCCGACGAAAAACGGCTTTGTACGGTTAACCGCCCAGCTCATGCCAATCTCGCCAGGGTGGCTCATGCCGTCGGTATCCTGGCCGATGATGACATGGCCTTTTTCAAGGCGTAGCAGGCGCTGTGCCTCAACACCGAAGGGGCGAATGCCAAAAGCCTTGCCGGCTTCCATCAGCAGATCCCAGAGATATTCGCCATAGCGCGCTGGCACGTGTAGCTCATAACTTAGCTCACCCACAAACCCTGTACGCATAAGGCGAGCTGGCGCATCGCCGGCATAGCCTTCGCGCAACTCCAGGTAGGGAAGCGCCTGGGCGGAAAGGTCGACGCCCGTGCACACGGTTTCAAGTACTTGACGTGATAAGGGGCCAGCAATATTTACCGCCGCAAAGGCAGACGTGACATTAGCGATATCCACGTCCAGGCGCCACTGAGCATTCCACTGCAGCATACTTTGAAACACGCGGCCGACACCGCTGGTAGTGGCGGTCACATAAAAGTGATCGTCAGCCAGGCGGCAGGAAACCCCGTCATCAATGACCACCCCCTGTTCGTTGGTCATGGCCGCGTAGCGCGTGCGGCCAACCGGCTGCTTGAGGAAGCCGAAGGTGAAGATGCGGTTGATAAATTCTGCTGCGTCTGGGCCGCGTATTTCAAGGCCACCCAGGGTCGAGACATCAATCAGGCCAACGTGCTCGCGGACGTGCCGGGCTTCTTCCTGCATCGAGTGGTGGCGGTCAAGGCGGCCGTCGGCACTGGGATAATAGGCCGGGCGCTGCCAGTCGCCGGCAGGCATCATGACGGCACCCAGTTCAAGGTGACGCTGTTGCATGGTGGTCACCCGGAAAGGGTCGAAGCTGCGTCCGGCAAGGTGCGCCAGGGTTTCGGCGGTAAACGGCGGGCGTGCGGTGGTCACCCCGGTTTCACTGACTGAACGCTGGGTAGCATCAGCCACCAGGCGGGCAGTGGGCAGCGCAGAGTGGCGGCCTTGCGACGGCCCCATGCCAACGGTGGAGAAGCGCTTGACCAGCTGGACATCGCGGTAACCGTGGCGGGTGGCGTTGATGATATCGCGGATCTGAAGGTCTTCGTCAAAATCGACGAATTCCTTGCCTTTGGGGTGAGCGAAAATGGGCCACGGGAAGTTCACTTGCCTGGGCGCTTCGGTCACAGGGTCGGCTTTCGGTGCGGATAACCCCAGATTAGCCAGTGCCTGGCTGGCGGCAAAGATACCGTCCTGCAGCACCTGCTCAAGGTCGTGCAAACCATTGACCGAGCCTGCTACATGCAGGTGTTCGGGCAGGTTGGAAAGCGAAAACTCGGCGACATCGTCGTTGTAGGTCAGCTTGCCGCCAGCCTGGCACAACAGCTGGTAGACAGGCATATAGCCTGCGCTCATGCACAGCAGGTCGCATTCCAGAGTCACGCTTTCTTTGTCCACTTCACCGCGTTGGGTAATACGCCGGATATCGACCCCGTTAACGCGGTGCATTGTCTTGTCGCACAGCGCTTCGAAAACGGTATGCTCAAGATGCAGGGTGATACCGCGCTGCTTGATGGCCTGGCTTAGCTGGCTGTCGGTTGGCCCCGCGCGCATATCCACCAGGGCCGCTACATCCACGCCCTGTTCGTGCAGGTCGAGGGCGGTCAGATAACCGTCATCATTGCCGGTTAACACAACGGCCCGCTTGCCTGGGCGCACCGCGTAATGGCGCATCAGGCGTTGGACGGCGCTGGCCAGCATGATACCCGGCAGGTCGTTGTTGCGGAAGATGACCGGCTGGTCAAAGGCCCCGGCGGTGACGATGCATTCCTTGGCGCGCACCTTGTACATCCGCTTGTCCTGGATGACCGGCAAATAGTTGTCAGTGAACCAGCCGTTACAGATGGCGTTGCACAGCACATGGATATTGGCGTGTGCTTCCACGGCCGGCACCAGTTCATCACGCAATGCCGTGGCACGCACCCCCTGTTCATCAAAGCGGGCGTAGGTCAGCGCGCCGCCCAGCAAGGGTTCCTGCTCAACCAGCAGTACCTGGGCGCCGCCTTCTGCAGCCGTCAAGGCAGCCTTAAGCCCGGCGGGGCCACTGCCCACCACCACAACGTCTTTGAACAGGTAGGCTTTGTCGTGATAATCGCCCTTCGCCTTGAGGTCAAAGTGACCCAGCCCGGCTTTCTTGCGAATCAGGGACTCCCAGTATTTCCAGGCACCTTTAGGCTTATAGAAAGAACGGTAATAAAAGCCCACCGGCATGAATTTCGAGAACTTACCCAGCTTCATGTCGCTGTCGTGGTCAAGGCTGCCGCTGTAGTTCTGGCCTGTAACGTTCAAACCCTCGTAGGCAAGGCAGGTATCTGCCAGTACGTTCGGTTCATCGGGCAGCTGCACCAGCGTATTAGCATCTTGCCCGGCCATGGTGAGCGGGCCGCGCGGGCGGTGGTACTTGAACGAGCGGGACAGCAGATAACGGCCATCAGCCGCCAGCGCACTGGCAATCGAGTCTCCGCAAAAACCCTGATGGGTCTGCCCTTCAAACGTCATGCTGATAGGCTGTTGACGGTCGATATAGAGCCCCATGGGAGCGGGAAGGCGGTTATCCATCGTCTGTGTATTGCCTGATGGTTGGGTGCGGTTCATTTGCGTGTCTCCTCAGAGGAAAACTCGACACGTTCCTGGAAAACTTCCTTGGGATCGAACGTACGCAGTATTTCATCGGTAACAGTATGGCGTTCAGCAAGGAACCAGTAGCTGGAGGCGGCATGCATCCACCATTCGGTAATAACGCCTGCTGTGTTGTCGCTATAAAACACATAGTGGGCCCATTCCCGGTCGCTGCATTGACCGGGCATCGGTTTGAGTTCTCCGCCATAGATGAACTCACTGATATTGCGTAGCCCGTTGAGCGGGCAGTTCATGACTTTCATTGAGCGTGCCTTCACATAGTCGCTGAGACGGTGGCTGACATAAGCGGCTGACGTTAATGACTGGCCGCTGTCGCGCCCATTTCATTGACTTGCTGGAAATTGGCAAAACGTTCCAGGCGGAATGGCTGAATCAGCGCCGGCACTTTTCCGCCGTTGGCTACCAGCTCTGCCATGGTCTTGCCGCAGATGGGCGTTGACTTGAAGCCCCAGGTGCCCCAGCCAGCATCCAGGTAGTAATTCTCAACCGGGCTTTCCCCCATGATGGGGCTGTAATCCGGGGTCATGTCGGTAATCCCGCCCCATTGGCGCATCAGCTTGGCCTTGGCCAGAAACGGGAACATCTCGATGCCACTGGCAATCAGGCTTTCCTTCATTTCCAGCGTAGAGCGCGTGTTGTAAAGCGGGTAGGGATCGGAGCCGCCCCCGAACACTACTTCGCCACGGCTGGTTTGCTGAACGTAGCAATGCAGGGCGGAAGAGCTGACCAGCGGGCTCAGGAATGGCTTGACCGGCTGGGTGACCATCGCCTGCAGCGGGTAGCTGATAATCGGAAGGCGGAAGCCGGCTTTTTTGGCCAGGATCGAGCTGTGCCCGGCAACCGCTTGCACGGCGCAACCGCACTGGATAGTGCCGCGATTGGTCTTCACCCCGGTAATGCGCCCGCCTTCAATGATCAGCTCCTGCACTTCAGTGAGCTGATGGATTTCAACGCCGCGCTTGGCGGCTTCCTTGGCATAGCCCCAGGCCACGGCATCATGGCGCGCTGTGGCGCCGTCGCGGTGCCACAAACCGGCCAGAACCGGCAAGTGCCCCGGGTCGAGGTTAAGCGTTGGCACCAACTCACTGATCTGCTGACGGTCGATCATTTCGGTGCGTCCGCCGAAATGTTTGTTAACCTCTGCGCGTTGGCGGAAGGCACGTACCGTGGCATCGGTATGTGCCAGGGTTAACTGACCGCGCTCGGAATACATGATATTGAAGTCAAATTCGTTCGAGAGGTTCTGGAACAGCTTGACCGACTCGCTATAGAACCTGACCCCTTCCGAGGTCAGGTAGTTAGAGCGGATAACGGCGGTATTGCGCGCCGTGTTGCCGCCCCCCAGGTAAGCCTTTTCAAGCACGGCTACCTTGGTGATGTTGTGGTATTTGGCCAGATAATAGGCAATGGCCAGCCCGTGGCCACCGCCACCGATGATCACCACATCGTAGGAGGGCTTGAGCTCTTTGGGGGGAGGCAAGTCCACATCGACGGGATACTCCGAGGACAAACCGTATTTCAATAATCCAAAAGGCATGACAACGCCCTCCTGTGGTAGATCAGATAAGTGCTGGCTGAGCCGCTTTGTGGTGTTGCTGAAGCCGGGTGGCGACCACCGTGTTCTGCATCAGGTAAGCGATGGTCATCGGGCCGACGCCGCCGGGTACCGGGGTGATTGCACTGGCCACCTGGCTGACGCTGGCAAAATCCACATCCCCGACAAGACGCGTCTTTGGCTCGCCATTGGCTGACTCTTCGATGCGGTTAATACCCACATCAATCACCACCGCACCGGGCTTGAGCCAGTCGGCATTGATCATCTTCGGGCGACCGACCGCGGCAATGACAATATCCGCCTGGCGCGCGATGGCTTCGGCGTTAACGCTGCGTGAGTGGAGCACCGTGACCGAGCAGTTGGCCTGAAGCAGCAGGGCGGCCATGGGCTTGCCGACGATGTTGGAGCGCCCGACGACCACGGCATGTTTACCGCTCAGGTCGCCGCAGGTTTCCTGCAGAAGACGCAGGCAGCCGGTAGGCGTGCAGGGTGTCAGCACGTCAGCGCCCTGTGCCAGCCCTCCCACGTTTTCACGATGAAACCCGTCGACGTCCTTGAGCGGTGAAATCGCCTGAATCACGGCGTCCTCGCTGATGTTGTCGGGAAGCGGCAGCTGCACCAGAATGCCGTTGACCTCAGGGTCCTGGTTCAGCTTGTCGATCAGTGCCAGCAGCTCGGCCTGGGTCAAGGAGGTGTCGAAGCGATACTCAAGCGAACGGATCCCGACCGCTTCAGCCTTACGGATCTTGTTGCGCACATATACCTGGCTGGCGGCATCTTCACCGATCAACACCACAGCAAGCCCTGGTGTGGTGCCTTCCGCTTCCAGTTGCGCCACGCTGTCGGCGACTTCAACCAGTACCCGCTCGGCCCAGGCTTTGCCGTCAATCAAGGCGGCAGATGTTTGTGTCGTGAGGGTCATTGGAAAATCACCGTTTTGTTCTGATCAAGGAAGATGCGGTGCTCCAGGTGATACTTGACCGCACGGGAAAGCGCGATGGTTTCCGTGTTACGTCCCACGGCGACCAGGTCTTCAGGGCGATAGGTATGGTTAACGCGCTGAACTTCCTGATCGATAATCGGGCCTTCATCAAGGTCAGAGGTCACGTAGTGCGCGGTGGCACCAATCAGTTTGACGCCTCGCGTATGTGCCTGATGATAAGGCTTGGCCCCCTTGAACCCCGGTAAGAAGGAGTGGTGAATATTGATGGCGCGCCCGGACAGTTGGCGGCACAGGTTGTCAGACAGAATCTGCATATAACGTGCCAGCACGACAAGCTCGGTACCGGTCTCTTCGACGATATCCATCAGCGCGGCTTCCTGCTTGGCCTTGGTCTCTTTAGTGACCGGCAGGTAAACAAAGCGGATGCCTTCGCGCTCGGCCATGGGGCGAAGGTCGCGATGGTTCGAGACGATGGCGGTGATTTCCATGTCTAGCTCACCTTGCGCCTGGCGATACATCAAATCGCTCAGGCAGTGATCGAACTTGCTGACCATCAGCAAAACGCGCATGGGTTTGGAACTGCTGTAAATCTGCCACTCCATCTCAAAGTCCTTGGCGATGGCGGCAAATTCATCACGCAATGTCTCGATATCCCCACTCACGCC
>Ga0105217_100256_pt1 | contig 21088 bp, 16 predicted proteins | sample Virmet3651_4511_FD_89710 | JGI IMG/M metagenome (GOLD analysis project Ga0105217, IMG submission 89710) | Marine viral communities from the Southern Atlantic ocean transect to study dissolved organic matter and carbon cycling - metaG 3651_4511 | ecosystem: Environmental > Aquatic > Marine >... | reverse complement strand
TCGCCTACCTCCGCAAACAGCGCCGCTTCTGGGTTTCTGTGCTGCTGATTCAACTGGCTGGCGCGGCCGGATAGCTCCACCGGCGCTGCCTGTACCGCCGATTGAAATACTTCCCGAAACGGCTCGTAGCTCTCGAACCCAAGCCGCTTGGCTAGCCTGACCAGGGTGGAGGGAGTGACGGATGCTGCCTGAGCCGTTTTGCGGATCGACTGAAACGCCATCTCTGTAGGATGTTCCAGCACGTAGCTGGCGGCGCGCTTGAGCTGTGGGCTAAGCGCTGCATAGCTCTCGGCTAGCTGCTGGTGAATGCTGTCCAGGCTGGTGGCGTGAGTGGCGTTGTCTGGCATGGCACCCTCTCTATGAAAATAAAACATTTGTGCCAATGATAGATGTTTTTGCTACAGATGTATTGACGTTGTCCCAGCGACTACTCTATCGTTCAAAAAATACATACGTTTCTTTTTATTCAAAATAAAGAAACAAACGTTTCGTTAAGTTTTGACGACTGATCCGATGAGGTTAAAAAAAGCACCATGCCTGCTGACGCTACTGCGCTGCCCAATTATGAAACGCTGCTGGTCACTCTGGATGCCCGCGTATTGACCGTGCGACTGAATCGCCCACAGCGCCTCAACGCCGTTGTTGAGGCGCTCTACCAAGAGCTGCTGGATGTGCTGCGAATAGCACAGCAGTCGCCTCAGGTTAGGGCGGTGGTGCTGACCGGTGAGGGGCGCGCGTTTTGTGTCGGTGCCGATATGAAGGCCCACGGCAGCGCTAAGCGCACGCTGTTTCAGCGCCGGGCGTATTTGCAGCTGGGCAACGACGTATGCGAAGCCATCACCAAACTCAGTAAGCCGGTGGTAGCAGCCGTGAACGGCTATGCGCTGGGGGCAGGCGCGGAGATGGCGGTCTCCTGCGATTTTATCGTGATGGCTGACGAGGCGCAGATTGGTTTTCCAGAAACCAGTATTGGCACTTGCGTGGGCGGCGGTGTTTCAAAATTGCTGCCTCAACTGGTAGGGCTCACCCAAGCCCGGCGCTTGCTCTATCTGGGCGACAAACTTCATGGGCCAGAAGCCGCCAGGATCGGCTTGGCGCTGGCCAGCTACCCCCAAGCGCAGCTGATGGCCGAAGCGCAAACACTCGCCGAGCGGCTTGCCAAGCAGGCGCCGGTCTCCATGGCGATGCTCAAACCGCTGGTCAATCGCAGCGCCCATACCAGCATGGAGAGCCAGCTGCAGCAGGAGCTGGACGCGGTGTTTACCTGCTCCACGACCGATGATTGGCAAGAGGGGGTCGATGCCTTTGCCGAGCGGCGAGCGCCAAATTTTTTGGGTCAATGATCTCGGCCCTCTTGAATTAGCTTGGTATCACTCCGTCACGCACTTCTTTGTCAAACAGGTCACGCAATGAATACTCTCGAAGGCCATCTTCCAGTCTGCAGCCCGCTGCATGATATCTTAGCGCCCTCTGGCATTGCCGTAGTAGGCGCTTCTGCAGACCCCACCAAACGGGGCTACAAAGCCATGGTTGGGCTGATTAATGGCGGCTACCAGGGACATATTTACCCCATCAATCCCAAAGCCGATCACATTTTAGGCGTGCAGGCGTGGCCTTCACTCACCGAGATGCCTGGCTGCCCTGAGCTTGCGCTGCTGTGTACGCCTGCCGCCACCGTGCCTGCGCTGATTGCCGAGTGTGGCCGCCGGGGGGTGAAAGGGGCGGTCATTCTGGCCAGCGGGTTTGGCGAAACCGGCGAAGAGGGGGCAGCGCTGGAGGCACAGATGATGGATATCGCCCGTGCCCACGGCGTGCGTATCATCGGCCCAAACACTTCTGGCATGTTTAACCTGCACCACCAAATTAACTTACTGGCGCTGGATAACGTCAAGCCGGGTGATATCGGCATTGTGTCTCAGTCCGGCAATATGCTGCTCTCTCTTGCGCTGGAAGCCCAGCATAACGGGCAAGTGGGGTTCAGCACCTACGTTGGCCCGGGCAACCAGAGCGATATCGGCTTTAACGATTACCTGCGCTACCTAGGGGAAGACGAGCATACCCGTGTGGCGACGCTCTACGTGGAAGGTTTCCGCGATGGGCAGCAGTTTCTGAAAGTGGCCCGTGACGTGACCGCCATGAAGCCGGTGGTGGTGTATAAATCCGGTGCCACCGAGCAGGGCCAAAAAGCCGCCAGCTCCCATACCGGTGCGTTGGCCGGTAGCTACCAAATGACCGTCGATTTGTTGCGTCAGGCAGGCGTTAGCGTGGTGCAGTACTCCGATGAAATCCTGCCCGTGGCGGAAGGCTTGGGGCGGCTGCAAAAAGCCCCCGGTAAGCGCGTGGCGGTGATTTCTGACGGCGGCGGCCAAGCCACCATTGCCGCCGATCGTTTATCGGAGGCGGGCCTGACGCTGGCCGAGCTTTCTGACGCTACCCGCTCTGCACTGCGCGAGGTGTTACTGCCTCAGGCATCTACCCTTAACCCGGTGGACGTGGCGGGCTCCTCGGATGCGAACCCCTCGCTGCTGGCAAGCTGCATTGAGCTGGTGATGGCGGATGAAGGCGTTGATAGCGTCTTCCTGGTCGGCATGTTCGGCGGGTATAGCCTGCGCTTTGCGGAGTCGCTGATGGGCGACGAGATGCGTGGCGCGGAGCGCATGGTAGAGATTGCTCAAGCCTCCGAGAAGCCGCTGGTGATTTACAGCCTCTACGCACCCATCAAACCGCCTGCGCTGCGCCGTTTACACGAAGCCGGTTTGCCGGTGTATTCCTCGATTGAGCATACAGTGCGCGTGCTTGCTGCCTTAGGTGAGCGAGGGGAGTACCTGGCCAGCCAACAAGTACAGGAGACGATAGCGCCCGCCGTGCCAACGGAAACAGGCAGGGCCATGTTTGCTGCAGCCAAGGCAGAAGGACGCGACTTACTGGAATTTGAAGCGAAATCACTGCTGGCGGAGCACGGCATCGCAGTGCCCGAAGAGTGGTTGGTACGTCGTGAGGACGAACTCGCCGAGATCGCCCAGTGCACGCAGGGCAAGCGGCTGGCGATGAAGGTGGTCTCGAAAGATATCCTGCATAAATCCGACGCGGGCGGGGTCAAGCTTAACCTGGTGGGTGACGCCGCACTGCGCGATGCCTTTCAGGCCATTCACTCAAACGCCCAGGCTTACGACCCGAACGCCCAGATAGAGGGCGTGCTGGTCACGCCAATGGCGGAGAAGGGCGTCGAGGTGATTATCGGCATGCTGCGCGACCCGATTTTCGGCCCGGTGGTGATGTTTGGCCTGGGCGGCATTTTTGTGGAGGTGCTAGAGGACGTAGCCTTCCGCTCGCTGCCGCTGACCCTGCACGACGCGCAATCCATGGTCGATCAACTCAAAGCGCAAAAAGTGCTGGCGGGAGTACGCGGGGCGGCGGGTGTCGATAAGCAGGCGCTAGTGTCACTGCTGATGCAGGTATCCCAATTGGTGGAGGCCTACCCGGAGATTAGCGAGCTAGACTTGAACCCGGTGATTGCCTATCCGAAAGGTCATTCTGCCGCTAACTATGCCATCGTCGATGCACGAATCATCGTGGAGCGCCAATCATGAGCCAAACGCTACCTGAATTAACCGACGCTACCCTAACGCTGGAAAACCGTGTGGCAACGCTCGCGCTTAACCGCCACGACGTGCGCAATGCGCTTACCGGCACGGCGCTGGTGGATGATATCGTCGCCACCGCCGCATGGGTGAACCGTTGCCAGGACGTCTCGGTGCTGGTGATCACCGGAACGGGGAGCGCTTTCTGTGCCGGGGGTAATGTAAAAGACATGGCCGAACGCAGCGGCGACTTTGCGGGGGACGTAGCCGAAGTCGCTGAGCGCTATCGGCAAGGGATTCAGCGAATGCCCCTGGCACTTAATCAGGTAGAAGTGCCCATCATCGCCGCCGTGAATGGTGCAGCGATTGGTGCCGGGTTTGATTTGGCCAATATGGCGGATCTGCGTATTGCATCCCGTAAGGCGAGCTTTGGGGAGACGTTTCTCAACCTAGGCATCATCCCCGGCGATGGCGGGGCGTGGTTCATGCAGCGCCAAATTGGCTACCAGCGTGCCTTTGAACTAACCCTTTCAGGCCGGGTGATCAGCGCTGATGAAGCGCTTGCCTACGGTGTAGTCTTAGAAGTCGTGGAGCCGGAGCAGCTAATGGAGGCCGCTTTGGCCCATGCCAAGCGCATCGCGGCCCAGCCGCCGAAAGCAACGCGCCTCACCAAGCGGCTCATGAAAATGGCCCCGGATATGGAGCTAAAGCCGTTTCTGGATGTGTGCGCCGTGTTCCAAGGCATGTGCCACAACGAGCCGGAACATCTAGAAGCCGTTGAGCGGTTACTGGCACGAATGAAACGCTAACCCGCGCGCTATTTTTTCCTATTTTTCAGTGCTTGTACGGCTGTATAGTCATCGCCTAATGTGATGCTGAACACTCCGCACTTTCCGTGTCAGGGAAGAGGAGCGACAACATAGGGAGATGGCACGCACATGACTCTGGAAAGCATAGGACTCTCTCCCAGCACGCTGGTATTCATCGTGCTGGGGCTCACGCTAGTGGCCTTTATTTGGGGCCGGTTTCGTTATGACTTGGTTGCTTTGGCGGCCCTGCTAGGTTCTGTAATGCTCGGGCTGGTGCCTGCGGATGACGCCTTTGCGGGCTTTGGGCATCCAGCGGTGATCACCGTGGCGGCGGTGCTGGTGTTAAGCCGTGGGTTTGAACGCTCCGGCGTGGTCGATGTCATCGCCAATCAGGTGCTAAAGGTGGGCGAGCGCCTGCTGCTACAGCTTCTGGTCCTGGTGGGCACGGTGGTCGTGCTTTCCGGTGTGATGAATAACGTGGGGGCGCTGGCGCTACTGCTGCCGGTGGCGATGCGCCTTGCACGGGAACACAATACGTCTCCTTCACTGCTATTAATGCCCCTGGCGTTTGGTTCGCTGCTGGGTGGTTTAACCACGCTGATTGGCACGCCACCCAACATCATCATTGCTGCTTACCGGGGCAATATGACCGGTGAAAACTTCGGCATGTTTAGCTTCTCACCGGTGGGCATTGTGGTAGCGCTTGCTGGCCTGATATTTATTGTGCTGGTGGGCTGGCGCCTAACGCCCAAGCGCAGCGGCCAGGCGTCGGCGGACGATATGTTCGACACCGCCAACTATCTGGTCGAGCTGAAAGTAACCGAAGACTCCAAAGCTAATGGGCTCACCCTCCAACAACTGCGCGATGAGCTTGATGAGACCATTCCTGTCTTAGCAGTGGTTCGTGAGGATAATCGCCGAGCGGGTTATCAATTCCACGGCGTTCTGCAGGAGGGCGATATTCTCCTGCTGGAAGCTGGCCCGGACGAGCTAAAGTTGCTGGAAGACAAAGTGGGCCTGAGCGCCATTGCCGAGCCTGAAGAGCCGGATGAAGCGCAGGAGCAGGAGCAGGAAACTGACGCTAAGAAGGGCGATGAGCGGCAGCCGGTGGATACCGAAGGCCTTCAGCTGATCGAGGCCGTGATACGCAACGATTCGATGATGGTTAACCGCAGCGTGCGGGAGCTGCGTCTTAACCACCAGTTCGGCTTGCATTTAGTCGCCGTCGCCCGTGACGGTGGCCGCTTAAAGCAGCGCCTGCGGGATATCCGTTTCCAAACCGGTGACGTCTTGTTACTGCAGGGAAGCGAAAACGAAATCGCCGATAGTTTATCAACCCTGGGCTGCCTGCCGCTGGCTAACCGAGAACTGCATTTGGGGCAGCCGCGCAAACTGGCGGTATCGGTGGGCATTTTTGCGCTAGCCATTGCGGCGATGATGTTTGACTTGTTGCCTGCCGCCGTTGCCATGAGCAGCGCCGCGCTGGCGTCGCTGCTGATTGGCGTGCTGTCGCTAAGGGATGGCTACCAAGCCATTGATGGCCCCGTTATCGTGCTGTTGGCCGCGATGCTGCCGGTGGGCGAGGCGCTGGAAACCAGCGGCGGTGCTGATATCATTGCCGATGCGCTGCTGCGGTTTGGCGTAGAGTGGCCGATTGTCGTTTCCTTGGTGGGGCTGTTTCTGCTCTCCATGCTCCTCTCCAACGTGGTAAACAACGCGGCAGCGGCTCTACTTATGGCGCCGATTGCGGCGAGCCTCGCCAACGGCTTCGATGCCTCGCTGGACCCGTTTTTGATGGTGGTAGCCGTCAGCGCCTCCTGTGCGTTTTTAACCCCGATTGGACACCAGTCGAATACCCTGGTGCTGGGCCCCGGGGGGTACCGGTTTGGAGATTACTGGAAACTGGGGTTGCCGCTTTCGCTTGTGGTGATGGCCGTAGCCATTCCCGCGATTTTGTGGGTGTGGCCGCTCTAACATAGCCTAAAGTAATGGCAGCACCTGGCCTGTTCGAATGTTCGCGCTATTAGATTCCGAAAATTTTGCTAATCTATAACGCACATAGACCAACAAATATCGAACAGGCCGGGCTTATGAACCAACAGTACCGCCAGGATGCCATCGTCGAACTGGTTCGCCAGCACGGCTATATGAGTATTGAACAGCTCACCGAACACTTCGCGGTGACGCCGCAAACCATCCGCCGTGACTTAAATACGCTGGCCAACGAAGGCCGCGTGAGACGCGTACATGGCGGCGTAGGCGTGGAATCAAGCACGGTGAATACCGCTTATAGCACCCGCAAAACGCTACACCTAGAAGAGAAAGAGCGCATTGCCCGTTGTTTGGCGCAGCACATTCCTCACCACGCATCGCTGTTCATTAATATCGGTACCAGTAACGAGATGATCGCCCAGGCGCTTTTAGAGCATCAAGGGCTGGAGATTATTACCAATAACTTGAACGTGGCGGCGATTCTTCAGCATAAAGAGGACTTCACCGTGATCATCGCGGGCGGGCAGGTACGTTCTCGGGATGGCGGGATCATCGGCGAGGCCACCATCGACTTCATCAATCAGTTCAAAGTGGACTACGGCATCATCGGGATCAGCGGCATCGACGAGGATGGCTCGCTGCTGGAGTTCGACTATCAAGAGGTACGCGTTGCCCAGGCGATCATTGCCAACTCCCGCCGGGTGTATCTAGCCGCCGACTACTCGAAATTCCACCGTAACCCGGTGGTGCGTCAGGGCAATATCTCACAGTTGGATGCGTTGTTTACCGACCGTAAGCCCCCCGAGGCGATTCAACGGCTGCTCACCCAACACGATGTAGCGCTGCACATTGCTTAGCGCCTGCTACAACAGCGCTTAGGGGTGCTTTGGCTAAGGTGGCAGAGTTTCATACTTGAGCATTCCATACGCCTGGAGTAGCCTTGAATGATAATAAAACGAAACAAAACAGACAAAATCGAAAGAACCTACAACAAAGTGAATGCGCTATGTCCTCCTTTATTCTCGCCATCGATCAAGGCACGACCAGCTCCCGCGCGATTCTGTTTGACCGCCAAGGCCAAATAGCGGCAGTTGCCCAGCAAGAGTTTCCTCAACACTTTCCGCAAGATGGGTGGATCGAACACGACCCGGAAGATATCTGGGAATCGGTGATCGCGACCTGCCGGGAAGTGCTCAGCAAAGCCCAGATAACCCCCGAACAAGTGGATGGGGTCGGCATTACCAACCAGCGTGAGACCACGGTGGTGTGGGATCGCGCCACAGGCAAGCCGCTATACAACGCCATCGTTTGGCAAGATCGTCGCACCTCCGAGCGCTGTCAGGCGCTACGCGACGAGGGGCATACTGAGTTAGTACAGTCGAAAACTGGACTATTGATCGACCCTTACTTTTCCGCCACCAAACTGGCCTGGATTCTCGATTGCGTCGAGGGCGCCCGCGAGCGTGCTGCCCGGGGCGAGCTGGCGTTCGGCACCGTCGATAGCTTTTTGATGTGGCGTTTGACCGATGGTAAACGTCACGTGACCGATGCCACCAATGCCTCGCGCACGGCGCTGTTCAACATTCATGACCAAACTTGGGACGAGGAGCTGCTGGCGCTATTTGATGTGCCCGCCAATATGCTCCCCGAGGTGAACGATTCCAGCGATGATTTTGGCACGGTCGAGGCCCACTGGCTGGGCGCGCCGCTGCCGATTGCAGGCGTCGCGGGTGATCAACAGGCGGCGCTGGTCGGGCAGGCGTGCTTTAAACCCGGTATGGGTAAAAGCACTTACGGTACCGGCTGTTTTATGATCGTGAATACCGGGGAAACGGCCTCGGTATCGCGTAATCGCCTGCTGACCACCATTGGCTACCGCATTAACGGCAAGCCCACCTATGCGATGGAGGGCAGCATCTTTGTGGCGGGAGCAACGGTGCAGTGGCTACGAGATGGTTTGAACCTGTTTGCCGATGCCTCGGAAACCGAAGCGCTGGCCCAGAAAACCCGCAGCGGCCACAGCATTTATTTGGTGCCAGCCTTTACCGGGCTAGGCGCGCCCCACTGGGACCCCAAAGCCCGTGGCGCGATTTTTGGCTTAACCCGCGATACTGGCATCGCCGAAATCGTTGCGGCGGGGCTGCAGGCGGTGTGTTACCAAACCCGCGACCTGCAGCACTGTATGAACGATGATATGGAGGCTGCGCCGGGCAACCTGCGTGTGGATGGCGGCATGGTGAAAAACAGCTGGGTCATGCAGTTTTTGGCCGATATGCTCAATGTCCAAGTTGACCGTCCGACCATTTTGGAAACGACGGCCCTTGGGGCGGCTTACTTGGCAGGGTTACGTCTTGGCTGGTACGACACGCTAGAGGAGATCGAGCAGCTCTGGCGTTGCGAGCGCAGCTTTACGCCGACCATGGAAGAGGAGACCCGTGAAAAGCTCTACCAGGGCTGGTTGGATGCGGTATCCCGTGTGCGCTCTACGTAAACAACGCCGCCGCGAAGCGCCATAGAAGCGCCATAAAAGATGCCGCTGTCGCACAGCGGCGTTTTTTTATGGCGTTTTTTATCTTTTAAAGACGTGTTAGTTCTTCTCTATTGATTTTTCCCTACCCTTTTAAAACAGTCGTTTAACTCTCTTCTTGAAAGTCTACGTCATCGATAGCGCTTCTATGGGTGTTATGTAGTCAAACTACAACCCAGCCTGCTGCCAATGATGCATTGTGAGCATGGCAGCCGTGAACCATAGTGAAGTCATGGATCAGGGCGGTGTTTTGTTATCCCGATACGTCGCACTTATCCTTGCTACATACCGAGGCGCTGCCGTATTACCAGGGCGCTTAAGGCGAAGGTCTTGTAACGCTTGTGACCGTTTCGCAGTTACCGAACTGGGCACTTACCCGGCCCAGCATGAGTAGCAATGTCACCATTCGTCGTTAATTAAGATGGCTGCTCGATTATTCATACGAAGTATCAAACAATAACGAGCAGCGGCTGACCATACCATGAGGGACTAACCATGAACTGCATCGAATTGAGCCAACAAGCCGACCGTATCGCTAGCTCTTTCAGCAAGCAAGATTTAGCCAAGCTAGTATTGGCGTTGAAGAGCAATCGTGAGTCGCTCCAACATGCCGTCGAAGTTATCGACACCATTGATAGTCGTTCAGGCTGTACGCTGGAAGAAGCATGGGATGAGGTATTAGCGGGCGATTCTCAACTGCTCGTCGAACACGAAGAGTGATGCCTTAACACACTTGCTCACGATATTAATACCCCCTGCTATTGAGTTAGCAGGGGGATTTTTATGTGAGCAAGAGTGACGGTTTAAAATGCTCGCTTCTGTTTAAGAGAGCGTTTCAACCGACGGCCGAGACGTATCACGATTCTCTTTGAAGTAGGTGGTAAATCGTTCTTCTGCTTCTTCGCCAAAGAGGACCCGACAGGCCTCTTTTAGGCCTGGTGACTGGCGCAGCTGCTCATGGTGAACGACCAGCGACACCTTGGCGCGGCGGCGTAAGAAGTCTTCCAACTGCGTGATCATCTCATGGTCACGTGCGTGCTCGAGTTCACAGCGGATGTACTCGGTGCCTTCGATCAAAATATCGGCTTCAGAAGGGTCTTGGCGAATTTTCTCAAGCATGGGAATCGCTTGTTCTGCATAACGTCGCCATAGTCTTGAGGAGAGCGGCTCTGAAGAGGTAGCCGCCGTCATGGCATCCAGGTTCATGCGCTTGGCTTGATCCATAAACTGCTGCTTCACCGGCTCGGGCGGCTCGCCATACCAGTGAAAGTTAGGATCGCTGAGCGCCACGCCAAGCGCTTTTACCTCCTCGGCAATTTCATCGCCCACGTTGAGGCAATCAGTGAGCTTGCCGCCAAAGATACTGATATGGGCACTCTCTGGATTGGTATCGATGACATGCTTGCGCGATAGCTGCAGGAAGTCGCGGTCGCTGCCCTGGTCGGCCTTGATGGCGAGAGGGCGTACCCCGCAGCGCGTCGATATGATGTCGGCTTGGGTGAGTGGTTTGTCGAGCGTCAGGCGCTTGTTGATGTTCTCCAAAACGAACGCGATATCGTCGGCGGTGACGTCGACCTCGGGGTGCTCCATATGAGTGTCGGTGGTGCCGATACAGGTGCGGTTGCCCATCGGAATGACGAAGAAGAGCCGCCCATCATCGGCAAAGAACGCCAGCACCCGCTTGGTGTCGGTTAACTGCGGCACAATCAAGTGAATGCCTTTCGAGTAGAGGTGCTGGTGGGACGTTTTTTGCCCCGTCAGGGCATTGTGTTGGTCAACCCAGGGGCCAGCGGCGTTAATCAGCACTTTAGAGCGGATGTTGAACGTGCTGCCATCCATCACGTTGCGCGCCTTAGTGATCCATATGTCGCCCTCGCGCTCAGCACCCAGTGACTCAACGTAGTTAGCGGCCACGGCACCGTAGTTCAGCGCATGGCGTACAAAATTAAACACAAAGCGGGCGTCGTTATCGTGCAGGTAAGCATCTGAGTACTCGAACCCGCCAACGGCACCTTCAATATCGATAATCGGCTCTTCTTGCTTGATCTTTTTAGGCGAGAGCAAGCGCGGTAACTTGGTGAAGCCGTTGCCCATCAGCCAATAAAGCCAGGTGCCCGCCCACAAATAGCGCGGAGAGTGGCGGAAACCTTTGGTAATCGTGGTAAGGAAACGAATTTCTTGAACGGTAGACGGGTAGCTTTTGATTAAGTGGTTGCGGCTTTTGCAGAGCTTACGTACCAGCGCAAAGTCTTTGCTTTCCATGTATTTGATGCCGCCCCAAACCAGGTTCGAGGAGTGCATGCTGGTACTGCCGGCAAAGTCGCCACGGTCGATTAGGGCTACTTTAGCACCTTTGCCCGCAAGAGCAGCGGCGGTTGCTGCACCATTGATGCCGCCACCGATAATCAGTGCGTCAAAGTCATCAGTGTGCAATTTCTCGACATTACGGTTACGCAGTTTCATAGCGGTTCCAATTAATTAAGAAAAAGCCCCGTGTCGGTTGCGGTCTCAACGAGTGGAGAGGGCAACAATGCCCGCCGCTGATGACACCACGGAAAAGGGGCGGGCTGGCGCCCGCCCTATAGGTCTTAGCGGGTGCCGGCCGCCATCCATGCTTCCATCATTTCATCGTAAGGAACGGTGGTGCCTTGCGGCATCTCGTTATCCAGCTTCGCTTTGGGGGCGCCTTCCTGGTCAAGCCAGTACTGCGGGTCGCGTTCTTCGTTCAGCACCGGGGCATAGCTGTCGAAGACGTTGGCCCGTGCCAAGCGGTTCATGGTGTTGTCCATGTCGGCGGCGAGCTTGTCGAGGCCTTCTTGGGGCGTGACTTCACCACTCATCACCGGTGCCAGGTTCTGCCACCACAGCGGTGCCATGCGTGGGTAGTCCGGTACGTTGGTGCCGGTAGGCGTCCAGTTAGACTCGTTGGGGCTGCGGTAGAACTCCACCAGGCCGCCCAGTCGGGGTGCCATTTCGGTCATCTGCTCGGAGAAGATATCCGACTCGCGAATTGGCGTTAGGCCCGCCATCAGTTTTTCCAGCGAGGTGGTTTTCGCCACGGTGAACTGGGCAAACAGCCAAGCGGCCGTGCGGCGATCTTCAGGCGTAGAATCGAAGAAGGTCCAGGCACCTACGTCCTGATAACCCACCTTCATGCCCTCTTCCCAGTAGGGGCCAGTGGGAGAGGGTGCCATGCGCCACAGCGGGTTACCTTCGTCGTCGGTGACGGCAACAGACGGGTCGGTCATGTCAGCGGTGAAGGCGGTGTACCAGAAGATCTGCTGAGCGATATGGCCCTGGGCGGGCACGGGGCCAGCTTCACCAAAGGTCATGCCCTGGGCTTCGGGCGGTGCGAAATCACGCAGCCAATCCACGGCTTTCTGCATGGCGAAGACGGAAGCAGGTGAGTTGGTCGCGCCACCGCGGCTGACGCTTGCGCCGACCGGCTGGCTCTCTTCATTCACACGAATACCCCAGTCATCCACCGGGTTACCGGACGGTACGCCGGGGCTGCCCATACCTGCCATGGAGAGCCAGGAGTCGTGGAAGCGCCAACCCAAAGAGGGGTCGCGGCGGCCGTAGTCCATGTGACCGTAGACCTTAGTACCGTCGATCTCACCGACATGCTCGGTAAAGAATTCGGCGATATCTTCATAAGCGGTCCAGTTGGTGGGCACGCCTAAATCGTAGCCGTAAATGTCACGGAACTGCTCTTGCAAGTCTTCACGCTGGAACCAGTCATAGCGGAACCAGTACAGGTTGGCGAACTGCTGGGTGGGTAGCTGGTAAAGGCTGCCATCCGGGCCGGTGCCATACTGCAGGCCGATGAAGTCGTCCAGATCCAGCGTCGGCAGGGTGTAGTCTGCCCACTCGTTCTCCATGGCTTGGGTTAGGTTGATGGTGGTGCCGTAGCGAATATGCGTGCCGATGGAGTCGGTGTCGTTGACGAAGCCGTCGTAGATGCTGTTGCCCGACTGCATCTGGTTCTGCATGGTGTCGACCACGTCACCTTCGCCGATGATGTTATGGGTCAGGTTGATGCCGGTCAGCTCGCTAAACGCGGGAGCGAGCACTTCGCTTTCATACACGTGCGTGGTCAGGCCTTCGGCTACGGTCTGTATATCCATACCGCGGAAGGGTTCGGCAGCCTTGGCGAACCACAGTAGCTCTTCGATCTGCTCTTCACGGCTGAGCGTCGAGTCTTGGAAGTGCTCGTCCACCAAACGCTCGGCGATTGCCCGTGCGTCGTGGTCGTCTGCCATTAGGCTCCCCGAGGCGAGCATTAGGCTAGCGGCGAGGGTAGTGAGTTTGAACTTATTATTACGCATGTTGACCTCGTTTTGTTGTGCTCTTCCTTGATGACGTGAGCGTCCTTGATACCGCCGTACATCCGCTGAGAAAGCCGTCGGCCTAGCCCCAGCGCATCAACACCAGCAGCCATACCGCTGATAGTGCCAGCGCTATCCAAATGGATAGCGTTGTGAAGCCAATCACCCCCAGGTGAATAAACGCGGCGGAGAGCAGGCCGATGAACAGCCGGTCGCCGCGGGTGGTGCTAATGGGTAGAAACCCCTTGCGTTCGACGGTGGGGGATAAGATCTCCCACAGCGTCATCCCTGCTAGCATCGCTGCAATGGATGAAAAGAAAATGGCAGTCGGTGTTGTCCATACCATCCAAGACATAACGGTGCTCCTTAGGTGCGGCCCAGGGCAAAGCCCTTGGCGATATGGTTGCGAACGAAGTACACCACCAAAATGCCCGGCACGATGGTGAGTACACCAGCGGCGGCAAGCGTGCCCCAGTCAATGCCCGATGCGGTGGAGGTCCGCGTCATGATCATGCCGATCGGTTGAGCGTCGGTGGCGGTCAGCGTGCGTGCCAGCAGCAGCTCTACCCACGAGAACATGAACAGGAAGAACAGCGTGACGCCGATACCGGAGCGGATCATAGGAATGAAAATCTTGATAAAGAAGCGCGGAAAGCTATAGCCGTCGATATACGCCGTCTCATCAATCTCTTTTGGCACGCTGCTCATGAAACCTTCGAGAATCCAGATGGCCAGCGGAATATTGAACAAACAGTGGGCCAGGGCCACGGCGATATGGGTATCGAACAAACCTACCGAGTAGTAGAGCTGGAAGTAGGGCAGCAGAAACACCGCAGGCGGTGCCATCAAGTTGGTGAGCAGCCAGAAGAACAGGTGCTTATCGCCAATAAAGCGGTAGCGGCTGAAGGCATAGGCGGCAGGCAGCGCCACGCAAATCGTGATTAGCATGTTGAGCGCTACATACAGCATTGAATTCACATAGCCCATGTACCAGCTGGAGTTAGTGAAAATGCCGATGTAGTTATCAAACGTCAGGTTTTTGGGCCATAGCGTCATGGAGCCCAAAATCTCGCTGTTGGTCTGCAGCGACATATTAATCAGCCAATAAATTGGCAGGATCATCAGGAACAGGTACAGCCCCAGCAGAAACCGCGCGCGAAAGCGGCTGCGCGCATTGCGTTTACGCCGCTGTGCCGGGGTGGTTCTGCTAAATATGGTGTTGTACTTCTCGCCCTGCTGGGCGTTATCTAAGCGGTACATATCATGCTCCCCCGTGCGGGTTCTTATCTTTTTGCATGTGCATGATGGTGGTGTAGAACACCCAGCTCACGAGCAAAATAACCAGGAAGTAGATGATCGAGAACGCGGCAGAGGGCCCCAGATCCTGCTGGCCGATAGCCATAGTCGCGAGTGACTGGCTCAGGAAGGTGGTGGAGCTACCCGGGCCGCCGCCAGTTAGTACGAAGGGCTCGGCGTAGATCATGAATGAGTGCATAAAGCGCAGCAGCACCGCAATGACCAGAACGTTGGTGAGTTTGGGCAGTTGGATGTAGCGGAAGATCGCCCATTTTGAGGCGCGGTCGATACGCGCGGCTTGGTAGTAAGCCTCGGGAATCGAACGCAGGCCGCTGTAGCAGAGCATCGCCACCAGTGGGGTCCAGTGCCACACGTCCATCAAAATGATCGTCGCCCAGGCATCCCCCGCATTGCGGGTAATGTTGTAGTTGATGCCCAACTCCCGCAGGCCCCAGCCCATCAGACCGATATCGCCACGGGTGAAGATCTGCCAAATGCTGCCCACCACGTTCCAAGGGATCAGCAGCGGCAGGGTAATCAAGATCAGTACGGCAGAGGCCTGCCAGCCGCGCTTAGGCATAATCAGGGCAATGCCAATGCCGAGCGGCACCTGGATGGCCAAAATGGTCAGAGAAAAAAGAATCTGACGCACGAAGGCGTCGCGAAGCGCCGAGTCGTTCAAGATGCTATGAAACCACTCGGTACCGGTGAAGAAGCGCGCATTAGGGCCCAGCACGTCCTGAACCGAGTAGTTGACCACGGTCATCAAGGGGATGATGGCCGAAAAAGCCACCAGTACCAGCATGGGAAGGACCAGCAGCCATGCGCGGTTATTGAGTACTTTATTATTCATGGCCGATCTCCACTAGGTATTCATCGACGTAGAGCGCGATGTGCTGATCGGAAAACACTGCATGAGCAGCGTCACCTACCGGCGCGTGACCTTCAGGCAGGCGCGCTTTGAACAACTGGCCGTTCAAGGTAAAGCTCAGCAGCGAGTAGGTCCCCAAGTCCTGCAGGTTAACCACTTCAACCGGTACGCTGTTTGGCTCCGGCGAGTTGCTGACCGTAATGAACTCCGGGCGAATGCCAAGCTTGATATTGCTGGAGCCTGCGGCCGCCACGCTGCGGCTAACGGCCTCATTCACGGGTAGCGGCAGCTCGCCAAACATCACTTTGTCCGCCTGATGGGTGACGCTCATGAAGTTCATCCCCGGGCTGCCAATGAAGTACCCCACGAAGGTATGCGCCGGTTTTTCGAACAGTTCACGAGGCGTGCCGAACTGCACCACCTGACCGTCGTACATCACCGCAATTTTGTCAGCAAAGGTAGAGGCTTCGAGCTGGTCGTGGGTAACGTAGATCATGGTGATATTGAAGCGCTCATGGATCTCTTTGAGCTTACGGCGCAGCTTCCACTTGAGCTGCGGGTCGATCACCGTGAGGGGTTCGTCAAATAGGATGGCAGAGACGTCGTCACGCACTAGCCCGCGGCCCATGGAGACTTTCTGCTTCTCATCGGCGGTGAGGTTTTTGGCTTTCCGGGAGAGGAGCGGCGTGAGGTCGAGGATATCGGCAATTTCCCGAACTTTCGGGTCGACCTTGTACTCGGGGGTGTTCATGTTGCGCAGCGGGAAAGCCAGGTTGTCGTACACCGTCATGGTGTCGTAGATCACCGGGAACTGGAACACCTGGGCGATGTTGCGCTCCTCCGGCGGCAGCTCGTTCACACGGTGACCATCGAACAGTACGTCACCTTCGGAGGGTTCCAGCAGGCCAGAAATAATGTTTAGCAGGGTTGATTTACCGCAGCCCGACGGGCCCAGCAGTGCATAAGCACCGCCCTGGTGCCACACGTGATCCATCTGACGAATCGCGTAGTCGCTATGGCTGCTAGGACTTTTGCTATAGCTGTGCGCCAAGCCTTTTAAAGTAATCTCAGCCATGAGCAACGCTCCCTTGAGCAGAAGAGGGGATGTGCACGGTGCTGCCCTGTTTATCGAAGGCGTAGAGCTGATGCGTTGGGAAGTACACGTTGATCGCATCGTTGACGTGAAACTCGTGAATTCCCGCTAAATGCAGCACCAGAGGGAAGCGCTCATGGCGCACGTGTAAGAACGTTTCAGAACCGCTTATCTCGGCGACGTCGACCCTGACTGGCAGCTCGAGATCGTCGACTGACTGGGGTTTGAGGGTGATATGAGAGGCGCGTACGCCAAAGTCGTAATCGCCCGGGGTGAGCCGCTGAAGGCCGGGGTCGCAGGGGAAGTGCAGCGACTGGTCGAAAGTGATTTCCGTTGCGGTCAGCTTTCCGGGCACGATATTAATCGGCGGTTCGGAGAACATCTCGGCGCTATGACGACCGTTGGGCTCACGGTATACCTGTTCGGTGGGGCCGTACTGCAGTAGCTTGCCTTCATGCAGCACGGCCGTATTGCCGCCGAGTGCCAGCGCCTCGTTGGGTTCGGTGGTGGCGTAAACGGCAATGCAGTTACGGGCTTTGAACAGCTCACGCAGCTCGTCGCGCAGCTCTTCGCGCAGTTTGTAGTCCAGGTTGACCAGTGGCTCGTCGAACAAAATCAGATCGGCATCTTTGACTAGCGCCCGGCCCATGGCGGTGCGCTGCTGCTGCCCCCCTGAGAGCTCTTGGGGGTAGCGGTCGAGCAGATGTTCGATATGCAGCATTTCAGCAATACTGCCGACACGCCGATCAATTTCCTGTTGAGGCGTTTTGGCTAGTTTCAGCGGTGAAGCAATATTGTCGCGTACCGTCAGGCTGGGGTAATTGATGAACTGTTGGTAGACCATCGACACGTTGCGTTTGCGAACCGAAACGCCGGTGACATCTTTGCCGTCCATGAAGATACGCCCGCGGGTGGGCTGCTCTAAGCCTGCCATTAGACGCATGAGCGTGGTTTTGCCCGCCAACGTGCGTCCGAGCAACACGTTAAAGGAACCGGGTTCCAGTTCGAGGTTAACCCCACTGATATGGGTCTGACCCCCGACGACGTGGTCGATATTTTGCAAATGTAAGGACATGCCGATCTCGCTAGCGTCGTTGTTATTGATAGGTGGTATCGATAATTGTGTAGTGCGCTGATCGCGAGGGAGGGTGGTTGGCCGTACTTATTTGCCGATTATTGTGTGGCAACCAACCCATGCGATATTTTCATTAACGAAAGGCTAGTTGATCATTTGCGAACTTGCAACGCTTTTGATGGCCGTTTGTATTCGCTTTTAGGCGTAGAAGAACTCAAAAATAGAGTTTTCAGGGTGAGTAAGAAGCTCGGTTTGCTCAGTCTCCACTACGCCCTATGGCTATAATGTTCGTTTGATTCGTTTTAGAACATGCGGGTGGCATAAAAAACCGGCCCTTGGTGGGCCGGTTGGTCGAGGGCTAAAAGCCATTTACTTAACGCTGGTCTCTGCCTGCGGCGATGCTTTGGCAGGTGCTGCGTTATGGTCGATCAGTGTCGACTTGTCGTTGGCAAACGCGTCGTAAGCAAAGTCATCGACGGTCAGCATTTCCAGCACTTCAGCTTCAAATGTGCGCATGAAGGCGGCGTCTTCTTCGTTAATTAAGCCTTTTTCCAGAGCGGCTTCTACCCGTGCTTCGGGGTGAAGTGCCGTTTGCGGCAGCTCACCTTTGGCGTAGGCTTTGTTTACCGTGCGGTAAATAGCCTCCGCGCGGTCGTACTCTTTCAGCAGAGCGTTGTAGCGTGCCAACGGGTTAGATTCTGTACCGTCGTCTTTGTCCCAGGTGTTGGTTAGCAGCTTGCTGCGTAGCGCGCTTTGGGTAGAGACACGCCGTGCGATATCGCGGGCTAAGTCATCATGTGGCTTATTCCAGCGACGGCCTGTAGGCATGACCACGACGTTGAGTACTTTACCCAGCGCACGGTTTGGCAGGTTGTCAAAAATCTCAACAAAGGCCTGCTCTGCGCGGTTAAGCAGGAACTGCATGCTGTAATGCAGTAGGCCTTCTTCGCCTTCTACTTTATTGCCGTTATGCCACTGCTTAAGCACCATAGAAGCAAGGTAGAGGTTGGAAAGGATATCGCCCAGGCGGGCGGAAAGCATTTCGCGTTTTTTCAGCTCAGAGCCGAGGCTGGCCATGGCGGCATCTGCACACAGGCCGAAGCCGGCAGAGAGGCGCGCGATATCCTGGGCGTAACCAGCGGCCGGACCGCTGAACGGCACGCTGGGCTTGCCGAGACCGAAGCCCAGCGTGAAGGCACGGGCCGCGTTGCCGAAAATCAGGCCCGCATGACCAAAGAACGCCTTATCGAAGGCTTTCACATCGTTGGCATCTTTGGCAGCTAGCTCTTCCAGCACGTAAGGATGGCAACGAATCGCGCCCTGACCAAAGATCATCAGGTTACGGGTCATGATGTTCGCGCCTTCAACGGTAATGGCTACCGGGTTCGCGCTATAGCCGATACCCAAGTAGTTGCGCGGGCCAAGCGTCACTGCTTTACCGCCGTGCACGTCCATTGCATCGCTAAGCAGCACGCGCTGAAATTCGGTCAGCTGGCTTTTCAGGATGGCAGAGGGTACCGCTGGCTTTTCGCCATGGTCGATCAGGTTAGCGGTTTGGTACACCGTGGCTGCCGAAATGTAGGCCAATGACGCCATACGTGCCAGGGGCTCTTGCACGCCTTCCATCTCTGCGACCGGTACGTTGAACTGACGACGCACGCGGGTAAAGCCGCCGCTCCAGCCCAGCGCGTAACGCGCGGTGCCGGTGGCGCCCGAAGGCAGCGTGATGCAGCGGCCAATCGAGAGACACTCCACCAGCATACGCCAGCCTTGGCCAATCATATCCGGGCCACCGATAATGGTGTCCAGCGGTACGAACACGTCTTTACCCTTAATCGGGCCGTTCATAAACGGGCTGCCAATCGGGTGGTGGCGACGGCCAATGTCCATACCCTGAGTATCGCGGGGGATCAGCGCCAGGGTAATGCCCCGATCTTCTTCGTCGCCCAGCAGGTTTTCCGGGTCGAAGAGGCGGAATGCCAGGCCAACCACGGTGGCAATGGGCGCCAGGGTGATCCAGCGCTTCTCAAAGTTCAGGCGCACGCCCACGACTTCTTCGCCATTAATGACTTGCGTACACACCACGCCGGTATCTGGAAGGGAAGTCGCATCTGAACCTGCGCGGGGGCCGGTGAGGCCGAAGCAGGGGATTTCACGACCATCGGCTAGGCGCGGCAGGTAGTGGTCTTTCTGCTCTTGGGTGCCGTACTTCAGCAGCAGTTCGCCAGGGCCGAGAGAGTTGGGCACGCCTACAGTCACCATCAGGGTTTCGTTGGCGGAGAGCTTCTGCAGCACCATGGATTGCGCCTTGGCAGAGAAGCCCAAACCGCCGTACTCCTTCGGAATAATCATGCCGAAGAAGCCTTCTTTTTTCAGGTAGTCCCATAGCTCTTGGGGCAGGTCGGCACGCTCACGGGCGATATCCCAGGCGTTGCACATGCCAGCGGCTTTTGAGCACTGGTTGTCTAAAAACGCCTGCTCTTCGTCACTTAGGCCATCGTCTTTGAAGTCGAGCAGCGATTGCCACTGGGGCTTACCTGAAAAAAGCTCGCCATCCCAGGAAACGCTGCCCGCTTCCAGCGCGGTGCGCTCGGTAGCCGATACTTTCGGCGCTACTTTTTTGAAAGTGGCAAAAATACGCGGGGTTAGCCATTTACTGCGCAGTGCAGGAAGGCCCACCACGGCTACTGCGGCGGCGGCAATGAGTAGCAAGGTGCCTATGATCGGTGCGCCTAACACAACGCCAATTAAGCCCAGTACGCCTAGTAGGGCAAGGGCAGCGGTGGCACCTGCCTCGCGGCGCATCACCACGAGCAAGCCCGCAACGGCCAGCACGATGAGTAGTAAGGTGAGCATGGGGTATCTCCGTGGATGGTTGTTAATGAGCGTATTTAAACGTATGTTTGAATATTCGCAGAGTCAAGATGCTTAGTGCAAGCCTTTCACCGTTATACGTTCGCTTTATATCTTCAATGTAGCGCAGTTAAGACATAAAAAAACGCCATGGCGCGGAACCATGGCGTTTTGACGCAGCGGGTCGATAAGCCCGCACTCGTCTCAGGCTACGATGCCTGTTTGGCAGGCGCGCCGTTGGCGACGTAGTAATCTACGCTGGCACGGGGCAGGGGCTCGCGACCGCGAATACGGTCGGCGATTTTTTCGGCCAGCATGATGGTGGGAGCATTCAGGTTGCCGGTTGGAATGACCGGAAATAGTGATGCATCCACCACGCGCAGTCCTTCGAGCCCATGTACCCGGCCTTGGGCATCGGTCACCGCCATGTCACCTTCGCCCATGCGGCAGCTGCCGCAGGGGTGATAAGCAGTTTCGGCGTGCTGCTTGACGAAATTGTCGAGCTCTTCATCGCTCTGCACGTCCGGGCCGGGGGAAATTTCCCGGCCTCGGTATCGGTCGAAGGCGGGCTGGGCGATGATCTCGCGAGTTAGGCGAATCGCGTCGCGGAACTCTTCCCAATCCTTCTCTTTGGCCATGTAATTGAACAGAATGCTCGGTGCC
>Ga0105217_100254_pt1 | contig 21172 bp, 19 predicted proteins | sample Virmet3651_4511_FD_89710 | JGI IMG/M metagenome (GOLD analysis project Ga0105217, IMG submission 89710) | Marine viral communities from the Southern Atlantic ocean transect to study dissolved organic matter and carbon cycling - metaG 3651_4511 | ecosystem: Environmental > Aquatic > Marine >... | reverse complement strand
CGGTGGGGTATCAGCTGGATTTTTAAGGCTTAACGCTGGCGCGCCCGATACAAGAGATAAACAAAAAAGGGCGCGCCAATGCCCGCAACGAAAATACCGGCAGGCAGGTCGTTAGGCAAAAAGGCGACGCGGCCGAGTAGGTCGGCATAAAGCACGAGTAATGCACCGACCAGTGCGGATGCAGGCAGTAGCCGCGCTAAATGTCGGCCCACCCATCGCGCCGCTAGGTGCGGTGCCATGAGGCCCACAAAGCTGAGCCCTCCCGCCACGGCCACCGCAGCACCGGCCAGCACCACGCTACAGGCAAGTAGCACGATTCGGCTGCGCAGTAACGGTACGCCTAACCCTTGGGCTACGCTGTCGCCAAGCGCCATTGTATCGGCGTGGCGCGTTAGCAGAAAACTCACCGGCGTCGCTAACAGTAGCCACGGCAGCAGGCTGGACACATCGGCCCATTGGGCGGCGTATAAGCTGCCGGTCAGCCAGGTATAGGCGCTCATGGCGGTGGAGTCGTCACTCATCACGATCAGTAGCGTAGTGCCCGCGCCCATGGCGGCGGCTAGGCCAATGCCCACTAGCACCAAGCGCGCAGGGCTAATACTACGCTGCCATGCCAAGCTGACCACAAGCAGAGCGGCGAATAAGGCTCCGAGCATGGCCGCCACCGGTAGCCAGCCGATGCTAACGTGCGAACTGAGCAACGCGATAAAGAGAACGGCGGCTAGCGCCGCGCCGCTGGTAATGCCAATAACATCCGGCGAGGCAAGCGGGTTACGCACGATGCTTTGCAGAATGGCGCCTGCCATTGCCAGCGCCGCCCCTACCAGGATCGCCAGCACAATACGCGGTAGCCTAAGCTGCCAAATAATGAACGTCAGCTCGCTATCCGCTGGGTTAATAAGGGAATGCCCGACTTGCAGTGGTGGAGTAGGAAAACTTCCCAAGCAAAGCGACAGAGCCGCGCTTAGCACAAGCCCCACACTCAATAGCAGCAGCGTGAGACGAAAACGTGTGCCAAGCGCGTTGCTGGCGTCAGAAGGAGAGAGCGCTGCGAGTGTCATTGGCGAGCCATGTTGCGTCGTGCGAGGTAAATAAAGAAAGGCGTACCAATGAGCGCTGTCATGACGCCGACCGGCACTTCCTGTGGAGGAATTAAAAACCGCGATGCCGTATCGGCCAGCAGAAGCAAGCAAGCGCCCAAAACGGCACAGCCAGGAAGCATCCAGCGATGGTCAATGCCAAAGAGGCGGCGAGCCATGTGGGGCACGATTAGCCCGACAAACCCAATCATGCCCGCCAGGGCTACTGAGCTGCCTGCCAATACAATCACCACGAGCCCCAGAAGCAGTTTGATGCTGCCCGCGCGCATGCCTAGGCTTGTCACCATGTCATCACCTAATAACAGCGCATTGGCGTGACGTACCAAGAGGGCGCTAAGCACTATGGCACCACCAAACAGCGGTAGCAGCGGCAGTACTAGGTCAAGGTCGCGTCCCGCCACAGAACCCGCTAGCCAATAAAGCACGCTTTCAAAGCTCTGCTGGTCGACCACCAGGAGCCCCTGGCTGAAGGAGACAAACATCGCGGTCACCGCGACCCCTGCCAGCACCACCCGCAGCGGCGAGTTCTCGCCATAGCGCCCGCGACTTAGCAACGCCACTAAACTTGCTGCCACTAGCGCGCCGAGTAGGGCGGCACCCACATAATGGGCAGGCGTATGCAGCGGCAGTAGCGCTACCGCTACCACGACGAAAAACATCGCCCCGGCGTTAATGCCTAAAATACCCGGCGAGGCGAGCGGGTTGCGAGTCATGGTCTGCATCAGTGCGCCCGCTACGGCCAAGCTAGCACCCACGAGCGCCGCCACCACGGCGCGTGGCAGGCGCTCGGTATATAGAATGATATGCGCCACATTAGCGGGATCGTAAGCGGTTAGCATACGCCACAGTGCCGACCACTCTAGCGGGGTGGTGCCGAGCATGACGCTGCCGATAAACGCCAGTAGCGTCATGGCAGCGCCTGCTAGCAACCCTAACCACTTAGCGGAGCTGCTGTTCAGCATGAGGGCGGCTCCTGAATGCATAAAGCGCAGTGTGGCAAGTGGCCATCGGTGGCCGGGGTGAGCTGATAGTAGCGGTAAAGGTCATCCAGCATGGCGTTGGCCGCCAAAATACCGCCGCCCATCATCCAACTAACGGGGTCTGCCTCAAATACTTGGCCGCGCTGCACAGCCGTTAGCTGTTGCCACAAAGGGTGAGAAGCCCAGTGTTGGTAGTTGGCCGCAATGGCTGGGTCATCTGGCTCCAGCAGCACAAAGATGACATCAGCCTCAAGCACCGGAATGTTCTCCGTGCTGGCAAGCTTCATCCCCCAGTCTTGAGAGGCCAGCGTCTCGGGTTGTTCAAAGCCCAGCTCATCTAGAATCGAACCGGCAAATCCGCTGGTATAGATCCGCACATGATCGCTTTTAAAACGCACGACGGCGACTTTTTGCGGCCATTGGCCCCCTAGCTGATCAGCGATCTGCTGGCGAAAGTCCGCCACGCGGGTTTCCCAGCGCTGCAGCAGCGCTTGGGCTTGCTGTTCGCGCTCGCTGGCCTCGGCCACCAGCGCTAACGTCGTTTTGAAATCATAGACGGTGTTGGCGTAAACGCTGGTCGCCATGGCGCTTAACAGCGGGGCGATGCGTTCGTGCCGAAAGTGACTGGCGATAATGGCATCCGGGTTCAGCCAAGCCACTTTCTCAAGGTTCGGCTGGGTTTCCAGCCCCACGTGCTCAACATTGGTAAGCGCATCGCGTAAATAGCGGTAGGTGGGCTTTTCCAGCCAAGCGTCAACCACGCCAACGGGGGTAATTCCGAGAGCTACGGCACTGTCCGTGGCTCCTTGGTAGAGCGTTACTAGGCGTGGTTGGTCACATTGAGTAGGTAAATCAGCAGTGGTGGCTACTTCATTGGCTATAGCAAAGAAAGGCAGCAGGGTGGAGCAAAAAATAAGCAACACCCGCCACCCTGTGCGGCTGCCATAAGCGTCTGCTGTCTGCATACGTGCCCTTCGGTGTCACGGAGAAAGGCGAAATCATGGCATGTTGTAAAAGCTAATGCAAAGCATTATCAAATAAGGGCTGCCACTACCTCCACCGCCCCAAATACTCCCACCCCGGCGGCCACCGGCCAGCCCAGTGAGCGCAGGCGACGCCACACCAACAGCGTAACGCTCAGGCCAATCGCGGTGGCCAACCAAGAGACAGGGCTGGGGTTGACGGGCACAATCGAGACGCCCAACACGGCGGCAATCATCATGGGGCCCAGAATCACCAGCCATTGGGGCATGGCGTTCATTCCCGTTGCGCTGCCCAACCGCCGCTGCATCCATAAAAAGGGCACCACTCGCATCAGCAGCGTGCCGAGTGCGCAGATAATGACGGCGATCCACATGGCGCTGCTCATGGGCGGCTCCTCCGTGGTTGAAAGGTGACCGTGTAGAAGCACAGCGCGCCGCAGGCAGCTGCAAGGGGAATCGCCACGTTGCTCCACCCGGCCAGGTTCAACCCCAGCGCGGCAAAAATGGTACATAGCATGGCGGCAGCCCAGCGCTTGTCGGTAAAGCGCGGTGCCACCATGGTGAGAAACAGCGCGGGGAGGGCGAAGGGCATGATCTCCCCCAGTAGCGGCCAGCGGGCGGTGACCGCTTCGCCGCCGGTCGCGCCTATTACCGTGCCGATAATCCACACCGCCCACGCCAGCAGCGAGGCACCCACAAACCAGCTAAACCGCTTTACTTCCGGTAGTTGGGGGAGCCGTGTGAGCGCCAAAGCAAAGACTTGATCGGTCAGGCCGTGCATTAGCCAAGGCCAGTGGCGGCTACTAGGCAGCAGCGCGGCCAAGTTGGGGCCGTACACCACGTGGCGCACGTTGATGAGTAGCGTCATGGCCACCACCAGCCATAGCGGCGCACCAGCGGCAATCATGCCCACGAACAGAAACTGCGAGGCACCCGCGTAGATCAGCGCTGAAATGGCGGCCGCTTCCCAAGTGGTAAAACCGGCCTGGGTCGCGACCAAACCAAACGAGAGCGCGACCGGAATATAGCCGCCTAACAACGGAATTGCTTCACGCACGCCCTGTAAGGCAGAGCGCAGCGGTGAGTGGTTGGCGTGCACCGTGTGATCGGCTGGCTGGCTCATGGTGGGGTCCCTTCTTGGCCGTAGGTGACGGTGAGTAGCAGGGTGGCTTCATCGGTGTGCGTACGGTACAGGTGCGGCTGGTCGGCCTGAAAGGTGATGCTTTCGCCAGGGGTGAGCGTGGTGGTCGCACCCTCTGGGCCTACTTCTAACCATCCGCTAATGAGCGTCAGCGTTTCCCGCGTGCCCAGGGTATGGGCCTCGGCGTGGCGCAGCGTATTGGGCGCGCAGCGCATCCAGTAGGCATCCACCTGTGGCACGCCCTTACCCTGGTCGATCAACTGTACCTGCACGCCATCCTCACCGAGCGGTACGCTGATCGGTGCCACCAGGGTGCCAAACGGAACGTTGAGTTGGACGGCCAGCCGCCAAATGGTGTCTAGCGTGGGGTTACCGTTGCCCTGTTCTAAGCGGCATAGGTTGGATTTCGCGATGCCCGCCGCGTTGGCAAGTTGCGAGAGCGATAAATCCTGCGCTTTACGAAGGGCTTGGAGGTGTTGGCCTAGCGTAACAAGAGAGTGCTCGTTCATGGTGATTGCCCGTTGTTCCTTTTATGGAACGTTCTATATAAGGAACAGCGATCTGTCAATCGACGAGCCACAAAGGAGCGTTAATCAGGCTTACGCGCGCGACAGGCGGCGGCGGTAAACAGCACATCGGTGGAGGAGTTGAGCGCCGTTTCGGTAGAGTCTTGCACCACGCTAATCACAAAGCCAATGGCGACGGCCTGCATGGCCACTTCGGTCGGAATGCCGAACAGGCTGGCGGCCATGGGAATCAGCATCAACGAACCGCCCGCCACGCCAGACACACCGCAGGCCGCCAGAGCCGATACGATGCAGAGCAGCAGCGCGGTGGGGAAATCCACGCTAATTCCCAGGGTGTGCGTAGTCGCCAGCGTAATCACGGTAATGGTGATCGCCGCCCCGCACATATTGATGGTGGCACCTAACGGAATGGAGATCGCGTAGGTGTCGGCATCCAGGTCTAAGCGGCGGCAAAGTTCCAGGTTGACCGGAATGTTGGCCGCCGAGCTGCGAGTGAAAAACGCCGTAATGGCGCTGCCCCGCAGGCAGGCAAACACCAGCGGGTAAGGATTTTGGCGGGTAGCCAAGTAGACCAATAGTGGGTTACTTACTAGCGCGACGAACAGCATACAGCCAACGATCACCCCCAATAGCTGGGCGTAGTTAAGCAGTGCCTGCACGCCAGACTCCGCCAGCGTACCGGCCACCAAGCCGAAAATACCCAGTGGGGCTAAGCGAATTACCAGCGTGACAATACGCGTAATGGCGGCGGATAAATCGCTCAGCGCTTGGCGAGTCGTGTCGCTGGCCTGGCGAAGTGTCAACCCCAAACCAATGGCCCAGGCCAGAATGGCGATGAAATTGGCGTCCATCAGAGCCGTCACAGGGTTCGCCACCGCGTTGAGCAGTAAGTCACGCAGCACGGTAAAAATATCGCTCGGCGGGTTGCCGTCGACTTGTCCCGCATCCAAGGCCAGCTCCGTGGGAAGTGCGAAGCTTGCGGCTACGGCAATCAACGCGGCAATCAGCGTACCTGCGACGTAGAGTAAGAGCACCGAGCGAATATGGGTCGGCTGGCCCGCCTGATGGGCGGCAATGGCCGCCGCCACCAGCACGAAGACCAAAATAGGCGCCACGGCCTGCAGCGCGGCAATGAAAAGCTGCCCGAGAAGGGCTACATCGCTGGCTATGTCGGGCACGAGTAGGGCCAACAGCACCCCAGCGACAATACCGATGACGATTTGAGGAATAAGCCCCAGCCGTAACAAGGGTCGAAAAACGGTGGTAGCGGTGGCAATCATTGCGTGACTCTCAGGTAGTAAAAGGGGGAAGCGATGCGGCGGTAAGCGCCACCGCGCCTGAAAGGGGCAGCATTCTATCAGTTGAGGGCTTCTCTGGGGTGGGTGTGCCACAAATCGGCACTCGCTGTCACAGAAATGAGCGCCAGACTATACTTCGCTTGCTGCGGGGCATCATCGCAGCGTGGCTTTAGTGCTACTTCCCGCCTATTCCAAAAGAAGAAGGAACGTTGCATGCGTATGAAGGTGTTTTTCGCGGCACTATTGATGCTGTGTAGCTCGTCGCTGGTCATGGCGGCCGACTACTACGTCGATATCACCAACCGTACTGGCTACACCATTTACTATATGTACGTGAGCCCGGAGGATTCGAAAAGTTGGGAGGAGGACGTGCTGGGCAGCGACGTGTTGATGAATGGGGATACCCAGCGCGTGACGCTAACGGGGTATAAAAGTCCCTTATTCGATATTCGCTTGGTCGACGAGGACGATGACAGCTATACCTTCTGGAACGTCGATGTTTCTACCCGGGATATCGTGGTAACGCTGGATAATCTGGACTAATAACGGGCAAGCGGCTTGCAACCCATTGGGAAGCAAGCCGTTTTGCTATCAGCATGTTCTGCGTGCTTATTGCGCTACAGATTAAGCACTGGAATCACTGAAAACAAAGCCAAGCAAACTCATCTACGAAGACTAATCGACAACAATTATTTCGACTAAAGTGGTTAGACTTTGGTTGTAATTGCCGCCAATTTACTGGACTAATGGCCTATTGCAGTGAATAAAGGGCACCCTAAAAGCCAGCGGCGCTGGCGAAAAATGCCATAGGGACAGCTAAGTCCTGAGCCCTTTCGTTCACCCTGACTGCGAGCGGTACTTCCATAATGCGCAGAACTGCCACGATGACGCTGTGGGATCAGCTTTGGCACTCCCACGACCAAGTTAAAAATCTCCTGATGTGTGCGTTGCCGACCTCAAGTGCTGGAGGCTCCTCATCCCGAAGTGACTCCCATAAGACCCAGGGCAGCGGCGGCCATTCGCCCCGTCCGCCCGTGTATAGTACGGCACAGAAAATCGGCTTGGTGCTGGGCCCTTTGCTGTTTGCTTTGGTCGTGATGTTTTTCCACCCCGCCGGCTTGAGCTTCGAAGGGCGCATGGTGCTGGCAACTACTTTATGGGTGGCGGTGTGGTGGATTACCGAGGCCATTCCTATCCCGGTGACGTCACTGCTGCCCATTATTCTGCTGCCGATTACCGGAGTGCTGGAGAGCAGTGCCGTAACGGCGGCGTACGGTAACCCGATTATTTTCCTGTTCCTGGGCGGCTTTATGATCGCCTTGGCAATGGAGAAGTGGGATCTGCACAAGCGCATCGCGCTGTCGATTATCTCCTTGCTAGGCACCAGCATTAACAGCATCGTGTTTGGCTTTATGGCGGCCACGGGCTTCTTGTCCATGTGGGTATCCAATACCGCTGCCGTCATGATGATGCTGCCCATTGGTACCGCCATTGTCTACCAGGTGACCCAGGAGCTGAACAAAACCGAAGGAGATCACAGCGACGAGATTGATAAGTTCAGTAAGTCGCTGATTTTTGGCGTGGGCTACGGGGGCACCATTGGCGGTTTGGGCACGCTCATTGGCACGCCGCCGAACATTATCCTGGCGGCGATCGTGAACGAGCTGTTTGGTGTCGAGATTTCGTTCGCTAGCTGGATGATGTTTGCCTTCCCGGTGGTTGTCTCGCTGCTGGTAATCGGCTGGGTGATGCTCACACGCTTTATTTATCCGATTAAACTCGCCAAGCTGCCGGGCGGCCGTGCGCTGATCCGCAAAGAAAAAGAAGCGCTGGGCAAGATCACCTTCGAAGAGAAGGCGGTGCTCGGTGTGTTCTTGTTTGCCGCGTTTTTCTGGATTACCCGCTCGTTCCTATGGCAGGGGCAGATCCTGACGATCCCCGGCATTAACGACACCATGATTGCGATTACCGCTGCCGTGGCGCTGTTTCTCATTCCTTCTCCCAACAAAGGCGGCTGCCTGCTGGGGTGGGATGTGGCCAAAGACGTACCGTGGGGTATCTTGCTGCTGTTCGGCGGCGGCTTGGCGATTGCCGCAGGTTTTGGCTCATCGGGTCTGGCTTCCTGGATTGGCGGCCAAATGAGCGTGCTGGAAGGCGTCAACTTCCTGCTGGTGATTCTGCTGGCGACCGGCATGGTACTGTTCCTGACCGAAATCACCTCCAACACAGCCACGGCCACCATGATCCTGCCGGTATTGGCGTCGCTGGCGCTGGCACTCGATATTCATCCGTTCGTGCTGATGGTGCCAGCGGCCATGGCGGCCAACTGCGCCTTCATGCTACCGGTAGGCACCCCGCCCAATGCGATCATCTTCGCCACGGGTAAAATCAAAATCATCGAGATGGTGCGCAACGGTTTCTGGCTCAACATCATTGCGATGCTGTTGATCGTGGCCGCGGTCTACTTCCTGCTGCCGATGCTGTGGGGCGTGGATCTCACCACCTACCCGGATGCGTTTAGAGACTAACCCGCGACGTGTTCCGCATTAATCGCCCCGCCTCGTGCGGGGCTTTTTCATGGGTGAAACGCAGGCGCGGTTGCTATGATGACCGCACACTTTTTTCATCGAGCCTGTCATGCGATTACTTCATACCGCCGATTGGCATTTAGGGCGGCTATTTCACAACCTTTCCCTGCTGGATGACCAGCGTCATGTGTTGCAGCAGTTGCTGGAGATCATCGACCGCGAGCAGGTGGATGCCGTGCTGGTCGCGGGCGATATTTACGACCGCTCGGTGCCACCCGCTGCGGCGGTCACGCTGCTGGATGAGATATTGGTCGAGCTGTGCGAGCAGCGCGGCCTGCCGGTCGTGATGATTTCCGGTAATCACGACGGTGCCGAGCGGCTGGGGTTTGGCGCGCGCCATTTGCGCCAAGCCGGGCTGCATATTCTCACTGACTTAGCCACTTGCGATCAGCCGGTCACGCTCACGATTGGCGATGACACGGTGGATATCTTCGGCATCCCCTACGCGGACCCAGAGTACGTGCGCAGCGCGTTTGGCGTGGACGTACGCGACTTCGATAGCGCCCACCGCTACCTGCTGGAGCGCATTGAGGAACAGCGCCAGCCGGGCCGCCCGACGCTACTGGTGAGCCACTGCTTTGTCGATGGCGGCACCGCCAGCGACTCCGAGCGCCCGCTCACCCTAGGCGGTGCCGAAAGCGTGGCGTGGGAACCCATGCAGAGTTTCGACTACGTGGCGTTGGGCCACCTTCACGGCCCCCAGATTCGCGGTGGGGAGCACATTCGCTATAGCGGCTCGCTGCTGAAGTACAGCTTTTCCGAAGCCACCCAGCGCAAAGGCGTCACCCTTGTTGAGGTGGGCAGCGAAGGTGTCACTCAAATAGCCCACCATCCGCTGCTGCCCCGCCGGGACGTGCGCGTGCTGGAAGGTGAGCTGGCTCAGCTGCTGGCCCAAGGGGCCGCTGACCCCCACGCCGATGACTATCTGCTGGTGCGCCTCACCGACCGCCACGCCATTCTCGACCCCATAGGCAAACTGCGGGCGGTGTACCCCAACGTGCTGCACCTGGAAAAGCCCGGCATGCTGGAAGCAAAAGGCCGCCAACAGCTAGACCGCGAGCGGCTCGCGTTCAGCGCGCTGGATATGTTCAGCGACTTCTTCACTCAAACCAGCGGCGAGCCAATGAGCGACGCCCAGGCCCGTGCCATGAGCGAGTTGATCACCACCCTGAGTCGCGAGCAGGAGGGCCAAGCATGACGCCATTAACGCTGACCATGCAGGCTTTTGGCCCCTTTGCGGGTAGGGAGACGATTGATTTTACTGCGCTAGGCAGAAGCCCGCTGTTTCTGATTAACGGCCCCACCGGCGCGGGTAAAAGCTCGATCCTCGATGCGATTTGTTTTGCTTTGTACGGCCAAACCACCGGCAACGAGCGGGACGCGGGCCAGATGCGCTGCGACCAAGCGGAAGCCTCTCTGCTCACCGAAGTCAGCCTGACGTTTCGCCTGCGTGATGCCATGTATCGGGTGCGCCGAGTGCCTTTGCAGGAGCGTCCCAAAGCCAGCGGCGAAGGCACAACGACACAAACCGCAGAAGCCCAGCTGTGGCGACTCACTCCAGAAGGCGAGGAGGACGAGTGCCTAGTGGCGCGTAAGGTCACCGACGCCACGGCGGAGCTGCAAGCGCTAATAGGCCTAGACGCCAATCAGTTTCGTCAGGTGATGGTGCTCCCCCAGGGTAAGTTCCGCGAACTGCTGCTGGCAGGCTCCAAAGAGCGCGAAGTCATTTTTTCCCAGCTGTTTCAAACCCAGGTGTTCCAGCGTATTGAAGAGCGCCTGCGCACTCAGGCTAATCAAATCGAGCGGGCGGTGAGCGATCATCGCCAGCATATCAATGGCATTCTTGCCGGGGGGGAGCTTGAGAGCGAAGCCGCGTTGGCGCAAGAGCTGGAAGCGCTGGTGCCACAGGTAGGCCAAGCGCGGGAAGGCTTTGAAACCGCGCAGCGAAAGCGCCGACTTGCCGAACAGCAGCGCGATGAGGCCCTGGCGCTACAGCGCCAATTTGAAGCGCGGGACGCGCTGGCAGCCGATAAAGCCCGTCATCTTGAGCAGCGCGCTGAGGTAGACAATAGCCAAGCGCGGTTAGCGCAGAGTACCCATGCCCAGGCGCTGCGCCCCCAGAAAGCCGCTCTAGACCAAGCGCAGCAGGCGTTGGCTACCGCCCACGATGAGCAGCGCCAAGCAAACGCCGCGTTAATCACGCGGCATTCTCACGCTGAACAGGCACAGCAGGCGCTAGAGACGGCACGCCAGCAGCAGGCGGAGCTCCCCGTAATGAGGGAGCGGCACCGCCAGCTGGGCGAGTTTATCCAGAAAAGCCAGCAGCTCAGTGAACTGCAGGAGCACTTTCAAACAGCTCAGGCTGTTTGGCAACAGGCCGATGAGGCGCTTAAGCGCGATGAGCAGCAGCTAGATGGCATTCGCCAGCAAGGCGAAGCCATCGGCGTTCACCTGGAACGCTTGCAGAGTGAGTTTCAGCAACTGGCCAGCGCCCCCGCTGAGCTAAGCCGCCATCACCACCTGCTAACCCTGCGCCAAGAGCTGGATGAACTCACCCAGCAGCGTCAGGCGTTAACCACGCAACAGCAGCAGGCTAAAAACGCGCTCAGCCACCAGCAAGGCGAGACCGAGCGTGCCGAACGCTACGCCACTGAGCAGGAGATGCGCTGGCACCAGGGCCAGGCCGCGCTGTTAGCGCTGACCCTTGAACAGAATGCCCCCTGCCCGGTGTGTGGTAGCCTGGAACATCCCGCCCCAGCGATAAATCGCGCCGAGTTGGTCACCCAGGCACAGGTGGAAGAGGCCAGAGCGGCGCAAGAACAGGCCCGTCAAGCGCTACAACGGGCAGAGCGCCATCACCATCAGCTCACCCAACAGATCGATAGCCACGCAGAGCAGGCCCAGCGACTGAATCAGCAGTTAGGGGAGTGGGTGAGTCAACCGCTGTCTGCTTTGCAAAATGCCTATGAAGACCTGCGCCGCCAGGTGCAGCGCCGAGAGCGGGTTGACGCTGAGATTCGCCAACAGACCGAAGCCCGGGACGCGCTGCGACGCGAGTGGGGCACGCTGGATAAACAGCTAAAAGCCCAGCGGCCTGAGGTGGAAAAGGCGAAAGAGCACGCGCTTCGCTTAGAGAGTCAGCGCGACCAGCTGAGCCAATCGCTGCCGGAAGACGCCCGTTATCCCGAAGCAATGCGCCAAACCCTGGCCGAGCTGGAGCAGCACATCGCCCAGCTTGAAAAAGCCTGGGAGAGCGCCCAGCAAGCGCTTTCGACTAGCCAGACCCAACTGGCGCGGGCGGAAGAGCAGTTACGCGGAGCGAACGAGCGGGTCGAGCGTAGCGAGCAGTCGCTTCAGCAGGCTCACGCCGAGTGGCAGTCCGCGCTGCAGGCTAGCCCCTTTGCTGATGAGGCGGAATATCAGGCTGCCCAACTGAATGATGCCCAGCGGCACGAGCTAACGCATCGGGTGGAGGCGTATCAACGCCGCTTGGCCGAGCTTGAGGGCGCGCTAGAGAATTACCAAACCCAGCTGGCGGAAAAAATACCGCCGGATCTTGCCGCACTGACTGCCCAGGCTGAAAGTGCACAGGCTCAAGAAAACAGCCAGCTAGAGTCTTGGCGGCAACTGGATGGGCGATTAACCACGCTGCAAAACATTCACCAAAAGCTGACGGCTGCCCACGCCTCCCAGGCGGAGCTGGAAGCCCAATACCAGCTGTGGGGCACGCTGAGCGACGTCGCCAATGGCCGCACCGGCCATCGCATTAGCCTGCAGCGCTTCGTACTGGGCGTGCTGCTGGATGATGTGTTGATTCAAGCGTCTGAGCGTTTGGTGCGCATGAGCCGTGGGCGATACCAGTTGGTGCGCCGGGAAGACCCCTCTAAAGGCAATAAAGCGTCTGGCCTTGAGCTGGACGTGGCTGATACCTACACCGGCAAAAATCGCCCGGTGGCCACGCTCTCTGGTGGGGAGTCGTTTATGGCGGCGCTGTCGCTGGCGCTGGGGCTTTCCGATGTGGTGCAGGCCTACGCGGGCGGTATTCAGCTCGATACGCTATTCATAGATGAAGGCTTTGGCAGCCTGGACCAAGACGCCTTGGATCAAGCCATTGCCATGCTGAGCGAGCTGCAAATGAGTGGCCGCATGATTGGGATTATTTCCCACGTCAGCGAACTCAAAGAGCAGATGCCGGTTCGTATTGAGGTGAGCGCTAGCCGTCATGGCAGTTCGGTCGAGGTGAAAGGGGCGCTGAGCTAAGCGCTAGCGCAAGGTTAATTCATGCTGCATTCATGTAGCATACGCTATAACAAGGGTTAAACGACCCGCGTTCGACCCGTCGAATGAATGTCTATTGAGGAGTGCGAGGATGAATGCAAGCAAAATTCTGCAGCAGCTGATGAGCCAGGCCAGTGGTAGCAAAGGCAGCAGCGGCGGCATGGATGTCAAAGGCGTGATTGATGGGCTCTCCCGCCATTTAGGCGGTAATAGCAGCCAAGGTACGCGTCAAAGCAGCGGTTCCAGCGGTTTTGATGTGAAAAGCCTGCTGGGCGGCGGTGCCCTGGGCATGCTGGTGGGTTCAAAACGTGGCCGCAGCATGGGCGGTAAAGCGTTGAAATATGGCGCGATTGCGGGTGTAGGCATGCTGGCGTGGAAAGCGTGGCAAAGCTCTCAGGAAAAGAAAGGAGCGGCGACCCAATCCTCATCAGAAGGCGAGCGTGTCGAGGTGTTAAGCGGCGAGGTTCAAGAGCGCCGCAGCCTGGAACTGCTGCAGGCCATGATCATGGCCGCACGGGCGGATGGTCATATCGATGAGCAGGAGCAGGCGCTAATCACCGATCAGATTGATGCCTTAGGCGCGGATCAGGAGATGCACCGCTGGGTGGAACAGCAGCTAAAAGCGCCGCTGGATGCTCAGGCTCTCGCCCGTGAAGCGGATTCCCCCCAGGCGGCCCGCGAGATGTACCTGATCAGCGTGGCAGTGATTGACGACCAAAACCCCATGGAGCGGGCTTGGCTGGATCAACTCGCCAGCGCGCTAAACCTAACGCCAGAAATGGCGGCAGAGCTCGAGCGTCAGGCACAGCAGGCTGGCTAATGCTCGATACGTTTAATTTTTGGCTAGCTACCGGCTTTGGGCTGGGGCTAGCGCCCGTTGCGCCAGGCACTTTTGGTTCATTGATTGGCTTGCCACTGGCGTGGTGGCTCTTGGGCCGCTCAACCGGGCAGCAGGCGGTCATCATCGCGCTGATGCTGATAGCGGCCGTGCCGGTCTGTCATATCGCTGCGTGGCATTATGATGGCCTGGACCATGGCAGCATCGTTGCCGATGAGTACGTCGCTTTTCCGCTCGCGGTGCTAGGGCTAAAAGCCGCTCGCCATCCATTGGTTCTGGCCCTGGCGTTTGGCGTCTACCGCTTTTTTGATGCTTTAAAACCGCCGCCTATTCATTTAGCGGAGTATGTCACCGGTGGGTTGGGCATTGTGTTGGATGATGTGATTGCCGCGCTGGTAAGCTGGCTGGTGGTCGCGCTGATAGTGATGCTATGGCAGCGTTGGCAGCAGAAAATCGTCTAACGCCACTGTTAAAATACGCTACCCATAAAAAATGCCGCAGGTCATAAATGACACTGCGGCGTTTTTATGGATTAGCCCATCGTAAGCCGATGGGCTTGGCGGTGTTAGCTTTGCACCACAATCACCGATTTAATGTTGACGAACTCGTGCATACCAAAGCCGCCGTGCTCACGGCCGTAGCCGGAATCTTTCACGCCGCCAAACGGCATTTCAGGCGTTGCCACACCAAAGCCGTTGATAAACACCATGCCGGTATCGAAATACTTGCTGGCAAGCTCGGTGGCGCGCTTCACGTCTTTGGAGATGATGCCGCCGCCCAAGCCGTAGCGGCTGTCGTTGGCGATGCGCATGGCGTCTTCATCATCTTTGGCACGAATCAACGCGGCAACCGGGCCAAACAGCTCGTCGTCATAGGCGGGCTGGCCGGGGGTGACGTTATCCAGCACGGTGACCGGGTAGAATGCCCCTTTACCTTCTGGTTTTTCGCCACCGCAGAGGATTTTTGCGCCTTTACGCACGCTCTCTTCCACCTGTTTGTGAAGGCCGTCACGAAGATCGACACGGGCCATCGGGCCTAGGTCGCTATCTTCTTTGGTCGGGTCGCCCGCTTTTAAGTCCTTCATGCGTGCCACGTAGCGCTCTTTAAACGCTTCGTAGTTCTTTTCGGTGACCACAAAGCGTTTTGCCGCTACGCAGGTTTGGCCGCCGTTAAACACGCGGCCAGTGACGCAGGTATCCACCGCCACGTCCAGGTCGGCATCGTCCAGCACCAAGTAGGCATCGTTGGAGCCTAGCTCTAGTACGGTCTTTTTCAGATGCTCGGCGGCTTTGGCGGCCACTTTGCGGCCAGCGCCGTCGCTGCCGGTCAAGGTCACACCACGCACGGCTTTATGGGCGATGATGGTGTCGGATACATCGTGTGAAATCACCAGCGTGCGGAAAACGTTTTCCGGCAGGCCCGCTTCGCGGTAGATTTTTTCAAGCAGCAGGCCGCTGCCCGTCACGTTTTCAGCGTGTTTTAGCAGCACGCTGTTGCCCGCCATAATATTGGCGATGGAGTAACGCACCACTTGGTAAGCAGGGAAGTTCCACGGCTGAATGCCGTAAATCACGCCCATGGGGGAGTAGGTAACAATACCGCGCTCGCCGTTGCCGGGTTTGCGCTCTTCATCGGCCAGCTTGGTGGGGCCATGTTCGGCGGTGTAGTCACAAATGCCGACGCAGAGATCCACTTCCAGGCGCGCTTGCGAGGGCAGCTTACCCATCTCTTTGACCATCAGGTCGGTAAGCTCTTCTTTATGCGCGTTCATGGCTTCGCCAATCGCTTTCACCACCTTGGCGCGGTGCTCTAGCGGCTTGAGCCGCCAATCTAAAAACGCCTCATGACTGGCCTCGACTATCTGCTTGGCCTGGCTTTCATCCATCAGCGTGTAGGTCTCAAGCGTTTCGCCGGTGGTCGGGTTCACTGTCGTAATGCTGTTGCTCATAAGATCTCCTATCTTTAGATCAATGTGAGGGTCATGACGTCCAGCTCCTGGGCGTTTAATCGACCAGTCTATTTCTAATGCAAATCCACTCTAGTACAAACTGAGTGCCTCTGCATAATAAAGGTACTTACTTTCGGGCATTGATTTAATCAATCAGTTCCTTTGATTTCTCATTGAATTTTTATAAGTTTATTTTGTTTCCCCGAGGTATAAGGTGATGCTAAAAATATTCGGCGTAATCAATAGTTTTAGCTACGCATGCGGGCCGCTTTGGTAATGGCGCGGGCACACTCCATTAACGAGGGCGCGAGCTGTTCCAGGGCGCGGTCGAGGGTCCACCGGCTGCTAGGGGTGGTGATGTGCACGGCAGCGACGGGAGTACCCGCAGCGTTGCGTATCGGCGCGGCAATATTGATATCGCCGAGAAAGTATTCGGCGTCGTTCCAGGCGACCCCGCGTGAGCGGCATTCACGGATCAGCTCGCTAAGGGTGTCGATATCGGTAATCGTATTGGGCGTATGGGCCTTTAGCTCACAGGCGGTTAAATAGTCGTGAACGCGGGTGTCGTCCATCGCCGATAAGTATGCTCTTCCGGAGGCGGAGCAGTACATTGGCACGCTGCTGCCCACCGGCATATGAATGGGAATGTAGTGGCGGCTGGTAAAACGGGCCATGTAGATCATATCGAGCCCGCAGGGTTCGGTGAGCGACACGGTTTCCAGGCAGCTGTTGCTCAGTTCCGAGAGGTAGGGGTTGGCGCAATCGACCAGTAAATCGGCTTCCAAATAGTTGGCGGAGAGGGTCATCAGGCGGATGCCGAGCCGGTATTTGCGGCTGGAGGGGGCTTTGACCAGGTAGCCGAGCTGTTCGAGCGTGTGGGTGATGCGCTGCACCGAGCCCATGCTCAACCCTGAAAACTTGGCGATTTCTGAGAGGCTGAGCTCGCTGTGCTGGGCGTCAAACAGCTCAAGCAGGTCAAACGCTTTCGCAAGGGATTGATTGAACTGCGGCGAGCGTGGTTCGTTGGCGTTGGCGTTGGCGTGCTTCATGCTTTTATAGGGTTCCTTACGTGTTCCCCTTGGGGGCGAGGCCGCAAGGGGAGCGTATCAACATCTTGTGTGTTGGTGTGGAAGCGTCTGGGCGGTTTAGCGCTCCAGCCAGTCTCTGGCCCGATAGTAATTGACCACCGTTTCAACATACAGCCTTTGTAGGCCGTGCAGGGGAATCGGCTTGATGGGGGTTATGGGAAAAGGTAGGGCTTCCTCCAGCGAATGTTCACCGAGGTGTTCTCCCAGTAATTTACCCAGATGGCTACCCATGGCAACACCTCGGCCGTTATAGCCCAGCGCCACGGTGAGCCCTGGCTGGGGTTCGTGTACATGTGGAAGCGAATCCTGGGTGATGGCGATACGGCCTGCCCAGCGAAAGGCGATCTCTACGTCCTTTAGCTGTGGGTAGAGTTTGATAATGGCGTTTTCGAGGTGCCGAAAGTCGTTGGGCTTACGCGGGTCGTTGAAGGAGCCTCGACCGCCCATCAGCAGGCGGCCGTCTCGGTCGCGGCGAAAATAGAGCAGCAGCTTGCGGGCATCCGACGCCACTTCGCCTCCGGGCAATATTTGGCTGCCTTCCTCTGCCGTGAGGGGGCGGGTGGCGATCTGATAACTGTTGGCGGCGATCAGGCTGCTGGCAAGCTTGGGTTGCAGGGCGTCGCTGTAGCCGTTGGTGCAGAGTAGAACCCGTTCTGCCTGAATTTCCGCACCGCCTTCCGCCGTGACGCGCCAGCGCCCTTCGGTGCGGGTCAGCGAGGTGACGCGGGTGTGTTCATGCAGCCTTGCTCCATGTTCATGCGCTGCCTGTGCCAGCCCGCGGGCGTAGGCGAGCGGATTTAGCCCGCCGGCCCTGGGGTCTACCCAGCCGCCAAGATACTCTGAGGTGCCGAGACGCTCCGCGCACTGCTGCTGGTTTAACCAGGCGATCTCTACGCCGCGTGATTGCCATTGGCGGGCGCGGGATTCAATCGTTTTCAGGCTGGCGTGGGTAACGGCGGGTTGAATCCAGCCGCGCTGCTGGGCGTCGCAGTCAATGTTGTGCTGCTTTATCAGGTCAAACACCACATCGGCATTGTGGGCTGAGAGCGCGATCATGCGTTCTCCGCGTTCTTCGCCATAGCGTGTGATCAGTTCATCCGGGTCGTATTTGAGGCCGGGGATGACTTGGCCGCCGTTACGGCCGGAGGCGCCCCAGCCGATGCTTTCGGCTTCCAGTAACACTGTGCTGATGCCGCGCTTGGCGAGGGCCAGGGCGGCGGAAAGGCCGGTAAAACCGCCGCCGATGATCACCACATCGCTGCGCTGAGCGCCCTGCAACGCTGGGTAGTCTCTGCCCGCGGAGGCTGTGTCAGCCCACAGGGAGGGGGGCATATGAGATGAGTTTGCCATCCTTGGTCTCCGTTAATGGTTTAGCACACGACGCAGGAAATCCTGGGTGCGCTCGTGGGTAGGCTGGGTAAGCAGCGTGTGGGCATCGCCGGATTCGACAATCTGTCCGCCATACAAAAAGCAGACGCGGTCGGCGACTTCCTTGGCAAAGCCCATTTCATGGGTGACGACCACCATGGTCATGCCTTCATTGGCCAGGTCGCGCATGACGGTTAACACATCGCCCACCAGTTCGGGGTCGAGGGCGGAGGTGGGTTCATCGAACAGAATGGCTTCCGGTTGCATGGCCAGGGCGCGGGCAATGGCGACACGCTGCTGTTGGCCGCCGGATAGCTGCTGCGGGTAGGCTTCGACTTTGTCGCCCAGCCCGACTTTCTCCAACAGCGCGATGGCGTTGGCGTGGGCGGTTTCACGGGGTTCGTTTTTGACGAAGATCGGCCCTTCCATCACGTTTTCGACCACCGTGCGGTGGGGGAACAGGTTGAAGCGCTGGAAAACCATGCCGACTTGGGTGCGCAGGTCGTTTATATCCTTGCTGGCCACATCAACCTGACGGTCGTTGATCGTAATGCTGCCTTGGTCATAGGACTCCAGCCCGTTGATACAGCGAAGCACCGTCGATTTGCCAGAGCCCGAGGGGCCAATCAGACACACCACTTCCCCCTTGGCGACCGTTAGGCTGACCCCCTTGAGCACTTCTACGTCGCCGAAGGATTTGTGAATAGCGTTGATGTTGATCATGCTTTACCTCCTTTCGCCGACTTTCCGAAATAGCGCTCTAGGCGGTTAACCCCAAAAATCAGCGGTAGGCTAAGGCAGAGGTAGAGCAGGGCGACCAGAGTGTAGACCGTGGTGTTCTGAAAGGTGGAGGCGGCAATTAACTGCCCGGCCCGGGTCATTTCGGCGACAGTGATGGTGGAGGCTAGCGATGAGTCTTTCAGAATCATGACGGCCGTATTGCCATAGGGGGGCAGCGCAATGCGTATCGCCTGGGGCAGTACGACGCGGCGCATGATGAGCTTGCTTTTCATGCCGATGGATCTGGCGGCTTCAATCTGCCCTGCTTCAATCGCTTCGATACCGGCGCGGAAGTTTTCCGCTTGGTAGGCGCTATAGGCGACGCCGAGCCCGATAATACTTGCCTGGAAGGCGCTAAGTTGTATGCCGAGTTCGGGGAGTACGAAGTAGATGTAAAACAGTTGAACGATAATCGGTAGGCCGCGCACCACATTGATGAAAGTGCCTGCAGTGAGCGACAGCGCCCGCACGGGCGAGAGCTTCATCAGGGCTAAGAGCAGGCCGAGCAGGGTGCTTAGCAGTAGGGCGCCAATGGTGATCTGCACCGTAATCAGAGCACCTTTTAATAGAATGGGTAGAAAGGCGATGATGTCCGAAAACTCCATGGGAAGCCTTTATTTTGCATGCACTTCTTCAACTACCCCCGAAGGGGCAGTGAAGCGGTGCTGGGGTGATCATTAGCAGGCTGTTTCGTTAACGCTGCCGGTGGGTTACCTGGGTGTGGTTTACAAGCCCCACTCTTCGAAGATGGCATCGAGAGTGCCATTCTCTTTCAGGTGAGCAAGCGAGGTGTTCACTTGTTCCAGCAGTTCGGTGTTTTCCTGGTCAACCGCAAAGCCGATATGGCCAACCATTTCCTGCTCGTAGTTGTCCGCTAGCTGGAGTTCTGGAAAGCGGTCTTGGCTGAGGTGGTAGCTCATGATGGGGGCATCACCGACACCCGCCACGATGCGGCCTAACGAGATGTCACGCATCATGTCTGCCAAAGAGTCGTAATTGCGGATCTCTGGAAAAATGCCCATGTTGTTGAGCTGTTCGACGTAGGTGGTACCGACCTGGGCGCCAATCACTTCGCCTGAGAGGTCTTCCAGTGTGTTGATCTCGCCATCGTAGTCCTGACGGGTAACGACCCCTTCGCCATAGGGGTAGACATCATCGCTGAACGCGACCTGTTTGGCGCGCTCTTCGGTCTTCAGCATTGCGGCGGAAATGATGTCGATATGCCCAGCGGTCAGCGAGGGTATCAAGGCGTTAAACTGCGACTCCTGAATAGTGACTTCATAGCCCATATCTTCGCCCAGTGCATTGACCAGATCGACCATCGCGCCGGTGATCTCATTGGTTTGCACGTCCAGGAACGTAAACGGAATCCCGCTTGGCGTTCCGCCTGCTTTTAGCACTTCCTGTGCGTTTGCCGTAGCACCAAGCGATAAGGCTGCGCCCAGTACCGCCGGTAACAGCATCGCTTTTTTAAAGTGAAGAAGAGGTTGGCTGTCGGATGTAGGTTTCATTGGGTCACCATTGAGAGTGTTGGGGGTTATTATTTACGCCTTGTTAAAAGCTATTCGGTAACGTCACTTCAGAGCCTAGGTGAGTTTTTATTTATCGGCAAGAGTTATTATTTATCGAATAGCGATAAAAATATCAGGCATGTTTGTTTGAAGGGCGTAGTTACCTTGCTCCGGCCAGCATGTGGATACGTTGATGAATTAAGTCATCAAAATATCGTTGTTCGATGATTTTTTGCTTCTCATATACTTGCATGATTTTATCTTTAATTTTTTATCAATTAAATCAGTTGGTTGTTTGTTTTTCTAGGTTGGCATGGCGTTTGCTAAGTAAAAGGTAGCCAGCGTTATTCTCGGTTTGATAATCGAGCTGGTAAAACAACCAATAAAAGCTAATAGGAAGCGCCATATGCAGTTAACTAGCTTTAATCAAGTGAGTAGCTTTAAAAGCGCCGGTAAGCTGATTACCGGCCATGGGGCCGCACAGCAGTTGCAGCCTTATGTTCAATCGCTGGGTATGCAGCGGCCCTTAATCGTTACCGATAGCGGCGTGGTGGCTTCTGGCACGCTGGATATGATTACTGAGCAGCTCACGGCTCTAAAGGTGACCTATGAGGTGTTTGATCAGGTAACGCCCGAGCCGGAAGTAGAAATAGTCGAAATGTGCACCCGTGCTTTCAATGCTGGCAAGCACGACAGCGTCATCGCTGTAGGCGGCGGGAGTGCCATGGACATCGCTAAGTGTGT
>Ga0105217_100158_pt1 | contig 31908 bp, 21 predicted proteins | sample Virmet3651_4511_FD_89710 | JGI IMG/M metagenome (GOLD analysis project Ga0105217, IMG submission 89710) | Marine viral communities from the Southern Atlantic ocean transect to study dissolved organic matter and carbon cycling - metaG 3651_4511 | ecosystem: Environmental > Aquatic > Marine >... | reverse complement strand
GCTATAAACCCTATACTCCCTTAGCAGGGGAGCGCCTTCAGCCACTCGGCCACCTCTCCTCAACGGCACGGCGCGAATATTACCGATTTTGATGGCTGGTGTCCAGCCTTATTCCGATTTTTTTTCGCGCCGGCCTAAAATCACCGCTTAAACGCCCTTTAATGAGCGTAACACGGACAGCCATTTATTCTGCTTCGCTTTCACTATTACTACGTTCACGCTGAATGCGCTGATAGATCTCTTCACGGTGAACCGCGACATCTTTTGGTGCGTTCACACCAATGCGCACTTGATTACCTTTCACACCTAATACTGTGACGGTAATTTCATCACCGATCATCAGCGTTTCGCCAACGCGGCGGGTTAGGATGAGCATGGCTGATCTCCTTCTCAGACGTTTTATACAACGGGATGTGTCCGCCAGCGGCGTCACCATGCCATTATGCGGCATGGTGACGCCTGCCACCAAAGGCTTTGGCCCCTATGACACCTTACCCTCCCGTTGAAAGAAAGCTCACCACCACACGGCAGCGAGTAACTTCAGCGTAGAAGGTTTAGGCCACAATTGTTATTCAGATTCGATATCGGACTTATCGAGACCAAACGCTTTGTGTAAGGCGTTAACTGCAAGCTCCATATGTTTTTCGTCAATTACGACAGAAATTTTAATTTCTGAAGTAGAGACCATACGGATATTAACGTTTTCATCGGCCAATACGCGGAACATTTTAGAGGCAACACCCGCATGAGAGCGCATGCCAACGCCGACCAGCGACACTTTGGCAATGTTGTCATCGCCGCGCAGCTCACCTCCGCCCAGGTCAGGAATAACGGTCTCTTCTAGCAGCTTTTTGGTGGCTTTATAGTCACCTTTTGCCACGGTGAAGGTGAAGTCGGTGTAATCGCCAGCTGGTGCAACGTTCTGGACGATCATATCTACTTCAATATTCGCGTCGGCAATCGGCCCCAAAATACGTGAAGCCACACCAGGTACATCCGGCGTATTCAGCAGGGTGAGTTTGGCTTCGTTCTTGGTAAACGCGATACCGGAGATTAGCGGTTCTTCCATAGAATCCTCGTCTTGGTCTGAATCTGCAACAATCAGGGTGCCAGGGCCGTCTTCAAAGCTAGACAGTACCCGCAGCGGCACGTTGTATTTACCGGCGAATTCAACAGCGCGAATTTGCAGCACTTTGGAGCCCAAACTAGCGAGTTCGAGCATTTCTTCTACGGTGATGCTTTCAAGGCGCTGCGCTTTGGAACATACACGGGGGTCCGTGGTGTAAACACCGTCTACGTCGGTATAGATTTGGCACTCATCAGCCCCCAAGGCGGCAGCAAGCGCCACGCCGGTGGTATCAGAGCCGCCACGCCCCAGCGTGGTGATATTGCCGTCTTCGTCTACGCCTTGGAAACCAGCGACCACCACGACCTTCCCTGCATCCAGGTCAGATTTGAGATCGTCAGTTTCAATACGCTGAATACGCGCCTTGGTGTAGGCGCTGTCGGTATGAATCCCTACCTGGGCACCCGTGTGCGAGGTCGCCGACACGCCAATTTGCTGTAGCGCCATGGCCAGTAGGGAAATGGTCACCTGCTCCCCTGTTGAGAGCAACATATCCATTTCACGCGGGGCGGGATCCTCGTTCAGAGCATGGGCCATTTCGGTCAGGCGGTTGGTCTCGCCGCTCATCGCGGAGACAACAACCACTACCTGATGGCCCTGGTCGCGAAAGCCTTTAACTTTTTCCGCCACGGCCTTGATACGGTCGACAGAGCCCACCGAGGTGCCGCCGAACTTCTGTACGTATAGTGCCATATGCCGTTTTTCCTTTACGTTCGGGAATGGAGGGTGAATATTATTGTTGCCAACTTTCCTAACTAGCAAAAAGGCCGGTAGCAAATAATGCCACCGGCCTCTCTATTTAGCGAAGTGTGTTTTCCAACCAAGCCGGGACACTGTTCAACGCGTCCGGCAGCGCCTCTGGCTGACTGCCGCCTGCTTGAGCCATATCAGGGCGCCCACCCCCTTTGCCACCCACTTGGGAGGCCACATGATTAACCAGCTCGCCCGCTTTAACACGGCCAGTTAAATCAGAAGTGACCCCAGCAATCAGGCTGACTTTACCAGCGGCCTTGTCAGCAGTGGCTAGCATAATCACGCCAGAGCCTAGCTTGTTTTTCAGCTGATCCAATACGCCGCGCAGATCTTTACCAGACACGCCATCCAACTCAGTTACCAGCAGCTTCACGCCGCCCACTTCCTGCACTTGGCTGAGCATATCGCTACCCGCCGCGCTCGCCAGCTTCGCTTTGAGCTGCTCAAGCTCTTTTTCCAGGCTGCGGTTGCGCTCCACCAGCGATTCGACACGCGCTTCCACTTGCTCTGGCTTGGTTTTTAAGCGTTCGCTAATCCGCTGAACGCGGGCTTCTTGCTCACGGAAATACGCCAGTGCGTTTTCGCCGGTGATCGCTTCAATACGACGCACCCCCCGAGGCAATACCTACTTCGCTGACCACGTGGCAGCAGCCAATGTCGCCACTGCGCTTGACGTGGGTACCGCCGCAAAGCTCGATGGAGAAGTCATCGGCACCGATGGTCAATACGCGCACGTTATCAGCGTATTTGGCTTCGAACAGTGCTGCCGCGCCTTTGGCCTTGGCATCGGCGAGGCTCATCTGCTCGATTTTGGTCGGCGCGTTGGCCAAGATTTGCTCGTTGACGATGCGCTCGACCTCAGCAAGCTGCTCTGCGGTCATCGGTTCGAAGTGGCTAAAGTCAAAACGCAGACGCTCGGCGTTGACCAACGAGCCCTTCTGCTGAACGTGATCGCCCAGCACCATACGCAGTGCTTTGTGCAGCAGGTGGGTCGCGGAGTGGTTACGAATGGTCGCGCTGCGCAGGCTGGCGTCCACTTCACCGCGTACGTTGGCGCCGACACTCAGACTCCCTTCGACCATTACCCCCTGGTGAAGGTGGTGGCCACTCTGTTTCTGGGTATCGTTCACCTGAAAACGACCACCATCGACGTGCAAGTAGCCAGTATCGCCCACCTGGCCGCCGGACTCGCCGTAGAATGGCGTGCGGTCCAGCACCACGGTGCCCTTCTGGCCCGCTTCCAGAGCCGCCAGAGCATTGCCTTCGCTGTCCACTATGGCGGTCACGGTGGCTTGGTCTTCCAGCCGCTCGTAGCCGGTAAACTGGGTTTCGCCGTCCAGTTCGATAGAGGCCGTGTAATCCGCGCCAAACTGGCTGGCGGCACGAGCGCGTTCGCGTTGAGCTTCGAGTTCACGCTGGAAACCGGCTTCATCCAGTGTCACTTCACGTTCTCGGCACACGTCAGCAGTCAAATCGAACGGGAAGCCGTAGGTGTCGTAGAGTTTGAACACGGTTTCGCCGGGCAGCACGTCACCTTGCAGCTCTTCGAGCGCCGCGTTCAGCAAGCCCATACCGTGATCCAGCGTCCGCGCAAACTGCTCTTCCTCTTTCAGCAACACGCGAGCAATCTGCTCGCTGGCCTCACGCAGCTCGGGGTAGGCATCACCCATTTCGGCATCCAGCGCACTCACCAGCTTGTGGAAGAACGGCTCGGCCGCGCCCAGCTTGTGGCCGTGGCGAATGGCGCGACGAATAATCCGGCGCAGCACGTAGCCGCGGCCTTCATTGGAGGGCAGTACGCCGTCGGCAATCAAGAAAGCACAGGAGCGAATGTGGTCAGCGATGACGCGTAGCGAGGGCGCGGTGGTATCGCTATGTCCCGTGGCGTCTGCTGCCGCCTTAAGAAGATTCTGGAACAGATCAATTTCGTAGTTGGAGTGCACACCCTGCATGACAGCCGCCACACGCTCCAGCCCCATGCCGGTATCGATAGAGGGCTTCGGCAGTGGATTGAGGGTGCCTTGGGCATCGCGCTCGAACTGCATGAAGACGAGGTTCCATATCTCGATGTAGCGGTCGCCATCCTCTTCAGGGCTTCCGGGCGGACCACCCCACACTTCCGGGCCGTGATCGAAAAAGATCTCAGAACTGGGGCCGCAAGGGCCGGTGTCGCCCATTTGCCAGAAGTTGTCCTCGTCCAGCTTGGAGAAACGCTCGGGGTCGATACCGATCTCATCTTTCCAGATGCGCTCGGCTTCGTCGTCGCTGATATGTACGGTGACCCAGAGCTTCTCTTTGGGTAACCCCAGGGTTTCGGTCAAAAATGTCCAGGCAAAGCGGATGGCGTCACGCTTGAAATAGTCGCCAAAGCTGAAGTTGCCCAGCATTTCGAAGAAGGTGTGGTGGCGAGCGGTGTAGCCAACATTATCTAAGTCATTATGTTTGCCGCCGGCACGCACACAGCGCTGAGCAGAAGTGGCACGCACGTAGGGGCGAGGGTCACGACCCAAAAACACATCTTTGAAAGGCACCATGCCCGCATTAGTGAACAGCAGCGTCGGGTCGTTGCCCGGCACCAGCGAGCTAGACGGAACAGCCGTGTGGCCGTGCTCTTCAAAAAACGTTAAAAAGGCCTGTCTGATCTCTGCGCTTTTCATAGGGTATCCGTAACAAGAAAGCGTGATGCCCCAGGGCGCTGTCGCCGCCACCCGCTGGGGTCGCAAAGGGACCATTATAACGCAGTTGTCAAACGACTAAAGCCGCAGTTAGTGGCAAAACCAAAACAGACGGCCCAAACAGAGAAGAAACAAACAGGAAGAAAGCCGCTGTAAGCTAGGGCAGTAACAGCCCTGAGCGGGGTTATAGACAGCCCTGAGCGGGGCTACAAACAGGAAAGAGCATAGCGAATTTGTTCAAAATCAAACCCACGCGCTGCTAAAAAACGCTCGCGCTTGGCACGCTCTTTGGGGGAATCACCCGGAGTGGAAAAACGCCTTTCCAGCGTTTCTCGAGCAAGCTCAAACCAGTCTACCGCTTCACGCTCTTCTACTGCTGCCAACGCGGCGGCCTGAGTTTCCTGGTCAACCCCGCGTTGGCGAAGCTCGCCTTTAATGCGAATTAGGCCCTGCCCTCTGGAAATACGCGAGCGTATAAAGCTCTCGGCAAAGCGTGCATCGGACTGCAGCGACTGCTCGGCCAAGGCGTCTAGGCAAGCAGAGATTTCATCGGCATCAAAAGTTTTTTGCTGTAACTTACGCGCCAGCTCGGCGCGAGAATACTCGCGCCGAGCCAGTAGTTGAATCGCTACTTCACGTGCAGAAGCATCCACATTAGAGGAAAACATCGAGTTTCCCTCTTAGCACATGCAATGGAGGTAGCGGCTTAAAGCAGATCATCATCGCTATCTGTAGCCACATCAGCGGCAGACGCTTCTTCCTTCTTCGGCTCCGCCTTGGCCAGTAGCTGATCACGAATCTGAGTTTCAATCTCGTTCATGATTTCAGGATGCTCTTCCAGGTACTGCGCCGCATTGGCTTTACCCTGGCCGATCTTGTTGCCTTTATAGCTGTACCAAGCGCCTGCTTTGTCTACTAGGCTGCACTGCACGCCAAGATCGATAACCTCACCCGCGTGGTAGATACCTTTGCCGTAAAGGATCTGGAACTCAGCTTGCCGGAACGGCGGTGCCACCTTGTTCTTCACTACTTTCACGCGGGTTTCGTTACCGGTGACTTCGTCGCCCGACTTCACCGAACCGGTGCGGCGAATATCCAAGCGCACGCTGGAGTAGAACTTCAGCGCGTTACCGCCGGTCGTGGTCTCGGGGCTACCGAACATCACGCCAATCTTCATACGAATCTGGTTGATGAAGATCACCAAGCAGTTGGCGTTTTTGATGTTACCGGTGATTTTACGCAGCGCCTGGGACATCAAGCGCGCCTGCAGGCCCACGTGGGAGTCGCCCATTTCGCCTTCGATTTCCGCACGCGGAGTCAGCGCAGCCACGGAGTCGATGATAATCACATCCACGCCGCCCGAGCGGACCAGCATATCGGTGATTTCCAGCGCTTGTTCACCGGTGTCCGGCTGGGAAACCAGCAGGTCGTCCAGGTTGACGCCCAGCTTCTCAGCGTAGCTGGGGTCGAGCGCGTGCTCGGCATCAACGAAGGCACACACTTTGCCCTGCTTTTGCGCTTGGGCAATGACCGAAAGCGTCAGGGTAGTTTTACCCGATGACTCTGGGCCAAAGATTTCGACGACACGACCAAACGGTAAACCACCAATGCCGAGTGCAATATCCAGCCCCAGCGAACCGGTGGAGACAGACGGCATCACGACGCGTGGCGCATCGCCAAGGCGCATAACGGTCCCTTTACCAAACTGGCGATCAATCTGGCTGAGTGCAGCATTAAGCGCTTTTGTGCGGTTGTCTTCCTGAGCCATGCGGAAATTCCTCATAACAAGCTGTATAATTAGCCAGTAGTATGCCAAAGATTAGCGGCTAAACAAATCCTCAGCGGCAACTTTAACGATTATTTCTTCTGCGCCTGAGCGCTCAGCCTCGACACTAAACCCGCCAGCGCTTCGCGCACCGCCTGCTCCCGCACCGCTTGGCGGTCGCCGGGGAAGTGGAAGCACTCTGCCTGCTGCTGTCCAGCACTGCCCCAGGCAATCCATACGGTACCTACCGGTTTTTCGTCGCTGCCGCCCTCCGGGCCGGCCACACCGCTCACCGCAACGGCTAAATCAGCCCCGCTTTCACGGCAGGCTCCCGCCACCATCGCCTTCACCACGGCCTCGCTAACGGCTCCATGGGCTTCAAGCGTGGCAGGCTCCACACCCAGCAGGCGGGTTTTCGCGGCGTTTGAGTAGGTCACATAGCCCGCTGTAAAGTACGCCGAACTGCCTGCCGCCGAGGTAATCGCACTGGCAATGCCTCCTCCGGTGCAAGACTCTGCGGCGGTCACTTCAACGCCAAGCTGAAGGCAAAGCCGCCCCAGCCGCTGGGCAAGCAGCGATAAATCGAGGTTCTTGAGGCTAGAAACGCTGGGGGGCATGGTGACTCCTTCATGTAAGACCTTAGGGTAGCGTAGAATACTGCGTTTAGCTTTCTCAATGAAATTGCTCAACGAACATGCCGCAGGCCAACCGCTTGCGCCACGCTCAATCAGGACACCCATGTCACAGGCCAGCCCCGCCCATACGCCAATGATGGCGCAATACCTTAACATCAAGCGCGAGCACCCCGAGGTACTGCTGTTTTACCGCATGGGGGATTTTTACGAGCTGTTTTTCGATGACGCTAAACGCGCCGCTGCGCTGCTGGATATCACCCTGACCCAGCGCGGCCAGTCGGGGGGTAAACCCATCCCCATGGCCGGGGTGCCCTACCATAGCGCGGAAGGTTATTTAGCCCGCTTAGTAGCAGGCGGTGAGTCGGTGGCGATTTGCGAGCAAATCGGCGACCCAGCCACTAGTAAAGGCCCGGTGGAGCGTCAGGTGGTGCGCATCGTCACCCCCGGCACACTGCACGATGAAGCCCTGCTAGATGCTCGGCGAGATAACGTTCTGGTGGCCGTTGCCCCCGGAAAAGCTGGCTGGGGACTGGCATGGCTGGAGCTCTCCAGCGGTCGTTTTAACGTACTGGAAGTCGAGAGCGAAGCGGAAATGCTCGCCGAGTTGACCCGCCTCTCCCCTGCGGAGCTGCTGGTGCCGGAGAGCCTGACCCTGCCCGATGCGTGGTCGCAAAAGCGCAGCCTACGCCGCCAGGGGGAGTGGCTATTCGATCTGGAAAGCGCCACCCGCAGCCTGTGCGACCAATTTGAAGTTAGCGACCTGCGTGGCTTTGGCTGCGCGCATCTCTCCACGGCGCTGATCGCGGCCGGTGTCTTGATCGACTACGCGCGCGATACCCAGCGCTCGCGCCTGCCCCACGTGACCGCCATCAGCGTAGAGAACCGCGACGATGCCGTGGTGATCGACGCCGCCAGCCGCCGCAATCTGGAAATCGACATCAACCTCGGCGGCACCGGCGATAACACCCTGGCCAGCGTGCTTGATACCTGCACCACGGCCATGGGTTCGCGGCTTTTAAAGCGCTGGCTGAATCGCCCGCTACGCCAGCGGGAGATCGTCGAGGGCCGCCAAGCCGGCGTGGCCCTACTCTCTATTGATGCCAACTATATGAGTCTGCGGGATACGCTGAGCGACGTGGGGGACGTGGAACGCATACTCGCCCGCGTCGCTCTTTACAGCGCACGCCCACGCGATCTCGCGCGACTGAGAGATGCGCTCGCCACGCTGCCCACGCTGGAAGCGCTGCTGACCGATATCGACAGCGGCAGCACCCTGGATAGCCTCAAGCCGCACATTCGCCCCTACCCCGAGCTGGCCGATACGCTAGCGCGAGCGCTGGTCGACAACCCGCCCGTAGTCATTCGGGATGGCGGCGTAATTGCCGACGGCTTCGATGCCGAGCTAGATGAGCATCGCGGCATGGCCGAAAACGCAGGCGACTATCTCGTTCAGTTAGAACTGAGAGAGCGCGAACGCACGGGACTTGCCAACCTAAAAGTCGGCTATAACCGCGTACACGGCTACTTTATTGAGCTGCCCCGCGCCCAGGCGCAGCATGCGCCAGCTGACTATATCCGTCGTCAAACGCTGAAAAACGCCGAGCGCTTTATTATCCCAGAGCTGAAGGAGTTTGAGGACAAAGCGCTTTCCGCCAAGTCGCGGGCGCTGACGCGGGAAAAATGGCTCTACGATCAGTTGCTAGCCGAGCTCAACGCCCAACTGCACGAGCTACAAAACACCTCACGCGCGCTGGCTGAGCTGGATGTACTGTGTGCTTTTGCCGAGCGTGCCGACGCTCTTAACTGGGTACGCCCGCAGCTAGTGGACGCGACCGGCATTACCATTACCGCCGGACGGCACCCGGTGGTCGAACAGGTGAGCGACACGCCGTTCGTGCCTAACGATGTTATGCTAACGCCCAAGCAGCACATGCTGATCATCACCGGCCCCAACATGGGCGGTAAATCGACCTACATGCGCCAAACCGCCCTGATCGCCCTGCTGGCCCATAGCGGCAGCTTCGTACCCGCCGATGCCGCCGAAATCGGCCCGGTTGACCGTATCTTTACCCGGATCGGATCGTCAGATGATCTAGCGGGCGGGCGCTCTACCTTCATGGTAGAAATGACTGAAACCGCCAATATTTTGCACAATGCCACCGAACACAGCTTGGTGTTAATGGATGAGATTGGCCGTGGCACTAGCACCTTCGATGGGCTTTCCTTGGCCTGGGCAAGCGCCGAGCATCTCGCTAACGCTCGGGCGCTCACGCTGTTTGCCACGCACTATTTTGAAATGACGGCACTGCCTGAGCAGGCGGAGGGCATCGCCAATATTCATTTGACGGCAACGGAGCACGGCGATGGTATCGTGTTCATGCACCGTATCGAGGCAGGCCCCGCCAGCCAGAGTTATGGCTTACAGGTCGCCCAACTCGCCGGGGTCCCGGCTCCGGTAATTCGTCGCGCTCGGGAAAAGCTGATGATGCTCGAACAGCGGGATGTCGACGAGCAGCAGCGGCCCTCAGCGAGCCCTGCGATACCGCAGCAAAACGACCTGTTCGCCAGCGCCCCGCACCCGGTGGTAGAAGCGCTCGGCAAGGCGGATATCGACGACTTGTCGCCTCGCGAAGCGCTGACCTTGTTGTATCAGTGGCGAGAGTTGCTATAGACAATGGATATAATGAGCGTCAGTAATCGCATCAAACAGATGAGCGCGAGCGCTTGCCGCCGGGTATGGGCACCACTAGAATGTCGCCCATACCTTTTTACCTTATAAAAAACCGCAGATTTATAACCATTCACGATTGACCACGACCGGGAGGCTTCTCGGTCTCGCAAGAGGGATAGCAAGATGACGTTTGTCGTTACCGAGAACTGCATCCAATGCAAATACACCGACTGTGTGGAAGTTTGCCCAGTCGACTGTTTCTACGAAGGCCCCAATTTCCTAGTTATTCACCCGGACGAGTGCATCGACTGCGCGCTGTGTGAGCCAGAGTGCCCTGCTGAGGCAATATTCTCGGAGGATGAGCTGCCAGATGGCCAAGAGCAGTTTATCGAGATCAACGCGGAGTTGGCCGAAGTGTGGCCCAATATTGCCGAGAAGAAAGACCCTCTGCCCGATGCAGAAGAGTGGGATGGCAAAACGGGTAAGCTGGAAAAACTCGAGCGTTAAGCGCAGAGTGTTAGCACATCCCAAAAAAACCAGCGTTTACGCTGGTTTTTTTGTAGTCGGATGGAAGGCGTCCATGATTGCGTGAATGGCCTACACAAAAAAAGGCGGCCCGTAGGCCGCCCGCTCCAAGCACTTCCTCTGACCACTCCCTGTGTCAACCTCCTCAGGTGACTTCCTTGCCAGGACTCACGTCTCTGTATCACCCGGCGCACCTGCTTGCATCCCGTTGCATCCTGCCTGAAGCATCCTTGCCTCCCCTTGTCCTGAATGCATTGTGGCAGAACAGCGCAACTTCTCAATCGGACCCAATACGCAAAAGGCGAGCCCAAGGGACCCGCCTTTCTTTCATAAAACCCAACTAAGACAATCACTTAAAGTTGAATTAGTGAAAAATCTCGCTTTTTCTTACAAGGTTTCGAGCGAATTTCGTCGGCATTTGTAAGAGATCTCTTACAAATTTTTGAGAGATCCCTTACACGCGAACGCTATGTTTTTGACCTACTGGCCTTTGATGGCTTTCAAACCGGGGTAGCTCACATCCCCTAGCTCGGCTTCGATCACCAGCAGGCGGTTGTACTTCGCGACACGGTCAGAACGACACAGCGATCCGGTCTTGATTTGTCCCGCACAGGTGCCTACGGCCAAATCGGCAATAGTGGTATCTTCCGTTTCACCGCTACGGTGGGAGATGACCGCCGTAAAGCCCGCATCTTGGGCCATTTTAATCGCGTCGAGGGTTTCGGAGAGCGAGCCAATCTGGTTGAACTTGATCAGAATCGAGTTACCGATCTGCTCGTCAATGCCACGCTTAAGGATTTTGGTATTGGTGACGAATAGGTCGTCCCCCACCAGCTGCACCTTGTCGCCCAGCTTGTCGGTCAAGGCTTTCCAACCGGCCCAGTCGGACTCGTCCATGCCGTCTTCGATAGACACGATGGGGTAGTCGGCACACAGGCCCGCCAGGTAGTCGGCAAACCCTTCGGAGTCGTAACGCTTGCCTTCTCCGGCCAGGTCGTACTGACCTTCCTTGTAGAATTCGGAGGCAGCACAGTCCAGCGCCAGAGTGACATCGCTGCCCAGGGTATAACCGGCATCGGCCACCGCCTGCTTGATGACGGCCAGTGCCTCGGCGTTGGATGTCAGGTTGGGCGCAAAGCCACCCTCATCCCCTACCGAGGTAGACAGCCCCTTGGCAGAGAGCACTTTTTTCAGTGCGTGGAAAATCTCCGCGCCCATACGCAGACCTTCACGGAAGTTGGGGGCGCCCACCGGCTGCACCATGAACTCCTGAATATCCACGTTATTGTCGGCGTGCTCACCGCCGTTGAGGATGTTCATCATCGGTACCGGCATGCTGTACTGGCCTGGCTGACCGTAAAGCTCGGCGATATGGGCATACAGTGGCACGCCTTTGGCATTGGCCGCCGCCTTGGCTGCCGCGAGCGACACCGCCAGAATCGCATTGGCTCCCAGAGTCGCCTTGTTATCCGTGCCATCCAACTCCAGCATGGCATTGTCCAAACCGCGCTGGTCCCGCGCATCCATTCCCAACAACGCATCACGAATCTTGCCATTCACGGCCTCGACGGCTTTTAAAACGCCTTTACCGAGGTAGCGCGCCTTGTCGCCATCACGCAGTTCGAGTGCTTCGCGGGAACCCGTGGAGGCACCGCTGGGGGCACAGGCAACGCCTACGGCACCGCTTTCCAAACGTACGGTGGCTTGAACGGTCGGGTTACCGCGCGAATCGAGCACTTCCAGCGCACTGATTTCAACAATTTTGGTCATGACAGTGTCCTTTGGTTGTCGGTCTAATAGATGAGAGATCCAATGTATACCACGGATTAACGCCGCGATTAACGGATGGTTAAGGGATCGAAGCCTTTTACCAGAGCGTCTAACTGCGACAGCTGCGTTAAGAATGGCTCTAATTGATCCAGCGGCAGCGCACAGGGGCCGTCGCACTTGGCATTATCGGGGTCTGGATGAGCTTCTAAAAACAGCCCGGCCAAACCAACCGCCACGCCCGCACGAGCAAGCTCTGCCACTTGGGCACGGCGGCCATCGGCGCTATCCGCCCGGCCACCGGGGCGCTGCAGAGCATGGGTGACATCGAAGAACACCGGGTAACCGGTCTGCTTCATATCGCCAAAGCCCAGCATGTCCACCACCAGGTTGTTGTAGCCAAAGCTGGTGCCGCGCTCGCACAGCATCAGGCGGTCATTGCCCGCTTCCTGAAACTTGTTAAGGATATGGCGCATTTCGTGCGGGGCCAAAAACTGCGGCTTTTTGATATTGATCGCCGCACCGGTTTTCGCCATCGCCACCACGAGATCGGTCTGGCGCGCCAAAAAGGCCGGCAGCTGGATGATATCGGCGACTTCAGCAGCAGGCGCTGCCTGCCAGGGCTCGTGCACATCGGTAATGATGGGCACGTTATAGCGCGCCTTGATATCGGCCAGGATTTGCAGGCCTTTTTCCAGCCCAGGCCCCCGGTAGGAGTGGATCGAGCTGCGATTCGCTTTGTCGAAACTGGCCTTGAACACATAAGGCATACCCAGCTTTTGCGTCACATTCACGTAGGCCTGCGCCACTTCATCGGCCAGCTCCGCCGACTCCAGCACGTTCATGCCGCCAAGCAGCATGAGTGGCAAAGAATTGCCGGCGGTCAAGCCGGCAACGTTGATGTGATGCTCTGGGAATTGGGACTGAGAAGACATGCTTCCCCCTTTATTCCTGAGGTGCGGCGTGGGCACGGGTGCGTGCCGTTTTGTGTTCTAGTGCGGCATTGACGAAGCCCGAGAAGAGCGGATGACCGTCGCGAGGCGTCGAAGTAAATTCCGGGTGGAACTGACACGCCACGTACCAAGGGTGGTCCGCCAGCTCGACGACTTCGACCAGCGACTGATCGACGCTCTTGCCCGAAATCACCAGGCCCGCAGCTTCCAGCTCATCAATGAACTGGTTGTTGACTTCGAAGCGGTGGCGATGACGCTCAACGATTTCGTCGGCACCGTACGCTTCGCGGGCTTTGCTGCCAGCGGCCAGATGGCACACTTGGCCGCCCAAACGCATGGTGCCGCCCAGGTCGGAGGCCGCGTCGCGCAGCTCGATCTTGCCTTCGGCATTGATCCACTCGGTGATCAACCCCACCACCGGGTGCTTGGTATCGTGGGTAAACTCGGTGGAGTTGGCGTCTTTCCAGCCAGCCACGTTGCGGGCGAACTCGATCACCGCTACCTGCATGCCTAGACAGATACCCAGGTAAGGGATGTTGTTTTCACGGGCAAACTGGGCGGTCAGAATCTTGCCTTCCACACCGCGCTCGCCGAAACCGCCGGGCACCAGAATGGCGTCTTTGCCTGCCAGGCGCTCGGTGCCGTGACGCTCGATGTCTTCAGAGTCGATGTAGTCGACGTTGACCTTGATGCGGCCCTGAATACCTGCGTGGATCAGCGCTTCGTTCAGCGACTTATACGCATCCAGCAGCTCCATGTACTTGCCGACCATGGCGATGCTGACCGACTTCAGCGGGTTCAGCTTGGCATCGAGTACCTTGACCCACTCCGACAGATCCGCAGGCTCAGCTTCTAAGCGCAGCTTGTCGCAGACGATATCGTCCAGGCCGTGCTCGTGAAGCATTAGCGGAATGCGGTAGATAGTGTCGGCGTCTTGCAGCGGCACTACCGCACGCTCTTCCACATTGGTGAACAGCGCAATCTTGCGGCGCTCGCTCTCCTCAAGCTCCACTTCGCTGCGGCAAATCAAAATATCCGGCTGGATGCCGATGGAGCGCAGCTCTTTTACGCTGTGCTGCGTCGGTTTGGTTTTGGTTTCGCCAGCGGTCTTGATGTACGGCACCAGGGTGAGGTGCATGTAAATGGCGCGGCTTGCGCCCAGCTCGCTACGAATCTGACGAATGGACTCCAGGAACGGCAGTGATTCGATATCGCCAACCGTCCCGCCGATCTCCACCAGCGCCACGTCGAAGCCTTCGCCTCCAGCGTAGACGCGCTGCTTGATCTCATCAGTGATGTGCGGAATGACCTGCACAGTGCCACCCAGGTAGTCACCCCGGCGCTCTTTGCGTAGCACATGTTCGTACACGCGGCCGGTGGTGAAGTTGTTGCCCTGGGTCATTTTGGTGCGAATAAAGCGCTCATAGTGACCTAAGTCCAAGTCCGTCTCGGCGCCATCCTCGGTGACGAACACCTCGCCGTGCTGGAAGGGACTCATGGTGCCCGGGTCCACGTTGATGTACGGGTCGAGCTTGAGCATGGTGACCTTAAGGCCGCGGGCCTCGAGAATCGCCGCCAGCGAGGCCGACGCGATGCCCTTGCCAAGAGAGGACACAACGCCGCCGGTCACGAAGATATATCGTGTCATGGAAAACCTGTCGAAACGTGATCAAAAGGCGTAACAGAAAGCCACACCAGGATGGGACGACAGAATAGCAGAGTACGCCTTAAGGCTCAATTTGAAGTGAAACAGCGCCAGCCTCGGTCGCGAGCTAAAGCTGCCTCCCACTCTAGCTATTGGCTACACATAACTAGCTACTGGCTGTACATAAACAGTGGGAGGCCAATTGATCGGGCTAAAGGATGCCGATGCACAGTTGCCCCAGAGGTAGGTCTGCGCGAGGGCGCTGTGAACCCATCCTTGGGCGCTACTTTTGTCATCCATGACAAAAGACCCTCGCTACGACCTACCCCTGGTGCTGTTCGGCATGGCATACACACTTTACACGCCTAGGTAATCCAGAATGCCCTCGGCCGCCTGACGCCCTTCATATATAGCGGTGACCACGAGATCGGAGCCACGCACCATATCGCCACCGGCAAAAATTTTCTCATTGCTAGTTTGGAAGGCGTACTGACCATGCTCAGGCGCTTTGACTAGGTCCCATTCGTTGACATCGATATTGGCGCTATCGAACCACGGTGCCGGGCTTGCCTGGAAACCAAAGGCCACCACGACCGCATCGGCCGCAATGATCTCTTCAGACCCCGGCACCACTTCAGGACGACGACGGCCGTTCTCATCCGGCTCGCCCAGGCGCGTGCGGACTACCTTCACACCCTCGACCTTATCTTCGCCCACTACCGCTACCGGCTGGCGGTTGAACAAGAACTCGACGCCCTCTTCCCGTGCGTTAGCCACTTCACGGCGCGAGCCCGGCATGTTCTCTTCATCGCGGCGGTAGGCACAGGTCACGCTGGCGGCGCGCTGACGAATCGAGGTGCGGTTACAGTCCATCGCGGTATCACCACCGCCCAGCACCACCACGCGCTTGCCTTCCATGGAGATAAAGTCGTTCGGGTCTTTCTCGAAGCCCAAGCGGCGGTTGACGTTGGCAATTAGGAAATCCAGCGCTTTGTAGACACCGGGCAGGTCTTCACCGGGGAAGCCACCCTGCATGTACTTGTAAGTACCCATGCCCAGGAACACCGCGTCGTACTCCTGCAGCAGCGTCTCGAACTCGACATCAGTACCGATTTCGGTATTCAGACGGAACTCAACGCCCATTTCCTCGAATACCGCACGGCGGCGCTCCATGACGTTCTTTTCCAGCTTGAACTCAGGGATACCAAAGGTCAGCAGACCGCCAATTTCGGGGTACTTATCGAACACCACCGGCTTGACGCCGTTGCGCGCCAGAATATCGGCACAGCCCAAGCCCGCAGGACCTGCACCAACAATCGCGACTTTCTTATCGGTCCACACCACTTTGGACATATCAGGGCGCCAGCCCATGGCAAAGGCGGTATCGGTGATGTATTTCTCCACCGAGCCGATCGTCACCGCGCCAAAGCCATCGTTCAGGGTGCAATCGCCTTCACATAGGCGGTCTTGCGGGCACACGCGGCCACACACTTCCGGCAGCGAGTTGGTTTTGTGGGACAGCTCGGCGGCTTCAATAATGTTGCCTTCCACCACCAGCTGAAGCCAGTTAGGAATGTAGTTGTGTACCGGGCACTTCCACTCACAGTAGGGGTTGCCGCAGTGCAAGCAGCGGTGCGCCTGGCTCGCCGCATCGGTGGGCTTGAACGGCTCGTAAATTTCCGCGAACTCTTTGGCTCGGGTGTGCGCCGGTTTTTTCTGTGGGTCTTTACGACCCACGTCGACAAACTGAAAATCGTTATTTAAACGGTTGGCCATGATCTTTCTCCTCGAAGCGTAGGCGCTGACGGTTATTGCGGCTGACGCCGAGACTGATCCAGCAGACTACCCAGGCTGGCCGCTTTTGGCTTCACTAGCCAGAAGTGGCGCGCGTAGTCGCTAAAGTCTTCCAGAATCGCCTCACCGCGTGCGGAACCCGTCGCGGCCACGTAGGCCTCGATCATTTCCCGCAGGTGGCGACGGTAGGCTTCCATCGCTTCGGTGTTGACCCGGTGAATTTCGACCAGCTCGTGGTTGTACTTGTCCACGAAGGTCCGGTCTTCATCGAGCACGTAGGCAAAGCCACCCGTCATGCCCGCCCCAAAGTTAACGCCGGTTTCACCCAGCACGCAGACCAAACCACCGGTCATGTACTCACAGCAGTGGTCACCCGCGCCTTCGATCACCGCCGTGGCGCCGGAGTTACGTACCGCAAAGCGCTCGCCAGCGGTACCGGCAGCAAACAGCGTGCCACCCGTAGCCCCATAGAGGCAGGTGTTGCCGATAATGGCCGTTTTGTGGCTCTCGAACTGGCTGACCTTGGGCGGCACGATGACGATGCTGCCACCGTTCATGCCTTTACCGACGTAGTCGTTGGCATCGCCTTCCAGGTAGAGGTTCAGGCCACGAGCGTTCCATACGCCAAAGCTTTGGCCCGCCACGCCGGTAAAGCGCGCGGTGACCGGTGCGGCCTCAAGGCCATCTTCACCGTAACGCTTGGCAATGGCACCGGAGGTGAGCGCACCGACACTGCGGTCGCAGTTGGTGATGGTAAAATCGAACGTGCCGCCAGACTGAGACTCAATGGCCTCTTTCAGCGCCGCCAAGACTTCCTGGTTTTTGGCACCCGGGTCGTGGGGCACGTTACGGCTCACTTCACAGAACTGCGGCGCATCTGCAGGCACGAAGTCGTTCGCCAGCAGCGGCATTAAGTCCAGCTTACTCTGTGATGCCGTATTGCCTTCCAGCACTTCCAGCAGGTCCGTGCGGCCAATCAGGTCGGTGAGCTTACGCACGCCCAGCATGGCCATCAGCTCGCGTACTTCTTCGGCAATAAAGCGGAAGTAGTTTTTCACCATATCCACGGTGCCGCGGAAGTGCTCGCCACGCAGGAAGTCATCCTGGGTCGCTACACCGGTGGCGCAGTTGTTCAGGTGGCAAATACGCAGGTATTTACAGCCCAGCGCGACCATCGGCGCGGTGCCGAAACCGAAGCTTTCAGCACCCAGAATCGCCGCTTTGACGACGTCGAGGCCGGTCTTCAGACCACCATCGGTTTGCAGACGAATTTTGTCCCGCAGGCCGTTAATGCGCAGCGCTTGATGCACCTCCGGCAGGCCCAGCTCCCAAGGGGAACCGGCGTGCTTGATGGAGGTGAGCGGGCTTGCCGCCGTGCCGCCATCGTAGCCAGACACAGTGATCAAATCCGCATAGGCTTTGGCGACGCCGGTCGCAATAGTGCCGATCCCTGGCTCGGAGACTAGTTTCACCGAGACCTGCGCGTCTGGGTTGACCTGCTTGAGGTCAAAGATCAGCTGCGCCAAGTCTTCGATGGAGTAAATATCGTGGTGCGGCGGCGGCGAAATCAGCGTGACGCCGGGCACCGAGTAGCGCAAGCGGGCAATCAGCTGATTGACCTTACCGCCCGGTAGCTGGCCGCCCTCACCGGGCTTCGCACCCTGGGCCACTTTGATCTGCAGCACTTCGGCATTGACCAAGTAAGCTGGCGTAACACCGAAACGACCTGAGGCGATCTGTTTGATCTTCGAGCTGCGAATGGTGCCGTAACGGGCTGGGTCTTCGCCACCTTCACCGGAGTTGGAGCGACCACCCGCCTCGTTCATGGCCTGCGCCAGCGCTTCGTGCGCTTCGGGCGACAGCGCGCCCAGCGACATGCCTGCGCTGTCGAAGCGTGGAATCAACGCTTCGATGGGCTCGACCTCTTCCAGCGGAATCGGCGTGGCCGCAGGCTTGAGTTTCAGCAGGTCACGAATGGTGGCCACGGGGCGCTCGTTCACCAGCTGCGCAAATTTCTTCCACTTGGTGTAGCTGCCCTCTTGCACCGCCGCCTGCAGCGCCTTGACCACATCCGGGTTGTAGGCGTGGTACTCGTGGCCGTGCACGTACTTGAGCATACCGCCTTGAGAGATCCCTTTGCGGGGAATCCATGCATCCTTGGCCAGCAGTTCTTGCTGAAGCTGAAGCTCAGCAAAGCCGGTGCCCTGAATACGCGACGCCATGCCCACGAAACAGGTATCCATCACTTCATCGGCCAGGCCGACGGCCTCGAACAGCATGGAGCCACGGTAGGAGGCCAGCGTCGAAATGCCCATCTTAGAAAGGATCTTGAAGAGTCCCTTCTGCAGGCCTTTACGATAATTCTCGCGGGCGTCTGCCGGGTTGCCAGTCAATTCTCCGGTGCGGTGCATATCCGCCATGACCTGATACGCCAGCCACGGGTAGACCGCCGTGGCGCCCACCCCGAACAGTACCGCCATCTGATGGGCATCGCGGGCGTAGCCAGTCTCGACCACGATGTTGGCATTGGGGCGCAGCGCCAGGCGGCCCAGGTGGGAGTGCACCGCACCCACGGCCAGCGCTGCCTGAATAGGCAGTTGGCCTTTGGGCAGCTCCGCATCGCTTAGCACCAGAATCACTTTACCCGCTTTTACCTGCGCTTCGGCTTCTTGGCAAAGCGCGGTAATCGCCTGCTGCAGGCTGGTCTGCTCTGGATCGTACCCGAGCGGCAGCATATGGCTAGCAAAGGCCGGATCGTCCTGGCTCACCAGGGCGGTGAATCTACGCGGCGAGAGCACCGGCGTGGTCAAAATCAAGCGATGGGCGTGTTCCGGTGTGGCCTTGAAGACGTTCAGCTCCGCGCCACAGCAGGTTTCCAACGACATCACGATCGCTTCGCGCAGCGGGTCGATCGGCGGGTTAGTCACCTGGGCAAACTTCTGCCGGAAGTAGTCGGTCAGCAAACGCGGGCGGCTCGACAGCACCGCCATCGGCGTATCGTCGCCCATGGAACCCACCGCCTCCTGGCCGCTCTCCGCTAGCGGGCGCAGCACCTGGTCGCGCTCTTCGAACGTTACCTGGAACATCTTCTGCTGCACGTTCAGCGCGTCGGTATCCATGGTCTGGAATCGCGCCAGTTCGGTCAGCGCCGACTCCAGGTAGTTCGCTTCCTGTTTCAGCCAGCGCTTGTAGGGGTATGCGGACTTCAGGCGGTCATCGATGTCCTGAGTGTGCAGCACTTCGCCCGTTTGGGTATCGACGGCCAGCATCTGGCCGGGGCCGACGCGGCCTTTTGCAACAACATCTTCCGGCTTGTAGCCGTAGGTACCAATTTCAGAGGCCAGGGTGATGTAACCGTTCTTGGTAATCACCCAACGCGCCGGGCGCAGGCCGTTACGGTCCAGCATACAGACCGCTTGGCGACCGTCGGTCATGACCACGCCTGCGGGGCCGTCCCACGGCTCCATGTGCATGGAGTTGTACTCGTAGAACGCGCGTAGCTCGGCGCCCATGGTCTCGACGTTTTGCCAGGCGGGCGGCACCATCATGCGCACAGCGCGGTGTAGCTCCATACCGCCGGTCAGCAGCACTTCCAGCATGTTATCCATACTGGAGGAGTCGGAGCCGGTGGTGTTGACGATTTCGTCTAGTTTAGCGATATCCGGCAGACGCTCGTTGACGAAGTTCGCCTTGCGCGAGTTCGCCCAGCCGCGGTTGGCTTCGATGGTGTTGATTTCACCGTTATGTGCCAGTAGGCGGAATGGCTGCGCCAGGGGCCAGCGCGGTGCGGTGTTGGTCGAGAAGCGCTGGTGGAAAACACAAATGGCGGTTTCCAGGCGCGGGTCGTTCAGGTCCTTGTAAAAGGCTGGCAGGTCTTCCGGCATGACCAGGCCTTTATAGGAGACCACTTCGCTGGAGAGCGATGCCACGTAAAAGTCTTCGTCGCTGCGCAGCGCCTGCTCGGCGTAGCGGCGACCCATGAAAAGATCGACATCGAAATTGTCGCTGCTGCCGGGGGCAACGAACAGCTGCTCGATACGCGGCAGGCAGTCCAGCGCCATGGGGCCGCAGACACTCGAGTCCGTGGGCACTACGCGCCAGCCCAGCACGTCCAAACCGCGTGCGCTTAACTCAGCCACCAGCGTCTCTTTGGCTTTGGCGGCACGCGCATCGTCGTTGGGTAAAAACACCGACCCCACTGCGAAGCGCTCGCCCAGCTCTACATCGAGCGACTCTTTAGCAGCAGCACGCATGAACTGTGCGGGCATCTTTAGCAGCAGGCCACAACCGTCGCCGGTTTTACCATCTGCCGCGATGCCGCCACGGTGGGTCATGCAAGTCAGTGATTCGATAGCCGTTTTCAGCAAGTCGTGGCTGGCCTGCCCTTCCATGTGGGCAATAAGGCCAAAGCCGCAGTTATCGCGAAACTCGCCTGGCTGGTGAAGACCTCTATTCATGGGCGTGCCTCTAGTCAGCGTATTTTGTAAGCAGCGTTTTTATGGTATAATCACGGGCTTTTCTTTTTTTATGGCTCTTGTTACCCGCCCAAAATAGGGTGTTGTCCGCATTCGCTGCTGCGAGAAAAAGGTCGCTCAGCATAGCGATTTGCCACCGCGTAGCGCAATCGCTCGACACTCGCCAATCGTCAAAAACCCTCGCCAAATCCCGTAGTTGCACTACCGCTCAATAAAAAAATAGTTATACTTCAACGGCTTGCAGGCCAAAGAAACGGTATTTCAACGATCAATACAGAGCACTAGACTTTAGTCTAATTTTTACTAAAAACCCCATGCCGATAGCGCATAAGGCATACGGATATCACTAGTCAGCAGCCACTTCGACGCTTTCTAGACAAACAAAACCCGCCTGTTTCGAGGCGGGTTTTGAGCGGGTGCGCTTACGGGTGATTCCCCTAGCCGCGCGGATAATCATCGAGTAGCTGTCTCAGTGTCTCGATAGGCGTGGCATCGCTAACGCAGGCATCGCCCAAGTCGTTCAGTAGCACCAGACGCAGACGCGCGTCCACGTTCTTTTTATCCAGCCGCATTCGTGTCAAGAAGTCATCCGACGACATGCCCGTTGGCGCAACCAGCGGAAGGCCCGCGCTTTCGATCACCGCTTTCGTGCGCTTTAAGGCATCAGCGCTGATCCACCCCAACTGGTGGGAGAGCGTGGCGGCCATCGCCATGCCGGCTCCTACGGCTTCGCCGTGCAGCCAGTTGCCGTAACCTTGATGCGCCTCGATGGCGTGGCCAAACGTGTGGCCAAGGTTCAACAGCGCACGAACGCCCTGCTCGGTTTCGTCTTCCGTCACGATATCGGCTTTGATCTGGCAGCTCTTGGCAATGGCCTCTGCCACCACAGCTGGCTCAACGTGGCGTAGCGCCGTCATGTTCTGCTCAAGCCAAGCGAGGAAGGCGGCATCGCGAATAAAACCGTACTTCACCACTTCCGCAAGCCCTGCAGAAAGCTCTCGGGCAGGCAGCGTGGTCAGCGTGGCAATATCCACCACTACCGCTTTTGGCTGCCAAAACGCGCCAATCATGTTCTTACCCAGCGGATGATTAACACCGGTTTTGCCGCCCACCGAGGAGTCCACCTGGGAAAGCAGCGTGGTGGGCACTTGAATAAAGGCCACCCCGCGCTGATAGGAAGCAGCGGCATAGCCCACCATATCGCCAATCACACCGCCGCCAAGGGCAATGAGTGTGCAGCGGCGGTTAAAGCCGGCTTCCAGCAGCGCATCCCAAATGCGTCCTACCTGTTCGATGGTTTTGTACTGCTCGCCATCTGGCAGCACCACGGCACGCACGTCTAAATGCTCGGGTAAGCTAGAACGCAGCGTGTCTAAGTAGTGCGGCGCCACGGTTTCATTGGTAACGATCATGACTTGGCTACCGGCCAGATAGGGCACAAAACTGTCTGAGCGATTTAATAGCCCAACGCCAATATGGATGGGGTAGCTGCGCTCATCCAGTTCAACGGTTAGCGTACGGTCATGGGCTGGCTCTGTCATTGAGATACCTTTTTATGTGGGGCGCTGGCGGTTTCTAACGGATCAATCAGGCGATGCACGCGGCGTAAAATTTCATTTACCACGGCACGGGGGCTACGGCGATCCGTACGTACCGTAATGTCGGAAGTAGCACGGTAGAGCGGATCACGGGCGGCGAACATATCGTTGAGCACCTGTTCGCGATTCGCACACTGCAGCAACGGGCGGTTGCGATCTTTGGCGGTGCGTTTTAGCTGCTGCTCGACAGTGGTCATCAAGTACACCACTGTACCGCGATCGCGCAGCGCTCGGCGGTTCTCTTCTCGCAGCACCGCGCCACCGCCGGTGGCGACCACGACATCCGTGAGCTGGGTGAGCTCGTCAATCATCTGAATTTCACGCTGACGAAAGCCTTGCTCACCCTCCACGTCAAAAATCCAGGGTATATCGGCACCGCAGCGGTCTTGTATGGCGTGATCGCTATCGTAAAACGGGCGCGATAGTTCTCCCGCCAATAAGCGGCCTATCGTGCTTTTACCAGCCCCCATGGGGCCTATTAAGAAAAGATTGGGTAAATCCTGCATCAGCGAACCGCCAAACCATCATCAAGTAATCGTGGAGTGATAAAGACTAATAACTCTACCTTTTCATTGCTCTCTTCGGTATAGCGAAACAGCCTGCCCAGTATAGGAAGATCGCCCAGCAGCGGTGTTTTCGCTATTTGGCTCAGCTGTTCAGTGGTCAAAATACCGCCTAACACCACCGTCTGGCCATTATCGACCAGCACCTGGGTCTCGATTTGGTTGGTATCAATGGGCGGCTCGCCGCCGAACTCGCTCTCACGGAAGCTGTCGTTCTTGATTACCAAATCCATAATGATGCGGTTATCTGGGGTAATTTGCGGCGTGACCTCCAGCGACAGCTCCGCCTCCTTGAACTCGGTATCGGGGTTGCCCTGGGCATCGACACTCTGGAATGCCCGCTCCTCCCCTTGGCGGATCGTTGCGGTGCGCTGGTTGGCGGTAATCACCCGAGGCTGCGAAATGGTCTGGCTTTTGCCTTCGCTTTCCAGGGCGCGCAACTCAAGGTCGAGCAGAATATCCCCTGAGAGATAGCCAAAGCTGAAGCCCGTATCAGCCGCTGCCGTTGAGCCTAAGTCCACCGCCAGGCCACCTTGGGCACGGTTGAGGCCGCCAGGATTGATGTTGCGCGGCACGAACTGCCCGGCTTCGTTTTCCAGGAAGCCTCGGGTGCTGGAGACGCCCCAGTTCACCCCCAACTCTCGGGAAGCGCTATCACGGGCAATCACGATGCGCGCTTCGATCTGTACCTGACGCACCGCCACATCCAGCCGGACCAGCGTCCGCATAATATCGCGCACCTGTTCGGCCGTGTCTTGAATGAGCAGTGTGTTGGTACGCTGGTCAACGCTAACGCGGCCACGCTCAGTGAGCAGCCCAAAACCGTCACCACCACGCAACAGCTGTGCTAAATCTTCGGCCCGTGCGTACTTTATCTCGATGAACTCAGTCACCAACGGCGCCAAGATTTGCTGCTGGCTACGGGCCTCAATCTCTTGACGCTCAATCTCGGCCAGCTCACTGGCCGGCGCTACTACAATCACATTGCCCTGTTCACGGCTAGAGAGCCCTTGGCTTTGCAAAATCAGCGCCAGCGCCTGGTCCCAGGGCACATCGTTGAGGTTGAGCGTTACTCGCCCAGTAACACTATCACTGGCGACTAGGTTCAAGCCGGTAAACTCAGCCAGCGTCGCCAGCACGGCTCGCACCTCAATATCTTGGAAATTGAGGCTCAGACGGTCGCCGGTGAAGCTTTCTCCCTGCTGCGCGCGGTCCTGCTGAGAGGCTTGGCTCACCGGCTGTACTTCCACGGTGAGTGTTCGCCCGCTTTGCGATGAAATCATCGCGTAGGGGCCGTTCGTTTGTAGCTCAAGCAGGGTTTCCCGCTGGCCAGTGCGGGGGGTTATGCGAGTAATGGGGGTAGCAAAGTCGGTCACATCGTAAATTTGATTCAAGGAATCAGGAATATCTACGTCGCGAAGCTCAGCAATAACGCGGCCCTCACTCCCTTCCCGCACTTGCGTCACTACCCCTTCACGATCAAAAGAGACCAGCAAACGCCCTGCCCCATCAGCCCCCCGCTGGAAGTCGATATCCGTTACTTGCGGCCCTAGGGCAGTTTCCAGCTCGCTACTCATACCTGCGGGCGAGTTGTCATTCGCAGCGCTAATACTTTCAGGGCTTAGGGTGATGCGCAGCTGATCCCCTTCTATGCGAGAGGTGTAGTCCAGCGGCTCGCTCAGGTCGACCACTAGCCGTGTACGGCCATTGCCCTCCAACGCGGTAATACGCTCCACACCTGCGCTGTCTACGTTAATACGCCGCTGAGGCAAGCTGCTTTGGGTATCGGCTAGATCTAGCGCTAGACGCGGCGGAGTATTCAGCCGATAGCCGCGAAGCTCGGCAACGCCGCCGCTAAATTGCAATACCAGCTCCACCTCGCCGCCACTGGTTGAACGCACATCAAGGTCCGTTAGCACTGAACCCAGGGCAAAGGTGGGCATCAGGGCTAACAATGGCAGCGTAATTAGACGAAGCATGACGACCATAGCGTGTTATCCGATAACAAGTAAAAATACATAGGGCGCGCCGTGCGATATGTGCTTAGCCTACTCATTCAGGGTGAGCGATGCCTGACGCTCCTGCCAACCCTGCAACTGATTAAAAATACGTTCGGTTATGCGTACTTCTTGCGGGCCAATCGCGGTGATATGCCCGTAGTTAGTGCCTAAATAGTTGCCTTCACGCACACTATAAACGCTGCCATCAGGGGCGCTAATCAACGCCACCTGCTTCCCGCCCATGCGCAATGTGCCAACTAAACGCAGCGCCTCCAGCTGAAACTCCTCTAGCGGCTCGGGGGTGCGCTGCTGATCCGGGGCGAGTGCACTCTCCATCACTGCTACCGTGCCGTTGGCACGAATGCTTTCTGGTGCTAAGAAGGGGCTTCGCACCTCGCGGTAACGGTAATCTACCGGCTGATACTCAGGAATCGTCGGTATAATCACCGGTGGCTGCCCTGCCGGTGTACGACGAATCTCTTCCATCACGGTATCTAACTGGCTCAGGTTGGCATCGCCACAGCCCGCTAACAGAACCACCGCTCCAATGCTAAGTAGACGCTTCATGGGGCGGGCTCCTTCCCTTCCACTGCTTCTATATAGCTATAGGTGCGTGCCAGCAGCGACATGCGCAGCGAGTCACCACTCTGCCCGGCAGGGGCTAGGGTTAAATCGTGCTGGGTCACAATACGCGCAAGCTGGCTAATATCGGCCACGAATTGCGCCAGCTCGTGATAGCCGCCACGCACCTGAATATCCAAAGGGTGCTCCACATAATGGGCGTTACGCACGATGGGCCGAAGACGAATCGTTTCGATACTTAGGTTATTGTTCACCGCCGCATCGCTAATACTATCCAGCAGTGAAGGAATCTCGGCACTGGTGGGCAGCATGGCACGCATAGTGGCCATTTGCTCCTCTAAGACCATTAGTTGGTCGCGTACCTCGGGCAAAAATGCCGCCTCAGAGACTTTACTGCGGTACTCACTCAGCAGGCGCATCTCTTGACGCTGCGCCGCTTCTAGCTCGGCGCGCTTTTCGCCCACCAGCCACCAACTTAATGCGCCAACGGCAATGACAAAGGCCAGCACCCCACATAGCGCTTTTAATAGCGCAGGCCACTCTCCCGCCTCTTTTACATCCAGCCCCTGCCAATCTACATCTTGCAGCTGCCGCCACTCACTCCGCCAGCGTTCACGCCCCCAGATCATGGCGCTTCCTCCTCAGCGGCGGCTTCTTCTACGACAGACTGTACCACGTCAAACTGGAACACTCGGCTGGTACCATCATCGCCACTGGCTACCTCAGAGAATTGTGGCACCCCTAACCCTGGCATGCTGGCGATTTGGCGCAGTTGATCCGATACCTGCCGCTCGCTGCCCGCCATGGCAGAAAAGCTAACCTGTTCACCACTGCGGGAAAGGCGCTGATACACCACGCCATCCACCACGCTGGCAGCAATATTATTGAACAACTGTACAGTGCCTATCCGCTCGGCTTGCAGGGTTTGAAACAGCGTTAATTGCTCACCCAACCGGGCTGCGGTTGCTTGATAGCGCTGCACGTCGGCGATTTCGTTATTCAAGCGCTCAATGTGGTTCGTGATATACGCATTGCGCTGCTGCTGAGCCGATAACTGCTGCTGATAAATTTGCAAGACACCCAGCCCTAAACCAATACCCGCTAAGAACATCATCACGACTACCCCATAAAATCGGCGTGTACGCTTTTCACGGCGTGCTTCCCGCCAGGGCAGCAAATTGATCTTGATGCTCATAACCCAACCCTCATCGCCAAACCACCAGCGGTGAGCATGGCCGGTGCATCATTGGTTAGGCCTTCAATATTAAGGCGTTTATTCACACGCATACGCTGGAACGGGTTGGCAATCGTCACCGACATACCGCTATCTTCTGAAATACGTTCGGCAAGGCCGGGAATAACGCTTGAACCTCCCGCTAATACAATGTGTTGCACCTCATGCTGGCGAGCAGCGGTGTAATAAAGCTGCAGCGAGCGACCTACTTGCTGTACCACGGTTTCCAAAAACGGATTCAGCACTTTCTCGTGATAGTCATCCGGTAGGCCGCCGTACTTTTTGGCAAAGCCGGCCTCTTCGTTACTCAAAGAGTAATGGTCGCGAATCGCGTCGGTGAGCTGGCGACCGCCAAACACCGTGTCCCGGCTGTAGACGATGTGACCTCCACGCACCACGTGGAAGGCGTTCATGTTCGCACCAATATCCACTAGCCCTACGCAGGCGTTGGGATCGCTGTCGACGTTGAGCTGACGACGCAGCTCGGCCAGCGAGCGCTCCATGGCGAAGGTTTCCACATCCACCGCCGCAGGCTCAAGACCTGCGCGCTCTAAGGTTTCTGTGAGTTGTGAGACACCCTGCTGGCGGCACACCACCAAAATCACCTGCTGCTGCTCTTCATCAAAGGGCGCGGGGCCTAGGCAATGGAAATCGAACGCTACCTCGCTGAACGGAAACGGAATATGCCGGTCAGACTCAGCAATGATGCGCTCCTCTATTTCATCTTCGCTAAGCGAAATGGGAAACTGGAGCGTTTTGGTAATCGCGGCGCTGGCCGGAACGGCCACGGCGGCTTTGCGCGTCGAGGGTTTGGCATGCTCAACGGCGCGACTAAGCACATTGGCGACATCGTTCATGTCACGAATACGGCGCTCGACTACCGCGCCTTCGCGAAGCGGGCGCACGGCGTAGCTCTCAACTTGATAGTTGTCGTTGCACTGTTTAAGTTCAAGTAGCTTGACGGTGGCCGAGGTAATATCGACACCAATCAACCCTTTACTGGGTTTTAGTAAGCGCATGCTGACTCCGGCTCCGCCTGCCTATCGTGCGAGTTTCGAGGTTACATGATTTTTAGTTAAGGCACACGCCACGCCATATCAACACTGGTGGCCGCTGCCTCCCCTTCCTATAATGGCAGCCACTTGCGCGCCATGGCGTTAATACTGCCCTGGCTACTCCTCTTTTCACGGGTACCCACTGTTCATGACGTTTTTACGAACTCTTGTGTTGTCACTATTTTCGCTGGTTGTTGCGCTCTCAGGCGCGGTCATACTGGCGGTGATTGGTGCCGCTATCTACTTCTCGCCGGGACTGCCCGACGTTCGCCAACTGCAGGATTTTGAACTGCACACACCGCTGCGTATTTTCACCAACGACGGCAAACTGATTGGCGAATTCGGCGAAGAGCGCCGCATGGCGATCGACTTCGACGAGATCCCCCAGGATATGATTAATGCGCTGATTGCGGCAGAAGATGCCAGCTATTTTGACCATGCCGGCGTCGACCCTCGCGGTCTAGCACGGGCGGCGGTGGAGCTAGTACAGAGCGGTGGCACCATTCAGTCGGGCGGCTCGACCATTACCATGCAGGTCGCGCGTAACTACATGCTGACCCTGGACCAGACCTTCACACGCAAAATCCGCGAGATTCTGCTAGCCCTGCAGATGGAGCAGATCCTCGATAAAGAGGAGATTTTCGAGCTTTACGTCAACAAAATCTTCCTGGGTAACCGCGCCTACGGCATTGCTGCCGCCGCCGAGACTTACTATGACAAGCCGCTTGCCGAGCTGAGCCTGGCCGAAACCGCCATGATTGCTGGGCTACCCAAAGCGCCTTCTGCCTTTAACCCACTGGCGAACTCTGAGCGCTCGCTGATCCGTCGTAATTGGATTCTGTTCCGTATGCGCGAGCTTGGTTATATCGATAACGATATCTACCAAAATGCCGTACAAGAGCCGGTCACCGCTCGCCGCCATTACACCCAAGCCGAAGTGGACGCGGCCTATGTGGCAGAGATGGCTCGCCAGTATGCCATTGAGCGCTTTGGCGATGACGCCTACACCGGCGGCTACCGTATTTACACTACGATTGATAGCGAGCTGCAGCCGTTTGCCCGCCAAGCACTGGCCAACGGCCTGATCGAGTACGACCTACGCCATGGCTGGCGGGGTGCCGAGCAAGAGGACATTGCCCCCAGCTTGGTCGAAGCCCAAGAGCAGACCACTACCCAGGGTTTGGAAGAGGAGCTATCTGAGTCGCCTGAGATCCGCCAAACCGCTCGTCAGGCAGCGCAACGTAGCCAAACAGAAGTCGAAGGCGTAGATGGCGATGTGAGCAACTGGCTTCAAGTACTGGAGCGCACGCCCAACTACGGTCTGCTGCGTCCAGCCATCGTGGTCGAAAGCAGTGGCCGCGAAATGCAGGTACTCACCCGCGGCGGTGAGCTGCACACCATCGCCTGGAGCGGCTTGAGCTGGGCGCGCCCCTACCTCAGCCCGCGCAGCCGAGGGGCCGAACCCAGCAGCGCCAGCCAGATTGCTGAGCGTGGCGACCTGATTCGCGTAATGGAAACCGACGAAGGCACACTGCGCCTCTCCCAGCGCCCCGATGCAGAAGGCTCGCTGGTAGCCCAGGACCCACGCACTGGCGCCATCCTAGCGTTACAGGGCGGGTTTGATTTTAACGCCAGTAAGTTCAACCGCGCTGTACAGGCACAGCGCCAGTCAGGCTCGATCTTCAAGCCGTTTATCTACCTCGCCGCGCTGCAAGATGGCGAGATGAATGCGGCCAGCGTGGTCAATGACGCCCCAGTGGTGCTAGACGACGGCAGCGATTCGCTGTGGCGTCCGGTGAACTCCAGCCGCGACTTCCAAGGGCCGATGCGCCTGCGCCCGGCGCTCGCGCGTTCGCGTAACTTGGTCACTATCCGCGTGCTGCAAACCATGGGGTTGGACCACACTATTCAGTACCTAGAAGGCTTCGGTTTTGCACCTGAGCGCCTGCCCCGTGGCCTGTCACTGGCACTAGGCAGCGCCAGCCTTACGCCGATGGAGATGACCAACGCCTACGCGGTGATCGCCAATGGTGGCTTCCAAGTCGCCCCTTGGTTTATTGAGCGCGTTACCCGTGACGATGACAACGAGATCATCGATGAAGCCACTCCCCAAGTCGCCTGCGTTAACTGTGCCGAAGGCCAGGAGACCGTCGAGATTGATGGCAAAAGCTACCCAGTGGCGCCCCGCGTTGCCGACGCCGCCGCGGTGTACATCCTGCGTGACATGCTGCGCGACGTCATCACATCGGGCACGGGCCGGGCAGCGCTGAGTCTTAATCGTGAGGATATCGTCGGTAAAACCGGGACGACCAACAGCCAGCGGGACGCTTGGTTTGCCGGTTTCAACAGCAATCTCGTGACAACGGTGTGGGTCGGTAAAGACAGCAACGACACCATTGCCGAGTACGGCGCGAATGCAGCACTGCCGATCTGGATCGACTTCATGGGTGATGCGCTGGAAGGTACGCCCTCTGCGCTGCCACAGCGTCCCGACACCATCGTCACCGCACGGGTGGACCAGGAGACAGGCCGTCGTTTACACGATGACCAACCGGGCGGCATGACCGAGCTGTTCCACAGAGACCATCTACCGGATTTCCAGCCTCGGCGCATTAGCCAAGAGCTCGAGGAAGCCAGCGGCTCGCAAGGGTCTGGCACGGCAGAGTCAATTTTCTAAATACGAACCGACGCTAAAACGTAAAGCCCGGGAACGAATGTTCCCGGGCTTTTTTGGTGCTGCTTTTCTTCTGGGCAAAATCAACCAGCCACCGGCGTTGTCTCCCGTTTGCTCGCCTGCCAGTTAGCGGCGATGGCTACGACCATGACCGTGACTCCGGCCACCTCCGTCCACAAGCTTGGATAGAACACACCGACGATGGCACCACCAATGGCCAAACGAGGCAGCCAAGACATACGCGTGAACAGGTAGCCTTCTAGCGAGGCCGCGAATGCACATAGCGCCAGTAGCGCGATGACTGCATTCCATACCACCACGAGTACCGGCCCGCCAATGATGATCTCCGGATTGAACACCATAAACAGCGGAATCAAATAGAGGCCTTTGGCAAACTTCCACGCTTGGAAGCCCGTCTCCATAGGTTTACTGCCCGCAATCGCCGCCCCAGCAAAGCCTGCCAAGGCGATGGGCGGCGTCACGTTAGAGTCCTGGGAGTACCAAAAAACCACCAAGTGAGCGATCAACAGCGGCACACCGAACTCAGCGGTCAGCGCCGGGCCCACCAGCACGATCAGAACGATGTAGCTGGCAGTGACCGGTAACCCCATCCCCAAAATTAGGCTCGCCAACAGCACCAACAGCAGTGCCAGCACCAGGTTGCCACCGGAGAACGCCAGCATCATGGAGGAGAACTTCAGACCCAGACCAGTCAAACCGACCACACCAACGATGATACCGGCGACAGCGCAAGCCATGGAGACCGCCACGGCATTGCGCGCGCCCAACTCTAATCCCTGGACCAGCTTCACGAGCCCTGCCCACACGACTGCTTTCGTGCGCTCGACCGTGACCGGCTGCCCCTGTTTGGGTGCCACGAAGAAGTACCATAACGCATAGCGCAAGACGGCCACCGCCACCATGGTGATGACTGCGTAATACCCCACGCGCATGGGCGACATGCTCATGGCCAGCAGCCATACCAACACCGCCAGCGGCAGCAGGAAGTGCCAGCCATCTTTCATGACTTGGCGCATTTGGGGCAGCTCGCTCTTGGCCATGCCCTGCATGCCTTGTTTCAAGGCAATGATGTGGACGAACAGATAGACCGTGGCAAAGTACATGATCGCCGGCAGAATGCTGATTTTGACGATCTCTAAGTAAGGCGTATTGGTATATTCGGCAATCAAGAAGGCGCCTGCGCCCATCAGCGGCGGCATGATTTGCCCGCCGGTGGAAGCGGCGGCTTCGATGCCCCCCGCCTGCTTCGGCTGGTAGCCCAGTTTCTTCATCAGCGGAATGGTAAACGCGCCGGTAAGTTTTTCATCGATATGGCTTACGCTGCCACTGGACGCCAGCGCGGCGGTCCGGCCAAAGCGGCCGTTCTGGCCTCGGCGGGTATGGGGTCGATTTCGGGC
>Ga0105217_100116_pt1 | contig 38313 bp, 29 predicted proteins | sample Virmet3651_4511_FD_89710 | JGI IMG/M metagenome (GOLD analysis project Ga0105217, IMG submission 89710) | Marine viral communities from the Southern Atlantic ocean transect to study dissolved organic matter and carbon cycling - metaG 3651_4511 | ecosystem: Environmental > Aquatic > Marine >... | reverse complement strand
TAGGTACAACATTTATTGATTTTAAATCATATTAAATGAAATCAATTAATATTAAATATTTATTAATCAGTTGATTATAAGTATATTTAGCTAAATTTACCATCAAATACGCTGGATTCAAAACCCAGTTCTTAGGAGTGTGGGTTCGATTCCCACCCGGGGTACAAAAGCCTTTAAGCATTGCTTAAAGGCTTTTTTAGTTTTGACTATATTTAGCTTCTAAGCGCATCAAAATAACATATGAATATCACGACAAAACATACTGCACTTATTTTTAATTTTTGCTTGGTGTTGTTTTGCGGTGAAATTTTTGCTCAAAAAAATGATGTTTTAGACGAGCTGCTGCAAACCATTGAGCAATCTGATGCTTACGATCGTATTAAAGTGGAGCGCATCAATGACTTGTCAAAACAACTCTATGCACTTGATGGTGCTTCGGTACAGCAGCAATTTGATTTAAACAGAGCTCTTTTTTTTGAATACCGAATTTTCATGCAAGATTCGGCTTTCAAGTATGCGATACAATCTAAGCTTCTTGCTGAGCAGTTGGGCGATGAACGTTTGATCGCCGAAACGACACTAGATTTGGCCAATGTTTGTGTTTCAGCAGGAATGTTTAGTGAAGCGCTGGCTTACTTAAATGATGCTGATCTTGATGATATTCCCAAAGACATTCGTTTTTCCTTAAATGGTTTGTTAGGGCGCTGTTACAGTGATATGGCAGACTACAGTACCATTTCCTATTACTCTGATCTTTACCGTAAGCGCGCTAAAGACTATCATCAGAAATCTTTAGAGCTGGCAGTTCCTGATACGTGGGATTTCATTATGTTGCGCGGCTACTTAAATTTTAAATACGGAAATCTTGAAGAAGCGCTTAAAGATCTTAAGCCGTCATTAGCTATGCGGGATGACCTGAGATCCCAAGCGGTGGTCAATTCGGTTTTGGGAGATATTTATGTGCAAATGGGGGCAGAGGAACTGGCTATAAAGCACCTTGCTCAATCTTCTATAGCAGATATAAAATCTTCGGCTAAAGAAAACCTGTCGATGATTCAGTTGGCTGAATTTTTATTTAAAAAGGGCGATGTTAAACTAGCTTCTGTATTTATCAAAAAAGCCAACGCAGATGCTGAAGCTTATGGGGCTCAACAACGTAAAATACGTGTAGGTGCTATTTTACCCAATATAGAAGAGCAAATTATTAATCAGGTCGAAACGCAGCGCGCGAGATTATCTAAGCAAAATATCATGTTGAGTATTTTACTTGTGGTGTTGCTGGCTTTGGCTATAATTACCTATGTGCAACTACGCCGACTTAAACGTGCTAGAAAGGCGCTGCTCGTGGCGCACAATGATTTGCAAGTCAAAAATGATCGCATTGTAGAGGTTAGTGAGACGGTACACTCTCAAAATGAAGAACTCAATCGGGTTAATGATCTTTTGCTGGAAGCCAATACGATTAAAGAGGAATACATCGGTTTTTTCTTTACACAGGATGCTGATATTTTTGAGAAGTTCAAAGAATTCAAGACCGGGATTGAGCGCAACCTAAAGTCTAATAATTTAGAGCGTATTAAATATCTGACCACGGTTTATGACTTGAAGAAGGAAAAGAAAAAATTGCTTGAAAGTTTTGATGAAGCGTTTATAAAACTGTTTCCCAATTTCATTGCAGAATTCAATGCGTTGCTCAAATCGGAAGAGCAAATCAAGTTGAAAAAAGACCAATTGTTAAATAAAGAGTTGCGCATCTTTGCACTGATTCGTCTCGGAATTAAGCATAATGAAATTATAGCTCAGATTTTAGGGTATTCTGTTAATTCGATCTACGCTTACAAGACTAAAATTAGGAATAAATCATTTTTAGATAAGAAGGATTTTGATCAAATGTTGCTTGAAAAAACCCGAATCAAGCAATAAAATTCGATCATTTTACTATATAATTTCTATATAAAAAACGCTAAGAATAAATCACAATTATTTAATATTCAGTTTTTTATAATGAATATTCTGCTTTTATTTTCTATATAAAATTTTCTTCACGTAATATCAGCATCTAAAATCTTCAAATTTGCTCTGTATGTGGATTATTGACCTAATCTGATACACAATTAACTTTTAGATTCATTTTAAGAATACGATTTCGTAATAAGTCATTCCGCTTGACGCAAACGTTTTCAAAAAAAATGGGTCTTAAAACAGAAACAAGCATTAGCAACTATTTAATGAATGTAAATTTTATGAGAGAACTTTTCAAAAGCTTAAGGTTTTTGCTCTTTATGGTTCCTGTCGCACTCTTTGCGCAAAACTCAGTAACGGGAGTAGTGACCGAGAAGGCGACAGGAATGTCAATTCCCGGAGCAAACATCATTGTACAGGGCACCAGCAATGGTACTACTACAGATTTTGACGGAAACTACACCATCAACAACGTGAATGAAGGTGATGTTTTGTTGTTTTCGTTTTTGGGCTTTACCGAGCAGCAAATCACGTATACCGGGCAAGCCACAGTGAATGTCGCGTTAGAAGAAAACCAGACCAGCCTAGATGAAGTCGTGGTAATTGGTTATGGTAGCGTGACCAAAAAAGATGCGACCGGTGCGGTAAATCAAGTGTCCACCGAAGATTTTAATAAAGGTCAGGTGAACACCGCAGGGCAGTTGATCACCGGTAAGATTGCCGGGGTTACAGTAACCTCAGGCGGTGGAGCACCTGGTGAGGGGCAGAACATCAATATTCGAGGTATTGGTTCGATTTCTTTAAACAGTTCACCTTTGTATGTTGTTGACGGGATTCCGTTAGACAACAGCAATGTGGGTGGATCGCGTAACCCGTTAGATTTTATCAACCCTGCCGATATTGAAAGTATGACCGTGCTTAAAGATGCATCTTCTACGGCGATTTACGGTTCGCGAGCAGCAAACGGGGTGATTTTGATCACAACCAAAAAAGGAAAAGGAACCGAATTCAAATTCAACTATAGCGGCGCAACTACGGTGTACAGACCTACAAATTATGTAGATGTGATGAATGGCGATGAGTTTAGAACGCTGGTTAACAGAGTAGGAAATGATGCGGCGAGAGCGCGTTTAGGAAACGCTTCTATAAACTGGCAAGAAGAGATCTATACTGAGGCGATGGGTGCTGAGCACAACATCAGCACCACCGGAAATGTAGGTAATTTTATGCCGGTACGTGCTTCATTGGGATATACCAATCAGGATGGGGTTTTACGTGGTGATAACTTTACCAGAACTACAGGTTCGGTAAGTTTAAGACCTAGTGTACTTGACGGTTATTTAAAGGCTGAAATCAACGCCCGCGGAATGTACACCGAAAACGAATTTGCCAATCGTGATGCGATCGGAGCTTCGGTAGATTACGATCCTACTAAACCTATCTATAGTGCTGATTCACCATTTTCAAACTACAACGGTTGGTATATTTATAATGCTGAAGCAGATCGCTTTATTCAGAATAGCCTTTCCCCCACAAACCCAATCGCGTTGATTAATGAAAAGGACGATTCTGCGGAGATCAGAAGATTTATAGGAAATGCTAAAATTGATTATAAGCTGCATTTTTTCTCAGATATTACCGCTACGGTTAACATTGGTCTAGATAAAACCAATAGCCACGGAAGAACTATTGTTTCAGAAAATATGCCTTCTTCGCAATTAGATTGGAATGGTTCATATTCTAATTACATCAACAGGGCGACTAACCAACTTTTTGATGCTTACTTGACGTACGACAAAGATTTTGGGAAGAGTTCGTTAAATGCTGTTGCCGGGTATTCTTACCAAAGTTTTGAGTACGATAACTACAGCTTTGATAGCGAAGCACAAGAAGAAGGTAATGATGCCGAATTTATTGATAAATGGAGAAGCACCCTACTTTCTTATTTTGGTCGTGCAAACTATAACTATGACGATCGCTATTTATTAACCGCTACGATGCGTGCGGATGCCTCTTCTAAGTTGAATCCGGATGATCGCTGGGGATATTTCCCATCATTTGCAGTGGCTTGGAATATCAATAATGAAAATTTCTTCAATTCTGAAACCATTAACCAGCTGAAATTACGCGTAGGTTATGGTGAGATCGCTAACGTAAACGGTCTTGGAGATTATCTTTTCTTGACCAATTATACCGGAAGTAGATCAAATGCCAACTATCAGTTTGGAGATACTTATTATCAAACCTACCGTCCAGATGCATACAATGAAGATTTGCGCTGGGAAGTAGGTAAGACCTTTAACGCAGGTATTGATTATGCCTTATTCAACAACCGTGTGACGGGTTCGTTAAACGCTTATCTTAAGAAAACCGAAGACCTGATCAGTTTTGTAACGGTAGATCCATTTACCAATTTCTCTAATAAGATCAACAAGAATATTGGAGATATGGAGAATAAGGGTATCGAGTTTGAGCTGAACGTAACTCCAATTCAAACTGAAGATTTTACTTGGAGAATAGGCTATAACGTTGCTTATAACGATAACGAAATCACCAACCTTCCTGATCAAGTTGAAGTAGGTGGGATTTCAGGAGGAACCGGTAATACCGTGCAACTTCACAAAGAAGGGTATACTCCGTTTAGCTACTGGGTATACAAGCAAGTGTATGATGATAATGGTCGTCCTATTGAGGGTGCTTTTGTAGACCGCAACGGTGATAACCAGATCAATGATGAAGATCGCTACTTGTATAAAGATCCGTTTGCAGATGTTACAATGGGGCTTAATACAAACCTTAACTACAAGAGCTGGGATTTGGCGATCGTAACGCGTGCGAGCTTAGGAAATTATGCGTACAACAATATGGCTTCGAGCAGATCGTATGAAGTACGTGCTACCGAAAACAGCATTCTCACCAATTTACACAGAGATTATTTCAACACAGGTTTTCAGACCATTACAGAGTCTAGTTTGCAGAGTGATTACTATGTGCAAAATGCTTCGTTCTTTAAGCTTGATAACATAACCCTTGGGTACACGTTTCCGCAGTTATTTGACGATGCTTCGTTGAGACTGTATGGTTCTGCGCAAAACGTGTTAATCATCACCGAATATGACGGATTAGATCCTGAAATAAGCGGAGGTATCGATAACAACTTCTACCCAAGACCACGAATTTTCACATTTGGTGTAAATCTAAATTTCTAAAAAACTATGAAAATGAATTACATTAAAAAAATAGCGCTTCTTATTCCTACGCTTTTGCTCATTGCGTGTCACGATGATTTAGATCAGACACCCATTGATCCAGATAGTTTTACTGAAACTAACGTGTTTGCAAATGCTGATGAAGCAAAAGGAGCTTTGGCAAAATTATATGCCAGTCTTGCGTTAACCGGTCAGCAAGGACCGGCAGGACAAGCCGATATTACAGGTATTGATGAAGGTACTTCTCAATACTCGAGATTATTATTCAGTTTAAATGAATTAACCACAGACAATGCCGTGGTAGGTTGGGGAGATCCCGGTTTGCCTAATTTGCACGCAATGAACTGGGGTGCGGGTAACGACTTTACTACCGGTATGTATTACCGTCTGGCGCAAGAGGTTTCGTTTACCAATTCGTTTATTGAAAATGCACAGCTGTTAAACGATAATGCTGAAGTTGAGGCGTACATCGCCGAAGCGCGTTTTCTAAGAGCTTTTGCGTATTTCAATTTGATGGATCTGTTTGGCGATGTGCCATTAGTGACTGTAGTTTCTACAGATCTACCTGAGCAAAGTACACGTTCTGAAATTTTCAATTTTGTTGAAGGTGAACTCCTTGAAATTCAAGATCAGTTAAAAGAAAGCGGAGCAAATGAATATGGCCGTGTTGACCGTGTTGCAGCCTGGGCGTTACTTTCTAAGCTGTATTTGAACGCTCAAGTTTGGACGGGTACAGAACGGTATACTGATGCAATCACGTATGCTGAAATGGCGATCAACTCAAGCTACAGCATCAATACAACAGATGCTAACGGAAATGGTTCAGCCTACGACGAACTTTTCTTAGCTGATAACAATTCAAACGGAGCACAAAACGAATTTATTTTCGCTCTCAATTTTGATGGAAACAATTCACGTACCTACGGTGGAACCACCTTTTTAGTTCACGCTGCAATTGGTGGCTCTATGGACGCATTCAACTTTGGTGTGAATGGCGGCTGGAGCGGTCTACGTACGACCAAAGCTTTGGTAAATAAATTTGATGCTTCAGTGACCGAAAGTGATGCTGATGGCAACCCTACCGCTTGGGCAGACTCGCGTGCGATGTTCTATACAGACGGTCAGAGTTTTGAGATCAACACCATTGCTAATCAATTTACAGATGGCTATGCGGTAACAAAATTCACCAATATAGATTCTAACGGCGCTGCCGGAAGCGATACCGGTGGGGATTTTGTAGATACTGATTTGCCTATCATTCGCCTTGCGGAAATCTACCTTACCTATGCAGAAGCCGTGCTTAGAGGTGGTGCAGGTGGTGATGTGAATACCGCTGCAGGATACATCAATGAGCTGAGAGCACGTGCCTATGGCAACACCAGTGGAAACATTACAAGTTCTGCATTGACATTAGATTTTATTCTTGATGAGCGCGCTCGCGAACTGTACTGGGAAGGACAGCGCAGAACAGATTTAATTCGCTTTAACGATTTTACTACAGGCAATTATCTATGGCCATTTAAAGGCGGTTCGCGTTCAGGAACGGCGGTAGATGAGTTTAGAAACTTATTTCCGTTGCCAAGTAATATAATATTGATTAACACCAACCTTACTCAAAATCCGGGGTACTAATACATAAAAGAAACGATGAAAAATTTAACACTTGTTTTTATTGCGCTTATCGCAGCTTTAAACTTTACAGCTTGTACAGATGATGACGGTTTTACATTTACTGCAAAGCCAGATCCTGAGGGGGTAGTTTTTACAAACTCAACACTAGAGACTTATAATTTGATGGCTTCTAGTTCAGATAATTTAGCAGAACGTTTTGTGTGGAATGAAGTAGACTTTGGTGTACAAACTCCGGTGAATTATGAGATTCAGGGTGCTACAACTGAGAGCTTTGAGACTTTTTCTGTTATTGGTGTAGGTACACAAACCAACCTTCCGGTAACGGTAGGTAATATGTTGAGTTTAGCGCGTGAAGCCGGTTTAGATAACGATCCGCTTACTCCTGAACCTAACACCGGGACGATCTACTTTAGAGTGCGTGCTTATGTAGGTGCTGATGCAGGAAATGTGGTAGAACAATTTTCTGATGCATTGGCGATCTCAGTAACCCTTCCGGAAGCTGAAGAAGAAGAGGAAGTTCAATTGCCTCAAATCTTTGTGGTGGGTAACTTCTTATCTGGAGGTGGTTATGGTTCAGACTGGACTCCTGCTGATGCAGTTCCGCTTGCCGCTTCTGCTGAAGGAAACACAGATTATGAAGGTTTTGTTTTTGTAAACTCAGATACTCCTGAACTTAAATTCTTACCTACTAACGAAAGTTTTGACGGGGATTACGGAGATACCGGTGAAAATAACGGTGACTTTTCAGGAACTATTGAGCAAGAAGGTGAAGTAAATGCAGGAACTCCTGACGGAACCGGCGGCTATTACTTGATCAATGTAGATACCGAAGCATTAACCTACGCGATGACTAAAACCAGCTGGGGAATCATTGGTAACGCAACATCAACAGGATGGGACAGCGATACCGATATGGTTTACGATCCTGCTACAAAAATCTGGTCACTTACCTTAGATCTTACCGAGCAAGAAGCTCCTGATAACGGTATCAAATTCAGAGCAAATGATGCTTGGGACTTAAACATAGGTGATAACGATGCCGACGGAACAATGGAGTTTGGTGGTCAGAACATCGGTATTCCAGAAGATGGGAATTATACCATCACGCTTGATTTGAGCAATCCAAGACAATACAAGTATTCGATTACTAAAAATTAATCACCCATACGAGCTGATGCTGTTTTTAAGCATCAGCTTGTTTTGAAAATCTTATAACTATGAAACAGTATTTTTTTAAATATCCGTTTCTGCTTTTGCTGTTGCTTGCTATCAGCATAAGCTGTTCATCAGATGATGATACAGCGGTAGAGGCAGAAGAAGGTCAAGAAACCCCGGATCCGGTAAACTATCAGGCGCTTAATTTAGCCGAATATGATAACGGAAGCCGTGTGATGATGCAGGCGTTCTACTGGGATGTAGAGCCACGATTTGAATGGTGGAACACGATTTCTACTCAATTAGAAGATTGGAGTGCAGCCGGAGTCAATCGTATCTGGTTGCCGCCGGCGACCAAAGGTCAATCAGGTGGATACTCGATGGGATATGATGTTTCAGATTATTTTGATTTTGGAGATTATGAGCAGCACGGTACAGTGGCAACCCGCTTCGGGACACGTACTGATCTGGAAAATCTTATTGCTACCGCGCACGATAACAATATCGAAGTGATCGCAGATATCGTATTGAATCACAACTCGGGTGGTGGCTTAGAGTACAATCCGTATCGCGGTTATGATACGTATAGTCTTTTTGACGAAACTCACGGAAATGCTTCGGGTATGTTCAACAGAAATTACGAAGATTTTTATCCAAACAGTGTGAGTAATTACGATCCGGGCAGTTTGTTTTATGCGGAGACCAATCTGGATCATCACAGAGAGCGCGTGCAAAACTGGTTGTGGAAAGATGAGAATTCCGTAGCAAAATATTATAAAAATGTGATGGGCTTTGACGGCTGGAGATTTGACTATGTTTTAGGATTCGAGTCTTTTGTGATCAAAGATTTCTTGGCGGAAGTTGGTGGTTTTTCTGTGAGCGAATTATGGGACGGCAATCCTGATCTTATTCGCGAGCATATTGAAGCTACAGGAAGTGGTGCATTTGATTTTGCAGCCTTTTACCGTATGGAGCAGGCGTTTGATCGTTACAGCGATTTGACCTATTTGACCAGAGATCAGGTTTGGCAAACGCATCCTGACAAGGCAGTGACTTTTACCGCAAATCACGATACCGAAAAAGACGGGAACATCGATAACTACATTGAGCGCGAAAACAAACTCAAGGCGTATGCATTTATTATGACGCATCCCGGATATCCAACCTTGTTTTATTCAGATTACCAAAACGAAGCTTTTAAAACGCAATTGGATAAGTTAGTGAGTATTCACAATTCGCTTGCTGTTGGAGACCTAGAAGTGCTTTATACCGATGAGGATGAGTATATCGCAAAGCGAAAAGGAATCGACGCTAATCCCGGTCTTATCATTTATATCACGACCAATACAAGTACTAAGCGCCGTACTATAAACACGGGATGGAGTAGCCGTCAATTGATGGATTACACAGAAAATTCAACTTACTATCCGGCGACAGCCGAAGATGGAAGCACCCAGCTGGAAGCTCCGGCAAATGGTTACGCGATCTGGTCTGTGATGGAAGAGTAAACGCTTTAATACAGCGAATGTGAGTACAAGAAGAAATCCTTCAGCCGGATATTATCCCCTAAAATATTCGGCTGTTTTTTTAATTCAATTCCTATGAAACTTTTTTTTAATTCAATGCTCTTTTTGTTCCTGTTTAGCGCTCCGTTGTGCGCGCAAATAGATCGGGTAGAGCCGCCATACTGGTGGACCGATATGGAAACTTCTGAAGTGCAAATTCTTTTTTACGGAGAAAATATTGCAACCTACAATGTTTCCACCGATGATGAAGTGATCATCATAGGTATTACAAAAACCGAAAATCCCAATTACCTTTTTGTCACTATCGAAACCGATGGACTTCAGGCGGGAACGTTTCAGTTTAATTTCAGTAAAAAAGGAAAAAAGTCGTTTACACGACCTTACGAATTAAAAAAGCGCGAAGCAGGTTCGGCACAGCGCCAAGGTTATGACAGCAGCGACGCGATGTATTTATTGATGCCCGATCGCTTTGCTAACGGAAATCCGGATAATGATTCTGTTGAAGGATTAACCGATACCTATGATCGTGAAGCAAGCGGCGGTAGACACGGCGGCGATTTACAGGGAATTGTAGAGCATTTGGATTATCTCGAAGATTTAGGAGTAACTACTATTTGGAGCACGCCTTTGCTTGAAGATAATGACCCGGGTTATTCATATCATACCTATGCGCAAAGTGATGTGTATAAAATTGATCCGCGCTACGGAACAAATGCCGATTATAGAAATCTTGCAGACGAACTGCATAAACGCGAGATGAAGCTGGTGATGGATTATGTGACCAATCATTGGGGCGCAGAACACTGGATGATCAAAGATTTGCCTACTTATGATTGGATCAATCAGTTTCCCGGTTACGCCCAATCTAATTACCGCATGGAAACGCAATACGATATGCACGCAGCCGAGCGTGATCAGCATTATTGTGTTGATGGCTGGTTTGTAAAAACAATGCCAGACCTCAATCAGAAAAATCCATTGGTGTTGCGATATCTGATTCAAAATGCGATCTGGTGGATCGAGTATGCCAATCTTGACGGATTTCGAGTAGATACCTACAGCTATAATGATAAAGAAGGAATTTCAAAATGGACCAAAGCCATAATGGAAGAATATCCCAATTTCAATATTGTTGGCGAAGTCTGGTTGCACGATCAGGCGCAAATCGCTTATTGGCAAAAGGATAGTAAAATTGGTGCCATTCAAAATTACAACACCCACTTGCCCTCGGTGATGGATTTCACGCTGCACGACGGCCTCACCTCAATGTTTTCTGAAGGTGCGGGTTGGGATACCGGGATGATGAAAGCCTATAACAACTTTGTAAACGACTTTTTATATCCGGATATCAACAATCTTTTAGTCTTTTTAGAGAATCACGACACGGGAAGGTTTAATGAGATCTACGATCAAAATCTCGACAAGTATAAACTAGGGTTGACCTTGATCGCAACTACACGCGGGATTCCGCAATTGTACTACGGATCAGAAATAGGTATGCGTGGTGATAAAGGAAAAGGGGATGGGGACATTCGTAGAGATTTTCCGGGAGGCTGGGAAGGCGATAAGCAGAATGCCTTTGAAGCAACATCCAGAACCCAGCAACAAGAGGCGTTTTTCAGCTTTACTAAAAAGCTAATGAATTGGCGTAAAACCGCCAAAGCCGTTCATCAAGGAGCCTTGACGCAATTTATTCCTGAAAATGATGTGTACGTGTATTTCAGGACTCTGGAAGATGAAAAAATTATGGTGGTGCTCAACAACAGCACAACCGATCAAACTTTAGACTTAGGACGTTTCCGTGAAGTCTTACCGGAAGCCGGCAACGGACTCGAAATTCTTTCTGACCGTAGCATCAAACTGGAGGAAACGCTCGAAGTTTCAGCAAAAACACCCTTGATCATTCAACTAAATTAGAATATATACAATGAGAAAAAACAGTATGTTATTTCTTGCGCTGCTTTTTGTGAGTTTTCAGCTTGCAGTAGCGCAAACCTCAAGCCTTGTTCAACCTGATGTTGCGATCTTTTACCCAAAAGATTTTAAGGCCTATAAAACCCTACCGTCTTTAGCGGTTACGCAAGATGTATCACAAGAAAAACCGCTTCCGGCCAATTGGGCTGTGAAGCCGCAGTTTTTACAAATAGAAGACAAAAATGCCGTGCAATTTACGTTTCCGGAACACGTAGATCTCTACGGAACAGGAGAAGTATTGGGTGACTTGCGTCGTAATGGAACCGATGTTACCTTATGGAATACCGACAATTATGAATACGGAAAATTTGAAGGAAAGCAATTGTATCAAGCGCATCCTTGGGTCTTGGGCGTTCGCAAAGACGGAACCTCATTTGGTATTTTGGCAGATCACAGTTGGCGCCAGCAGATCGTTCTCGACGATAAAGTGACTTTCATAAGTGAAGGACCTACGTTTAGAGTTTTGGTGATCGAGAAAGATTCGCCTCAAGAAGTGATGAAAGCTTTAGGGAAACTTACAGGAACGATGGCGATGCCGCCACTTTGGGCTTTGGGCTACCAGCAATCGCGATATTCTTACTATCCTGATACCAGCGTAAAAGAATTGGCAGATGAATTCAGAGCGCGTAAAATACCGGCAGATGTGATCTGGATGGATATCGATTATATGGACGGTTTCAGAGTATTTACCTTTGATAAAGAAGGTTTTCCTGATCCTAAAGGCCTAAACGACTACCTGCACGATAAAGATTTTAAATCGGTTTATATGATCGATCCAGGGGTAAAGCAAGATTCTTTGTACAGCGTGTATCTGCAAGGAACAGCCGGTGATCATTGGGTACAGACTGCCGGTGGAAAAGAATTTAACGGCGAAGTTTGGCCGGGTCAGGTTGCTTTTCCAGATTATACCCAGCCTCGTACACAAAAATGGTGGGCATCCTTGTACACAGATTTTATGAATTTGGGTATTGACGGCGTTTGGAATGATATGAACGAGCCGGCGGTTTTTGACGGCCCGGGAGGTTCTATGCCAGACAGCAACTTACACCGAGGTGGTGGTGCTTTGCCTATGGATAAACATTTGCGTTATCATAATGTGTACGGACTTTTAATGGTACGCTCTAGCCGTGAAGGAATTATGGCAGTAAACCCAGAAAAAAGACCTTTTGTGCTTTCAAGAGCCAACTTTTTAGGAGGGCAGCGCTATGCAGCTACGTGGACAGGAGATAACTCTTCTACTTGGGAAAACCTTAAAATGTCTATCCCAATGTCTATCAATTTAAGTTTGAGCGGTCAGCCTTTTAACGGTCCCGATATTGGCGGATTTACTAAGAGTCCAACTCCTGAAGTTTTTGCCAATTGGATCGCTTTAGGTGCGTATTATCCTTTCAGTAGAAATCACACTTCAAACGAGACCGAAGCGCAAGAGCCTTGGGCTTTTGGTGAAGAAATTGAGCAGGTATCACGTACAGCGATCAATCGTAGATACCGCCTATTGCCGTATTTATATACTTTATTTCACGAGGCTTCTCAAACCGGAATGCCTATTATGCGTCCTGCATTTTTTGCAGACATCACCGATACTTCTTTGAGAGGGGAACAGCAGAGTTTCCTTTTAGGGGAAGATCTGATGGTTATTCCGCAATGGGCAGAAGATCTTAAAATGCCTCAAGGAGACTGGCAAGAAATCAGCTTGGAAGAAAACACAGATAAATATCAGGCCACCGTTAAATTGAGAGACGGGGCAATTCTTCCCGTGGGTCCTGTAATTCAAAGTACCGTAGATTACAGCACTTCAGAAATCACTTTATTTATTAATCTGGATGCCGAAGGAAAAGCTTCAGGAAGTCTTTATGATGATGCAGGAGAAGGTTACGGGTATCAATCAGGCGATTATTCTATATTAGATTTTGACGCTACCACAGTTGATGGTCAGGTTGAAGTGCATATTGAGCAAACTGAAGGTTCTCGTAAGCTGGATCGTAAGTTTAAGATCGCTTTAGTGCAAGACGGAGCTGTAAAGTATTCTGAATGGCAATCTGGCGACACCATTAGATTGAATTAATTTTTGAATTAGATCTAAATCTAAAAGCTTCTCTAACGAGAAGCTTTTTTTATGCTTTGATTTTTATGTTGAAAAATAGGCCACGGCTATTCTGCTTTAATTTTTGAAAAATTCACGGCTTGTCAACGCCTAAAAAATCACTTGCTGACCGATTTTTTTAACAGTTCTGAGAGCTGAAAATCTTCGGTTTTTTGAATTGTAAAAGTGCTTGTATTTTAAATCTTAACATTTACAAAATAGGCATTTAAGATTCTGTCGTTCAGTGTTTTAAAAAGTTTTCAAAAGAATCGTTGATAAATCGTTGAAAACCTTTTGAGCCACACTTCAAATCGTATTGAACAAAATTTAAACTTTACAAGTAGTTAAAAGATACTCACACTCAATTTTTTAGTTGCCTGTTTTTAAGACGGGTGTCGGCTTTTTAGTCGGTGCTGACGTGAGGATTTTTGACTTCAATTTTTACGATATAAGCGTTTCAATAGACATTTTAAGGAGATATCATGAGTTCACAAGAGATTAAAAAAATTATCAAAAGGGATTACAGCACGGCACCTTTTGTATTAGAAAAAATTACGAATGCGATAAGCAATGCGATGGCAGCTTTAGGACACGGGTCTGAGCAAGATGCTAAATTGATCTCAATGCAGGTGTATGAGGCTTTGTTGATCAATAAAGACAGTGAGGCAGACTATATCCCAACGGTAGAGCAAGTGCAGGATATGGTTGAAGAAAAGCTGATGAGCAGTGAATTTCATGATGTGGCTAAAGCCTATATCATCTACCGTAACAAGCGTGCGATAGAGCGCAAAACCAATATTTTTGAGAAGCGCATTAACCTTAAACCATACGAGTATCCAGAGCTGAATGAATATGTTGCCGCGATCAGACACTCGTATTGGATTCATACCGAATTTAATTTCACCAGCGATATCCAGGATTTTAAAACCGGTCTAAGCGAAGTAGAGCGCAGCGCGATCAAAAACACGATGCTTGCTATTTCTCAGATCGAAGTTGCAGTGAAAACCTTCTGGGGAGATGTGCACCATCGTTTACCAAAACCTGAGATCGCGGCTGTAGGGGCGACCTTTGCAGAAAGTGAAGTAAGACATCACGATGCCTATTCACACCTGCTTGAGATTTTAGGCCTTAATGAAGAATTCAAAGAGCTTAAAAAGAAGCCGGTAATCATGAAGCGTGTGCACTATTTAGAGACTTCGCTCAAGCACGCTAAAAGTGATGATGATAGAGAATACACAGAGTCTATTTTGCTTTTTGCTTTGTTTATAGAGCACGTGTCACTGTTCTCTCAATTTTTGATCATTATGGCGTTCAACAAGCATAAAAATATGCTTAAGGGAATTTCTAATGCAGTAGAAGCGACTTCAAAAGAGGAGCAAATTCACGGAGATTTTGGTGTAGATATCATCAACATCATCAAGAAAGAAAATCCAGAGTGGTTTGATGAAGACCACAACAACTTGATCAAGGACATGTGCTTGAGATCATTTGAGGCAGAAAGTAAAGTGGTAGATTGGATTTTTGAAAAAGGCGAACTAGACTTCTTGCCAAAAGCAGTGATCAATGAGTTTGTTAAAAACAGATTCAACAAATCACTTGAAGCCATCGGTCTTGATAAACTCTTTGATATCGATGAGGCATTACTTCAGGAAACCGAATGGTTTGATGATGAAATTATAGGAACCAAGCACGGCGATTTCTTCGTAAAACGCTCGATCAATTATAGCAAAAGAACACAAAGTATAACCAGTGACGATTTATTTTAAGCCATGAGAGAAAACACTACAGATTTCCAAAACACAACAGAGACCCAAGTTCAACCTTCAAAAGAAAGCGATCTTTTAAAAGCACGTCGTGACGCATTGCACGATGCTACCGAAAAGACCGAAGAAACAGAAGGATCATTTAAATGGCTTACAGAGCACAGCCGTAGCTTTTTAGCGGCAGGTTACTTATCTGAAGGGGTGAGCGCAGAAGAGCGTATACGTGAGATTGCAGATCGTGCTGAAGAGATTTTAGAAATGCCCGGCTTTTCTGATAAGTTCTACAAATATATGGGCGAAGGCTATTTCTCATTGGCTTCTCCGGTTTGGTCAAACTTTGGTAAAAAGCGTGGTCTCCCTATCAGTTGTTTTGGGTCGCATATCGATGATGATATGGGTAACATTCTATACACACAGTCTGAGGTGGGTATGATGTCAAAACTTGGTGGTGGTACTTCTGGGTATTTTGGGAAAATTCGTCATCGTGGTGCTGCGGTGAAGAACAATGGTTATGCAAGTGGAGCGGTACACATTATGCAGCTGTTTGATAAGATGGTTGATGTAGTGAGTCAAGGTTCTGTGCGTCGTGGTAGATTCTCTCCTTACTTACCAATCAGTCACCCGGATATCAAAGAATTCTTAGAAATTGGTACCGAAGGGAACTCGATTCAGCAATTGACACACGGGGTTACTGTAGACAGCACGTGGATGCAGGAGATGATCGATGGAGATACAGATAAGCGTGAGGTTTGGGCCAAAGTATTACAACGTCGTGGTGAGATGGGTTATCCGTATATTTTCTATACTGATAATGCGAATAATGGCAAGCCGGATGTTTATAAAGATAAAGGGCACGATATCTATGCAAGTAACCTTTGTACTGAGATTATGTTACCTTCTAGTGATGAGTGGTCTTTTGTATGTGTACTTTCTTCGATTAACGTATTGCACTATGATAAGTGGAAGAATACAGATGCTGTAGAAACTATGGTGTGCTTCCTAGACGCAGTACTTACCGAATTTATAGACAAGCTTGAAGAATATCGTGATTCAGACAATCGCGATCACCGCCAGACTTTTATGTTTATGGAGCGTGCGTATAACTTCGCAAAATCAAATAGAGCTTTAGGTCTAGGAGTATTAGGATGGCACTCGTTACTTCAGTCTAAGAGACACGCGTTTGACAGCCAGGAAGCTTATGATTTAAACAGTGAGATCTTTAGAGAGATCAAGCAACGTTCGTATAAAGCTTCAGAAGAGCTTGCAGAGAAGTTTGGTGAGCCAGAAGTTTTAAAAGGCTACGGAAGACGTAACGCAACGCTTAATGCTATTGCACCTACTACTTCTTCAGCATTTATTTTAGGACAGGTTTCTCAAGGTATCGAGCCGATCTGGTCTAATGTGTATGTAAAAGATATCGCTAAGATTAAGACGACGATCAAAAACCCATTTTTAGAAGAGCTTTTTGAAGAAAAAGGTATGAATACTCCAGAAGTGTGGAGAAGCGTACGTGATAACGACGGTAGCGTTCAGCATCTTGAATTCTTAACGGAGCAGGAAAAAGACGTATTTAAAACCTATGCAGAGATCGATCAGATGGCGATCATCTATCAAGCTGCAAACAGACAAAACCATATTGATCAAGGACAATCAATAAACCTTTTAGTGCATCCTGATATGCCTATTAAGGAGATCAATAAAATTCATATCACCGCCTGGAAACTAGGTTTGAAGTCGCTTTACTATCAGCACAGTATGAATGCTGCGCAGAAGTTTAAGCAGAAAAAAGAGTGTGTAAGCTGTGAAGCTTAACTAATTGAAGCAACTAAAAAAACCCGCCAATTGGCGGGTTTTTTTATTTAAATCTTTGAGTGTTTTATACCGTAACCGAATAGAAAAACCTAATGATGACGAGCTCAAAACATTAAATTTACTCTACAATTTTAATATCAATTGAAGTTCGGCTTTGCCATCCGGTTTCATCGGTAACAGAATATGCGCAGTGGTAATCGCCGGTGTCAATATCTTCAGGGATGCTCACTTCAATTTGAATTTCATATTCCGTAGGCCTGTTATCTAAACTGAAGTTTTCCATGTAGATCAACGGGTTTACTGCCGTTTTTACGGGTTCCAGATCGCAAGTAGCCCCTTGGTCGTCATGTGTGTGATGATCAAAGTTGTGATGTAAATCAAGACTGTATGAAGCCAGTGCGAGATTGTCTGTTACTCTTGCAGTAAAGGTGTAGGTCTCGCCGCGCTGTAGAGTTTCGCAACCTTGCGGAAAACCGGCACTGTAATCTACAGTAATGGTTGGGCGTTCTTCATCTCTAACCGAATCATTATCTGACGAACACGATGCGATAAAAAGACTGCCAAAAACGAGTGTTATTAAAGCTATTCTTTTCATAAAAATTCATTTTTTCTCAATGATTGAGTAAGGTTTACTGAGCATAAGCTCAGGGTAATGCTATGTGTGGCTCAAAGCCACAAAAGCGATTAAAAACTAAATGCCTGCGCTTGGCAGGCATTTAGTTTTAATGCAGTTTAGGCAGTCACGTCAAGATGCGTGTCAATTTCAGAGATGTTACCCTCTTCATCTTCAATAGTGATAACCATGTGGTATTCACCTACTGGCGCAGTAGCAGGAACATCAATATGTTCGTGAAATTCTACTGAAGTTTCCCCGTGGTAACCTTCTTCAAAAATTTGCTCAAAATCCCATTCTGCTTCACCTTCTCCTACGGTGAGTCCGTGCGCGTGAATGTCAACGGTGATGTTATGTACTCCGTGTACCGCTTCGATCAAAAATTCAGCGTGAAAATCAGAACCGCGCGCTACGCTTTCATCAATTGAAAGGTTGCTGGTAGTAACAGGGTCTAATACTTGAATGTGACCTTCAACTTCTGTGCTGTTTCCGTTAGTATCAGTAACAGTCAGTGTGATGTGGTATTCTCCCGCCGGAGCTGTCGCAGGAACATCTACGTGCTCGTGAAAAGTAGGGTTGATTACCAGATAGCTTTCATCTGTAAATTCTTGCTCAAAATCCCATTCTTCTTCGCCTTCACCAACTTCAAGGTCGTGTGCGTGAATGTCTAAGGTAATACTGCTTACAGTAGCTTCTGCAACGATCTCTGCTTCTAAGTGAATGTCAGAACCTTTGTAAGCTACCTGCTCATCGCCGTGCGTGCTTCCTTCTCCAAACTCAAAATTTGAGATGAGAGGAGCTTCTTCTACAATGACATCGGTGTCATCATCACTACACGAGCTTAAAGTAATACCCGCAAGTACAAATAGTGCTAAGTGTTTCATGTTTAGTTTCATAAAATTTAGATTTAGTGTTTATTGATTAATTAATAAAAGAGTTTAAAAAGGCAGGGTTAACGAAACCGATAGGTTCCTTCCGGCTTCCGGCACGTCGATGAGCCTGTAGAAGCTGGTATGATCATAATATTCTGTATTGAACACATTGTTGAGTTTTACGCGCAACAATGTGGGGTTTTGATTGTTAAACAGGTTGAGTTTGCTCATCACTGCGAGGTTGAGCATTTGGTAACCTGCTGTGATTTCTTCGGGGGGTACGATATCTGTCTGCGCTGCCGCAACACGCAAATCGGCATTAAGATTCACGTCTTTAAAAAGGCTCCAATTGCCCAGGTTATAATTTGCGGAAAGCATCCCGATCAACGGGGGAGAGAACGGAATGGTGAATCCTTCTTTTGGTCCGCTCGTTTGTCTTGAATACACATATTCTGCGGAAGCGTCTAAACGAAAATCTTGAGAGACCTGCATTCCTGCGGTTACTTCACCACCGGTCCGGAATACTTCAGCCTGTGTGTATTCATACACCTGAAGCGTTTCAACATAATTTGAAGTTGGGTTGAGGTAGATGTAATTTTCAAAGTAGTTGAGAAACGGACTAACCCCAAAATTGAACCTGCCGGCAGTATGGGTAACTTCGGCGTCCAATTGGTATGAAGCCTCGGGGTCCAGATCAAGATTTCCGCGCTCGTAGCGATACATATGATAATTCACCCCGTCTGAAGCGAGTTCGTGCGCGAGCGGCATTCTAAAGCTCTTACCGGCGTTCAGTTTATAGGTGGTGTTCCCGTGGATGTAACTGACGCCCACCGAACCGCTAAAACTTCCAAAATCAAGGGTTCTGTTTTCGGCGCGTTGCAGATATACGTTTGAGGTAGACCCATTAGGATTGTCCCGTGGCGAGCGGTACCAGTCGTAATGTGCTTGGGTTGCTACGCGTCCCACATCAAACCGCAATCCGCCTTGCAAGTGAATGTCTTCGGTTAATTCAAAATGATCAAATAAATAAGCTCCGGCAGTGTAGCGGTCATACGCGGGAATCAAGAATCCCCAGCCGCCAATGTTGTTGTTTTGTAATTCGGTATTGATTCCGGCAGAAAGGGTGTGATTTTCAACTTTAAAAATATCTTTTGCATTTAGGGAATACGTGTTTTTTGTAAATACACGTTCTCTACTGTTAGGCGGTGTAGGCATATAACCGTGAGGCACCGGCTCAGAATGTTCTTCACGCTGGTTATTTTGATAACCCAAGTCAAAATGCAAGGTGTGCTCATCTAGATTTATCGTGGTATTATTGGTGATTTTAACGTGATTTACCTTATGAAAAGGCAGGTCGATATCACGATTTGAGGCGTCATAATCAATGGTTGAAGTACGCACTTCAAGTCCGTGCGCATTGGCGAAGAATCCGTTTTTTGCATTGACGTTGCTTACAAAGGTTTCAGACCTAAAATTGTCGCTTACATATCCAAAACTGAAACTTCCGTTAGCTTCGCGACCGGCGGTATTTCTCAAGTCGTTATCATACAGCTCAAAGACATAATTCTCATAATTAATACGGTCAGTAGGTACTTTAAAGTCGGCATAATCCCGATAGGTAAGCCGCGCCCGATAATACCATTTTTCTTTTCTGCCTTGTACGCCAGCTGAGACTGCGAGAAGGTCATTATTGGTTTCACCCAGAACATTGACTTCTCCGCCAAACGAATTGATCGCAGGTGCTTTTGAAGGCTGAATATCTACCACACCGGCAATGGCATCAGAACCGTACATCAAGGAAGCCGGCCCTTTAATAATGCGAATGTCTTGTATGCCGTATTGATCGATCTCGAGGCCGTGATCGCTACCCCATTGTTGTGCCTCGTGCTTGATCCCGTTTTGAACCACGCTTACCCGATTAAATCCAAGTCCTCTGATTGTAGGTTTAGATTGCCCCGAACCAATGGTCATTGTGCTGACGCCGGGTATTTTTTTAAGGGTTTGCATCAGGCTGTTTTCGCGATTGGCGTGAAGAAATTCTTCATCTACGGAAACGGAAACAGTAGCCGATTCTTTCTCGATACGCGAACTGGTTTTTCCTTGTACCGAAACTTCGTCTAGCGAGGTACTGCTAGGCTTGAGTTTGATGACTAAAGGTGTACTTTGATTAACGTTAAGTGTGAATTTCGCGGAAGCGTAACCCAAATGCGAAACTTCAAAAACCGTTGAATTTTCAGGGTTTTTCAGTTGAAAGGCACCCAAATCATCTGTCACGGCATACGTGTTTTCGCCCAGAATGGTAACTCCGGAAAGTGGCTTTAATGAAACGGAATCTACAACAGAACCTTTAATGACCGAGGTTTGCTGCGCAAAGGAATATGTGCTAAGTACAAGACTTAGACATACAACCAGTAGTCTGAATAGCATGCGTAAAATGAATAAGGATTAAACTTCCTTAGAAAAGGGAAATAGGGAAATCAGAGGGTTATCCTTCTCATACAATACAAGTGTTCTATAGGAATCAATACCTAACGACAAGCCACAAGAGCGCTATGCTTTTGAGGTCGTATTCTAATAAAAGAGGATAAGATTATGCTGCCGGTGGAGGCCGGGAAAATAGGTGATAGGAATATGATGTTCCTTGGTAAAAAACAACAGTAGTAATAGGCTGTTTTTCTTGATATTCCGGGTAAAAAGAATCAGGAACAAATGCTTCAGGCTCTTGCAAGATTACAGCAGTCTGATGCTCTGTTACCAAAACGTGACAAATCGCACAGTCGTCCTTTACGTCTGTATCTTCGTGAGTAAGCACGTGAAGACCGGCCATTTTCGTAGTAAGAAAAAAGGCTAGGAATAAAAGCGAGATGTACTGTTTTATTCGTGCGTTCATAGTGCGATACAATCCCAATGCTACCTAAATACTGCGATAGCGCGGCAAAAATAGGAATTCCATCTCAACTTTATGCAACAAAGTTGCGTTAATTTGAACACGGAGTTCCGTGTGCTAGTTATTCGATTTTATTTAGCAGCCACCAAAGAGAATACACTCGAGAGCAATTACTGCTGGAGCTGAACATCTAAATAAACCGAATGTCTGTCGTAGGTTTCAAAAAAAGGCTTAAAAGTTGTGCCATCTATAGTGAACTCCAGTGCTTTTGGATCTCCGGTAATAGTTTTTCCGAGATCTTCGGCGTTGAGCGTGATTGTTCTAAAATCGGTGCGTGGGGCTTCTTCTTGTGCCGCTAAAAGTACGGGCCCATAAAACAGACTTGCGATATTTTCTTGGTCCATAATAGGGTCTAACCTAAATCCAAATGGCATTTTTAGTGCTACAGTATCCCCATTTTTCCAGCTTCGGCTAAGCTTCAGGTAGCTGCCGGGTTTAGCATTTGTTTTTTGAATTTTTCCGTTGATTTTGACCTCGATGCCATTGGTTGCCCAACCGGGAATTCTCAAATGCAAATCAAACTTTGCTTTTCCGTTGATGATCAATTTGGTTTGATCTTCTTGCGGATATGCCGTCACTTGTTGAATACTGATCTGCTGTTCGCTCCACTGTAAAGTAGATGGAACAAAGAGATTTACATAAAGTGCTTTATTATCCTGACTTTTAAAATAAATCGAATTTTGAAGCTTGGTGCTGCTTTCTATCGCGGTTCCGTTACAGCAGGTAAAACCACTCATATCTGCATTGCTAAACTGTTTTTTAGAGCCGGGACGCAAGGGAATATGATACGTATTCGCCGGAGTATGCTCTGCCACCGAAGCCAAGATCTGATTATAAAGGGCTTGCTCATAATAATCCATCAACTCGGGTTGCTGATTATAGAGAAATAAACCGCGACTTAATTTGAGCATGTTGTAGGTTCCGCAGGTTTCGTTTTGACCACCGGCTGATAACCCATTTTCATACAAGGTAGCAGGCTGTGCGACAAAGCATTCTGCATTTGCCGGATTTCTAGCGCCTGCCACACCGCCAATGCTATACATATAATCGTTTTTAGTTTTATACCAAAAATTATCGGCGATATGATAATAGGCAGCATTTTTAGAGTTTCGATATAATTCTAGCGCGCCCATAATCTGCGGAATGTGTTGATTGGCGTGCAGACCGCGATAAGTGTCTACATTTTTTGCGAGTCCGTGATTATGCTCAGCATCGCCATAAAATACCTTGATATTATCAAACAGCTGCGCTGCTTTCAGATAGTTTTCATTCTCGGTTATACGGTATAAATGGGCAAGCGACTCGTTGATGCCGCCAAACTCTCCCGCGATATAGGTATTCCACATTGTGATGAGCGTTTCCGTAGGGAGTTGGCTCAGGCGGGCATAGACCCAACTCGCCATTCCCTCTGCGGTATGTAATGCTTTTTCATTTCCGCTTACTTCATACACATCCAGAAGTCCGGCTAGAATTTTATGTAAGGTGTAATAAGGAGCCCAAACCTGTGTTTCCTGGCCACCATATTTTGCGCCGTGCTCAAGCATTATAAATTGGTCTGGCGGATAGGCGCTAATGTACCCTTCACCCCAATTCCAATAATCTGTACGAATACCCGCTTCGCTTAAATCTGATGAGTAAATTTCCTTATTTGGACCGGTAGGAACGGCAGTAGGATCGCTGACGAAAGTTGCGCTTGCAGTTGCGGGTTTTCCCGAGCGTTGTGATAAATCATAAAGCGTATTTACCATATAGTTCATCTTTGCTTCAAAATTTTGCTGAAGCGTGTTGTCATAGCTGGTACTCGCATAGGCTTGGGCGATCGCCGTTAAATAATGCCCGGTTGCGTGGCCGCGAAGTTTTGTTTCTTGCGTATCCCAAACGCCAAGAGGTGTTGCTCCCTCAGGTTGTGGCTGCCCAAATGCATTTCTAAACATATACAAAAACGAGTCAGGGTTGGTGCCGGCCAGTGTAGTGATGAACTTATCGCGATTCTCAATAAATTTTGACTTTTGGCCCAAACGGTTTGCATCAAGACTTACCTCATTTAAAGCAAACGCTTCAAGGGTGCGTTGCGGCGTTTCTTGGGCATTACCTTTTTTGACCACTACGGTCGCTTTAGGCTTAAAAGAAGTGCCTAATACTTGGCCTGTAATTTCATAAGTTCCCGGTTGCAGCACGCTGCTGTTATCTGTTGGAGCCGGCCAGATCACGCGAACTTTAGTCGTGTTTACCGGTATTTTATAGGTTGCGTCAACAAAACGAGGCAAGCGGGGAAGTTGGCCCACGACGGTTTCTACCATAAGATCTGAGACACCTGTTAAATAGTTATTATACAATTGCGGCACATCATCAGCAAACTGCGGAAGGTTGTCTTCAGGCTCGTGACGCTCATTGACCACGCTTTCTTCTTTACCGGTGGCGATGGCGTAAATGTTTTTTACTTGATTCTGACTCAGTGGTATTCGGTAGATTCTAAAATCGTGCAGCTTGGCTTGTAAGTTAGCCACAGAAGCAGCAAGTGATTTGCCTAAGTACAGGGTATTATTTTCAGTATTGATTATGGTGTTCAAGTCAAGTGCGCTCAACGTTTTTTGAGAAGCCAAAGCCCCGTTGAGGTAGATTTCTAAGCGCTGAGCCGTAACATCTATAATTACTGCAAGATGCGCCCAAGTACCACTATTTAATTTGGTAAAAGTACCGATAAGAGCGTTAGCGTTTGATTTTAAAACAACATTTCCTGAGACTGGATTTACATAAAAATGCCGAGCTGCATCTTTACCAAAATCAAACAGTGTTTGGTTTTCAGTATTTTGATCGAGTTGAATCCAAGTGGAGATCGACAAGGATTCCATACTGTTTAAGGTGGTTTGCGGGAGTTGAACAAACGCCGCGTCAGTTAAAGAAAGCACCTTGTTAAAAGTGGAGTCAGTGGTAAATTCGGCATTTTCTGATAAAGTGGCGTGCAGATTATTTCGCGACCAATCTTTAGCATTTCCATCAAAAATATAACGTGCAATAAGCGCAGTTTCACCTATTCCGTCAAGCATTTGATCCCCATTTTGAGCAACTAATATGGTGCTGTTAAGGCTTAAGATAGAAAGTAAGAAAACATAATATATTCTGGAGAACTTCATAATAATAGGCTTGACGCGTTGCGATTGTGTTGTAAATATATCGTATTGAATTACTTGCTTTTGCTCATAATTTAGTCAATACTGGTATTTTTTTAGCAAAGATGCCGGAAAGCCATTTTTCTGTTGCGGATTATAGAAGTTATAAAGTTTTAATGGTTAGAGGTTATTGATCTAAAGTGGTTCGGTTGTATCCAAAGCGGGTAATTTTTACTCAGTGTAACTTCTGTGTCAAATTGATATGTGTCTGTAAATTGTTGTTTTTCAGTTTTTTAAATTTTTCAAAGGTATTTCGGATAGCTTTTTGATTTTAAGCGTGTTGACGTTCATCACATTTAAAATCTTTGAGTTTATGGCACGTAGAATACATACATTTTTAGCGCTTTTGGTCGTGTTTTTAATGGTGTTAGCAACCAACAGAATCGATCAGCATCATTTTGAAAAAGCACAGGAAACCGTCAGCGAAGTTTTTAAAGATCGTGTCTTAGTTCAAGGCTATATTTTCTCAATTGCCGAAGCTTTACATGAGAAAGAATTAATGCTGGTGCAGCAAACCTATAATCAATCTAAAACTACAAATACCGCTATTGAAGATTTGATAGCCGATTTTGAAACTACCAAACTCACGCGTTCTGAGGCAGAAATTCTCAGTCAGTTTAAAAGTGATTTTGTCGCATTACAGAAGTTAGAAACGCGGTCAGTACAGCCTGAAATGGTTGCTCAACAACAACGCCAGATCACAGACTTAAAAGAGTATTTAAACAAGTTGTCTGAAATTCAGATCACCGAAAGCAGAAACCTCACAACTAGCGCGCAAAAATCGCTTGATATGAGTAATATGATCGCCAATTTTGAAATCTTCTTTCTCATTTGCATTGGGATCGCATTACAGATCATTGTTTTTTATAAAGCTAAAAAGAGTGTCAAGGCTTAATTAATGCACAGTCTTAGACGGCCAATTCTCATATTGTAAAAAGGTTAACTAACTTAGTAGAAATCTAAATGGATTCAATGAGCACTATTGAGGCAGCGTTAAAAGAACGTATTAAAGAATTGACATGTTTGTATGAAGTTTCTTCAATTTTAGTTGATGCAGACCCTAAAGAACATATAAAAACATTTACGGCGATCGCCCAAAGTATAAAAGTGGGGTTTCAGTATCCTGAGGACACCGAGGTCGTGATTGAGCAAGGTTCGATACATGTTGCAACAGGAACGATTTTAACCGATAAATTTCTTTCCACAAAAATTAAAGTTTTTGATGCGGTTGAAGGATTCATCAAGGTTTATTTGAACAAGGAATCTTTAGACTTTTTACCCGAAGAGCAACCGCTTATAGATAACATTGGGATTAAAATTGGCGATTATTTGGATCGTGTAGCCAGTAAACAAAATGCAGCACGACTGCGTCAACAGATGGAACACGCAGACCGATTAGCGATCATTGGAGAGCTGACAGCTGGGATTGCACACGAACTTAACACGCCGCTGGCTAATATTTTAGGCTTCGCCGAATTGCTCAAAGAAGATCTGGAAGAAAATTTTTCGGTGGCTGCGGATTTAGATAAAATTATCAAGAACGCGATTTTCTCCAGAGAAGTTGTTAAAAAGCTTATGTTTTTCTCCAGAGCGATGCCTCAAGAAAAAACTTTGGTCAATATTGTGCCGCAGGTCAGGGAGGCGATGAATTTACTCGACGCAACTTTTAGAAAAGAAAATGTGCGTTATACGGTGACCATCGCTGATGAAGAAATGCTGCTCGAAGTTGATACGGTGCAGCTTACCCAGATTTTGTTTAACCTGACCATCAATGCGATTTATTTTTCACCACCTGATGGCTTGGTGCAGATCAAAGTGAATCAAGATGCCGAAACGATTTATCTTGAAATTATAGATGAAGGTCCGGGCCTTTCAGATGAAGGATTAGAGAAAGTGTTTCAACCCTTTTTCACGACAAAGCCTACAGGTTCAGGTGCCGGATTAGGATTAAGCGTGGTTCACGGAATCGTAACCAGCCATAACGGAAGCATTTCGGCAAAAAATAATGAGGATAAAGGTGCAACCTTTAAAGTAAGTTTACCCAAATAATGAGATTACGTAAAGAAAATATATTGATCGTAGATGATGATTTGCACATTCTAGAATTGCTGCAACGGCATCTGCATAGCTGGAATTATCATACGTACAGAGCGGTTTCTGTAAAAGAGGCGGTGGCGATTTTAAAGGATACGCACGTAGATCTGCTGATCACTGATTTAAAAATGCCTCAAATAGATGGTTTTGAACTCATCAAATTTGTTACCGAGCATTATCCTGATTTGCCTAAACTGGTGGTTACCGGGTTTCCATCGGTTCAAGATTCTTTAAAGGCGATTAAGTCTGGCGTAGTAGAATACCTCACTAAACCGTTTACCAAAGGCGAGTTGCAGGCCGCCGTAGCGAAGGCGTTACCCAAGTCGGTTAAGGAGGTTGTCAAAAACGATACGGCAAAGCCCCAGGAACACGGGGAAATTATAGGTGCTTCTGAAAAGATAGAAGAAGTTTTACAGATCATAGACCGGGTAAAAGATAACAAAGCCACCATTTTTATCAACGGTGAAAGTGGTACTGGTAAAGAGCTTGTTGCCCGGGCAATTCATTACGAAGGTAAGTTTAGCAAAGCACCATTTATCCCTGTCAATTGCGGGGGTATACCCGAAAATCTTCTGGAAGCCGAATTGTTTGGGTACACTAAAGGAGCTTTCACAGGTGCAGATAAAGACCGAAAGGGAGCGTTTCAAGCTGCGCAAGGCGGAACTATTTTTTTAGATGAAATAGGTAACGCCTCGTTGGCGGTACAAGCACGACTGCTTAGGGTTTTGCAAGAAAAGGAAGTGGTTCGCGTAGGAGCACAAAAGCCTGAAAAAATAGATGTCAGGGTCATCGCAGCTACAAATAACAATCTAAGGGAAATGATAAAAAAACAAACCTTTAGAGAGGATTTGTATTACCGGCTGAGTGTTGTAGAGATTCCTTTGCCGGCCTTGCGCGAGCGTATGTCTGATATTCCGCTATTGGTAGATAAATTTCTATTTAAATATGGTGTAGAATATAAAGACCGCTTTATACGTATTGATCCAGAGGCACTAGAGATACTCAAGCGGTACACTTGGCCCGGAAATATTAGAGAATTAGAAAATATAATTCAGCGGGCGGTGATTATGTGTGATAAAGCCGTAGGCGTTAAAGATCTTCCTGATCATTTAAAATACAACCTTGAAATGCCAGAAAACAAATTGGTTTCTCTGGCAGAAATGGAACGCGACTACATCAAAAAAGTGCTTCGATCTACCGGAAATAACAAAACAAAAGCAGCAGAAATTCTTCAGATAACTCGCAAAACCTTGCGACATAAATTAGATAATTAAGCAGTGAAAATCGGATAATTTTTACCCGTATTGTGTAAAAATTATCCGAATGTATTCTTCGACTAAAAATGTTTGTAAATATATAAATAACTGAAATTCAGTTTATTGAAAACTAGTATTGATAGGGTTTTATAGTATTGGCACGTGCCTTGCCTTTGTATAGGCAAGAAAATCAAATAATTAATAACTATAAATATCAATACTATGAGAACTTTATTTTTAATAGCCGCGTTGGCCCTGGGAACTGTATCTGTACAAGCACAAGAAACGTGTGAAACTCCAAAAGTTAAAGCAGGAGATGTTCTCAAAATTGCTGAGCCGGCGCACAGCTCTTACGATCATTTTAATTTTCCAAAAAGCAATTTTATCATCAAACGCGGTGGTATTGCAAATTACCGAGCGCTTATCAATCAAGAAGTTGAAGTGACCGATGTTACTATGGAGAATGGTTGTATCGCAAAAGTTGATGTAAAGCTCGCAAACGGAAAAAAATTCTTCAATACCGTAAACACAGTAAGTGTAGATTTTAAGGAAGCGCTTGCTGCCGGAGAGCTTAGGTTGAAGTAGTGTTTAGTTAATTAGCCATAAACTAAAACGAAAAAGAGAGAAACATATAGTCAGTTAGTTAGTGTGCGCTTGTTAAGGCAGTTTGGAATCTTCTGTTATAACGGGCGCGTTTCTCTCACTTTTTACGAGCTCTCTGCTTAAAGCTTTGTTTTTGAATTAAACCACCCATTCCTGACGGCGTGTTGTAGGGATTACCTGTCTGGGAGTGGGTTTCTTTTTGAACTAGAAGAAAAGAATACTAATGCCTAAAAAGACGGTAAAACGCACGTTTAGAATTTCGAAATATATTATTTACAGAGAAACTTTTGTGGATTACAAAGAGTATTTCTGGTCATTTCTAGGGGCTTTTATGGGGATTGGGATCATTGCCTATATTCAGTCGCATTATTTGCTAGAAGTTGAAAACATATTTTTAATAGGCTCATTTGGAGCATCAAGTGTGCTAGTCTACGGGGCGATAAATAGTCCGATGGCACAGCCGCGTAACCTTTTAGGAGGTCACCTGATTTCAGCACTTATTGGTGTGAGTGTAGCCAAGTGGATTCCTGATATTGTTTGGATCGAAGCACCACTAGCAGTTGCGCTATCTATTTTAGCGATGCAATTCACAAAAACATTACATCCTCCCGGTGGAGCCACGGCGCTCATTGCAATTATAGGAACATCCAAAATACAAGAACTGGGTTATTATTACGCGCTTTCACCAGTATTATCCGGTGCTCTCATTTTATACCTCTCAGCACTCGTATTTAACAATCTTACCAAGCATAGGAGCTATCCACTTAAAAAGCGATAGTACCTATTTCAAAGCAAATTGATTTTTGTGGTGAATTTCAATAAAAAACGGGCTTTACCTTGCGGTAGCCCGTTTTTATTTATCCTGCTAAGGAGCTAAAACTCGCAAATTTTGTTTACTTAGAGCATATAATTTAAGTGTAAACCTAAACGGTATTTGGCTTCGACGTTTCCGGCATTGAGATCTTGATGCACCGGAAGCATAACATTCACTTCGGTTCCTAATTTTCCGAAAGAGATCTCTGCGCCTAATCGGGCAAACATAACATTCCCTTTAGTGTCAGCCACAGGCAAGCCGTAACTTTCATTTTCGGCGTAAACTTCGCCTGCTAATCCCGCATAAGGAATAATCTTATCAATACTTAAGGTGTTATATACTTTAGAAACATTAACACCATACGTAAATTGATTACCAAAATGATAATCCGCATTATTTTCGGTTTTAAAAGTATAATTGGCCAGAACGCCCAATCCCCAAGTCTCATATCCCACCGAATAATTTGCGGCAAGAATATAATCCCAGCTACCTGTACCAACCTGAAAACTTGGATTTACACTACCTTCATTATTGGCACGGTCGTAAGCGCCGGTGGGCATTTTTACACCACCACCAATCTCAAGCATATGTTTAAAGGTGGTTTGCTGATTGGCATAAAGGCCATCTACTTTAGGAGTGATGAGTGAATAGAAAGCAAGAACACTAAGATCACCTATCCCATCGATGCTTTGCGAGGAGCCGTCAACAAAATTACGGTTGTGAAAATGATAGGGTAAAATCGCGGTTACACTTAACTTTTCGGTCACGGGAATTTTCCCCCAAAGCTGTAACGTATTGAAATTCTCTTCAACCCAAGGTGAGTTATTAAAAATTCCGTCGCGAGATTGATAGCGTTGATAGATGTACCGGATACCGATGAAATTTTCATTTCCTATAGTGCCGTAGCCCATTCCACCACCGGTGCTTCCGCAGCCGCAAAAATCACATTCTTCATAATCATATTTGTAGAATGGATTAGGGTCGGGGTTTGCTGGTTGTTTTATTTCTTTTGCCTGAACCAAAGCACTTGTGGCTAGTAATAGGCAGCTTATAATGATATGTTTTGTTGTCATAGGTATTAATTTAGGTGTTGAAATTGGGTGTCTGTTAAAGTGTTTAAAAATGCTAAAAGTGCCTTTTTGTCCTGAGCTGATAAGGCGATCCCCACTTGGTTTTCAGATTTTAAAATAGGATCTAAAAATTCTGAATCTTGTACTCCAGAATTATAAAACTCAAGTACTTCTTCTAGCGTCTCAAACCTGCCGTCGTGCATATAAGGAGCCGTAATCATCACATTGCGTAAGGTTGGCGTTTTATACGCGCCAAGATCCTCTAAATTGCGGTTTACGCGAAATCTTCCTAAAAACAGTTCGTCGTGATCAGTATTGTCAAAACTGGCATCAAGACCATTATTGTGATACGCATTATCTGTAAATAGATCGCTCGCGTGACATTGAGCACATTTATTAAGATATATGGTATAGCCATCTCGTTCTAAAGCGTTCAATAGTACTTCATCTTCACCTCTTACATATTGATCATAAGTACTCTCTGCAAAAACCAGTGTACGTTGATATTGTGCCAAAGCCTGCATTACTAAATTGCTGCTGATCTCTTGATTAAAAGCTTCTTTAAATAGCTGTGAGTATTGAGTGTTTTGGGTGAGTTCTTGCTCAAGAAGCATTAGATCTTGAAACATTTCATCTTCGTGCGCCAAAGGTGCAAAAGCTTGAGATTCCAGATTCTTGGAGCCACCGTCCCAAAAAAGCCCGTTATCTGCCCATGCTAGATTGATGAGCGCTGGAACGTGTCTCATTAATGATTTTCCTGAAATTCCTTTTGAGCTCAGTGCGATTCCATCAGAAAAGGCCAATTCCGGTATATGACAAGTCGCACAGGATACTTGATTATTTCCGGAGAGCATGGGGTCAAAAAATAATTTTTTTCCAAGTGCTACTCCAGCAGCCGTTAGGGGATTGTCTGGTGTCGTTGGAGGTACAGGAAAATTAGAAGGAACCCGCAGTGCGTACTGCGGGTTTTCTACATATTCTGCTTCTTGGTTAGAGCAACCAACGTAAACCAAAATCAATAGCGCTATTAAAGCTTTATTATTCATTAGAGTCTGACTGAAGCGTAAAAGTTGTATTCTGAAAGTTATCGGCCATTACGGTCATTGCTTCGGGTGTAGAAGCCCCGATGATCGGTGTCTCAGCAAAATCGATTCCTTCTAACATACCGGTGATTTCGGAAGCAATGGTCACAGTATTGTTTGTGCTTCCGTTTACTGAAATCGCTTCAGAAAAAGGGATCGTTAAGGTTCTATAGCTTGAATTAAGTCCGGTTTCTAATGTGAGTTCGGTTGCATTGTTTAGCATTCCTTTTACCGAAGCAAAAATGTAGCTTGTGTGCCACATCCAAGAAATATTGGTCATACCATTGAGTTGCGATAATTCACCGGCTTGTAAGCTTAAGTTGTCGTTGTACTGAGAATCTATTCCTATTGAGAATTGAATATCTGTATATTCTCCTGCAGGAATGCCTGAAAGAGCTATAGATTCTCTCTGAGTTGCCGGATATTCATAGGCTCCATCCTGAATGCTGATAGTACCGGTTTCTTCAATCAAAAAATAAGATTCTGGGAGGGCAACAGCCTCTCCAGCTTCATTGATTAAAACAATATTACTCACCCAGTACCGCAATTGATTTATAGTAATGCTTTCCCCATTGATAGTGTAAGTTTGATCAAGAGTAAACGGCTCACCGGCTACCTGACTGTCAAAGGTAAGATTGATAGCTCCTGGTTCTGAGGCGGTAAGATCTGTAGTTGCAATATCATCATCGTTACTGCAAGAGGTGAATAAGGTGATTAAAAGAATTAAGATTGATATATAGTTTGTTTTCATTTTTATGTTTTATTTAATATTCTGCAAAACGCTCGTCTTCCAGAAACTCATTATCGGTAAGGGTATTTAGAAAAGCAATCAGTGCTTCTTGCTCATCTGTGGTGAGCGCAATTCCCAAACGTTCATTTTGTTTTAAAATAGGATCTAAGGTCTCAGATTCCTGTACTCCCGAATTGTAAAAATTGAGTACCGACTGTAAACTTCCAAAGCGACCATCGTGCATATAAGGCGCAGTAATTGCCACATTGCGCAAACTGGGGACTTTAAACTTATAATTGTCTGCTGCGCTTCCGCTTACTTCTGCGCGCCCAATGTCGTCAATGCCCGGATAGGGTGGGAGCCCATTATTTCTAAATGAATTGTCAGTAAACAAATCGGGTGCATGACAGGTAGCACATTTTGACTCAAAAACAGCGAGACCTTCTTTTTCCAAGTCTGAAAATTCGCCACCTTCCTCATTGCGTACATATTTGTCGTACTTGGAGTTTGAAGAGATCATCGTTACCATAAACTGAGCGAGAGCTTTTAAGAAGTTTTCGTTAGAAACTTCAGCATCTTCAAAAGCCGAAGCAAACAAGCGCTGATACTCGCTATCTGCCTGCAGCTTGCTCAGCACATTAGTCATCGTTTCACCCATTTCTACTTCGTTAGTTATAGGAATAATAGGAAATAGGTCAAGATGTGAGGTCGCGCCATCCCAGGCAAATTCGGTTTGAAAAGCCATGTTCTGAATTGCCGGAGCGTTGCGCGTTCCTTCAAGATCATCGATCCCGTGACTAAATTGGTGCCCGTGATGCGTAAAGGCAAAACGCTGCTCATGACAAAAACCGCAAGAGATAAATCCGTTAGCTGAAAGCTTTCCGTCATAAAATAACTTCTTACCCAGTTCTACTCCGTTTTTGGTAGGCGGATTCGCGCTGAGGTCATAATTGATCTCCGGAAAATTATAAGGAAGCTCTAGCACCAAAGCTTCGTCGATTGCAGTGTATTCTGCATCATCATTGCTGCTGCACGAAGCAAAAATGCATAGCAAAGCACAGCAGCTTATAAGCAATGATTTCATAGTATAACTTTAATTGAAACCTGTTTGTACAGGAATCTAGTTAGATCTAATGCTCGATGTTTTCGCCGTTATGCACGTGGTCTACACGAAACATTCCAGTAGCATTCACCGCAATTTGCGGACTCTTAACTTCATCGATCATTACCACTGCTTTTTCTGAAAGAAGAATTTTAATATTCCCGTCTAGAATTTCGTTAGCATCTACAGCAAAGTGCACGATAGGACTTAGCGATTCACTCACTAAAGCGGTTGTAGGAAGCTCAACAGTGACTTCTTTATAATTGTCTAGGCTGCTGCCGTGGCTTCCCATATGAATCTGAAAGTTGGTGGCATCGGTCACTGTGGGTGAGGTGAATGTCCCTTCGAAGTTCAAGAATTTATAACCGGCTTGCCATGACCACATCATTTCGGTTTCTTCAGCGATTTGTAAAAAATCTCCTTGACCCTCGGCGCCTTGAAGGTATTTTTCTTGATCTACTCCAACACCAAAACGCATTGCGACATAATCGCCAGCAGGAATGTTCTCAAGTACTACTTCGTTCATCGCTTCTTCTTCAGAAATCACAAAATAGCTATCGTCTTTTGGGTAAACATATTCATTACCTTCAGCATCAATAAGCACAAAGTTGCTCACGATATAATTGAAGCGATTTATGGTAAGGGTTTCGCCATTACTGTTGGTGTATGATGATGTGCCTAGCAGCAAATCGTCACCATTTACACTGTTATCAAACTCGATGGTGAGGTTGTTTTCGCCAGATAATTCTTGAGTTGCATCATCGTCTGAAGAGCACGAACTTACAGTAAGTGCTAGGGTTAAGATTAATAATTGAAGTTTTATTATAGTTTTCATTTCTTAATAAATATGGATTAATAGAATCCCAATAGGGAAGTGTAGGCGATAACTCGCCAAAAAAAAATAGCGCGACGTAGTATTGTAATCCACGTGCACAAGAGAATGGGATATTAAGAAATGGGAGGTTTTAGTAAAGCGGCTGTAAAGCCCTCAATTTTTTTGAAAAGATAATGATCTGTAGGTTGCGTTTTGGTGGCAGCTTGTGGCAACTTAAAACTCCAATCTGTTTCAGATACAAAATAGGTAATGCTCAACTGAAAGTTAAGTTTTCCTTCGCGTTGTTGCGCATCTTTTTTCTTTGAAGCTTCTTCGGCAAGGGCGTTCATGAGGTAGCAGCGTCCGTTACAATTAAGTTCGGGACGGTCGCGGTTTACGCACAGCTCATCGGCTATATAATCATAATTAACCATATAGTCGAGTAGGGGCGCAACCGGGCGAAACACCATCAGCGCAGTGAAAAGAAACCAGAATATTTTCAACCTGCTTACTTAAGGGTAGTTGTAGCCTCGTCTAAGCTCTTATGCGTAAAATCGCGTAAGTCTTTAACTTCCTGAAGTTCGCCTTGTAAGCCATCAATGCCTTGCTCAAGTTCCTGTGCAGTCATTTTAGCCACGGGAGTACGGTCTTTTACATAAGTGTCAGTAAAATCATGCATCCAGTCCATCATACGGGAATCAGCCTTTTTTAGGTTTTCCAGAATTTGTTGGTCTGCCTGGCCAAGAGAGTCTTGGGATTCTAGTTGCTCTTCAAGATTAGTGAGTTCGCTCATTTTAGGCATAAGTTCGTCATGAAGATCAATAACTTCAGTAAAAAGAGCATTGTATTGGTCGCGCAGTTCAGCATTCTCATCACAAGAAATCAAGCTTGTTGCCATAAGAATACACAACAAAACGACGCGACATTTATTAAAAATGTACATTGTAAAAAGTTTAGTTTGAATAAAAAATAGATTTATGTAAACTAAACAATAGGAGGGCGGAAGAGACCGGTTGCGGTTTCTCTAGCGGAAAGATTAGGATAGAATGAAAAAGTAACTTGTGTTTCTTCAGCAAATACAATTGGGATTGTAAGCTCGTTTACTTCAATAATAAAAGGAAGCAACTCAATTGAAGACATAGTACTCTTTTTCTTCTGAGTAGACTCTTTTTCTGAAGCATCAGCGAGCGCTTGCATCAGGTAACATTTACCGTTACAATTTAATTGCGGTTTGTCTTTATTCTCACAAAGTACGGTGCTGATATACTCATAATCAAGCGCATATTCTAAAAACGGAAATGCTGGGCGCAAAACCATTAGAAAGGCAAATATGATTACGAGATTTTTCACAGCGCAAAATTAATGTTTACGACTGAGAAAACGCTTGAAAAGTAATTTTTAACGCAGTGAGGCTATTAAGTTTTTAAAAGAATCGTGGTGTTAACATACGGTTGTATTCCTTAAATAACTCAAACCGAAGAAAAACTTCATAGGTCCCATTATTGTAAGTCGCATTTCCTAAATCTGTTGATTCTCTGTCATATGCGAAGCCAATAAGCAAACCATCATTCACCTGAAAAGCCGCCAAAGCACTCAATGCAGCGCTCCAACGATAGGAAGCTCCTAAGGTCAATTTATCGTACAATAAAAAGTTTGCATTCACATCTACCGAAAGAGGTGCTCCTGCAACCATCTTAACCAATGTCGAAGGCTTAAATTTCAAATTTCGGTTGAGATCAAATACATAACCTGCTAAACCATAATAGTGAATTTCTTCCTCAGAAACAAAAGTTTGCGCTCCTTGTGAACCGCTTCGGTCAAAATGATCAGTACGCAATAACTGCGGAGCAGATAATCCACCGTAAAATTTGGCATCGTGATAAAAGATACCAACACCTACGTTTGGCGAAAGCTTATTATCAATACTCACTAAAAACGGATCATTCTGGTTAAATGGATTGGTTCGGCTAAAATCGACATCTAATAAATTTAAAGAACCTTTCAATCCAAAACTGAATTTACCCTCAGCACCCGTATCTATGGTATAACTAAAATCAGTATTAAAATAGGTCTCTCTCGCCGGTCCCAAAACATCATTAACCAAACTAAAACCCAGTCCGACTTTTCCTAAACCAATAGGACTATGTACTGATAGGTTTTGAGTGCTGGGCGCACCATCAAGACCTACCCACTGACTACGGTGTAACAGCAAAATACTGGTTACCCCGCGGTTCCCCGCATACGCGGGGTTGATCACCAAAGGGTTGTACATATATTGCGTGTATTGCGGATCTTGCTGGGCTATCCCTAAGGAATAGCTCAGCAAGAAAACCATCAATAAACTTATTTTAATTAAACTCAATTTCATGTGTTATTAAGATTTGGGTTGGGCATTTCGTTCATTATAGCAATTTAATTGATATAAATGTATCCAGCTTTCTGACGGGTATTGCCACGCTGAGTAACATATTCTAATACATAGAAATATGTACCGGTAGGTAATAACTCGCCACTATCTATAACCACGCGACCATTAGAATATCCTCTAAAAGGTTCACTGCCGGGTTGACCATAATTTTCCTCCTTAAAGACTTCAACACCCCAACGGTTAAAGATTCTCAGGGTATTGTCTGGGAAGCGCTCAATTGCACCAATCACGAGTTGATCGTTAAGACCGTCTCCATTAGGCGTAATCACGTTGTAAATAAACACATCCTCAATTGAAAGCACTAGTCGCGTTGGATCATCTGGATTTCCGTCGCCATTAGCATCCTCATTCGTACTGTTAGTAGGATCATCAGAAATATCAGTCACAATAGTACTTCTCTGCGTTGTACCATATACGCTAGCAGTGTTATCAACATAACCGGTCATCACATCGCTGCGTGTTATTGCGTACTCTGCATAGAATGTAGTAGCATCAGATTCTCCCGGAGCCAGACTTATAGGTCCACCAATTACAGTTACTAATTCATCAGTAATTGTGATATTATTGATCGTGGTATTACCTGTGTTAGTCACTACAAACGTATATCTGATAATATCACCTAAATCAGGTATGTTACTGCTGTTAGCATCTACATACTCAGCCATCTTTAACAGTTCGATACTTGCATCTTCATTGATGACAAATACTGTAGGATCTTCAAAATCACCATCATTGTCTTCGTCAACATTTAAAGCATCAGTAGGATCGTCAGAGAAATCATCAATCAATATACCATTAGTATCAACACCTGTTGCTAGCGCAATGTTGATTACTTCTCCAGCTTCAACATCGGCAGGAGTTATAGTGTATTCTGCACTAAAACTACTGGCGTCAGACTCACCCGGAGCAAGATCTATCGGTCCGCCCGTTACAGTAACTAAGTCATCAACGATAGTGATATCATTAATAGTAACGCTACCATTGTTATTAACGGTAAAGTTGTAGATCAGATTGTCTCCAGAATTTACAAGACCGTCTCCATTGTTGTCTTCATAACGTACGACCTTAAGTAATTCAAGATTAGAATTTCCATTCAGAAGCGTAACTGTTGCATCGTCATCACGACCGGTGTCATCTGCCGCATTTCCACTATCGGAAACATCGCTGATTGCGTTGTCGTTCTCATCTATACCCGAAATACTTGCGGTATTGATCACCCTTCCAAAATCAATATCAGATTGAGTAATGCTATAGTCAATCGTTAGTGATGCGCTTTCTCCAGGAGCTAAGCTTGAAGGTGTAATTGCGAGATCAGCGATACCTAATTCTGAATCATTAAGTCTAAGGTCATCAATAACGTAACTACCGGTATTTGTTATATTGAATGTATACGTAATGATATCACCAGTATTTACCGAAGCATTAGCATCAGTGTCAACAAAGACAGCATCTTTAATAAGTGCTAATCCCGACTCAAGCACAACCACAGTGACTTGTGCACTATCACAGTTGCCTGGATTGAGTGTTTCACAAATACTGTAGGATACGGTATAGGTACCTTGTGGTGTATTTGGCGGTACGATCAGGTTACCATTGGCATTG
>Ga0105217_100053_pt1 | contig 61531 bp, 60 predicted proteins | sample Virmet3651_4511_FD_89710 | JGI IMG/M metagenome (GOLD analysis project Ga0105217, IMG submission 89710) | Marine viral communities from the Southern Atlantic ocean transect to study dissolved organic matter and carbon cycling - metaG 3651_4511 | ecosystem: Environmental > Aquatic > Marine >... | reverse complement strand
TTCTTACTGTGTTTCTAAAAATAACTTTTTAGAATATCTGCTAGGCGGCACAATGCCCCTCATATTGTTCGGTTATGTCAGTTGAGTGGGCTTGAGAAAGGATGTGGGGTTATGTCGCTGGATGCTTGGATTGCAGTAGGAGTCGTGCTGACTATCTTCCCGTTGATGGCGTTGTCACGCCTAGGGCCAGATATCATTTTAATGGGCGCGGTGGTGGTGCTGATGACGCTTGGCGTGATTGACCCACAGCAGGCGTTGGGTGGATTCTCTAATAGTGGCCTGTTTACTGTGGCGTTTATGTACGTGCTGGTGGCCAGTATTCGTGAAACGGGCGGTATCGATCTTATTATTCGCTACGTTCTGGGGCGGCCAACCAGCGAGCGCGGCGCGCTAACACGTCTATTGTTACCTGTGGCATCGCTCAGCGGTTTTCTCAATAACACCCCGGTGGTGGCGACGTATATTCCCGCCGTCATGAGCTGGAGCCGCCGTGTGCGGCTTTCCCCACAGCGCTTGCTCATGCCGCTGAGCTTTGCCTCTATTTTAGGCGGTACTATCACGCTATTTGGTACCAGCACTAACTTGGTAGTGCATGGGCTACTGATCGAGCGCTACCCTGATTTGGCCATGGGGTTATTCGACTTGGCGTGGGTAGGCATTCCGGTCGCGGTAGCGGGCTTGGCTTATCTTATTTTCCTTGCCCCACGTTTATTACCCGCCCGTGGCGGCACGGCTAAAGCCTTTGCCAATCCTCGCGAGTTCACTATTGAAATGGAAGTAGACCCGGCAGGGGTACTGGTCGACCGCACGGTCGAAGAGGCGGGGCTGCGCCACTTGCAGGAGCTGTTCCTTGTCGAGATCGAGCGCGTCGGTAACGTGGTCAGCGTAGTTGGGCCAGGGGAGCAGCTCAAAGGTGGGGATCGTTTGGTGTTCGTGGGCACCTCGGATGCCGCTGTGGAGCTTCAGCAGATTCGTGGGCTGATCCCTTCTCGGGATGGCGCTTCTAGCCTAGAAAAAGAGTTCAAAGAGCGCCGTTTGGTCGAGGCGGTGGTCTCCAATCAATGCCAGTTTATTGGCCAGCGGATTCGTGATGGTCGATTTAGAACGCTATACGGCGCCGCCGTGCTGGCGATTTGCCGCGGCGGCGAGCGCGTGACGGGGAACCTCGGCCAAGTGCGCTTGCAGCCTGCCGATGTATTGCTGTTAGAGGCGCGCCCGCCGTTTATCGAGCGCCATCGGCAGTCGAAAGACTTTTTGCTGATCAGCGAGCTAAACGGCTCGGCGCGGCCCATCCACGAGAAGGCTCCGCTGGCCTGGGGGATTTTGCTAGGCGCGGTGCTGCTGGCTGCGTTTGGTGTTCTGAGCATGCTCAATGCCGCCATGCTGGGGGCGGCGATGGCGCTGCTGACCGGTTGTTGCACAGTGGGCGCGGCTAAGCGGGGCTTAGATACTCAGGTGTTATTAACCATTGCCGCCTCGTTTGGGGTGGGGGCAGCGTTACAGTCGTCAGGTGCAGCGGGTGCCATGGCAGGCAGTGTGCTGTCATGGGTGGCAGGCAGCCCGTGGCTGCTGCTGATTGGCACTTACTGCGTGGTGGCGCTACTCACGGAGCTAGTGACCAACAACGCCGCGGCGGTGATTATTTTTCCGGTGGTCATGGCGGCTGCTGAAAGTCTCGGCGTGAGCCCCATGCCATTTGTGGTGTCTGTGATGTTTGCTGCCTCGGCCAGTTTTCTGACCCCGATCGGCTACCAAACCAACTTGATGGTGCATGGTCCTGGTGGCTATCGAGTCAGTGATTTTTTACGTGTTGGTGGTGGTTTAAACGTACTGACCGGTGTGATTGCGGTCACGCTGATTCCATTGGTGTGGCCGTTTTAAGCGGTTAATGTCTCGCTCCCCGCGCTGCTTTACGCTAGGGTGACGCTTTTAATATCAGTAAGGAAATAACCCATGACAGCCCCAGGCGAACTGATTATTGAGCCAAAAAATGGTCAACCCGCCGATGCGTGTGTGTTTATTATTCATGGCCTAGGTGCCGATGGGCATGATTTTGAACCCCTAGTGCCCGCCTTAGCGCTGCCAGAAAGCGCCAACGTGCGTTTTATTATGCCCCATGCGCCGCGCCTGCCGGTCACCATTAACGGCGGCATGGTAATGCCCGCCTGGTACGACATTCTGGCGATGGATTTGGGCCGCCGGGTTGATGAAGTTCAGCTGAAAAAATCCGCCGAGCGTATTCAGGCGCTGATTCAAGAACAGATCGATCAGGGTATCGATAGCCAGCGGATCATCGTGGCGGGCTTCTCCCAAGGCGGTGCGGTGGCGTATCAGGCTGCGCTCTCGTTCCCGCAGCCGCTTGGCGGGCTGCTGGCGATGTCGACCTACTTTGCTACTGCCGACAGCATTGAACTTGCCGAGGCCAACCGCCATATCCCCCTTGAGGTGCATCATGGTAACTTTGACCCCATCGTGCCTGAAACGCTTGGCCGCTCTGGCGCCGAGCGCCTCAAGGCGCTCGGTTACTCGGTGAACTATCGTCAATATCCCATGGCCCACGCGCTCTGCCCGCAGCAGGTCAACGATATCGGCAGGTGGTTGAGCGAACGGCTCGCGTAGTACGGCTACGGCCTCCTTTTTCGCTGGCCAATGCACAGGATAGGCGGAGGCACTTCATGATGTCGGTGGATATATTGGAAGCTGGGCTGGCGCTTTGCCTGGTGGCAGTGGCGCTTGCCTGTCTGTTGGACCGCCATCTGCGGCGGACCTGTCGGCTGTTTTTGCTGTTCACGCTGCTGATGAGCCTGGCCTGGTGGCAGTGGCAGGCGCCCTTGCTGGGGCTGATGGAGCTGGTGCTGGGGGGCGCGCTCACCGGCGGCAGCTTCTTCTATGCCCTGAAGGCATTTCCCTCGGCTCACCCGGAGGCTGCCCACTACGACCGAGTGCAGCACGGGGCCGGGCATGTCATCAGTCGTGGGCTGCTGGCGCTGGCGTGGAGCGTGATGATCGGCGCCGCGCTGCGCTACCTCTTGCCCGACATGGTCTACTCGTTGAGCGAACACCCCTTGATGCTGGCGGCGGTCGTCATGGTCTCGGCGGCCATGGGGGCTTTTGCACTGCATCGACATTGGCTGCGTCGGCTGATGGCCTTCAATGTGCTGGGGTCGGGTGTGTTTCTGCTGTTGGCAGGCATGGTAGGCCCCTTGCCCAATGCCCAGGCGCTGATTGGCGTGGGCTTGCTGATTGCCTGGCTGGGCACCCTGCTGGGCGTGCTGTTGATACGACATCTGCTGCAGCTGGAAGGGGTGTCGGCCCTGGTCGATGAGCAGCCAGCCCCCCTGGCCCCTCGTGAGGCTTCACAATGAGCTGGCGTTTTGGCTTGCATGACAGCACTTTCGAGCCGTTGTGGTCGACCCACTGGGCGCTGCTGGTCGTTCTGCTGCTACCTACCCTGATAGGCCTGCTGGGGGCCTGGTTGCGTCCCGCGCGCATGATGCCCGTACTGCTGGCCTGTACGCCGGTGCTGGTAGCAGGCCTGTGGATGGTCATGGATGCCCAGCAGGCGGGCGTGTTGCGCTGGCAATGGCAGCTGGCAGGGGTGGAGTTGGCGCTGCGCTTCAGTGGCGTGAGCGGCTTCATGCTGCTGATTACCCAGTGGGTCGCGTTGGCCGCTGCGCTGTATACCCCTGGGCACTTGGCGCTTTCCTGGCCTGGCCCCCAGGGGCGCTGGCTGTGGCCGCTCATGGGCGTTCTGGTGAGCGCGCTGTCGTTGATCTGGATGGCGGCCGATTTGCTGACGCTCTACGCCGCTTTGGAGCTGATGGGGCTGGCCGCCGTCGGCATGCTGCTGCTGTCGGGCAAGGTCAGTGCGTTCAAGGCCGGTATGCGCTACCTGCTGCTGGCGTTGGTGGGGTCGTTGGCGTTCCTGCTGGGCATTGCCCTGCTGCTGGGGTACTGGGGGGAACTGACGCTGATGGGCCTGGCCCAAGTCGTCGAGCCAGGCCCGGTGAGCTGGGTCGCGGCGGCACTGATGGGCGCGGGGCTGGCGCTGAAGGCTGCACTGTTTCCGCTGCATGGCTGGCTGACCCCGGTGCACGAAAACGCCTGGACGCCAGTGAGCGCCCTGCACGCGGCGCTGGTCATCAAGGCCTCGCTGTTCATTCTGCTGATGGTGTGGAGCGTGCTGCTGCCCGATACCTGGCTGGCCCCGCAGCTGGTGGGCTGGCTGGGAATGGCGGCCATCCTGTGGGGCGGGCTGGTGGCATGGCGGGCAGCGTCGCTGAAAACCCTGATCGCCTCGTCCACGGTGGGCCAGCTGGGCTATTTGATGGTGGCATTTCCGCTACTGCTGGGGCCGCAAGCCTCGCCACTGCCCCAGGCGCTGGCCTGGGAGGGTTTCTGGCTACAGCTGATGGGGCACTCGCTGGCCAAGGCGGCGATGTTTCTGGCGGCCGGCAATCTGCTGCTGGCCACTGGCAAGAGCGCTCTGCAGGCGCTGGCGGGCACCAGCCGCCGATTGCCGCTCTCGCTGCTGACTTTCGGCATCGCCTCCATCACGCTGATGGGCCTGCCACCCAGCAGCGGTTTCACGGCCAAGTGGCTGCTGCTGCAGGCCATGGTGCTCACTCAGCAGTGGCTTGCCGTTGCAGCATTACTGGCGGGAACGCTGCTGACCGCGGCCTACGTGTTCAGGGTTTTCCGCTACTCGTTCGATGAAACCGCACCGCGCCATGACTACCAGCCGTTGGCGCCGGGCATGGATGCGGTGGCACTGGCGCTCGCCCTGGCCGCGCTGCTGCTGGGTCTGTTGGCCCACTTGCCGTTGGCCCTGCTACAAGGAGGTGGCGCATGAACGCAGCCTGGTTACCGCTGACCACACTGGCGACCTCCATGCTGGCCGCCGTGGCCATTTTTGCGCTACCCGAAGAGGCGCGGCGCTGGCGTACCGGCATCAACCTGCTGGCGGCGGTCAGCAAGATCGTGCTGGTCGTGCTGATGGTCGGGCGCGTGGCGGAAGGCTACGAGGACACCTTCAGCTTCCAGATTGTCGAGGGCGTCGATTTCGTACTGCGCGCCGATGCGCTGGGCGTGATGTTTGCTGGCCTCTCATCGCTGCTCTGGTTGTGCACCACGGTGTATGCCATTGGCTACCTGGAGCATGCGGCCAACCGCAAGCGCTTCTTTGGCTTTTTCAGCCTCTGCGTGGCCAGCACGCTGGGCATTGCGCTCTCCGGCAACCTGTTTACCTTCCTGATTTTTTACGAGATGCTGACGCTGTCGACCTACCCGCTGGTAGTGCATTCGGGCACGGCCAAGGCGCTGGCGGCAGGGCGCGTGTATTTGCGTTACACCCTGACCGGCGGGGTCGTGCTGCTATTGGGGGTCGTGCTGCTGTATAGCCTGACAGGCGACCACTCCTTTGCCTCCGAGCGGGGACTGTCGCCTTACTTGGCCGACCACCGTGGCCTGCTGACGCTGATCTTTGCGCTGCTGGTCGGCGGCCTGGCGGTCAAGGCGGCCATGGTGCCGCTGCATGGCTGGCTGCCCAGAGCCATGGTGGCGCCTGCTCCGGTGAGTGCGCTGTTGCATGCCGTGGCGGTGGTCAAGGCGGGGGCCTTCGGCATTCTCCGCGTGATCTATGACCTCTACGGGATCGAGCTGAGCGTCGAACTGGGGGTGACCACGGCCTTGGCCATCGCGGCCTCCATCACCATCATCTACGGCTCGCTGAGGGCCATCGCTCAGCAGGAACTCAAGCCACGGCTGGCCTTCTCGACCATCAGTCAGGTGTCGTATGTGATTCTGGGGGTCAGCCTGTTTGGGCCTTTCGGCACCATCGGTGCGCTCGCCCATCTGCTCCATCAGGGGCTGATGAAGGTCACGCTGTTTTTCTGCGCGGGCAACTACGCCGAAGAACTGGGCATTCATCGCATCGATGAGATGGACGGTGCTGGCAAACGCATGCCGCTGACCAGTCTGGCCTTTACCGTGGGGGCGCTGGGCATGATCGGGCTGCCGCCCATCGCGGGGTTCATCACCAAGTGGTACCTGGGCATTGGCGCCGTTCAGGCCGAGATGTATTGGGTGGTGGCGGTGCTGGTAGCCAGCAGCACGCTGAACGCCATTTACTTTCTGCCTATCCTGCATCGGCTCTGGTTCCGGCAGGGGCCCGATCATGGGGTGGGTGCGTGGCCCAACGAGCAGCGTCTGGGGCGCCTGGAAACCCATGGCTGGCTATTGTGGCCAGCCGTGTTTACCGCGCTGGCCAGCCTGGGGGCCGGGCTACTGGCAGGCTTGCCGTTTAGCCCTCTGGACTGGGCAACTCGGGTGGCGGTAGGGGAGTATCTACCATGATGACGACACTGCTGCTGGTCGTGGCCTTGCTCTGGCCGCTGTGCGTGGCTGCCGGTGCGGTATGGCATGCCTACCGCACCCCGCCAGCGCAGCGGCGCTACTGTTCCTGGCTATGGGTCAGCGCCGCCTGGCCCGCGTTACTGCTGGCTTATATGGCTGAAGGCCGTTGGGTACTGGAAGCCTGGATGCTGGGGGGCTGGTGGGAGCTGAATGCGCTCAGCCGCCCCTGGTTGGCCTTCAGCGCGCTGCTATGGAGCCTGGCAGCGCTGCATGCCCGGGGCTACTTTGCCGCCGAGGAAGCCTTGGCTCGGGGGGGCGATGACGACGCCCAGCGGCGCTTGCAGCGGTTGACGCTGTTGTGGCCCCTGGCCCTGCTGGGCAACGTCCTGCTGATCCTTGCCCAGGACATTGCCAGCTTTTACCTGGGCTTTGCGCTCATGACCTTTGCTGCCTACGCGCTGGTGGTGCATAGCGGCAGCGCCGAGGCGCGGCTGGGGGCTCGGGCCTACCTGATCCTCGCCGTGCTGGGCGAAGGGCTGATTCTGGGGGGGCTGCTATGGGCGGCTGGCTCCATCGACACCTTGACCCTGGAGGGCGTTCGCGAGGCCATTGCCCGCTCGGAGCACGGTGCCTGGATGGCACTGCTGCTATGGCTGGGGTTTGGCGTCAAGGCCGGGGTGGTGGGGCTGCATGTGTGGCTTCCGCTGGCCCACCCGGTCGCCCCTGCGCCTGCTAGCGCGGTGCTTAGCGGCGCCATGATCAAGGCCGGGCTATTGGGCTGGCTGAACGTGCTGCCCCTGGGGGAGTCGGGCCTGGCGCCTGAATTGGTACTGCTGGGCCAGGCCATGATGGCGCTGGGGCTGGCCGCCGCGTTCGGGGCTGCCCTGTATGGTGTGTGGCAGCGTCACCCCAAGGCCGTACTGGCCTATTCGAGTATCAGCCAGATGGGCATGCTGACGGCGCTGGTAGGCACCGGGTTGACGGTGCCTCAGGCGTGGCTACTGCTGCTGCCCGGACTGGTGCTGTTTGCGGCCCATCATGCGCTGGCCAAAGGGGCGCTGTTCATGGGAACCAGCATCAGCGAACACATGCCCCGCTGGCGTGTACCGCTGCTGTTTGCGCTGATGGCGCTGCCGGGCGTATCGCTGACAGGTGCCCTGGCAGCTGGGCTGGTCAGCAAGTGGGGAGTCAAATCGGTGCTTTACGATGCCCAACTGACCACGCTGGTGCTATTGCTGACCTGGGCAGCCGTGGGCACCTCGCTGCTGGTGAGCGTGTGCCTGTGGCGGCAGTGGCAGCTGCGCAAGAGCGGTGGCAGCCACCCCATGCAGTGGGGCGCCTGGTTGGCCGCCGTGGTGGCCGCGCTGGCCACCCCGCTGTGGCTGCCGCTGTACGGTTCCGAGGTGCCGCCGTTGGCCGAGTGGGCCGGTATCGTCTGGCCTTTCCCGGTGGGTCTGTTGGCGTTGGTGGTAGCGCTTTCCCTGCACCAGCGTGTGAAAGTTTCTCCACCGCCAGCGGGCGATCTATGGTGGCTGTACGCGCCGCTGGCAGGCTATGCCCTGCAGGGCTGTCAGCGCTTCAGTGATGCGCTGGGGCGCGTCAAAGCTGCGTCGGTGGCGCACAGCCTGGCTTTCGAGCGAACGGTCATGCAACTGCTCAGGCACAGCCTGCGTGCAGAGCCCTGGCTGCGCCAGCACGGCAGCGGGCTGATGATGGCCATGGCCGTGCTGCTGGCGCTACTGTTGATGTGGGAGGGACGGGCATGAGCAAGCCACAGGCGGGGTCGCAAGCGTACCAGGCAGACCGAGGGCGCCAGGCCGTGACGCCGGATGACATACCCCGGCTAGGCTGGCTGGATATCGGCTGGCGCGTGTTGAGGGCGGCCCGCCGAGACCGGGTGACCATGTACGCTGCCTGCGCGGCGTTCTACGCCTTGCTGGCGCTGTTCCCCACCATAGCCGCCGTGATTTCCATCTGGGGGCTGCTGTTCGACCCGGTAGAAGCAGGGCGCCAGCTTTATGAAATCAGCCGTTTCATGCCGTCCGATGCGGCCAACCTGATCGATCAGCAGGCCCAGAACGTGGTGGAAAGTGCCCAGCGAGGCAACGTCATGGCCGCCCTGGCTGGGTTGATGGTGGCCATGTACATCGCTTCCAAAGGGGTGTCGGCGCTGGTGGTGGGCCTCAACGTGGTTTACGGCGAGCGTGAGAAGCGGCCCGCACTGTTGCGCCTGGTCGTGCTGGTGGCGCTGACGTTCGGGCTCATCGGCATGACCCTGGTGTCGCTGGGGTTCATTGCCGTGGTGCCCATGCTGGTGGAATGGCTGATGGTGGAGCCTCCCTTTGACAAGCTGTTGCAGTGGCTGCGCTGGCCAGCGCTGCTGGTGCTGATGAGCCTGCTGATTGCGCTGTTGTATCGCTTTGCACCGTACCGCCGAGCGGCCAAGTGGCGCTGGCTGAGCTACGGCACGCTGCTGGCCACCGCCACCTGGCTGCTGGGGTCTGGGGGGGTGTCGCTTTACGTGCGCTACTTCTCCTCTTTCAGCGAGCTTTACGGTTCACTGGGCGCCGTGGTGGCGCTGATGCTGTGGTTCTGGATGTCGGCTTTCGTGGTGCTGCTGGGGGCCGAAATCAACTGTGAAATGGAGCGCCAGACCTACCAGGACACCACCACCGGCGAGCCGCGCCCGCTGGGTGACAGAGACGCCTTTGCTGCGGATACGGTGGGCGTGAAGACCCCTTGGCAGGATCGCGACTCGCAGGATTGAGCAGCGGCGACCGCCCAGCCAGGCTGGGCGGTCGTGGGTTGGATGGTAGGACGACGACGTCAGTGGCTGTTCAAAGCAGTTCCTCTGCTGCCAGTGCCAGCCGTGAACGCTCGACGCTTTTCAGCGTTATGTGACCTGCATGGGGCCAATCTCTAAACCGTTCTACTACGGCGGCCATGCCGCAGGTGTTGGCGGTGAGATAGGGCGTGTCGATCTGCCCGACGTTGCCCAGGCAGACAATCTTGGTATTGCGCCCGGCACGGGTGACCAGCGATTTTAGCTGTTTAGGGGTGAAGTTTTGCGCCTCGTCGATGATCAAAAAGGTGTCGTTCAGGGTGCGCCCGCGCATAAAGCTCGGTGAGCGAATTTGCACACGTGAGCCAATCAATTGCCGCGTGGCACCGTTATCCCAGCTTGATTCTCCCTCTTCGTTGCGCAGCAGGTTATCCATATTGTCGTGGAAGGCCCCCATCCACGGCGACATCTTCTCCTCTTCGGTACCTGGTAAGAAACCAATATCCTCCCCCATAGGGATGGGCGCGCGGGTGAAGACGATACGCTCAAAGCGTTTGGCGTCCAAGGTCTGCTGGAAGGCCGCCGCCAGGGTCATAAACGTTTTGCCGGTGCCCGCGTTACCGGCAATGGTGACAAGGTCAATCTCGGGGTCCATCAACAGGTTGAGGGTAAAGTTCTGGCGGCTATCGTGAGCGTGGACGCCCCACACACCAGCATGGTGACGGTAGTTGGTGAGCAGCTGAAGCCGGGCAGAGGAGGGCGAAATCTCGCGCACAATAGCCTCGAACTCTGCGCCGTTTTCGCTATCAGAAACCAACATGCCGACATGCCAGTGGCGGGGCATATTGCCGCTGAGTTGGTAGAAGGTATGGTGGCCGATGCGTTCGACGGTCACTTCAACGTTGAGCGCTTCCCATAGCGACGCGCCATCCTGCCCGGCCGAGGCGTACACTTGGGCACCTTCAATCATCGCATCGCTATCGGAGAAGGCGCGATCATTCAGGTAGTCTTCCACCGGCACTTTTAGTGCGGCGGCTTTTACCCGCAGATTGATGTCTTTCGTGATGAGAATGACCGACGCATCCGGGCGTTCGTCACGCAACCGGCAGGTTTCTGCCAGGATTCGGTTGTCGAGGCTATCGTCTAGCGAGTCGAAAGGCTTTAAGTCGTTGTAGCACAAAAAGTGTAGGCGGCCGGATTCTCCGCTGATACGGGGAATGGGGATGCCTTTCTGGATTTCATCGAAGGTAACCTGATTGGTCAGGTCGGAAAGGGTGCGGCTGATTTGCCTTGCCGTACGGGCGATTTCGCGGATGCCGTTTTTGTGCTTGTCCAGCTCTTCAAGCACGGTCATAGGGATAACCACATCATGCTCATCAAAATGATAGAGCGCAGTCGGGTCGTGGATCAGGACATTCGTGTCTAGGACATACAGCCTAGTCGCTTTCTTATCGAGTCGTACCATCGCGGAAACTACTCCTTGGTTGACGGCAACATCGACACTGGCAGACGCACTTTACGCTTAGATGACACTTGCCTGTGTCGGTTCTCTAGCGTGTCCTTTGGGCTCCTTCAATGGCTTTTTTTACAGCGTGGTGGGCAATCGCTTTTTTCGCCACTGCTAAATTTCAACGTTACTCATGCGCCGTGCTCGGCTTTCCGACTGAGAGGGGGCCTCAGCGTGTGGTACCCAAGAAACGGATGACGTTGGTCAGCAGCGCCGTGGCGACCACCCCAAGGCTCTCGCCTTCCACGTAACGGTAGTAATGGCTTTCCAGCAGCAGGTCGTGATTGAGCGCACACAGCGTGTGATTGGTTAAGGCGTCTTTAACCAGCGGGTAAGGCAGTAGCGCCCAGCCGGTCCCGTTAATTACCGCATCGCGAATCACCTCGAACATAGTCAGGCCCAGATAGTTGGTGGAGAACAGCGCCTCGCTCACCAATTTGTCGCCTTGGTCGAAGGTCAGGCATACCTGGGTGTACTGTGCCAAATCATCTTTGGTGACGTTGGGCAGGCGACTGAGTGGATGCCCAGGTGCCGCCACGAGACTCATGCTCACCGGGGCAAGGTTGCTGGCGTTCACCGCGGCCCCTTCAGCGGTGTAGAGCCCAAAGGCAATATCCACCGTTTGGCGCAGCACGAACTGGGCGTGCTCCTGAGGTGGGAGCAGGTATACCGAAATGGCCGTGAGCGGGTAGCGCTGCTTCAGGTCGTGCATGACATGTCTCCAAAACGCTTCGGGCAGGGCATCGTCCCGCGCGATGCAGAGCTGGCTCTCAACGCCCTGCAAGTGCTGCTGGCAATGTTTATTGATGCGGCTGGCGCTGGTTAGCAGGCGGTAGCAGTCGGGGAGTACGCTTTCCCCCACCGCTGTTAGCTGTAGGCTGTTACCCGAGCGCTCAAACAGCGCCACGCCCAGACTATCTTCCAGCGCATTCACCGCGGCGCTCAGCGTGCTGCGCTTTATGCCGGTATGCCGGGCAGCGGCGGCAAACGACCCATGTTCTGTGACATCAATAAACGCCTGTACCTGTTCTGCGCGCATGCAAACTACCTTGTGAAAACCCTTTGAGCGCCAATATAGTTGGCGCTGAGCGATTGGTGAAGCGCTAATGCACCCATTATGATGGCGGTCTTTTATCACCCTCTATTGGAGCAACCCGCGTGCCCCCCTTTGTCGCCGAGCGCCGAGCGCTTAGATTTTCCGCCATTTCTGCCAGCCTATTTGCCTTTACCGGGCTTGCCTTAGGCCTTGCCAGTGGCTCAATTACGATACTCTTCGATAGTGGCTATTCGCTATTAAGTTTAGTGCTGGCATCGCTCTCTTTATTTGCACTTCAACAGGCCCGCAAACCTGCGGATGATCACTACCCCTTTGGGCGGCTGACGGTAGAGCCGTTGGCAGTGCTGCTCAAAGGCGTGGTGATTGCGCTGGTGTGCCTGTTCTCCCTGGTCTCTGCTTTGTGGAGCTTGGCGCAGGGAGGACGTTTGGTCACGCTGGACTTGGCGCTGATGTTTGGCGTGGTCAACGTGAGCGGCTGTTTGCTCACCTGGGGGTGGTTGAACCGCTACGCCAAGGTCGCGCAGTCCTCGCTACTGGCTGCAGAGCTTCGCCAGTGGCAAATGGATACTTGGCTGAGTGCCGCCGTCATGCTGGGCTTTGCCCTTACCTGGGGGTTAACCCTCTCGCCTTGGGAACACTTGGCGCGTTTTGCGGACCCGGTGATGGTTCTTATCATAGCCGGTTACTTCCTGCCCATGCCCATTCGTATGGTCAAAGGCGCGCTGCGCGAGTTGATGTTCGGCGAACCGGTCGGCAGCGTGCGCCAGGAAGTGGTACAAGAAGTGGCGGAGTTCGATATCGCCGACGACGATGTACGCCTTGCGCAGGTAGGCAGCTTCCTGATGGTCGACATTCAGCTCGATAAGCAGCAAATCGATGACGCGGAAGAGATCGTCGAGAGCGTTGAGCAGCACTGTAAACTGCGTAATCTGCGTCCGGTGACGAGTATTACGCTGGTTACATAGTGGCCGAATCAAAAACTATTGACGCTATTGCAGTTGGGGGTGATATCTAGCGCTACCGACAACGGGTGTCGGCTTAATACTGCACTTTTGAGGGTTGCAAAAACATGCCATTGCGCCGCTGTTTGCCCTTACGCTGGGTACCCTCCATCTCTTCCAACTCCTCTTCGCTCATCGAGTCATACATCTCTTTCGAGGCGTCATACAGCTCGCTTGGCTTGGTCTCACCGCGCTTAGCCGAGAGGGCAGCCCCGGCGGCTTTCTGCTGTGCTTTGGAGGTGGCTTTCATTTTGCGACTCCTGTCAGTTGACTTCCGTTACTTGCTCACGTTATTAAGCCTAGCAGTGGGTACTAATGTTTTCAGACTGGCTGGCGCGTTTAACTTAAGAGACCTCCATGACACCGGCAATCAACAGCGCAAGGCACGCAGGTATTGCGTTTCAGCTCCATGAGTATCAGCACGATAATGCCGCTCCCTCTTATGGGCTGGAAGCGGCTGAAAAACTCGGCGTCACGGCTGAACAAGTCTTCAAAACCCTGGTGGTAAGCCTGGATGGCAAGCAATTGGCCGTGGGGATTGTGCCGGTGAATAGCCAGCTTGGTTTAAAGCAGATTGCCAAAGCCGCCGGGGCAAAAAAGGCCGTGATGGCGGCGCCTGAGATTGTCGAGCGCACTACCGGCTACGTACTGGGCGGCGTTAGCCCGCTGGGCCAGAAAAAGCGCCTGCCGACCTTCATTGATACCTCTGCACAGGCGTGGTCCACCCTCTACGTAAGCGCCGGACGGCGCGGGTTGGAGATCGAACTCTCTCCTGATGATTTAGCGGCATTAAGCCTAGGGCAGTTTGCGGCGCTGTCAGCGTAAACGGCCTTTGGAAGGAGAGGCCTCGCTAGCGGCAAGGCAGGGGGTGGCACTTTCTGGTATGGTGCTTCACATTATCGGATCGCTGGGCACCGCCGCCCCTTCAGGAATTTTTTGTGTCAGATACCTCTTTTGCCTCCCTTGCCCTCTCGCCCGCGCTGCTGAGCACGCTCGACTCTCTGGGCTATCACGACATGACGCCCGTTCAGGCGCAGAGCCTGCCGCCCATGCTGGTGGGGCGCGATGTCATGGCCCAGGCCAAAACGGGATCGGGCAAAACCGCCGCGTTTGGTTTGGCGCTGTTGTCACAGCTGCGTGTAGAAGCCTTCAGCGTACAGGGCTTGGTGCTGTGCCCCACCCGCGAACTGGCGGATCAGGTCGCCGAGGAGCTGCGACGCCTGGCGCGGGGCATGCCCAACGTCAAAGTACTCACACTGTGTGGCGGCGCGCCCTTTGGCCCGCAGCTCGCATCGTTGGAACATGGCGCGCACATCGTGGTGGGCACGCCGGGCCGGGTGGACGAGCATCTGCGCAGAGGCTCGCTCACGCTTGGGTCGCTGGCCGTGCTGGTGCTAGACGAAGCCGACCGTATGCTGGACATGGGCTTTCAGGTCACCATCGACGACATCATCGCCGATACCCCCGCTGACCGACAAACGCTGCTGTTCAGCGCGACGTTTCCCGATGAGCGAGAGGGGCTGGCAGCCATGACCCGCGGCGTGCTGCGCGACCCGGTCAGTGTCAAGGTGGCAGAGACCCACGATGCCACGACCATCGAGCAGCACTTTTACCGTGTGTCCCATGACGACGACCGTTTTGCTGCGTTGATCGAGCTGCTGCTTGCCACGCGACCTACCACTAGCGTGGTGTTCTGTAATACCAAGCGGGAAACCCAGGCCGTGGCCGATGGCTTGGTCGATGCGGGATTTAGCGCCGTCGCCTTGCACGGCGATCTCGAGCAGAAAGACCGCGACCGGCTGCTGGTGCTGTTTGCCAATCAGAGCGCATCGATTTTGGTCGCCACCGATGTGGCCGCCCGCGGGCTCGACATTGCTCAACTAGACGCCGTTTTCAATTACCAAATCGCCCGCGAGCTGGACGTCCACGTTCATCGAGTCGGCCGCACGGGGCGCGCAGGAGCCAGCGGTATCGCCTGTACCCTGGTCACACCGCAAGAAGATTATCGACTCGAACGCCTCGCTGAGCTGTTGGGCGAGCCGCTCGCGACCGAGCCGCTGCCGAAAGCCACCAACGGTTCGCCGTTCGAGCCCCCCATGGCCACGCTACAGTTGGCGGGTGGCAAGAAAGATAAGCTGCGCCCTGGCGACATTCTGGGAGCATTGACCAGCGAAGGCGGTCTGCGCGGTGATCAGGTGGGTAAGATCAAGGTGTTGGCTCGAAGCGCTTACGTCGCGGTGGCGCGCAGCGCTGTCCAGAAAGCTCAGGCCAAGCTGGAGCGGGATAAACTCAAAGGGCGCGCTTTCCGCGTGCGACGCATTCGCCATTAACGATCCCAATGACGTGGTCGCTATCATAAGGAGCCTTCGCAGCAAGTTATGAAAACACCCAAACGATTACAGCCCCTGGTCGACGATGGCCTGATCGATGAGGTGCTGATGCAGTTGATGAGCGGCAAGGAAGCGCAGGTGTACATAGTGCGCTGTGGCGACGACACGCGCTGTGCCAAAGTCTTCAAAGAGGCCAAACAGCGTAGCTTCAAGCAGGCGGTGCAGTACCAGGAAGGGCGTAAAGAGCGCAACAGCCGCCGCGCCCGCGCCATGGCCAAGAAGACCCGCTACGGCCAGAAAGAGCAGGAGCAGGCGTGGCTGACCGCCGAGGTGGATGCGTTGTACCGCTTGGCCGCGGCCGAGGTGCGTGTGCCCAAGCCCTATGGTTTCGTGGATGGCGTACTGCTGATGGAGATGATCACCGATGCAGAGGGGGATGTGGCACCGCGCTTGGACGATGTCACCCTGACCGAAGAGCAGGCGCTGCGCTATCACGCCAAAGTGATCCAAGACGTGGTGCGCATGCTCTGTGCAGGCTTGATCCACGGTGATTTATCGGAATTCAACGTGCTCGTCGACGCCGATGGCCCGGTCATCATCGATTTACCTCAGGCGGTGGATGCGGCGGGCAATAACAGCGCTGCTGCCATGCTGGAGCGCGATGTGAACAACATGCGTGCCTATTTTGGCCGTTTTGCGCCCGAGCTGCTCGCTACCCATTACGGTAAAGAGATGTGGGCGCTGTATGAAGCGGGGAAGCTGCATCCCGATAGCCAGCTGACCGGCCACTTCGAGTTCGATGACCACATTGCCAATGTGGACGAGCTGATGGAAGTGATCGACGACGTCAAAGAGGAGGAGGCCGAGCGCCAAGCGCGCCTGCGCGATGACGACGACGAGGATTAACCCCAATAGTGATAAACTGAGGCAACGCTTAGCAGAGTAAGTAGTTGGATGAAACGACTCTGCCATATCGCATAGCCGAAAGATCACCGGAGGGGCGTGTGAAGGGCAGTCGTTTCAGTGCAGGGAGAGCCAAGTCACTCCTGAGCTGGCCCACCGGGTGCTCGACAGGCCCGTTTCGGCCATGCTGCTGTTGGCGGGGGTAGCGTCGTCAACCGCCGTGGCGCCTGCCAAGCCCCGCGCTGCTCGCTCCCTTGTTAGCCACCGCACTTCTCTCCGGGTTAGATATCGCCAGCCTCGCCCTGCCAAGCTGGGGCATGAACCTGATGCTCTGGGTGCTGGGCAGCGCCATTGGTTCGCGCTTTCAAGGCATGACGCGGCGGCTGTTGGGCCGCTACTTATGGCAGTCAGGCATTGCGACGCTGCTGGCCCTCGTCGTGTTGGCAGTTTTTGCCGAACTCATCCACCAAACCGTGGGGGTAGGGCGCGATGTGGCGCTCTTGGCGCTGGCCCCAGGCGGCATTGGTGAAATGGCGATACTCGCCGTCGCGCTCAACATCGACCCGGTGTTCGTGGCGTTTCATCACCTGCTGCGCATGGTCACACTCATGGTCGTCGCTCCTTTTTGGGCCCGCTGGCTCATGCGTCATCATCCTGACGCTTGACGTCGCGATCATGCTTCTAAGTGTTCTTACGCCGTCCTTTCTTTTATTGCGTCTTGTAAGGAATGTCCATGCTGTCACGTTTGCTCTCGCCGCTGTTCCGCTTTTTCGAGGCGCGCGTCAACCCCTACCCAGAGGGTGAGGTCACCACACCGCCCAAAGGGCTGTTGCCGTTCATTTGGCACTTTTCCCGCCCGGTATGGCCGTGGCTGCTGGTGATGTCGCTTATCACGGCGGTGGTGTCCGCCGCCGAGGTCGTGTTCTTTAGCTACATGGGGGATTTGGTGGATTGGCTGGGCGGCGTCGAGCGCGCCGACTTTTGGTCGAGCCACGGTCTCTGGCTGGCGGGTGTGGCGGTGTTGGTGGTGGTGGGATTGCCGCTGCTGGTGTTGCTGCAGTCGCTGGTGACGCATCAGAGCATTTTCGGCAATTACCCGATGATTGGCCGCTGGCTATCGCATCGCCATATGCTCAGCCAGAGCCTGGCATTTTATCAGGATGAGTTTGCCGGGCGGGTATCGCAGAAAGTGATGCAAACCGCGCTGGCCGTGCGGGAAACCGTCACCAAAGTGATGGATCTACTGGTGTACGCCATCGTCTATTTTACCGGGGCGGCCATCTTGCTGGGCCGCGCCGACCCATGGCTGCTGCTGCCGCTGGGGCTTTGGCTGGTCGGCTATTTGGGCATCATGCGTTTTTTCGTGCCGCGTCTGCGGGACGTTTCCATGGCCCAGGCGGATGCGCGTGCGCAAATGACCGGTCGCGTGGTGGATAGCTACAGCAACATCCAAACCATCAAGCTGTTTGCCGATACCCAGCGCGAAGAGCGCTATGCCAAAGATGCCATGGAAGGCTTCATGACTACCGTGCATCGCCAGATGCGGCTGGTGACCGTGATGAGCGTCTGCTTGACGCTACTCAACACGCTACTATTGGTCGGCACCGCCGGCATGGCCATCGCCGCTTGGTACATGGAGGCGATCTCGTTGGGCGTACTGGCCATTGCCATTGCCCTGGTAATGCGGATTCGCTTCATGTCCGACTGGATTTTGTGGGAGGTTGCCGGGCTGTTCGAAAACATCGGCACGGTGCAGGATGGCATGAACACCATCGCCCAGGAACCGACTGTCAAAGATGCTCCTAATGCCAAAGCATTGTGCGTGCCCAACGGCGAGATCGTCTTCGACGCGTTGCGTTTCCAATATGCCCAGGCAAAAGGGGAGAGCAAAAACGTGTTCGATGGTCTGAGCCTGACCATCAAGCCCGGCGAGAAAATTGGCCTGATTGGCCGCTCTGGGGCCGGGAAATCGACCCTGGCAAACCTGCTGCTGCGCTTTTACGACCTGCAGGGCGGACGCATTCTGATCGATGGTCAAAACATCGCCGAGGTCACCCAAACCTCGCTACGCCACCAGATCGGCATGGTGACCCAAGATACCTCGCTGTTGCACCGCTCGCTGCGGGACAACATCCGCTACGGCAGCCCTAACGCCAGCGATGAGGACGTCTGGCAGGCGGTGTGCCGCGCCCATGCCGATACCTTCATCAACGACCTAGTCGACCCCAAAGGGCGGCGAGGTTTGGATGCTCATGTGGGTGAGCGGGGCGTGAAGCTCTCCGGCGGCCAGCGCCAGCGCATTGCCATCGCCCGGGTGCTGCTCAAAGACGCCCCGATTCTGGTGTTGGATGAAGCCACCTCGGCGCTGGATTCCGAGGTTGAAGCGGCGATTCAAGAGCAGTTGGATGCCTTGATGGAGGGCAAAACCGTAATTGCCATTGCCCATCGACTCTCCACCATCGCCATGCTGGACCGTTTGATTGTGGTGGATGAAGGGCGCATGGTGGAGAGCGGCACCCACCAGGAGTTGCTGGCCCGAAACGGCATTTATGCAGGTCTTTGGCAGCGGCAGTCGGGCGGCTTTTTAGGTAACGACCTTGATCTTGATAACAACGCCCCCATTTGAGACTAGACCGGTCGCCTACTAAGGGCGCTTTAACAGGAGGTACTGATGCAAGCTATCCAGCTTCAACAACCCGGCGGTTTAGATAAATTGAACGTTGTCGACGTGGCAGCCCCTGGGGAGCCAGGCCCCGGCGAGATCAAAGTGCGCCTGCACGCCAGCTCGCTGAACTTTCACGACTACGCGGTCGTGGCGGGGATGATTCCCACCGACGATAAGCGCATCCCGATGTCCGACGGCGCGGGCGTGGTGGAAGCCGTTGGCGAAGGTGTGGAAGAGTTTGCCGTGGGCGATGCGGTCGTCTCGACCTTCTTCCCATACTGGCTGGAAGGCCCGGCGCGCGTAGGCGACTTCACCACCACCCCAGGCGATGGCGTCGATGGCTATGCCCGCGAGCAGGTAATTCGACCGGCCACATGGTTCACTCGCCAGCCGATCGGCTACAGCCATGCAGAATCCGCCACGTTGACCACCGCGGGATTGACCGCTTGGCGCGCGCTGGTGGTGGACGGCGGCTTGAAAGCGGGCGATACCGTACTGGTACTGGGTACCGGCGGGGTGTCGATCTTTGCACTGCAGTTCGCCAAGCTGATGGGGGCTAGAGTGATCGCGACCTCCTCTTCCAATGAGAAGCTGGAGCGCCTGCGTAGCCTCGGCGCGGAGCACACCATCAACTACCGCGAGACACCCGAGTGGGGAAAAGCGGTCAAAGCGTTGACCGACGGCAAAGGCGTGGATCACGTCATCGAGGTAGGCGGCCCCAGTACGCTGCCGCAATCCATCGATGCCGTGAAGATTGGTGGACACATTTCGCTGATTGGCATACTGACCGGCCGCGAGGGAGACATTCCCACTGCCAAACTCATGGCCAAGCAGGCCAAGCTGCAGGGTTTGATCGTCGGTAGCCGTCGCCACCAGATTGAGATGATCGACGCGATCGAAGCGACGAATTTGAAGCCGATCATCGATCGTGAATTCCCGCTTAGCGAGATTGCCGAGGCGTTTCGTCATCAAGAATCGGGCAAGCACTTTGGTAAAATTTGCCTGACCTTCTGATAATCAAGCGCTAACAATCGTACTACACGTCTGCATAGAAGGCGGGCGTGTAGTGCGTATCAACCATGTTGCCCTACTCTCCTAATCGGCTAAATACCACGCCTTTTACCTCAAGCTCCCAGATGTCGTCGTAAGGCACAGTGACGCCATCCATATCGCCAGGGTCGCCGGTACTGTTTTTGATGACGGTTTCGGGAATGACCTTCACTCCCATCACCCCGACATGCTGAATTCTTCCGCTGAACCGGTTGCCCTCCTGCTCAATGAGCACCCGCTCGCCTGCAATGCACTTCGCAAGCTTCTCGTGTAGTTCAGCCATCGTGACATTCACCACGCTCATCGTTGCCTCCTGCGCATCGCTCAAAAGTGAGTTACTTGGCAATAACGACGTTATTTTAGACGATAAGTTCGGCTAGCCCCTTGGGAGGAGTCTCAGGCATGCTAACCTTAATCTACTTTACCTAACCGAGGCAGACGATGGCGCAGAGCTCAACGAACGCGGCGTTATCGCCATGGAAAGTAGTGTCATTGGATAGCTTTCACACCCCTGAGCGCACCCAGGCGAGCCAGTGGCGGCGTAGCTGGCGAGCGGCCACCACCTGGATGATAGGCAAGGAAGCTTCCGAGCGCCAAGCGAAGCAGGAGAGTGAACTGCGCGCGCTGCCTGAAGTGAAGCTGGCGCATGTTGCGCCCCTCATTGACTGGATGCCCGCCACCGAACGCTTGAAACAGGCGCTGAAAGACTACGAAGATGCGCCGGTTGTGCTGTTTATTTCACCGCCTTACGGCGGGCACAGCACCGTGGTGAGCCAATGGGCTGCGCAACAGGATATTCCTTGCCTCACCGTACCCACGCTGAAAGAGCTAGTGGACGGCAGCCTAGCCTGGGTAGAAGACGCTACCCAGCTAAAGCGCTGGGCAATTCCTGCCTTGGAGTACCACTTTTTACGCCATACCAATGGCTTGCAAGGCGTTCGTGAGTTGCTTGAGCGTGCCTTGAGTGGGCGCCTGGGGCAGAGCGTGATGGGATGCGACAGTTGGACCTACGCCTACTTACAGCATGCGGTGGGGTTGGAGGGCGTGCCGGTATTGACCCTCCAAGGGCTCGAAGACCAAGCCTTAAAGCACGTGCTGCCCTTTTCTGACCACGAAGCGTTAAACGCACGCTTTGCCCTGGCGCAGCGTGGCATTCTTAGCAGCCAGCAAGGGCGCTGGCAGGTGGCGCCGCTTAGCTATGCCAGCGTGCGGCAGCTGCTTGAGTCGCGTAACTATCTCGTTGACCCGCTCTAGGAGTACTAATGGAAGACCAAGGGCAGTACGCCAAGCTGTTTAACGAAATGGATAGCCAAGCGTTGATAACGCTCGGCCTTATCTTGGTCAGCACGATTCTACTGATTATTGTCAGCCAGCGAGGACTCAACTGGGTGGCGAATCGGCTGCACGGCCAAGTGCGCTTTCGGGTCTTTGCCCTGGTGCCGCTCACCCGCCTGCTAATTTTGATCGCTGCGCTCGCCATTGCCGTACCCATCATTGTCGAGCCGTCGTTGCGCAATATGGTGACGCTGCTGGGGGCGATTGGCTTAGCCATTGGCTTTGCGCTGAAAGACTATGTCAGCAGCCTGATCGCTGGGGTGGTGTCTGCCGTCGAGCTACCGTACCGGCCTGGCGACTGGGTGAATATCGAAGGCACGTACGGCGAAGTGAAGCACGTGGGCATGCGAACAGTCGAGGTCCAAACGCCGGACGATGATATGGTAGCGGTGCCGCATTTAAAGCTTTGGGACTCTGCGATCTATAACGCCAATAATGGTGGCACTAGCCTGCAGTGCGTGGCGAGTTTTTACCTTCATCCAGAGCATGAAGCCGGCTGGGTGCGCAAAGCACTGCGCGATGTGGCGCTGACCAGTGCTTATTTAAAGTTTGGAGAGCCGATTATTGTGGTGGCGGAGGAGAAGCCCTGGGGCACGCATTACCGTATCCGTGCTTACCCCGTCGACCCCCGCCAGCAGTTTCTGTTTATCACTGACTTAACGGTGCGCGGCAAAGCAGTGCTAAGCGCTGCTGGCATTCAACCAGCGCTGCTACCACCAGATGCCGCCCTAGATGCACGAGGTGCAGCTAGCTGATGACAACACCAACCACACTCTATATTGGATGGGACGTGGGCGGCTGGAACTGCGATAACAGCTCTGCCAGCCGCGATGCGCTGGTGGTGCTGGATGACGCGCTCAATGTGATAGGCATGCCGTGGCGGGGAAACCTGCGCGTCACGCTGAATGATGCTACCTCTAGCCGTGATTTGATCAACCGGCTTCTGGCACTGTGCACTACTGGCGTGGAGCTTGGAGCATGCCAAAGGGAGTGTGGCTTGGCCGCCAGCAGAGATGCCAGCGGCCGAAGGGTGGATTTTTGTACCGAAGGATGCGTTAAGCGCCTAACGGCTCAAGCGCTCTCTTCCGGTAGCTCCGCGTTATGGAAGACGTTCTGTACGTCGTCCAGCTCGTTGAGCATGTTGAGAAATTTCTCGAACATCGCCACGTCATCGCCTTCAATCGGCGTGGTGGTTTGCGGCAGGAACTGAATCTCATCGACCTCGAAGTCGATTTCGCCAAAGGCGTCCAGCAGTGCCTGCTTGGCCTTGGCGTAGTCGGTGTGGGGGGCAAATACCGTGATGCGACCATCTTCCTGCTCGATGTCGGTGACGTCCACGTCGGCTTCCATCAACGCTTCCAGCACGGCTTCTTCATCGTTGCCGGTGAAGGAGAAAATCGCGCAGTGGTCGAACATGTGGCTGACGCTGCCCGGCGTGCCGATCTTGCTCTTGGTTTTGGTGAAGCAGCCGCGTACATCGCCAAAGGTGCGGTTGGGGTTGTCGGTCAAGCAGTCGACAATCACCATGGCGTTGCCGGGGCCAAAGCCCTCGTAGCGTGCCGGAGAGAAGTCTTCGCCGCCTGCGCCGCTGGCTTTATCCAGGGCTTTATCAATGACGTGGGACGGCACCTGGTCTTTCTTGGCACGCTCTATCAAACCGCGCAGTGCGAGGTTACCGTTAGGATCCGTACCGCCCGCTTTGGCACAGACGTAAATTTCACGTCCATACTTGCTGTAAACTTTGGTTTTCGCAGCGGCCGTTTTGGCCATGGATTCCTTACGGTTTTGAAACGCCCTACCCATATTGAAGTCCTTTATTAGCCATGAACCGCCTGCATGGCAGGCGTCATCGTTTTCAAAAAGGGGAAAATTTTACCCAACAGCGTACCATGCTAACAGCGTTATTTAAGTGCCTGGGTGGTTTCCTCTACGGTTAAAAGACATGCTGCAGGCAACAACACAAGAATTGGCCTTAGCTTAGGCAAGCGCTGTCGTATACTGGCCAGCTCATAACGAGGCTATCCATGGAGGAGAAAATGCCGCTGACACTCTGGCTTTCGCTGGCTGCTATCTGCGCGATGGGCGCTATGTCGCCTGGGCCAGGCTTAGCGCTGGTACTTCGCCATACGTTAGGCGGTGGACGCGTGCCGGGCATCACGGCCGCTGTTTTTCATGCGTTGGGGGTGGGGTTTTACGCGCTGTTCACCGTGCTGGGGCTGGGTGCGATGATGGCCAATTTTCCCGCGTTATTTCAGGTGATTACGTGGTGCGGTGCGGCTTATTTGGCGTGGCTAGGTATTAAGGCATTACGGGCAGGGCGTGGGGGAGCGTTCTCACCGGGCGCTGTCACCACCACGCCGCGTCAAGCGGCCAAAGAGGCTGTGCTGGTAGCGTTGGGCAACCCTAAGCTCATCCTCTTTTTTGTCGCGCTATTAAGCCAGTTTGTGACGCCAGAAATGAACCTGCTTGCGAAGGCGATTATTGTCGCCACAGCTATTATGATTGATGGAGGCTGGTACGTGCTGGTGGCAGTGGGGCTCTCTCACTCTCGAGTGCTGCCGTGGCTACAGCGTCACGCTCACTGGATTAACCGCATTACGGGCGTGCTGTTGATCGCGCTAGCGTTGCGTGTAGTGGCAGGGCCAATCATTTAACCTGTGCGCTGGTGCCACTACCGTTGTAGTGGCAAGGTAAGGTGTATGCTGGCAAAGGCATTTTAGAGGCCTGGCGATGACGATTTACGAGCAGGATTGTTATACCCATCAAGGTAAGCCCTTCAATCTGCGCGCTTTGCGTGGGCAGGTATTATTGGTGGTCAATGTGGCCAGCCAGTGCGGTTTTACGCCGCAGTTGAAAGAGCTCGAGGGGCTGTACCAGCGTTACCGGGATCGTGGATTTACCGTGTTGGGCTTCCCCTGTAACCAGTTTGGCCGCCAGTCGCCCGAGAGTGCCGAGGCGTTCTGCGCCTTTGGCGAGCAGCAGTTCGGGGTGAGCTTTCCGCTGCTGGAAAAGGTGAAAGTCAACGGCTCCGATGCTCACCCGCTATTTGTACAGCTCAAGCGGGAGGCGCCAGGGATTTTGGGCACCAAAGCTGTAAAGTGGAATTTCACCAAGTTTCTGGTAGGCCGAGATGGCAAGGTCATCGCCCGCTTTGGCCCCAAGGATCATGGGTTAACGCTGCGCTTAGCCCTTGAAGCCGCACTGGATAAAGAGTGAATCAGCCAGCCGCTAAACCTCCCCGCGCGCGACCATCAAGCGTTGCATTAGCTCGGTCCAGCGATGGCGAACCATCATGGTCGTCAATCCCGAAAAGAGTGCCCAGCTTTTGCGCCGCCAGCCTTTCAATTTCAGATTGTGGTTCACCAGCTGCTTCATCAGTTTGTAGTCATCGAACTTGCGCCACTCGCTGGCGACTGACAGCTGGTGGCGTGACATCACCGGCGCCAGCTCCAGGCGTAGCATCCACTCAAGCTCTTTGAGCGACATCTTGTGCTGCTCAATCACCTCAATCATATGGGCGTAGTCGCGCTCGCTGGGTTCGCGGTCAAGCCAGAGAGGGGCAAGTGCTAGCCACAAATCGCCCCGCTCATCGACTAGCTGCTGTGCATTCATTAAAGATCCCGTCGGCAAGTGGTGGGCAGGCCGCTATCCTGCCGCGAATGGCGGATAAGCTCAAGAGCGGACAGGGCGCGCCGAGACCGCTAGAATACCCTCATTGATAACTCGGCACTGCCGTGCCGAACGCAATACTCATCTGATGAAGGGGTCGAATGTGATCATTAAACCGAAAGTGCGTGGCTTTATCTGCACCACCACCCACCCGAAAGGCTGCGAGCAGAACGTTCTCGAGCAGATCGAAGCGACCCGCGCCCGTGGTTTGGACAAAAGCCAAGGCCCGAAGAAAGTGCTGGTGATCGGTGCCTCTAGCGGTTACGGCCTAGCGGCGCGTATTACCGCCGCCTTTGGTTACGGCGCCGACACTCTGGGGGTGTTTTTTGAAAAGCCGGGCACCGAGAAGAAGCCGGGCACCGCTGGCTGGTACAACAGCGCCGCGTTCGATAAGTTTGCCAAGCAGGAAGGTCTGTACAGCAAATCCATTAATGGCGATGCGTTCTCCCACGAAGCGCGGGAAAAAGCCATTGAGCTGATCAAGCAAGACATGGGTGAGATTGATCTCGTGGTTTACTCACTGGCATCCCCCGTGCGTAAGCTGCCCGATACCGGTGAAGTCAAACGCTCTAGCCTAAAGCCGATTGGTGAGACCTACCGCGCCACGGCCATTGATACTAACAAAGACACCATTATTGAAGCCGAAGTGGAACCGGCCACCCAGCAAGAGATCGACGACACCATCACCGTGATGGGCGGCGAAGACTGGGAGCTGTGGATGAGCGCTCTGGATGAGGCGGGCGTGCTGGCCAAAGGCGCGCGCAGCGTGGCGTTTAGCTACATCGGCACCGAAATTACTTGGCCGATTTACTGGCATGGTGCCTTGGGTAAGGCCAAAGAGGACCTGGACCGCGCAGCGGCGGCCATCGATGCCAAACTGCAAGAGAGCGGCGGCGGTGCCAACGTGGCGGTGCTGAAATCCGTCGTTACCCAAGCCAGCGCGGCGATTCCGGTGATGCCGCTGTACATCGCCATGGTCTACAAGGTGATGAAGGAGAAGGGCCTGCACGAAGGCACCATCGAGCAGCTCAACCGCCTGTTCGGCGAGCGCCTCTATGGAGGTGAGTTCACCACCGACGAGGCTGGCCGCCTGCGTCTGGACGACTGGGAGCTGCGTGACGACGTGCAGCAGGCGTGTAAGGATCTGTGGCCTCAGGTGACCACCGAGAACCTGTTCCAGATCACCGACTATGCTGGTTACAAGCACGAGTTCCTGAAGCTGTTCGGCTTCGAGCGTGACGACGTGGACTACGATGCCGATGTGAACCCCGAGGTCGAGTTCGATGTTGTAACGTTATAAACGCAGCGCGACGGGCAGCGCACACCGACGCGCTATGAATCATCGACCGGACTGGATGAGGTGACGTATGGATACCCGAGAGAGCAAAACCCCGGAAGAAGAGAAAGAGCACGTGCTGAGCGAGCGCATACCTGAAGATTTCGAGACCTCGCAGCCCCAACAACAGCCAGAAGCGAAAAAGTCTGCGAATGGGCTGCATAAAATGCTGCCGTTAATCATCGTGATTATGGGCATCATCGTCGCTGGCATTGTCATGTTGGGGCTAGGCAATAGCGGCGGCTAAAGTGAGCGTTTGCTGTTGTGCTTATTGCCGGGCCTAGGCTCGGCAATTTGTATTTTTGCGTCCTGTTTTTGTTTGCGTGGACATGGCGCTGCCTTCAATCGCGCAATTGAGTAAGATAGCGTTTAAATAGAACGCCTTATCCAGTCCACCAGCGGCGGTTTTCATGCAGCGCAATAGGCAGCACAGCGAATTCACATGCATTCCAGTACGTTAACGCCACCCCCAAGCCAACGCAGGCGGGTGGCGTTTGTGTTGCTGCCTGGGTTTTCGCTGCTGGCTCACGCCAGCGCTATTGAGCCGCTGCAAATGGCCAATCAGCTGAGCGGCCAGATGCTTTACCACACCGTTACCCTCAGCCTAGATGAAGAGCCCGTGCGCAGCGGCGCGCAGCTTTCGCTCATCGCGCAGCATGCGTTAGGAGCCCCCCTTGGCCCGCTGGATTTACTGCTGGTGTGTGCGCCTACGCCGCTACCCTACGTATTGCCCGCGAAGCTCAATGAGTGGCTGCGTAGCCATCATGGCCGTGGCGTTGCTATCGGCGGTTTGGCCGGAGGCACCGAGGTGCTCGCCCGCTGTGGTTTGCTGGAAGGCTACCGCGCTACCTTGCCTTGGCAGCGCTTCGATGCGTTTGCCCAAGCCTATCCCCAGGTGACGCTCTCCCAACAGCTGTTTGAAATTGATCGTGACCGCCTGACCTGCGCGGGCGGCACCGCCGCTATGGATATGATGCTCACGCTAATTGGCAAGCATCACGGCCCGCGCTTGGCCGAGCAGGTTTCTGAACAGTTTGTTTGCGACCGTATTCGCTTAGCCGATGAGCGCCAGCACGTGCCGCTGCGCAACCGTTTGGGCCACGCGCCCCAGAGCTTGGTAGATGCGGTGACTCTTATGGAAGCCAATATCGAAGAGCCGCTCTCGACGTTGGAACTGGCCGAGCATTTGGGGATCTCCCGGCGTCAGCTGGAGCGACTATTCAAGAAGTACCTGCAGGCGGTGCCAAGCCGTTATTATCTGGACTTGCGGCTGCAGGAAGCCCGCAAGCAGCTCAGAGAGAGCGACCGTCCCGTGGGCGACATTGCCCTGATGACCGGTTTCTCCTCGGGCGCGCACTTTTCCACCGCCTACCGTAACCATTTTGGGATCACCCCGCGGGAAGAGCGGCTGGGGTAGGCGCAGCTTTTCATAATTTACCGTCCCAATACTGAAAGCAGGGCGTCCTACGCCCCCCGTATACTGAATCCATCGCTTACTCCACTGGAGGTACTGTCCCATGAGCCACACCCCAAGCCGTCAAGACTTCGACCACTACATGACGCCTAACTACGCGCCGCAGCAGATTATTCCGGTACGTGGTGAAGGCAGCCGCTTGTGGGACCAAGAAGGCCGCGAGTACATCGATTTCGCTGGCGGTATTGCGGTGAACTCCCTGGGTCACTGCCATCCGGTGCTGGTCAATGCGCTGAAAGAGCAGGGCGAAAAGCTTTGGCATCTCTCCAACGTATTCACCAACGAACCGGCGCTCAAACTGGCCAAAACCCTTACCGAGCGCACCTTCGCCGATAAGGTCTTTTTATGCTCCTCCGGCGGTGAAGCCAACGAAGCCGCGCTGAAGCTGGCACGCCGCTGGGCGGTCGACCACTACGGCGAGCATAAAGACAAAATCATTTCGTTCTACCAGTCGTTCCATGGCCGCACGTTCTTCACCGTGAGCGTAGGCGGCCAGCCCAAGTACTCCCAAGGCTTTGGCCCGGTACCGGGCGGTATTCTCCACGCCAACTTCAACGACCTGGAGAGCGTTCGCAAGCTCGTGGGCGACGACACCTGCGCCATCATGGTTGAGCCGATGCAGGGCGAAGGCGGCATCGTCCCCGCGACCCAAGAGTTCCTGCAGGGCCTGCGCGATCTGTGTGACGAGCACAACGCGCTGCTGATTTTCGATGAAGTGCAAACCGGCGTTGGACGCAGCGGAGAGCTGTATGCCTATAAAAACTTCGGCATTACCCCGGATATTCTCACCAGCGCTAAGTCGCTGGGCGGCGGCTTCCCGATTGGTGCCATGCTGACCACCGATGCCATCGCCACATCGCTAGCCATCGGCACCCACGGCTCTACCTACGGCGGTAACGCATTGGCCTCAGCGGTGGCGCTGGCGGCGGTCGAGTTCATCGATACGCCGGAGGTGCTGCAAGGTGTTAAACACCGCCACGACCTGTTCCGCGAGCACCTGGAAACCATCAACCGCAAGCACGGCGTCTTCAAAGAGATCCGTGGTATGGGCATGCTGATGGGGGCCCAGATGTCGGATGCCTTCGAAGGCCGCGCCAAAGATATTCTGCCGTTGGCGATTGAAGAGGGCGTGATGGCGCTGATTGCAGGCCCCAACGTGCTGCGTATGGCGCCCTCGCTGGTGATTCCCGAGGAAGACATCGCCGAGGGCATGGCACGTCTCGAGCGTGCCATCAAGCGACTTGTCGCTAGCGCATGAGTCAGGCGCAAGTCACACAAGAGGGGGCGTTAAACATGTTGGTAATCCGACCGGTCACCCTGGCTGACCTTTCCGCCTTAGAGCAACTGGCAGAACATGCGGTGCCTCGGCTTACCAACCTGCCCGCCAACCGTGAACGCCTTGAGGAGCGCATTATGCGCTCCCAGGAAGCGTTTGCGAGTGATATCGAGTTCCCCGGTAACGAGCACTATATGTTCGTGCTGGCGGACGATAGCCGCAACGAGGTGCTGGGCACGGCCACCATCCGCGCCCAGGCGGGGGCTGCCGAGGCCTACTACACCTACCGCCAAGAGACGCTGATTCACGCCTCTCAGCAGCTTAACGTTCGCCGTGAAGTGCAAACGCTGGCGCTCTCTCATGAAGCCTCGGATGCCACGCTGCTTTGCGCGCTGTCGCTTAACCCGCGCTACAAAGGCACCAGCGCGGAGAGCCTGCTGCGCCGGGCGCGGCTGATGTTTATCGCCCAGTACCCGGAGCGCTTCTCACGGATTCTGGCGGTGGCCTTTCCCGGCTATTTGGATAGCCAGAACGAATCCCCCTTCTGGGAGAGCGTGGGCCGCCACTTTTTTGCCCGCAGCTTCCAAGAAATGAATCACATAGCGGGCGTGCGCTCAAAGAGCTTCATTGCTGAGGTGATGCCGCAGTTTCCGCTCTATTTGCCACTGCTCACGCCCCAGGCCCGTGCTGCCATTGGCCGCGAGCACCCGGCCCATGAAGCAGCGCTGGCCGAAATGCTGGCCGAGGGCTTCGTGCGCTCCCGACACGTGGATATTTTCGACGCGGGCCCCATCGTCAAAGCCGAACGCGAGCGCCTGGAAACGTTCCGCCGCGCTGCCTGGCACCCGGTACGGATACGCCCCGAGCACGCGCTGCCGGATGCCGAACCGGCGATGATCGCCAATCAAACGCTGAGCGATTTCCGCTGTATCGTCGCGCGCTATGCGCTCTCGCCCACGGGACAGCTGATGCTCTCGCCGCAGCACGCGAAGCGTTTGGGTGTAGAAGAGGGGCGGGCGGTGCTGGCGGCACCGTTAACCCTGCCAAGCGCCATCGATGCGCTTGATGAAGGAGAGATGTAATGCGCATTCGACCCATTGCCCGTAATGATCTGGATGGGCTCCAGGCGCTTGCGCAGCAGGCCGGTGTTGGCTTTACCTCGCTGCCGGATAACCGCGAGTTTTTGGCCGGTAAAATCGAGTCCGCCGCCCGCGCCTTCGAAGAGCGCACACCGGTAGACGACCGTCTCTACTTCTTCGTGCTGGAAGATGAAACCAACGGCGAGCTAGCAGGTTGTTGCGCCATCGAAGGCCAGGTAGGGCGTGAAGTGCCGTTCTACAACTACCGGCTTGGCACGCTGGCGCACTCGTCGGTACAGCTCGATTTGCATCGCACCATCGATACGCTGTTCTTGAGCTCCGACCATACCGGCGACGCCGAGGTGTGCTCGCTGTTTCTGCGCCCCGAGTATCGCGGCGAGGCCAACAAGCACCTGCGTAACGGGGCGCTGCTTTCCAAAGCACGCTGGCTGTTCATTGCCCAGTTCCGCGACCGCTTTCCGCAGAAAGTGCTGGCCGAGATGCGCGGCGTGTTCGACGAGAACAACGTTAGTCCCTTCTGGGAGAGCCTGGGGAAACACTTCTTCCCCATGGATTTCAACGAAGCCGACCGCTTGACCGGCCTGGGCCAGAAGAGCTTTATCGGTGAGCTGATGCCCAAGTTCCCGATCTACACCACGTTTATGTCGGAAGAGGCGCGGGCGTGTATCGGGCAGGTGCACCGTCACACCCGGCCGGCGCTGGAGATGCTTAAAAAAGAGGGGCTGCGCTGGGAAGGCTATATCGACATTTTCGATGGTGGCCCCACAGTGGAGGCCTACATCGATGACGTGCGGGCGATTCGCAACTCGCAGCTTTATCAGGTGGAAGTCTCAGCGAGCGCGCCGCAAGAGAGCGTTAGCCGCTGGCTGGCGGCATCTACCCAAATGCTGAACTTTACCGCGAGCTGGATCGGCCGCGGCCCGGCAGATAGCAGCACGATTGTGCTCACCCCCGACGAGGCCAAGCGGCTAGGCGTTTCCACCGGCGACGCCGTTCGCCTGCTGGAAACCTAATATTGGCAATCTAAGCGCCCCCTCGACCTGCGCCAAGACGACAAAAACTTAGTGAAGGAGAGCACGATGCACCCCCAGAACATGCATGCCCAGCAGCAACAACTGATCAACGGCACTTGGGTCGTCGGCAACGCCGAGTCTTTTACCAAGCATGATCCGGTGGCGGGTATGCTGCTTTGGCAAGGAGCGGCAGCTTCCAGCAGCCAAGTCGGCGCTGCGGTGGAGGCGGCGCGAGCGGCATTCCCGACCTGGGCGCGCACGCCCTTTGCAGAGCGTCAGGCGCTGGTGGAGCGATTTGCCAAGGTCGTCACCGCTCGACGAGAAGACTTAGCTATTGCCATCGCCTCGGAAACCGGCAAGCCATTGTGGGAAGCACGCACCGAAGCAGGTGCGATGATTGGTAAAATCGCGCTCTCCATCAAGGCGTACCACGAGCGCACCGGGGAGCGTGAAAAAGCCGTCGGCAGTGCCAAAGCGGTACTGCGCCACCGCCCCCACGGCGTGATGGCGGTGTTTGGCCCCTATAACTTCCCCGGCCACCTGCCAAACGGCCATATGGTGCCTGCCTTGTTGGCAGGTAACACCGTGGTATTCAAGCCCAGTGACCAAACCCCGCTCACTGCGGATTTCACCCTGCAGTGCTGGTTAGAAGCCGGATTGCCTGCCGGCGTGATCAACCTCGTGCAGGGCGGTGTCCCGGTCGGGCAGGCGCTCTCCGCCCATCCCGGTATCGATGGCCTGCTGTTTACCGGAAGTGCCAAAGTGGGTGGCATGCTGCAGCAGCAGTTTGCCGGGCAGCTGGATAAAATCCTCGCGCTGGAATTAGGCGGCAACAATCCGCTGGTGGTGAAAGATGTGGAGGATGAGCGCGCTGCCGTGCTGACGATTCTCCAGTCGGCGTTTCTCTCAGGGGGGCAGCGCTGCACCTGCGCCCGCCGCTTGATGGTGCCCCAAGGCGAGGTAGGCGACCGCCTCATCGATGCGCTTTCGGATGCCATCGCCAAGCTGCACGTGGCGGGGCAGTTCGACGAGGAGCCTGCGCCGTTCTATGGCGGCTTGGTAAGCGTTGCTGCAGCCGATGGCCTCCTCAACGCCCAGGATGAACTGGAAGCCATGGGCGGTACGGTTATTAACCGTATGCAGCGCCTCAAGGAGAATACCAGCCTGCTCAGCCCCGCGCTGATCGACGTGACGGGCCTGGACGTGCCCGACGAGGAGCATTTCGGCCCGCTGCTGAAAATACACCGCTACGCGGATTGGGATGAGGCGCTGGCCCTTGCCAACGACACCCGCTATGGCCTTTCTGCCGGGTTGATTGGTGGCGAGCAGGCGGATTGGGACGACTTCCTGTTGCGTATTCGCGCAGGCATCGTGAACTGGAACCGCCAGACCACGGGGGCATCGGGTGACGCGCCCTTCGGCGGCGTAGGCGATAGCGGCAATCACCGCCCCAGCGCTTTTTATGCCGCCGACTACTGCGCCTACCCCGTTGCCTCCATGGAAGCCGACAGTCTGGAAATGCCGGAAACCCTGCCACCGGGAGTCACTCTATGAGCGTCCACAGCATTCGGGAAGTCAACTTCGACGGCCTGGTCGGGCTGACCCACAACTACTCGGGACTTGCCCACGGTAACGTGGCCTCCATGAGTCACGGCGGTTTGGTCTCCAACCCTAAAGAGGGGGCGCTGCAGGGGCTGGCCAAGATGAAGTCGCTGATGGACGCGGGCTATGCCCAGGGCGTGCTGCCTCCTCAGCAGCGCCCTGATTTGGGCGCGCTGCGCGACTTGGGCTTCACCGGCAGCGACCGTGAGATGCTGGCACGTGCCGCGAAGCAAGCGCCGCAGCTACTGCGGGCGGTATGTTCAGCCTCCAGCATGTGGACGGCTAACGCAGGCACAATTACCCCCAGCGTCGATGCGCCGGATGGTCGGGTGCACTTTACCCCCGCCAACCTGCAGTCCAGCTTTCACCGCTACCTAGAGCCGAAGACTACCGGCCGCGTGCTGCAAGCGATTTTTCGCGATGAGCAGCACTTTGCCCATCACCCGGTGCTGCCTGCCACGCCCGCATTTTCCGATGAAGGGGCGGCCAACCACACCCGCCTGTGCGGCGAGTATGGCGAGCCCGGCGTGCACCTGTTCGTGTATGGCCGACAGGCGTTTAGCGGCGGGCGGAACGAACCCAAGCGCTACCCCGCCCGGCAAACGCTGGAAGCCAGCCAGGCGGTGGCCCGCCAGCACGGGTTGAGCGACGCCCAGACCGTCTTTGCCCAGCAGCACCCGGAGGCCATCGATGCCGGGGTGTTCCACAACGATGTGATTGCTGTGGGCAACGGCCCGGTGCTGCTCTACCACGAAATGGCATTTCTCGATGAAGAGCGCACGCTGGACGAGCTGCGCGCCAAGATGAGCACGCCGCTGATTCCCGTTCGGGTGCCGATGGAAGCGGTGAGCATGGAAGACGCGGTGGCGTCGTACCTGTTCAACTCGCAACTGCTTTCCAACCCGGATGGCACCATGACCCTAGTGGTGCCCAGCGAGTGCCAAGAGCGTGAAGCCGTTTGGAACACGATTCAGAACTTCATCCTGGCGGGCAATAACCCTATTGGCGAAGTGATCGTTAAAGACGTTAAGCAAAGTATGCGCAACGGCGGCGGTCCCGCCTGCCTGCGCCTGCGGGTGGTGTTGTCGGAAGCCGAGCGCGCTGCGCTGACTGGCCGTGTACTGCTCAACGAGGCACTTTATAGCGACCTCACCGCCTGGGTGAACCGCCACTACCGCGACCGCCTCGCTACCGACGACTTGGCCGACCCGCAGCTCGCGACGGAGGTGCTCACCGCGCTGGATGAGCTGACGCAGCTGCTGAACATTGGCTCGGTGTATCCGTTTCAACAGGGGTAAGCGCCCTGCCAAACAACTCATCATGAGGTTTTCTCATGATGAGTTGAATTAATGTCGCTTTTCATTCATATGGTGGGTCTGGCATAAAGAACACATCCTCTTCGATGACGTGGCGCTAACGCCCGTCTATCGAAACGTCACACATGGCATCGAGCGCTGAGCTGCATTGGGGCGCCGTCGCCAATCTCGACCAACAGGGTGTTTGTTCGCGATGAGCTACGACTTTACCTTCGATATCAAGAGCGTCCGGTTCGACGAAAACTACCGTCCTGCCGAGAGCACGCGTACCACGACCAACTTCGCCAATCTGGCGAGAGGCGAGCGCTGCCAGGAAAACCTGCGTAACGCGCTGACCATGATCGACAATCGCTTCAATACCCTGGCCCATTGGGATAACCCCAAGGCAGACCGCTACGCCGTCGAGCTGGAGATCATTACCGGCGAGCTAAGCGTGGCGGCTGAAGGCGCTACCTTCCCGGCGATCGAGATGTTGAAGACGACCATCATCGATCGGCATCTCGACAAACGCATCGAGGGCATGACGGGGAACAACTTCTCCTCCTACGTCCGCGACTACGACTTCAGCGTGTGGCTCTCGGAGCACAACAAGGAGCGGTCGGAATTTGGTATTCCGGAGGGGTTTGGCGATCTTCACGGCAAGCTGTTCGAGCGTTTCGTCGACTCCGAGGCGTATCGATCCGTTGCCAGCAAGGCGCCGGTGATCTGTCTCAGCGTTTCCAGCAACAAGGTGTATCGCCAGACGGAAAATCGCCACCCGGTGCTGGGCGTCGAATACGTGAACGACACATCGTCACTCACGGATTTCTATTTCGCCAAGATGGGCCTGCAGGTGCGTTACTTCATGCCGCCCCATAGCGTGGCACCGCTGGCGTTCTACTTTTCCGGCGATCTGCTGGCCGATTACAGCGATCTCGAACTGATCAGCGCCATCAGCACCATGGAGACGTTCCAGAAGATCTATCGACCGGAAATTTACAACGCTAACTCGGCGGCAGGTAAGGTCTATCAACCGCATCTGACCCATCAGGACTACTCGTTGACCCGTATCGAGTACGACCGCGAAGAGCGTAGCCAGCTGGCCGTCGAGCAGGGCAAGTTTGCCGAGCGCTACTTCATCGAACCTTTCCGTCACGTGCTCGAGCGCTGGTCGGCCGATGTCGCCCTTTGATTCACTGTTTACCAAGGATATTGTTATGAAGACATTGCTGCCCACATCGACGGCCGGAAGCCTGCCCAAGCCCGCTTGGCTGGCCGAGCCAGAAAAACTCTGGTCGGACTGGAAGCTGCAGGGCGAGGAGCTGGCCCAAGGCAAGCAGGATGCACTGCGGATATCGCTGCACGATCAGCGCTTGGCGGGTATCGACATCGTCAGCGACGGTGAACAGACTCGCCAGCACTTCGTCACCACCTTCATCGAGCACTTGAACGGCGTTGATTTCGAGCAGCGCGAGATCGTCAAGATCCGCGACCGCTATGACGCCAGCGTGCCCTCGGTGGTGGGCCCCGTCTCGCGGGAAAAACCGGTCTTCGTCGAGGATGCCAAGTTCCTGCGCCAGCAGACCGACCAGCCGATTAAGTGGGCGCTGCCCGGGCCCATGACCATGGTCGATACGCTCTATGATGGCCACTACAAGAGCCGCGAAAAGCTGGCCTGGGAGTTCGCCAAGATCCTCAACCAGGAAGCCCGCGATCTGGCGGCGGCTGGCGTGAACATCATTCAGTTCGATGAGCCCGCCTTCAACGTTTTCTTCGATGAGGTGAACGACTGGGGCATCGCCGCCCTGGAAAAAGCCATCGAAGGGGTCGAGTGCGAGACCGGCGTACATATCTGCTACGGCTACGGCATCAAGGCCAATACCGATTGGAAGAAGACGCTGGGGTCCGAGTGGCGCCAGTACGAAGAGATCTTCCCCAAGCTGCAGGCGTCGAACATCGACATCGTTTCGCTGGAGTGCCAGAACTCCCACGTGCCGATGGAGCTGATCGAGCTGATTCGCGGCAAGAAGGTGATGGTTGGGGCCATCGACGTGGCCACCCACGCCATCGAGACGCCGGAAGAGGTCGCCGACACGCTGCGCAAGGCGCTGCAGTTCGTCGATGCCGACAAGCTTTACCCCTGCACCAACTGCGGTATGACGCCCCTGCCTCGTGAAGTCGCCCAGGGTAAGCTGAAGGCGCTGAGCGCTGGCGCGGCAATCGTACGGCAGGAGATTTCTCGATAGTCGGCTTGGCCATTAGGCGGGTGATGCCCCCCATGCATTGGGACACAGAGAGTGATACAGGCGGACTAGAGCTTCCGCCTGGGTATCCTCGTTCCAGCGCCCCCCGAAAGCTTTCGATCGACGTCGACACGCCGTTCACCCGAGGGAAATAGACGCCGGAAAGCATTAAAATCTTCATCATGAACGACTTAACGGCTAGGGTGGCTGCCAGTATGGCAACGCGCCGCGACACTGCCATGACAGCCGTGGTGGTGTTGACTTCCTTTCATCATGATGGATATGACATGCGACGTTTTTTAGTGCTGCCCACGTCTCGGGCGGGCTGGGGGCTTTTCATTGCCTTTGTGGCGCTAGTGTTGGCCGGTATTTGGCCAGTGATTGGTTGGGTGAACCGGGCCACGCTGGTGATGGGACTGCCGCTGCTGGTGGTGTGGAGCTATGTGATCATCCTCTCCTGCGTAGCGGTCATGCTGGTGGGCAATCGCATCGTAGAGCGAGACGACCATGAATAGTGCCTGGCCGTTAGTGATCACGCTGTTATACGTGGCCACCGCGATGTTGATCGGCCTTCGCGCACGGGCGGGGCGCTCTATGAATACGCTAGAAGAGTGGGGCGTGGCGGGGCGCAGTATGGGGCCAGTGACCCTCTACTTACTGATCGCGGCAGGCAGTGTGAGTGCTTACACCTTCATGGGCGCACCGGGCTGGGCCTACTCCAAGGGCGTGGCGGTATTTTATGTGGCGGTTTATTTGGCCTATTTAGCGCTGGTGGCCTGGTACTTCGGGCCGAAGGTGTGGCAGTTCGGCGAGCAGTTTGGCCATGTAACGCAGGCAAGCGCCATTGCCGACCGCTACCAAAGCCCTGCGCTAGGGGCGCTCTCCGCGCTGGTGATGGCGGTGGGCTCCGTGGCCTACGCGGTGCTACAAACGATTGGCTCTGCTTATATTCTATTCGTGATGAGCGGCGGGCAGATTCCTGTTTGGCTAGGCGTGCTGTTGGTGCTGGCCTGCATTGCCGTTTATCTCTACGCCAGCGGGCAGCGGGCGATTGGCCGTACCAACGCGTTCCAGGGCGTGCTGATGCTGGTGGTGGCCTGGGCGGTAGGCCTGTGGGCCATACACAGTGCCACCGGCGGGCTGAGTTTTGCGGGCGTATTTGAACGCATCGCCGCCGAGCACCCTGAGTTTCTGACCCTACCCGGTGCGGGGGGCGATATGAGTTTTAGCTTCTGGAGCACGTCGATCATCGTCTCGATGTTCTCGTTTATGCCCCCCGTCTGGACGCAGTGGATGAGCGCCTCTTCAGCGCGTACCATTCGCCGTAGCGCGACGTGGCTGCCTACCTACTACGTGGTGATTCTACCCATGGTGGTGGTGGGCTTTATCGGTATTTTCTCGCTGCCGGAGCTGGCCCGGGCAGATACCGTAGTGCTGGAATACGCCATGCAGCACTTGCCCGTGGTGCTGGTGGGGCTGCTGGGCGCGGGCACCCTGGCAGCCTCCATGTCTTCCAGCGAGCCATTCATTCACTCGGTTTCTCTCTCGGTGAGCAAAGACGTGCTGCAGCCGCTTTTCAAGCTCTCGGAGGGCACCACCGCCCAGTTGGCACGGCTTTTGATTCTGCCCATTATGTTTCTGGTGATTGCGCCGCTGGCGATTGCAGAACCGGGGAGCTTAGTGATGATTTTGCTGGTGGGGCTTGGCTTTGCTTCTCAAGTGCTGCCTGCGTTCATCGGCATGTTCTTTTGGCCCAGAGCGTCGAAGCTGGGTGTCATGGCGGGCATCGTGGCGGGCTTCATGGTAACGGTGGCATTCACCGCCGTGTGGCCACACCCGTTGGGGATTCATGCCGGATTCTGGGGGCTGATGGTCAATTTGCCGCTGTTTGTGCTGGTGTCGCTAGTGACCCCTGCGACGCGTGAAGAGGTGGTCGAGCGCTTCTTTTGCATTTCAGCACCCCGTGGCCTGACGCGTTTGGGCAAGCGGGTGTCTTAATCTGTTAACGTGCATCGTCTACGCTTAACCTTAGCGATTAAATGCACGCATAAAGGGACTGTATGAGCCACGCATTGACAGGACATAACCGCCCTCAGCAGGTCATTGAGGCCATTCAACAGGCGAATGCACCGCTGAGCACGGCGCATCGGCAGGCGAAATACGCCAAAATGGCGGCCTCTCCCTATCGATTCTTTCGAGGCTCAAATCACCTTTATTGGCAAGACGTATGGCACGACTGGCGCTTTGCGCTGTTCGGCGGTTGGCCGAATACGCAAACCTGGCTTCAGGGCGATGCCCATGCCTACAACTTTGGCGCATACGGCCACCACGATGACCAAGTGCGCTACGGCATGGATGACTTCGACGATGCGTTGATTGGGGATTACCAGTACGACGTGTGGCGGCTGGCGATTAGCCTCGTGTTGGATGCCCGTGAGAACGCTGAGCTAAGCCCTAAAGCCATTGATAAAGCGCTGAACAAGCTGCTGGAAGGGTATATGGACACCCTTAGCGTTCATCGTGAGGATGACGTGGCGATCCACGCGATCACGCTGGACAACGCCAAGGATCCACTTAAGTCGTTTATGGGCAAGGTGGCCGATAAGCAGAGCCGTGCCCGCATGCTGGAGAAGTGGACGACGCTAGACCCAGATAAAGGGCGTCAGTTTGCCGAGCGCCCCGGTAAGCTCGCCAATCTGCCTGCGGATGTGGCAAGCCAGCTACGGCGCATCATTGAGCAGGAGTACCAGCAAACGCTGCAGCACCCCATCAAGGAGAGCGACCCGCAGCACTTCTTCGTCAAAGACACCGCCCGGCGCTTGGATGCAGGCACTGGGTCGCTGGGCGTCGAGCGGTACTACGTGCTGATCGAAGGCGGGGCGGACCACGAACACGACGATGTGATTCTGGACATCAAAGAGCAGGTCACGCCAGAGGCCTACCGCCTGATGGACAAAGCGCAGCAGCAGGCGTGGCGCAAGCTGTTTCCCAATGAAGGCATTCGCCATGCCGCGGCGTTCCATGCTATTGCGGAGCACCCGGATGCCTACCTTGGCTGGTTGACCATGAACGGCAAGGTGTTTTCGGTTCGCGAGCGTTCACCGTTCAAAAAGGATTACCCCACCCACAAGCTCTCTGGCGGTAAAGCCTACCGCAAGCTGGCGCGCCAGTGGGGCGAAATTCTGGCCCGTGAACACCTGCGCGGTGCGCAGGCACTTAACCGAGGCAAAGCCGCACCGTTTGCCGACGCGGTATGCCAGCGGTTAGAAGGGCGTGAAGAGCAGTTTATCGGCGTGGTCTCAACGCTTGCTAAGGCCTACGCGGACTGTGTTGCTCAAGACTACCAAGTGTTTATGGAGCATTTTCTAGCCACTGACACGGCATCATAGGTTAAGCAGTACCGTGCCAGTGGTTTACAGCGTGACGCGTTAGCTGCTACTGGCACCACCGACAATGCCACTTCTTAAGCCGCTTTCCTGACCGGAGCGGCTTTTTGACCTGTGGGCAGCCTGTAGGTTTTAAACTTTAATTACCTATCTCTCCGATAAGAGTGCTGCCATGCCGACCTACACTGGCGATCCTGATGTGGATTTCGCGCAAGGCATGATTCCCCATCACGAAGGTGCCATCGCCATGGCAGAAATTGTGCTGGCGCACGGCGAAGATGACGAGATTCGTCAACTGGCCGAAGAAATTATTGCTGCTCAATAGAGTGAAATTGCTTTCCTAAAAGAGTGGTTGCAGCGTCACGGCTATTAAGGCGACCGGCTCTCTGATCACATACACCCTTCCCGAATGAGTGATATTCTGCTCGCCTAAACAGCAGGTGATGAGGGAGAGCCGCGTGTCGGGTGTGATTTATTGGTTGGATATGGCGGGGGTGATTGTGTTTGCCCTGTCGGGGGTCATTTTGGCCTGCCGCTCGCGGATGGACCCGTTTGGCATGCTGGTGCTGGCGGCGGTGACCGGGATTGGCGGCGGCACCTTGAGGGATCTGGTGCTGGGTGTCCGGCCGGTGTTCTGGGTCACCGACTCCACGTATCTGTGGGTCATCCTCGCCACGGTGGGCGTGTCGTTGGTGGGATTTCACTATATCCATCGTCTATCTCGGGGTTTTTACCCATCGCCGATGCCTTCGGCCTGGCGCTGTTTACCGTGATCGGTACCCACAAAGCGCTGCTGCTGGGCACCTCTGGCGTGGTGGCGGTACTCATGGGCATGATGACCGGCGTGGCGGGAGGCATGATTCGTGACGTGTTGGCCCAGCGGGTGCCCATGGTGCTGCGCGAAGAGATCTATGCCACCGCCGCTATGGCGGGCGGGATTGTGTATGTCACGCTGCAGGCGCTCGATGCGCCGCTGACATTCGCCATTGCCGCTGCCCTGAGCGTGACGCTGGGCCTGCGCTTAGCGGCGATTCATTGGCACTTGGCCCTGCCGGTGTTTGCCTGGGTCACGGTGCCGCCTAAATACCAAGACGCCAACGCGCCGCTGTCTACACCTCAAAAGGCCAAAGAGCGCGTGCGTATGATTCGTCGAGAACGCACGCGCCGCTAAGGCCTTGGAAAGCGCTGGGCCTCTCGCCAGCGGTCAAACCAGCGCTTGGGTTGGAGTACGCGTAGGGCCGGTTCGCTGTCATTCAGCTCCACGCCGAGGCCCACGGCACCCAGCCGTGCATAAAGCGCGCCGTTGGCTTGGCCGTCGGCTAGGCTCACATCGGAAAGCAGAAGCAGCGGGCCGCCTGTGAGCGTGAGGTCATGCAGGCGTATTTGCTCGCCGCTCACTGTGAGTAGGGCGTGCCCGTTGATGTTATGCACGTTTAAAATCCTGCCCAGCCAGTCGCTCTCCCGGGCACGGGCGAGAAATAGCCGTGCCAGCAGCCCAGTATCGCGCATGCCTAACCGTAGCTGGCTGGTGAGTTGTATCGGGTCGTCCCAGTTGAGCTGGGCTTCTTCCATGGTGAGCTGCACCCACCAGCCTGCGTCCTGAGTGCCGTCGTCGCTTCGGCGAAAAACGTTTTCCAGGCGCAGGTAGGAGTCATTGGCGACAAAGCGGCGCGTCTCGATATCGCCCTCGGTGAGCTGTAGGTGCAGTGTCACGTCTCCCCTCAGGCGCTGCTCCAGTAGCGCCATCTCGGTTTCGAAAGCGCGCAGCGTGATATCACCTTGGGCGCGCAGCCCCTCTAGCAGCCATTCGCTGGTTAGGCTGGCACTGCCGGAGAGTAGCTCAACCCCCGCATCTTCTGGCAGGTAGCGATTGTAGCGGGCAATGTCCGGCACCTCGGTGATTGGCAGCGCAACGCGGGTGGTGAAGTGTTCGGGAGCGGGGGCGTCGAGTACATCACTAAAGCGGTCGGTTTGGGTGGTGAGCGCAAAGTGGCGGCCTTCCAGATGCGGGCGGTCATCATCTTGTCGCCGTAAGGCGAACTGTGGAATGCCTAGCGAAAGCTGTGCTTGCTCGGGGCTATCTAACTGGGCGGTCAGCTCGCCGCGCCCGGTGGCCAAGTAGTCGAGAAACGTCACTTCCAGCTGGTTAGCATTGACCCGCAGCCGAGTAGGGGCTTGCAGCGTGTCGTCTATAAACGCGCCCTGTAAAAAAAGCTGACCGTTGCCGGAAAGCGATACGCCGTGAGCGTCCGGTAAAAACGTGTTGAGAAACCCTAGCCGCTGCACGCTGCCCTCCAGCGTGAACTGCCCGCTAGGCGTAGCGTTTCGGCGCTGGAAACGGCCGTTGCGCAGCACCAGCGTGCTCTCCAGCGCTTCGCTGGGATGTTGCGGGTCGGCGACTTGCCAGCTCAGCCGCGAGCCGCTGATGTCCAGCACTGTGCCATCCAGCGCCGCTTGGTGGATGGCCAGCGCCAGCTGTATATCGCTCACCAACGTGCCGCTCTGCTCGCTACGTTGCCAGCCAGTGGTCAGCGCGTTGCCAGCCAAATAAAGCTCTCCGCTCAGTTGCTCGGTCGTGAAGCGGAGCTGACCGTGGCTGGTGGCTGAGCCGCTGTTTAACGTTAGCGGAGAAGGACTGGGCAACACCGCCGCAAGGTAGGGTTGTAATGCTTGGATATTGGGCAGCGTTGCTTCTTCCCAAATTAGTTGTGCCGTGGCGCTTTGTTGTGCCTGTTCGGGGTCGAGGGGGCTTTGTGCCGCTAGCGTTAGCGCTGCGTCCGCTAGCAAGGTTCGCTCCTGATGGCGCAGCGTGGCGTCTGTGAAGGCCAGCGTTGCCGCGACTTGCTCATCGGGGGAGAGCGTCGCGTCGAGCGTACCGCTGCCTTGCGCGGTGAGTTCAAGCAGCTCTGCGTCTAGCGTGGGCGCTTGAACGGTTAGCGATGCTTCATAAGGGCGCGCATCCCGCAGCGTCGCGCTGGCGGTGATGCTCCCCTGGCCGGATAGCCGAACCCCTTGGCCATCGAAGGCCGTTGCGAGATAGCGGTCAAGCATGTCCAGGCGCGTTACCTCGCCCGATAGCTCAAGTGAGGCGCCAGTGGGCAAGTCGAGCTGGTCCAGGCGCTGATTAGGGATGTGGGTAGCGAGGGAGAGCCGTGTGTTTGTGGCGTAGGGGTGCGTGTCGGCTAGCGTGACGTCCTCCAACTGAGTAGCGAAGCGCAGTTGCCCCTCTACCACAGCGAGCCTGACGCGCCCCTGGCCCGTGGCGGTATGCGGCGGCGGTGTGTCATCCGCTACCAGCCAGCGGCGCGTGTTGTCGGTACCTTTCAAGCGCTGCTCATCGATAGAGAGCGCAAGCCTTGGGGTTGCTAATGTGAGTTCGCTGCCCGGCTGTAGTTGGCCCTCGGCAAGCGCAAGCTCACCTTCCAATACGCCGCTGCCTGCTAGGCTCAACCAGGGTAGCGCTTCTAGGTAGGGCATGAACACGTCCCAAGCATCCGCTTGAGCCGTGATGGCAAGCTGGGCGGTGAGGGCGTTAAGCAGCGCCTCCGTCAGCGCATCGTTATTTTGCTGGGTAAAAAGTGAGTCCAGTGACGCCGTACTGCGTAGCTGAATGTCCTGCACCAGCGTGGTTTGATCGCTCAAGCGGACGAGGCGGCCTTGGGTGATGTCCAAGCCTACATAAGGCACGCTGAGGGTTTCTTGGCTGAATTGGGTATCCTCTACTTTCAGCTGGCCCTCTGCTTCCAGGGCAACATCCCCTACGGTGAAACGACGAATACCGTTGGCATCCAGCGCTTTTATATGTAACTCGCCGCGTAACAGGGCGAGCAGCGACAGCGAGAGCGTGGCTTGCCGGGCTTCTACGGTGATGGGCAGAGCATTGTCTTCCCGGGCAAGGTAGAGATTTTCCACCTCCCAACGCCCTGGGTGAAGGCTCTGGGCGTTAGACCAGCGCACCTCGACCCCTTCGATGGTGGAGATTCGTTGCGGTAGCCACTGGCTGTTGAGTAGCCAGTAGCTGCCTATCAGCCAAATTAGCACAAGCGCTAGCGCGCCAAACAGCAGGGCGATGAGAAGGCGAAAACGACGTGGTGCAGTGGGCGTGTCACGGGACATACGGGCTTCCTAGCAGATGACTCCTGTTGGCGCGTGTTTTATGGCATTATGCGCGACGTGGGGCAGTTATGGGTTTTCGATTTCAACGCTAGGCAGGCAGCAAAGCCATGTTCAAGGATTTTTACGCGCAGCGCGGAGAGTATGTGGTGATCTCCGCGGAGCAGGCCAGCCGCTTCGCTAAAAGCGTGGCCGGCGACTACAACCCGATTCACAACCCGGATGCGCGGCGTTTCTGCGTGCCCGGCGACCTGCTATTTACGCTGGTGCTGGTGAAGTTCGGGCTGTCGCGACAAATGGAATTTCGCTTCACCAATATGGTGGGGGCCGATACACCCATCAAGTTCAGTGAAACCGAGAACGGGGATATCCACGTCTGTGACGACAGCGGTAAATGCTATTTACAGGTTGTCCGCAGCGGCGAGATGACCCGTGATGAGGCGGTGGTCGAAGGCTTTGCCCGCTGCTACGTCGCCTTCTCGGGTAAGAATTTTCCCCACTATCTCAAGCCGCTGATGGAGCAGCATGGGGTGATGTTTAACCCTAAACGCCCGCTGGTGATCTACGATAGCATGGGCTTTTGCCTGGAGCGTTTAGACGGCTTCTCACCTAATCTGGCGCTGAATCAATCCTCCTTGGATGTCCAGGGTAAACGCGCTGATGCGCTGCTGGAGTTTTCCATTGAGTCAGCCGGTGAAGCGGTGGGTGTAGGCTCTAAGAAGCTCGTCGTCAGCGGGCTATGCGACTACGATGCTACCGAAATGGCGGCCATTGTCGACGAATTTTACCGCTTGAAAGCCGCCTACGAAGCCGCCTAGGGCAGTGGATGTCTACCCGTCATTGCGACGCTGCGTTAGCGCAATGGCGGGTGCCATTAACGCAACCGCTCAGGTATTCTCAAAGCCGACTAATTAAAAAAACACCCAAAGCGCCGCACGGCGCTCTGGCTGGACAACGAGGCTTTGCATGAGCCGAATGAAAACGCTGACGCTTGCCTGCGCCGCAGCCGCCTTGGCCGTTTCTTCCATGAGCGCCCAGGCGCGTGACTTCCGTTTAGGGCTGATTACACCCGCCCAGCATCTGTGGTCCACCGAAGCCGAAGCGTTCGCGCAAACACTCAACGAGCGCTCAGGCGGCGAGCATAGAGTAAGCGTTTTTCCTGCCCAGCAGTTAGGTAACGAAGCGCAAATGGTGCAGCAGCTGCAAACCGGCGCGTTGGACATGGCCTTTCTGACCATTGCCGAAATCTCCAACCGCATTCCTGATTTTGGCGCACTTTACGCCCCGTATCTGGTGGACGACGTCAACCACGCGGCGCGCCTGTTGCGTTCCGATGCGGCCGGTGAACTACTCGACTTGATGCCGGAAGGCGTGGGCTTTGTTGGGGTAGGTTACGGCATGGTAGGCATGCGCCAAGTATTGAGCCGCAGCCCTATTGAAAGCGCTGATGATTTGCATGGCCAGCGGCTGCGTATTACCCCCTTCGAGCCGATCCGCGACTTCTACACCGCCACCGGCGCTGCCCCTGCACCCATGCCTTTGTTGGAAGTGTATGATGCCCTCGCTAATGGGCAGGTTGATGCCATTGATATGGATTTCGACTCGATTCTGATTTTGAAATTCTACGAGCAGGCGAACAACCTGCTGATCTCCAACCATATGATGTTCCCGATGGTGGGGGTGGTGTCTGGTCGGGTGTGGCGCGAACTCTCTGAGGCAGATCGCGAGCTGATCGATACCGCCATGGCCGAGCACCTGGAGAACGTACTGAGCGGTTTTGAGGAGATGGACGCCGCCCAGGAAGAGGAGATCCGCGCGCTGGACATCAATATCGTCGAAGCCGATGCCGAGTTCTTCTCCGAGGCGATTGCCGAGTGGGAAAGTATTTGGGCACCGAAAGCCCCTATGTTGGAAACCCTGCGCGCCGAGGCTGACCGCCTGCGCGACGAGTAATCCTTAACGTCAAACAAGCCGTTGATAAAGGCCTTTAATCATCATGTTGCAACGCCTTTCCAAAGGGCTTGCCCGTTGTGAAGAGATCACCGCCGCTGCCTTGGCAGCGGCGGTGACGTGTTTAATCCTCACAAATATTGCCTTCCGCGCGCTGGGCAGCCCGCTTTACTGGGTCAGTGAATTGGCGATTTACGCCATGATCTGGATGACGTTCTTGATTGCTGGGGCGGTGTTGAAACGCCGCCAGGGCATCGCGGTGACACTGGTGAGCGACCTGCTGCCGCCAACGGGTAGAAAGCTGGTCGGCGTGGCGGTGGATGCCATGGTGTTGCTGTTTGCCCTGCTGCTGGTCTGGCTTTGCTGGGGCTGGTACCAGCCGCTGACGCTGGTCCAAACCGGCTTCGATACCCAGGCGTTTCAGGGGCAAACGTTTAATTTTATCTATGCGGAAAACACCTCCACCCTGGGCATTAAAAAGTTCTGGGCGTGGCTGATTGTGCCTTGGTTTGCGCTCTCGCTGAGCCTGCACAGCGTGGCGAACCTGATGCAATCGCTAATGGCATTAAGGGGGCGGGTATGACGGTCGCGGTGTTCTTGCTGCTGCTACTGGGAGCGGTGCCTATTGCGCTAGTGCTGGCGCTTACGGCGATGTGGTATATCCAGGCCTCTGGCAATACGGTGCTGTTTGATTCCTACCCGCAGCAGCTGTTTAGCGCTATTGAAAGCTACGGCTTGCTGGCGATTCCGCTATTCATGCTGGCCGGGGAGCTGATGAACGAAGGCGGGCTGACCAAGCGCTTGATTGCTCTGGCCCGCATTCTGGTGGGTGGCTTTCGCGGTGGCTTGGCTTATATCAACCTAGTCGCCAATATGATGATGGCGGCGATCATTGGCTCGGCGGCCTCGCAAATCGCCATTATGTCCCGCGCTATGGTGCCTGCGATGGAGGAGGAGGGGTACGACACGCCCTACAGCGCGGCGATTACCGCCGCTGGCGGGCTTTTATCGCCGATTATTCCGCCCTCTATGCTATTTGTACTGTTTGGGGTGATGGCCCAAGTACCCATTGCGGAGATGTTTATCGCTGGGCTACTGCCGGGGCTGTTGCTGGGCGCGAGTTTCTTCGTGGTTATCGCCCTGGTGGGGCTGGTGCAACAATACCCGAAAGGGCAGTGGCCAAGCCGGCAACAGGCGCTGCACGATGCGCTATGGGGCATGCCTGCACTGCTGATTCCGGTGATTATCATTGGCGGTATTTTGCTGGGCATTGCGACGCCCACGGAGTCGGCGGCGCTGGCCTCGCTGGCGGCGCTGTTAATGGGACGCTTTGTGTACGGCGATCTGCGTTTTCAGCAGCTACCCCAAGTGCTTACCCGCACGGCGATTAATGCTGGGCTGGTGATTATGCTGATTGCGGCGGCAGGTGTGTTTGGCTGGGTAGTGATTTACGAGCAGCTGCCGCAAATGGCCGCTGAATGGATTGCCGCGCTGACCAGCAGCCCGTTTCTGTTTCTGCTGCTGGTGATTGGGGCGCTGCTGCTAGTGGGAATGGTGATCGATGGGATTGCCGCACTGATTCTGGTGGTGCCTATTTTAATGCCCATCGCTCAAAGCCAGTTTGCGATTAGCCCTTACCAGTTTGGCGTGGTGGTTTGCCTGACACTGGTGATGGGGTTGCTCACACCGCCAGTGGGCGCGGGGCTGTTTATCGCTTCCTCCATGACCGGTGCGCCGCCGCTAAAAATCTTCCGAGCGCTGCTGCCCTTTTTATTGGCGACCCTCGTCACGCTGGTGCTGCTGGCGTGGTTGCCCTGGCTAACCGACGGGTTGGTTCGGCGTTAGAAACAGCATAGCGAGGGCGCTGCCGAGAGGGAAAGGCGTATTGCATTTGGCTAAACGTTTTTGTCTTTATCGAGTGGCTAATTGACGTTTACGTTAACTTGCTGATATACCCTACAGGCTCCCTATTAGAATCCATAACAAACACAACCACGAGGATCAGTGTTATGTCCGTTCGTGAAATACCCATGTATATCGATGGTCAGCCAGTGATGTCGCAAAGCCAGGAGTGGCGCGACGTTGTTAACCCTGCCACCCAAGAGGTAGTGGCTCGCGTTCCATTCTGCACCTCAGAAGAGGTCGAGCGGGCCGTTGCTAGTGCCAAAACGGCGTTTAAAGAGTGGCGCAAGGTGCCGCTGGGTAAACGCATGCGCATTATGCTCAAGCTTCAGGCCCTTATTCGCGAGAATACGGCAGAGCTTGCCGCGTTAATTACCGAAGAGCATGGCAAAACACTGCCCGATGCCGAAGGTGAAGTAGGCCGCGGTCTTGAGGTGGTGGAACATGCTTGCTCCATTACCTCGCTGCAGCTAGGCGAATTAGCCGAAAACGCAGCGAACGAGGTGGATGTTTACACCATGCACCAGCCGTTAGGCGTGGGCGCGGGTATTACGGCATTTAACTTCCCGATTATGTTGCCCTGCTTTATGTTCCCGCTGGCTATTGCCACGGGTAACACCTTTGTATTGAAACCCTCCGAGCAGGACCCGAGCTCTACCATGCGGCTAGTCGAGCTGGCCCATGAAGCGGGCATTCCCGCTGGTGTGTTAAACGTGGTGCACGGTGGTCCAGATGTAGCGAATCAAATTGCTGACCACCAGGATATCAAGGCGCTGTCGTTTATCGGCTCGACTCATGTCGGCTCGCTGCTATACAACCGTGCCGCGGCGGCAGGTAAACGGATGCAGGCGATGATGGGGGCCAAAAACCACTGCGTCGTTATGCCTGACGCTAACCGCAGCCAGGCGATTGACAGCCTGTTAGGGTCTGCTTTTGGCGCGGCCGGGCAGCGCTGCATGGCGAACTCGGTAGTGGTGCTGGTGGGGGAAGCCCGGGAGTGGATAAAAGATATCGAAGCCGGTGCCCGTGGCATGAAAGTAGGGCCAGGCTCTCAGCGCGATGCAGACCTGGGGCCCTTGGTATCGCCCCAGGCGAAAGAGCGGGTTGAGCGCTTAATCAGCGCCGGTGAAAAAGAGGGCGCCACACTTCTGGTAGATGGCCGTGGCTATACGGTGGACGGCTACCCGGAAGGCAACTTTGTAGGACCGACGCTATTTGCCGATGTAACGGCGGATATGACCATTTATCGGGAAGAGGTTTTCGGCCCTGTGCTGTGTGTGGTTAGCGTAGAAACGCTGGATGACGCCATCAACTTTATTAATGCCAACCCCAATGGCAACGGCACGTCGATTTTTACCAACTCTGGCTGGGTGGCTCGCCGGTTTGAAACGGATATCGACGTTGGCCAAATTGGTATCAATGTGCCGATTCCTGTTCCCGTTGCTTACTTCAGCTTTACCGGATCTCGGGCATCCAAGCTGGGTGACTTAGGCCCCAACGGCAAACAGGCGATTGCTTTCTGGACGCAAACTAAGACCGTCACGGCCCGTTGGTTCGAGCCTGAAAACGTCTCTAGTGGGATTAACAGCACCATTTCGTTGTAAAAGATTCGTTGTTATACGTTTGGGCGATGCGCCTCTTCCAAGCTAGCGGAGGAGGCGCAAGTGCGTTAAAAACGATCAAATAGTGGCAGGCTGTCGTTGAGCAGTTGCTCAATGGGGGCAAGCTGGCTTTCATGGAGCACTAGCAGGTAAGGGGCGTCGTGCTGCTCGCTTATGGGGGCCAGCAGTGCAAACTCACCCTCTTCCATGTGGAATTCATGGATTTCACGGGGGCCATGTGGGGTATTGCACTGAGAGCAACGATAACTGTCATCTTCGCCGTAAACCAGGCGGTGATACATCTTAAATAGCGTATAGAGGGCTAACCCACCATTAAACGCAGGCCAACGTGCAGGCGTTTCGACAATATCGTCTGTCAGCGTTTGGCCTTCTGCCTCGGCATCTGCGATGGCATCGGCAAGAGGGGCAGCTAAAATGGACGTGTTATCGGCAGGCAGCGGCTCATTTTGCCGGGTGGCGGTGGTGAAGCGCTCCACGGCAGTGTGGTAGTCATCTAAGCTATGTAGCGCATAATCGGCGTGCTGCAGGTCAGATGGCTCAAAGCCTCCGTTTTCCCAGCCATGAATGACACGTAGAGTGACTTGCCCGCGCTGCATCGGGCGTGCTAGCAGCGTATGAAGCATAACGCGGATATGTAGCTGACGCTCATCCGTATCGTTTTCGAACGCACGGTAAGGGTCGGCAAAAAGCTCATGCAAACGCCCTGGCGTGTGCTCTTTAGCTTCAGAGTATGTCATGGTGGTTTCCCTGTTAGTACGCCGCTTTGCTGATAACGTACGGCTTTTATGACATGGACTTAATAAGAGTATGGTGAGCGCGAACGCGAAATGAAAGGTGCTTTAGTTAGCTATTTGTTACCAGTTAATTTAATCGCGCTATTTATATCATGAACATAACAAGAAGGTGTCAATATGTCTGCTGCTATTAGCCGTTTTAAACTTCCCGAAACGCTGGATGATGTGCCAAACGATATTCGTGATGCGATGTTAGCTGTGCAGGAAAAAGCGGGGTTCGTGCCTAATGTGTTTCTGATGCTGGCGCATCGCCCTGAGGAGTTTCGCGCTTTTTTTGGTATGTCGAATCGCCTGGTGACCCTAGCGGGCACGCCGCCTAATTCCGAGTTCTATCTCATGGGGCGCGTGCCGAAAAAGCCTGACGAATTGGTTCGCGAAACGCCTTAAGACTTTACTACGGCGCTGCTTTGATTGAGGATGACGCCTTCATTCACTGTCGCCAGGGGAGCCCAAAACGGGCTGAGAATGCGCGTAACGCAGACCCTGGAACCTGATCCGGTTCGTACCGGCGGAGGAAGCGCGACATGCCATACCTAACGTCTGCTGTGTTAGGCGCAGCCCTGTGCTGCTTTGCATTTCTGGGTCTTCGGGCACGCTTTGGCGGCGGCTCCCTGGATGATTATGTCACCGCCCGCAACTCGCAAACTGCGTCCACTCTGGGGCTGTCTTTTTTAGCCTCTGGAATGGGTGCCTGGATTCTGTTTGCTCCACCTGAAATTGGTGCCTTTGTTGGCCCCGTGGCGCTGCTGGGCTATGCCTTTGGCTCGGCACTTCCGTTTATTGTATTGGGCCTTTATGGGCCAAAAATACGCCAAGCGCTGCCAGAAGGGCGCAGCATCGCGGAGTTTGCTGAGGCGTGCTATGGCAAAAACGTTCGTCGCTTTGTGGCGATGGTATCTGTTGCTTATATGGGCTGCTTTTTAGCCGCTGAGTTAACTGCCATTGGGGCTATTACCGCGCTGCTCTCTGATGTGCCGCCTGCCGTGGTGATCATTGGCGTTGCTCTAACGACGCTGGTGTACACCGTGATGGGCGGCCTTCGCGCCAGCCTTGCGACCGACCGTTGGCAGGCATGGCTGCTGTTGGCCCTACTACTGGCAGTGGCGAGCGTAACGCTTTGGCGGCTACCGAGCATGCCCAGCGACGCCGCTTTACCCTCATTGCCAATCGGTAGCTCGCTCAGCGTGGCATTGACGCTGGTGATTGCTGTGACGGCTGCCAATTTATTCCACCAGGGCTATTGGCAGCGGGTGTGGGCGGCGCAAGACGACCAAAGCCTTGGGCGTGGCGCCTGGCTAGGCGGTGGTATGACGATTCTCGTGGTGATGGTAATTGGTGGCGTGGGCATGATGGCCGCCATGAGCGGTGTCAGCTTAGGTGAGCCGCCCATGCCGTTTTTTGCGCTGTTAAGCGATGCGCCGATATGGATCACGCTGCCGTCACTGGTACTTGCCGTTACCCTGGTCACGTCTAGCGTCGACACGTTACAAAACGGGATTGCCTCGCTATGGGCCAGCGGCGACCGCCCAGATGCTTTAACCAAGGCCCGCTGGCTTACTGTCGCGATCATGGTACCGGTGATTGTGATTGCTCTGCAGGGGCTCTCGGTGCTTCGCCTGTTCCTGATTGCCGATCTGCTGTGTGCCGCCATCGTGGTACCGGTACTGCTTGGCTTATGGCAACGCATGACGCCTATGGCTGCGATAGGCGGCGGGCTTGCTGGGCTAGTGGGCGCTGTGCTGCCGGGTTGGTTGAGCCAAGGCAGTGTTAGTGCGGGAGTGATAGCAGCCACCTTCCCCGGCAGCGTACCAACCCTTGGCCCGTTTGTTGGGGCGCTGCTGCTCTCAACTGCGGTGAGTATGATCATTGCTGGAGCCAACAAGCGCCGCGTCCTTGCCCGTTAATCAAGGCGTTAAGCAGGAAATTTCGTTTCACGTTATGCTGGCAGGGGTCTGACTACTACTGTAGGTGCGATCGCCATGAGCCATCTGTTACCTCCTAGCGAAAATGCCCGTTTGGCTGCGCTTAACGAGCTAGCACTGTTGGATACGCCGAACGAACCTGCTTTTGATCGCATTACGCGCTTAGTAACGGTGCTACTCGGTGTGCCACAGTCAACTATCACTCTGATTGATTCCGATCGGCAGTGGTTTAAGTCGCAAGTTGGTATCAATATCTCCGAAACGCCGCGGGATGTGGCGTTTTGCGCTTACACGGTACTCGAAGATGAGCCGCTAGTGATCGAAGACGCTCAGCAAGACGCACGCTTCGCGACCAATCCCTACGTGATGACACCTGGCGGTATCCGTTTTTATGCCGGGATACCGCTGCGTAGTTCACAAGGGCTGGTCCTCGGATCGCTTTGCGCCATGGACAGCCAGCCACGCAGCTTAAGTGACCAAGAAAAGGCTGCGATGCAAGATTTGGCCGATATCGTGATTGGCGAAATCCACCTGCGCGAACGGCTCATCAACGAGCAGAAGATTCGTGCCGCCACTCAGCAGGCGCTCACGGCGCTGCATCAAAGCCTCGAGCAGCATATCGAGCAGCGAACCCGCGAACTCAATCTGGTGATTGAGTCTGCCTACGATGCCTATCTGAGCATTGACGCCCAAGAGCGGGTGCTGGACTGGAACCGGGCTGCAGAGAGTATATTTGGCTGGAGTCGCAAAGAAGCTTTAACGCGCCCACTAACGGCGCTTATGTTTCCCCAAGGGCTACCCAATCAAGATGAATCTGCGCCTATTTCTTGTGAGGCGACGCGCCGTGATGGCGTCCGCTTGCCGGTCGAAGTACGCTTGAACGGCGTATGACTACGCCCACTTACCTAGAGGTGAGAGTGAAACCCTGCACGCGATTACCGATGTAGAGGAGCGCTTTGAGCGCCTCTATACGCTGACACAAATGTACTACGATATTTGCGGTGACTTGGTGGATGGCTATATCTCTATTTCTTCTCACCAGCTAAATATCACGATGCGTGTCTTGACGGTGATTACCGCTATTTTTGTTCCGCTGACGTTCATTGCCGGTATTTACGGAATGAACTTCGAATATATGCCTGAGCTTAGCTATCAATACGGCTACTTCTTTGTATGGGGGGCCATGTTGGGTATTGGCGGTATTTTAATCTGGCTGTTTAAACGCAAAGACTGGTTCTAAAGCCCTTGCCGGGTGGTGAGTTGGTGTAAACGAAATGCCAGCATGCAAAGCCCCAGCGCAATCAAGAGCCACAGAGCGGCCAGTAACATAGGAAAAGCCCGGGCCCCAGCGATATCCAGCAGCGGGCCTGTTAAAGACGGAATAATCAACGCACCGCTACCCGCTGCGGTAAAAATAGCGCCGGTGGTGCGGCCCCGCATCACAATGGCCTGATTGCATAGCGCAAAGAGTGTCGGGAAAAAAGCAGAGGCCGAAAGCCCAAACAGCAGTGCTCCGAGGCTTAGAGGCAGCCAGTTAAAATGCAGGCCGGCCGAGGCACCCAAGCCCAGCGCCAAACAACTGGCTAACACCTGCCAGGGTGAACAAACACGCAGCAGAGGAATGGCCAGCAAACGGCCAGCAGATAGCGCTAGCCAGAATAGAGTGGCCAGCAGTGCCGCCTGCTCGGTAGTCAGCCCTGACAGCGCGCCATACGCCGTCACCCAGCCAGCAAACGTAATTTCAATGCCCACATAAATGGAAAACAGCAGCATAAATAGCCCCAGCAGCAGTGGGTCACGATGTTTGAGCGCTGCCAAAGTGGCTGGGTCAGGGTCTACCGTTGGCATAGTCGGGCTGGCAAAGCGCGAAAGTGGCCACAGCATGGCAGCCACGCTTAATGCAACAATCCAAAACGTGAGATGAAATTGCCCGGTAAGTGAGAGTGCGGCAATCATAATCAGCGGCGTAAGCATGTTGCCGAAGCTAAAGCAGAAGTGTAGCGCGCTCACGTTTGGGCCTGCCGCATCGCGGTGTAGCCATAGCAGTAGCGTATTTCCCCCCGCGTTTAGCGATACTTCCGCAAAGCCCAACAGCATAAACAGCAGCGTTAACAGCACCAGGAGCGGGCTAAGCGGCGCCAAGGCTAGCCCAGCTACCGCCAGCATGCCCATCATCACCAGCACGTGGTGGCCGTTGAAGCGGTCCATGAGCAGCCCGGTGACCATCGCGCCGCTCATGTTGCCCACGGCGCGTGCGGTAAACAGCACGGCGATCTGGCTCATGGAGGCACCGCTGACCTCGGCCAGGTGTGGCAGGGCCGGGCCAAGCAGGCCGCCGGTCATGCCAATGGCAATGAACAGCCCAAAATAGGTCCAGGTGAGACGGCGATGGTACGTCGAGGGGAAGTGAAGCATACCGATCCTTGGCGAGGGCAGAGGTACAGTCAGTCGTCTAGCTTGACGGGTTTTGCTCTCCATCACTATTGGCGAAAAGTTGACGCCGCGCCATGTGGTTTGCCAAGGAGTGTGGCATGCTCCCACTCGACCAACGACTTGCAACTCACCGGAGAGTGACCACCATGACCCTCATGATCTTAGGCCTGCTGATCTTTTTAGGCGGGCACTCGGTACGTATCTTTGCGGAATCCTGGCGACAGCAGCAGATCGCTAACCGTGGCCAAAGCACGTGGAAGCTGGCTTACTCCGTGGTGGCCCTCATTGGCCTTGCCATCGCCATATATGGCTACGGTCAAACGCGCCTCGACCCTATCAATCTATGGTTTCCGCCGATGGGCTTACGCCATGCAGTGGCGCTGCTGATGCTGCCCGCGTTTATTATGTTGGTGGCAGCGTATGTGCCGGGTAACGCGATCAAAGCCAAGCTAGGCCACCCGATGATGCTGGCCGTCAAAATCTGGGCGTTTGCCCACCTGCTAGTGAATGGCCGACTGAGCGATATCCTCTTTTTTGCAGCGTTTCTTGTCTGGGCTATTTTGGCGTTTAAAGCCGCTAAACAGCGTAGCCGTCAGCAGCCCGCTGCACCGCAATCAACTTCGCTGGCGGCTACGCTGGCCACGGTGGCGATTGGCGTAGTGGCGTATGCCCTGTTTGCCTTCTATCTACACCCGGTGATCATCGGTGTGCCGGTCTTCGGCTAGTCCCTTGAACCTCGCCCGGCGTTTGTTATTGTCGCGGCATATGCACTGAATAAGGAGCCCCCCATGGCCCATACGGATAACAACGCGGCGATACCTGCCACGATGTCAGCGATGCTCTTAACCGGCCACGGTGATGTGGACGTGCTGCAGTACCGCCAAGATGTACCTACGCCACAGCCAGGCCCGGGGCAGGTGCTGGTGCAGGTCACGGCCACAGCGAAAAACAACACCGACCGCAAAGCACGCGAAGGGCTATACCCCACCAAAGGGAAAGAGGACGTCACCTCGTTTGCCATGGGCGGCTCCCCGACGCTGACGTTCCCCCGCATACAGGGGGCCGACGTGGCTGGGCGGATCGTCGCCGTGGGGGAGGGCGTCGACGCCCAGCGCATTGGCGAGCGCGGCCTGCTGGATTTCAATCTTTACGCCGATGAGCGTCGCGACATCAACCTGACGCCGGACTACTACGGCCACGGTGCCGATGGCGGCTACGCCGAGTACGCGGCGGTGCCTGCCGACCAGTTCCACCATGTGGCTAACCCTGAGCTGCATGATGCTGAGCTGGCCGCTATGGGCATGTGCTCCTATCAAACGGCCTACCACATGATGACTGCCGCCAACGTGCACGCAGGCGAGCGGGTGTTGGTTAGCGGCGCCAGCGGCGGGGTGGGCACGGCGCTGATTCAGCTGTGTCGCATTGTTGGGGCGATCCCTTATGCGGTAAGTCAGCTTGATAAAGCCGATGCGCTTATTTCGCTTGGCGCAGAAGCGGTGATTGATCGTGGTGACTTACCGACGTTTGTCGAGCGTGTGTTGGCAGAAACCAAGGGGCAAGCCATAGATGCCGTGATGGATCTCGTTGGCGGCGAGATGACCGACCTGTTTATCGACACCATGATTGGCGATATGCATAGCCGCGCTACGTATCCTCGGCTTTCCATTGCCGGTGCTAGCGGCGGCAACCTTAGCGAGATTATGTGGACCCGAGTCTACCTGTATCAGGTGCAGATTTTCGGTGTTTCCCACGGCACTCGCGAGGAGGCAGAGCAACTAGTCGCCTGGATTCGTAGCGGTGAGTTGAAGCCGGTGCTGCACGGCGCGTTCAAACTCTCGGAATTACATCAGGCCGAGCGCTACTTTGTGAACCGGGGCAGCAACTACCTGGGGAAAATCGTTATTGTCCCCGATGCTCAGTGGGACACCCACGGTGCACCGTTTGCCATTACCACTGCCTAGGAGCCGGGTGAGTGAAAAACCTTCATACGATTCAATTGTTGGACACACATGCCGGGGGCGATGTGAGCCGCATCGTCACTGGCGGTATTGATACGTTGCCCGGTGCCACGGTTCGCCAGCAGATGGAGTATCTGCGTGACGACGCTGATGGGTTGCGCCGTTTGCTACTAGAAGAACCCTACGGCATTCCCGAAATGTCGGTGGATCTATTGGTGCCCGCCACCGACCCAGAAGCCGTTGCCGGGTACATCATCATGGAAGTGATGGGTTACCCAATTTACTCGGGCTCGAACACGCTGTGTACGGCGACGGCCGTGCTCGAGACCGGTATCGTGCCCAAGCAGGAGGGGATTCAGCGCTTCAAGCTGGAAGCCCCGGCGGGTTTGGTGCAAATCGAAGCGCGGGTGCATAACGGCGTGGTGGAATCCGTTACCTGTGAAGGCTTGCCCAGCTATATCGACACCTACCGCGACACCATCCAAGTCCCGGGGATCGGTGAAGTCACTTACTCGGTCGCTTACAGCGGCGGCTTTTACGCCCTGGTCGATGCTGAGTCGCTGGGCTTCAAACTGGTACGTGATGAAGAGCAGGCGCTGGCGGCTTGCGCTCACAAAATCGTCGAGGCGATTCAGGCGCAGCGCGGCTTCTCTCACTATACCTTGGGGGATGTGGGGCCGCTGCCGTTTTTGCACTTCATGGGGCCAGAAGAGTCGGTGGCGGAAGGCTATATCCGCTCTCGCTCCACGACGTATGTTCACCCTGGCGTGATTTGTCGCAGCACGACGGGCACCGGTACGTCGGCACGGCTGGCATTGATGAATTACGAAGGGCGGTTAAAGCTGGGCGACAAGTTAGAAACGATATCGCTGCGGGAGACAGGCTTCATCGGTACCTTTACCGGTACGCATCAAGAAGGCGCTTACCAAGTAGTAGAAAACACCATTACCGGATGCAGCTACGTGCTGGCGGAGTCTAATATTGTCATCAACTGCGATGACCCGATGGTGGCCTGTGGTGAGCTTCACCATATCTTGAGCGATCGCCACGACGAAGAGCGTTAAGCGAAACAGCCGTTCAGCCTGTGGTGGCATCTCTTGCCGCGTTTTGCTGCTCAACATAGCCTGCTTGTTCAATGCGTTCCCACACCGGGGCCTTCTCGGCCTCGGTCATACTTCCCCAGCAGGCGATTTCATCCAACGTGCGCCCGCAGCCCTGGCACATCTGAGTGCTAGGCTCTATTTGGCAGACATGAATGCAGGGCGATAGCGGACGAGGAGACGTGGGCATTTGGGTCACTGTGTTAGGCATGGAAGAAGATTTTGGGCGGGATAACCCCTAGCCCACCGGCACTTTACCACGCAGTGACTTAATTTTTCCTTTGCGGGTTTTATGGTCTACCCGGCGACGCTGTGAGCCCTTCGTGGGTTTTGTAGGGCGGCGCGTTTTAGGCTGTTTGGCTACGCTCTTGATCAGCGCCTGCAGGCGGTTCAAGGCATCCTCTTTATTCAACTCCAAGGTGCGGTAGCTCTGGGCTTTAATAATCACCACGCCCTCTTTGCTGATGCGCTGGTCGGAGAGTGCCATCAGGCGCTCTTTATAAACCGGCGGCAGCGTTGAACGCTGAATATCGAAACGCAAATGCACCGCTGAGGCAACTTTATTGACATTTTGGCCGCCAGCGCCCTGGGCGCGAATTTGGCTAATATCAATTTCCCAGTCCGCCACGCTGACGCTATTGGAAATAGTGAGCATTCAGTTCCTTGGTATCCCAGTGAGTCTATAAAGGCTAACATACTTGACAGTGGTTAGGCTGCGGCTGCCTATTAAGGAGAACTCTCTCGTTATGTGATAAGGAGCGCCCATGGAAGCCCTGCTAGAACAATCTCCGCTGAGTGCTGGAACCCTCTACCGGCTGCTGTCAGGTAGCGTCTGTCCCCGGCCTATTGCCTGGGTGGCAACACAAGACAAGCGTGGCAACGCCAATTTAGCGCCGTTCTCGTTTTTTAACGTAGCCAGCATCGACCCGCCCATCCTGGCTTTTTCACCCCTGCTGGATGGTAGCGCGCAGCCCAAAGACACGCTTCGCAACTTAGACGACCTCGAAGAGTGTGTTGTGCACGTGGGTACCGAAGGATTGATTGAAGCGCTCAATACCACCAGCGCCAGCCTGCCCAGAGAGGAAGACGAGTTCACCCTGGCAGGGCTTGAAAAGGCCACCATGCAAGGCATCCGGGTGCCCCGTATTGCCGCAGCCCCCGTCGCGTTTGGTTGCAAACTGGTGGATGTGATTCGCTTTGGTGATCGACCGTTGGCCGGTAGCCTTGTGTTGGTACAAATCGTGGCGATATACATCGACGATGAATTATGGGATGGCCGCCACGTTAATATGGAGGCACTCCAACCGATTGGCCGCTTGGCGGGCAGCGACTATGTGCGCATTACCGACCGCTTTGCTATTGAGCGGCCTGCGTAACCGACGACACGTTTTATTACATTCTGTTTAAGGCTAGCTAGGTTTAAGTCGTATATTCTTCCGCCGATAACAGTAGAAAGCATCACTACGTAGGGGGAGAATTAATGCGGCGTACAAAAACATGGCTATTGGTAGTTGGGCTGTTAGCAGCGCCACTGGCGCAGGCAGAACTAACGGTGGGCATCGTTGCCCCTTTAAGCGGGGGGGCTGCCCCGTTAGGCATCGGTATGCAGCAGGGAATTGATACCTACTTTGCCAAGATAAACGCTGAAGGTGGCGTCAACGGCAATCAATTGGCTTTAAAAGCCTATGATGATCAATATGCGCCGCTGCAGGCTGCCAAGCATACCCGTGATCTGGTAAGTGATGAGAACCTACTGGCCGCCGTTGGCAATGTGGGTACGCCCACCGCAGCGGTCACCATTCCTATTTATAACCAAGGGAAAACACTGCTGTTTGGTGCATTCACAGGGGCAGGTATTCTGCGCCGTTCGCCACCGGACCGCTATGTGATCAACTATCGGGCAAGCTACGTACAAGAGACCGCCGCCATGGTGGATGGGCTGCTTAGCGCAGGTATTCAACCGGAGGAAATTGCCTTTTTTACCCAAAACGATAGTTTTGGGGATGCGGGCTATAACGGCGCGATAAGTGCTATGCAAGCGCGGGGCTTCTCCAATACGGCTAACTTGGTTCATGGCCGCTTTACCCGTGGGACCCGGAATATCCATCAGGGCTTGGCGACTATTCTCCAAGCGCCAGTCACACCACGCGCGGTCATCATTGTTGGCACTTTCGGGCCGGCAGCAGATTTTATCCGTGAAGCTCGTCAAGACCTACCTGATACACTTTTTCTTAACGTCTCGTTTGTAGGTAGCCAGGCGCTGTTAGAGGAGTTGGGTTCACGACGAGCAGAGGGCGTTATTGTGACGCAGGTGGTGCCACCGCTAGATGCTGACCTTCCTGCGGTAGAAGAGTATCGTCAGGCGTTGGCAGAGTACGCCCCCGATGCCACCCCCGACTTTATTTCCCTGGAAGGCTACCTAGCCGCCAAGCTGTTTGCCGAAGGCCTCAAGGCGGCGGGTAATAACCCTGATCGAGAAGCGGTGGTCAACGGCCTTTTGAGCCTGGGCAGTATCGATATCGGCGTTGGCGAACCGCTCACATTGGGCCCGAACGACCATCAAGCCAGCGATGCCGTCTGGCCTACCATTATCCGAAATGGCCAGTTCGAGCCGGTGGATTGGAACAGCCTAGCCCGCTAGCCGTGGCTCTCTATTCCGTTTGCAATCTCTGACACAGCGAATACCCCTGATGAAAAAAACCATAAGTATCCGCGCGATGCTCATTAGCCTCTTTGTTGCCGCCGTGCTGGGCAGCATCGTGTTGGCCGGCACTGGGTGGATGACCAACCAGCGGCTGATCAACGTCCAGCACTTCGTGGCCGATGAGGTGCTACCGCTGCAAGATGCGAGCCGCAGCATGGTATTGACCATGGGTGCCTTTGGCCAGCGACATGCCGATCTACTCGCCGCTGGTAATCTCCAAGCGTTGGAAGAAGTCACTCCGCGCAGCGAGTTGGCAGCACGCTATAGCCAAGCCCGCACGGGGCTTGCGCGTATCGAGCAGACCAATGCCGCAACGCAGCTCTCTGCACTGGATAGCCAGTACCAAGAGCTAATGGCTGGCGACGAGGCGTTGGAAAACGTGCGGCGCGATGCGCTGAGCATGCAGGCCCAAATGGCCGAGCAGATTGCTCAAATGCAAGCGGCCATCACTAACGTCATGCGCAGTGCCGAAGACATCGCCGGACGTACCGCTCTGGCTCAGGTGCGCGAAGAGCGTCGGCAGCGCGAACTCATGGAAGCATGGCGGGAAGAGGGCACCACCACGCTGCCGACTCAACTGTTGGATAGCATGTTCTCTGCTCGTGTCGATATCGGTCGTCTGAGCGGCAACGCCCGTATGGCCGTTGCCATGCTGTCCGATCTGGGGCGACAAATGATGCAGGTGGATAGCATCGATGCGTTGGTCAATCTGCGTAGCAACGAAATTTCCCAACAGGTGGCGCTGGCACGACAGTCTTTGGCGGCCATTGCCGAGGCCCCCAGCACGACCGTCGAGCAGCGCGTGCTCATTGGCGAACTCGATGAGGTTATCGTCGAGCTGAACGGGTTGATGGTGGAAGATGCCGATTCGGTCTACGCGCTGCGCCAGCAGCAACTGGATCTGGGTGCTCAAGTGCAAGCGGCGTTGGCGAACGTGGCGGCGGCAACACGTGAGATGCGCTCAGCGCTAGGCGATATCGAAGCCTACACCGTCGCCCAGGCGGGGAGCGCCAGTGAAGAGGCCGAGACGTTGGCGAATGCGGGCCGTACGCTGCTGGTGTTGGTTACCTTGGGCGTGATCGTCGTACTGGCCATCTTCGGCTGGCGGACCCTCGTGCGTGTGCTAGGCCCACTAGTGGCCATGCGGCGTCAGATGGAGAACATCAGCGGCGCTGCCGGTGAAAATGCCGACTTATCCATGCGCTTAGCCCTAGAGCGTAATGATGAGGTCGGGCAAGCGGCCCAGGCATTTAACCGAATGATGGATACCTTTGAAGGCATGGTGGCGAGAATTCGTGAAAGCGCCGAAGCCATTGCCGCGAGCAGCCGTCAGATTGCCGCCGGTAATGAAAACCTTTCCCAGCGGACCGATCAGCAGGCGGCATCGCTGGCTGAAACGGCCTCTAGCCTGGAACAGATAACCGCCACGGTAAAACAGACCGCTGACTACGCCGACCAAGCTAAAGGTGTCAGCGGTAGTGTGGATGAGCGAGCGCGTTCAGCGGGCGATGTTGCCAAGCGCACCACTGCTGCCATGAGCGATATCCGGCAGGCGAGCGAAAAGATTACCTCTATTATCAAAGCCATTGATGATATCGCCTTCCAAACGAACCTTCTGGCATTGAACGCTTCGGTAGAAGCCGCCCGGGCAGGAG